>Ga0172375_10004072_pt1 | contig 21869 bp, 17 predicted proteins | sample LakKiv1m_FD_114537 | JGI IMG/M metagenome (GOLD analysis project Ga0172375, IMG submission 114537) | Freshwater microbial communities from Kabuno Bay, South-Kivu, Congo - kab_092012_11.1m | ecosystem: Environmental > Aquatic > Freshwater > Lake | place: Democratic Republic of the Congo... | reverse complement strand
GTCAACATCGACCACCCCGGCGGTAGCCTGGAAAATCCCCTTCACCCGTTGCGCCAGCCTTTCCCGCGACTCCTCGCTGCCGGCATAGACCTCAGCCACCAGGGTTTGCAGTACCGGTGGCCCGGGCGGCACCTCGGCCACCGCCACCGCGGCCCCGTACCTGGCCGCAATGGCCGCCACCTTCGGCCGCACCCGTTTGGCGATCTCGTGGCTCTGGGCCGTGCGCCCGCCCTTGGGCAGCAGGTTCACCTGGATATCGGCGAGCTGCGGCCCGCTGCGCAGATAGTAGTGGCGGACCAGTCCGTTGAAATTGTAGGGCGCGGCCGTGCCGGCATAAACTTGATAATCGCGGATCCCCGGTTCACCAGCAATGGCCGCCGCCATCTCCCTGGCCACCATGGCGGTATGCTCTAAGGGCGAGCCTTCTGGCATGTCGAGCACGATCTGGAACTCGCTCTTGTTGTCAAAGGGCAGCATCTTGACCTTGACTCCACCGAAATACACCAGGCCACAGGAGGCCACGAGCAACCCGCCGATACTCAGGAAAAAGAGTGAACGGCTGCGCGGCTGGTTGAGCAGCGGCTCCATCACCCGGTGGTAAAGGCGGGTGAAAAAATCATCCGGCGCATGGTCATGGTCCACGGCGTCCTCCGACGCCACCATGCACTCGGCAGGGCTGCACTTCTTCTTGAGCACCCGGATGGCGGCCCAAGGGGTCACGGTAAAGGCGATGACCAGCGAAAAAAGCATGGCCGCGGCCGAGCCCACCGGGATAGGCCGCATGTACGGCCCCATCAACCCGCCGACAAAGGCCATCGGCAGGATCGCGGCAATCACCGCCCAGGTAGCGAGCACCGTCGGGTTGCCCACCTCGCTCACCGCCTCCACCGCCACCACCATCACCGACCGCTCCCGGTTTTCCGGCAACCGCAAATGGCGGGTGATGTTCTCCACCACCACAATGGCATCGTCCACCAGGATGCCGATGGAAAAGATCAGGGCAAAAAGGGTAATGCGGTTCAGGGTGTAGCCGTAGAGATAGAAGAGGAGCAGGGTGAGGGCCAGGGTCGAAGGGATGGCCAGGATGACGATGAGCGACTCGCGCCAGCCGAGGAAGAAGAGAATTAACAGCGCCACGCCGAAGACGGCAATGGCCATGTGCAGCAGGAGTTCATTGGATTTTTCCGCCGCGGTCTCGCCGTAGTCGCGGGTCACGGTCACCCCGACCTCAGCGGGGATTAACGTCCCCTTGAGGCTCTCCACCTTGGCGAGCACCTCATCCACCACGTGGACCGCGTTGGCCCCCGGTCGTTTGGCCACCGAGATGGTGACCGCCGCCTCTTCCGGCCGGCCGTGGCCCTGGCCGAAGAGGACATAACAGGCCGGTTCCTCGGGGCCATCGGTGATGGTGGCCACCTCGTCGAGATAGACCGGCCGCCCGCCATAAACGCCGACCACGGTCCGCCCCACCTCTTTGGCCGAAGCGAGGAATTCGCCTGCGGTGATTTCCAGCTCCCGGTTCACCGCCTGCAACCGGCCGGCATGGGCCTTGCGGTTGGCCTGCTGGAGCCTGGGCGCCACCTCGCCGATACCCAAGCCACGGGCCGCCAGGAGCAGGGGGTCGAGCTGGACGCGGAGTTCCCGCTTGGTGCCGCCAATCAACCTGGTCTCGGCCACGGCATGGATATTCTTGACCGCGTCATCCACCTGGGCGGCCAGGCGGCGCAGGGTAAAATGGTCGTAGCGGCTGCTGTGGAGGGTAATGGCCAGCACCGGCACATCGTCGATGGTGTGGGGCTTAATAAGCGGCGACGAGACGCCCTGCGGGATGCGGTCGGAATTGGTGGCCAGCTTCTGGTTGAGCCGGACGATGGCGTCTTCGAGTTTCTCACCCACGTAAAAACGGGCCACGATAAGGCTCTGGCCCGGCATGGAGGTGGAATAAATGTATTCGACGCCGGGCAGTTCGTAGAGCAGTTTCTCCATGGGAATGGAGACGCGCTGCTCCACCTCCTGGGGGCTGGCGCCGGGCATGGCCACCATGACGTCGATCATCGGCACCTTGATCTGCGGCTCCTCCTCGCGGGGCAGCATGATCACGGCCATGACGCCGAGCAGCAGCGAGGCGATGATGCCGATGGGGGTGAGCTTGGAATCGATGAAGAGACTGGCGAGCCGGCCAGCGAACCCCCGCGGCGGCTGGGTAGCGGGGGCGGTCACGGTGTAACCTTAACCGGCTGGCCGTCAACGAGGCTGGCACTCGCTCGCGTCACCACCTGCTCGCCGGGGTTGAGGCCGGATAGGATTTCGACCTCTCCGTGCCGGCGCTCGCCGGTTCGCACCAGGCGCAGGCGGGCCTGGCTTTCCTGCACTACAAAAAGGCGCTCCATCTGACCATGCGCCGTGATGGCCGTCTCCGGCACAAAGAGCGAGGTCGCCTCGCCGCCCGGCAACGTCACCCGCGCGAACTGGCCGGGGCGCAGCGCAGCGGCGGCAACGTCGATCTTCACCGTGGCGGAGCGGGAGAGGGCATCGGTGGCCGGCGAGGCCTCGGCAATATTGCCGGTGCCAACAAAGCCGGCAGCCGGCACCTGCACCGGCAGGGAATCGCCTACCTTGAGCCGCGGCAGCAGGGTTTCCGGCACCTGGGCCACCACCTGCAAGCGGTCGCCATTTTCCAACACCAGGAGCGGCATACCAACGGTGGCCAAGTCACCGGCCTTGACGTGCTTCTGGGTCACCACCCCGGCAAAGGGCGCAGTGATAGCGGTATAGCCGTGCACGGCCAGTGCCTCGCGGTAGGCCGCATCGGCCACCCGCCAGGCCTCCTCCAGCGACTTCACCCCTTCACGGGTGGCAGCCTCCTTGGCCAGCAGCCGCTGTTCCCGCTCCAGGTTGCGCTTGGCCTGGGCGCGCTGGGCCTCGGCCTGAGCCAGGCGGGCGGCGCTCTCGCCGGCGCTGATCCGTACCAGCAGGCCACCGCGCGGCACCGAGGCGCCGAGGACCACCGGCAACTCGACGATTACGCCAGTCGTCTTGGCAGCGATGGCGGCCCGCTGCACCGCCTCCACCGTGCCGGTCACCTCCTGTTGCCGATCGGCGGGCTGAATAGCGACAGTGACCACCGCCACCTGCCCCCCCGCCGGCAATGACTTGCCATCACCCGGCGCCCGTCCTTTGCAAGCCGGCTGGACCAGCAGCAGCGCTATTCCCAAAGCACATATGCCGTCTCGACAACGCATGACGCGATTCCTCATTCCGTTTTATGGGCTGCTCCGGCCGCCTGGTCAGCGTCGAACTGCGGCAGGCCAAGGGCGCGCCGCAGATCAGCCAAGGCGATCCGCTGGGCGGTCTCCGCCACGGTGCGCCGCACCATGGCCTCGGTCAACCGGTTCTCCACGGCAATCAGATCCGCAGTCAGCAGCGCCCCCTCCTTGAAACGCAACCGGTTGACGCGGGCACTTTCCTGCGCCTGTTCGACGCTTTTGGCGCTGACCCGCAACCGTTCTTCCGCGTCCTGCAGCGCGAGCTCGGCCCGCTGCAACTCAAGGTCAATGGCCAGTTCCACCTTACGCTTCCGCTCCTGGGCTTCGAGCAGCATGGCCGAAGCCTTGGCCACCTCGGCGCTGGTCTCACGGCCATTGAACAGATTGAGTTGCATCCGCACTCCGGCTTCCCAGGCATCGCCGGAACCATCGAGTTCGTAACCCTTGTCCACACCATAGCCGGCATACCCTTCCACGGTCGGAAGATAGCCGGCCGTGGCTTGGCGCGCCCTGCCCCTGGCCGCCCGAATGAGCGCCTCAGCGCCTTGCAACTCAGGCCGGCGCTCTGGCGAATGATCCGATGGCACCGCCTGTTGCGCCCCCGCCCCCGATTCCAACACCACCTCACCGCTGGCCAGGCCCAGCAGATGGAGAAAGACCCGCTGCCCCACCGTCAAGGCATGTCGGGACTGGATAAGATTCTCCTTGGCGCTGGCATACTGCACTTCCAAGTCGAGCAAGTCGGCCTTGAGCATAACCCCCTCGCCGTAGCGGGCCTGCGCCACCGCCAAGGCAGCACCGGCCGCCTCGGCCGCGACCTGATGGGCCCGGATCATCCCTTCCTGCTGCAGCACCAAGTTGAAGGCCCGCACCACCTCAAAGGCGAGCTGGGCGTCCATCGTGGCGCGCTCCATGCGGGCAGCAAGCTCCTGGGCTTGGGCGGCATCGAGCCCGGCCCAGTCCCGGCCGCCACTGAAAAGGCGGTAGCTCAGGCGCACTCCGAGGTTGAGGTTGTCGGTGCGGCCGGGGCTGTTGAAATCGATACCCGGGTGGAACTTCCCCTGGTTGAGGATGTTGCCGAAGGAATACATGGGGATATTGGTCTGGCTGTAGAGGGAGTTCAAATCAAGCCGCGGGAAGAAGGCGGCCCGTTCGGCGGTGATGGCAGCCTGGGCCGCCTCGATCCGCGCCTGGCCGATTTTGACGTCCGGGCTATGCGCCAGGGCGAAACGCACCGCCGTCTCCGCCGTCCAGGCCGCGGGAAGAACCTCCTCGGCCGCCGCCGAAGCGGGCGGCAACACCATGAAAAGGCAAAGGATGATCGTGCGCCAGCCCAGCATGAAAGCCCCCGCGATGATTTGTCTTCTGCTCCAACTATAGCGGAAGCAAAGGGAAAAGTCAGCGCCTTCGTGGACAGAAGGTCTGCCCGGACCGCGACAAAATGTCGCGGCCACCTCCCTGCTGGACAAATGAATAAGAGAAGCATGGCGTTCCCCGGTCAATGTGGTATGACTCAGGGAAATTATCCGCGAGGCCTTTGCCCCATGACCGCTGCCCCCAAAAATTCCCTGCTCTGCCCCAACTGCCGCCGGCTCATCAGCCGGGACGAACCCCGCTGCCCCTGGTGCGGCATCGCGCACCCCGGGTCGCGCTTCAAGGCACTCTTCTCCGGCCGCCTCTTCGAGCGGCCCGATCAACTCCTCCACCTCATCATCGGCGCCAACGTCGTGATGTATGGGCTCTCCCTGCTGCTAAACCCCGCCACCGCCGGCATGGCGATGAACCCGTTCCACTTCCTCTCGCCCGACAATCGTAGCCTGCTGCTGCTCGGCGCCAGCGGCACCCTGCCGGTCAACGTCTTCGGCCGCTGGTGGTCCCTGATTGCCGCCAGCTACCTGCACGGCAGCCTGCTGCATATCCTCTTCAACATGCTGGCCCTGCGCCAGCTTCTGCCGTTGGTGACGCAGGAATTCGGCCCCGCAAGGATGTTCGTGATCTATACCATCGGTGGCCTCGGCGGTTATCTGCTCTCCTACCTCGCCGGGGTCCGTTTTACCATCGGAGCGTCAGCCGCGGTCTGCGGCCTCATCGGGGCGGTACTCTATTACGGCAAGCACCGGGGCGGAGGGTATGGTCAGGAATTGTTCAGCCAAGTCGGGGGGTGGGCCATCGGCATCTTTGCCTTCGGCCTGCTGGTGCCGGGGATCAACAACTGGGGCCACGGCGGCGGCATGGCTGCCGGCGCGCTTGTCGCCATGCTGCTCGGTTACCGGGAGCACTCCCGCGAAACCTTCTTCCACAAAGCCCTGGCCGGCGCCTGTGGCCTCGCCACCGTGGCGGTACTGCTCTGGGCCACCCTCACCGCCTTTGCCTATCGCTTTGGCGGCTGATCGGCCTTGTTCTTCCAATAAGGATTGACCAAGTCCTCGAAGATGGTGAGCGCCGCTGCCGCGCCCTGGCCGGCTGCGGTGACGATCTGCTTGTAGCCGCCCTCCACATCGCCGGCGCAATAGATGCCAGGCACGCTGGTGCGGTGGAATTCATCCCGCTGGATGTAGCCCTCGACCGTCAAGGCGAGGCCCAGCTTCCGGGCCAGCCCCACCGCCGGCTCATAGCCGATGGCGATGAAAACCCCGGCCACCGGCAGGGTGCTCTCCGTGCCGGTGGGGCTGTTCCGCAGCACCACCCCGCTCACCTTCTGCTCGCCACGAATCTCCGCCACCTCGGTTTCAAGCAGCAACCGGATACCAGCTTGCCGCAAGGTTTTCACCAGCGACTCCTGGGCCCTCAAGGTGGCACGCCGATGGACCAGCGTCACTTCGCAGCCAATCTGATGCAGGTGCAACGCCTCGGTCACCGCGCTGTTGCCGCCGCCCACCATGAGCACCTTTTTCCCCTTGAACAGGGGGCCATCGCAGGTGCTGCAATAGCTCACCCCACGGCCGGCCAGCCGTTCCTCTCCAGGCACACCGAGTCGCCGGTGCACCGCGCCGGTGGCGAGCAGCACCGCCCGCGCAGTAAAACGGCGCCGGCTGGTTGTCACCACCAGCGGTGCGCCAGGCTCGATGGCAACCACCTCCTCGCCGGGGAAAATCTTCACGTACTGGAGGGCATGGCTAACCATGATGTCAGTGAGGGTCTTGCCACCCACCTGGGTAAAGCCGGGATAGTTCTCCACCACCGGCGTGATCGCCACCTGACCGCCGAGCAACCCCTTCTCCACCACCACCGTGGCCAGCCCGCTGCGGGCGGCGTAGATGCCGGCGGTCAAGCCCGCCGGTCCGCCGCCGACAATGACCACATCGGTGGCCACCTCGGTCGCGTCGCTCTCCGGGATGAAGACATTGACCTGTTCAAGCTTGTCGAGCGAGGCCATGAACAGCTCCTCCGGCTGGGCGCCTTTGGCGATGAGCGTGCCGTTGGCGAAGGTCTGCGGCACACTGTAGGCATCATACTGGTCGGCCAGCGCCGGGTTGGCCTGGATATCGATGATCTCCACCGCAACGAGGTCGGGCCGCTCGATCACCGCCCGCAGGGCATTGACCGCCTGCTGTGGACAATAAGGGCAGGTAGGGCTGACAAAAACCTTGATCTGCCGCGGCTCCTTGATCTTGCCGAGTACCTTGACCGCCGCCTCGCTCAACCCCGAATCACGGTAGCCAAGGAGGCCCAGGAGTTCCATCAGGGTCTGGGTCTCCTGGCCCAGCGGCGCGCCCAACCAGCGGATGCGATACTCCTCCGGGGCAAAGAGCAGGGTCGGGCTCCGGGCCACCTCCCATTTCTTGGCCAATTCGTGGTGGAGATCATACTCCCGCAGGGTGATCTTGTCGGTGAACTGGCGTACCGCCCGGATCACCTGACGGGCGGCCTCGGTGTAGGTGTCGTTTTGGCCAGGGGCCGTGAAGAGATAGAGGGGAATCGGGTGGGGCATCTGCCGAAAAAAGGCGGCGAGCCGGGCCTGAGCCTCAGCCTGGGAAGGAGCGCCGGGTGGCTGGGGAGGATTCTGTGACGGACTCATAATATTATTCAACCAGCATTCAGAACCTGGCGCAAGGCACAAAAGGCGGGATCGCTCCCGCCTTGCCGTTGCCGTCCGCTGGCCGGTTATTTCATGAATTCCCAAGCCTTTTCGTGGAGTTTCTGCTGGAGGTCCCACACCTCCTTCTTCTTCTTGAGCAGCTCCTCGCGGGTGGTTTTAGGATTGCGCGCCACCTCGCCGAATTCAAACTGCTTGTCATGCAGCTTCTTGCGCAGCTCCCTGGTGGCGTCCAGATATTTCTGCTGCTCCTCCGGGCCGAGATCATCCATCATCCCCTTGCCCATGCCGCCACCCATCATGCCGCAGCCCATGCCACCGCCACCCATCATGCCACCCATGCCGCCACCCTGGCCCATCATCATGCCCATGCCGCCGCCCATCATCCCGCCGGGAGCTACGGGCTGGGTCTCCGGCGCTTTCCCATCCGCGGCCGGCGGGCCGCCATGGCCAACGTGGCCGGTTTGGGCGTAAGCAGTCCCAGCGGCCAGCATCCCCGCCAACATGGTGACAACCAAAAATTTCTTCTGCATTGTGTCCTCCTTGGAAAAGGTCGTCTTCGGCCGCCCGACTCCAGTCTGCCGTGCCGAAACCCCCTAATGACACATCGTGGTATCAGCATGCGATCCGTCGTCCGGCTGCCATTCTAATGATTACAAGACATTCTGCGCAAAGATAAGTTCCCTGCCCGAACAAAAAAGCCGGCAGGGAACCCTGCCGGCTTTGTCCCCACCGATGCACCCGGCACCGGAGATCAACCGCCTCAGCCGCTCGATGCTGGTTTCTGTTTCGGCTTTTCCGGCTCCGGGGCGGAGTTTGGTGCAGCCTTTTCCTCTTCGGCGCCCTTCTTTTCCGGAGCACTCCCGGTGCTCCCCTTGGCGCCTCCTCAGCCGCTGCCCGCTGGTTTCTCCTGCTGCACGGCGCTCCCGGCGCCGCTCCCCCCACCTCAGCCGCTGCCGCCCGTCTTGTCGGCCGCCCGGGCCACGCCCAGACCAGCGCCGGCAATCAACCCCGCCACGCCGAGGCCCGCCACCATCTTTTTAAATTCCTTGGTATCCACATGTCCCTCCTGTTCTGGTGATTCGTGATTCTACCTGGCCGAACCAACCCCGACCGCCCCGTTTACTTTCACGATATATCAGCGGCGCGCATCCTGTCAAAACCAAAAAAGTCCCGTATAATCAATAAATTATAAACTCAGGTGAGCCGGGCGATATCCGCCACCACCGGCAGATGGTCGCTGGCCACCCGTGAGGTGGAGAGCCGGCACGGGTGGCGCTTGAGCGCCGTAAGCCCACCCCGCAAGAAAATCTTGTCGAGCCCGGCGGTGGGCGAAAAGGAGGGATAGGTCAGAAAGGCGTTCTGGTACCCACGCGCCCGGTTGGTGGCACAATCAAAGCCGAGGATCTCGGTGAAGATCGGGGCGATCCGGGTCAGCCAGTCGTTGAAATCGCCCGCCACGATGCAGGGCCTACTCGCGGCCAGCTCGGCAAATTCCTTGGCATTGGCCATGATCCCCACCTGTTGGGGCCGTTCGCGGAAAGAGAGGCCGAGATGGAGGTTAAAGATGGCCAGTGGCGGGCCATCACCCAAGTTCACCGCCGTGTAAAGACAGCCACGCGCCTTCCGGCCCGGCAGGGTGAGATCGATATTCCGCTCCGCCGCGATGGGGAAACGGCTCAGGGTGGCATTGCCGTACATCCCCTGCCGGAGCCGGACGTTGAGTCCAACCGCCAGATAGGGATAGCCGCAAAGGTGCGCCAGCTCCTCGGCCAGGTCGAGATGGCGGGAACGCGGCACCCCCACATCCACCTCCTGGAGCAACAGCAGGTCTGGAGCATGGTGCTCGATGATCCCGGCGACGCGCTCCGGCCGGAAGCGGCGGTCCACCCCGATGGCGCGGTGGATGTTGTAGGACATGATCCGGAACCGCATGGCCCATTATCGCAGGAGGCCGCCGGAAAAACCAGAACGATTCGGCAAGGTCGGGCGGGCTCAGCCAGCGGCCGGCAGAAAACAATAGGGATCGCGCGCGCTGGTCACATCGAGGCCAAAGCCGTAGGTCACGGCCAGGCATCCCCCGCAGTTTGGCCGGATAGCACAAGCGCGGCAGGCCTGGCTCCCGGCCCGGTATTGACGGGCCGCAGCGCCATCGTAAATATCGCCCAGTCGCTCGGTGTGCAGATTGCCGATCAACGACGGGAATTTGCGACAGGCATGGGTTTCGCCGTCGGAGAGCACGGAGAGGAAATTGAAGGCTGCGCCACAGCCGTAGCCGGTGCAGCCGCCAAAGAGCGGCAAGGCCTGCTGGTGGCGCAGGAGATTAAGGAGGTTGTCCTTGAGGCTCAGCACCGGATTCTCCGCGGCCGCCGCCAGATACTCCGCAAGAAAGGCCGGGTACTCCTCCGGCCGCACCGAAAGCAGTTGCGCCCCTTCGCCCACCATGGCCAGCCGGTTGTAGGTGAAGAGATCGACCTTGCCCCGCAGCAGTTCGGCCAGCGGCAGCACCTGGGCCAGATTGTCCCGGGTCAGGGTGAGCATGACCATGGAATAAATGCCGAACTCCTGGAGCAGGGCCAGAAAATCGATCACCCGCCGGAAATGCCCTTGGCCGCGGATGGAGTCGTTGTGCGCCTCAAGCCCCTCCAGGCTCACCTGAAAGAAGGCCAGCGGCTGGATGGCCTGGATCGCTGCCAGTTGCTCCCGCCCCGTGGGATTGCCGAGGATGGCGGTGGCAAGCCCCCGCTCCGCCGCGGCCCGGTACAGGGCGAGAAAATCTTGATGTAGCAGCGGGTTGCCGCCGGTAAAGGAGACCTGCCCCCCCACCCGGCGGTCACGGCAGAAGTCGCGCAACTCGTCGAGAACGGCAAGCCCCTGTGGCAGAGAAACCTGCGGCCGGAGGCTACGGTCGTAGCAATGCTTGCAGTGCAGGTCACAGGCCTGGGTGATGTGCCACTGGAGGGTGAAGACCGGGGCGGTGATCAGTTCCGCCATCACCCCGGCCAGCGGGAACTGGGAATCGTCCCGGCGGATGCGAGAGGGGGGGATCAACAACAGGCCGCGCTCCACGGCCCGGCGCAGGGCGTGGTCAATGGCCCCCACCGCGACGCCGCCTAGGGCCGCCGCTTCCCGCGGGTCGATGTCTTCGGCCACCAGCTTGAGCACCAACAAATCCTCGTCGGTGACCGGCCGGCACCGCGCCCCCCCCTCGGCCGGCGCCCACCAGACCAGCAGCCGCTCCGGCCCAAAACACGGCATGGCGCCGCCGCCAGGGATCACCTCCGCCAACCCCTGCCAGGCCACCTCCAGCATGTGCAGGGTGGGGTTGAGCGTGCATTCCGCCACCGGGCCAATGGCGGCCGCACCCTGCCGGGCCGCATGAAGCGCCCACTCCAGGCGGGCCAGATCGGGCAAAAACGGCGGTAGCCCGGACGCCGCCTTCTCGATCAGCAGCGGCATCTCGACCGGGTCATTGCCCGCCACCAAGCGCTGCCAGAGCACAGCGGGAATCATCTCCCGGCAGGCAGGATATATTTCCCCCCAATGATGGGCCGTCATGGGGCTTCTCGCCGCATGGCGAGCCGGTCACGGAGACGCCGCGTCACCTCGCTGTCCGGCTGGTATGGCCGTGGCGGCGCCGCAGGCAGGGGCAGAGAATGGCTCTCGGCAAAGGGGGTGGCCGCAACATTCAGGTTGTAGGCGTGCACCATCAAGGTTTCCAGATTCACGGTATCCTCGATGTTGTAGGCAAGCAATGTTTCCAGCACCCGGCGATCACCGGTGCGCTGGTACTCCTGCCAGAGCAGCACCGCGGCATAGCCATCGAGCCCGTCGAGTTCGCCCCGGCCCAGGCCGAAACGCTTCTCGCACCCCTTGAGCCCGCCCTTGATGCCGAGTCGGTGCAGAATGTAACGCAAATCGAGGTGCAAGGTGCGCAGCCGGATGCCGAAGGCGCGCTCCAGCACCGGCACGTCGAAGGCGCGGCCGTTGTAAGTGACCAGCATCTCGTAGCAGCCGATCTCCTCGACGAATCGCGACAAATTTTCGCCCTGGACATAACTGTGCACGGTGTGGCCATCGTAAAGGGCGATGGCGGTGACCATGGCCTCGGAACCGAAGTGGCCGGTGGTTTCGATATCGAGATAGGCGGTTTTCGCCCGGAACCGGGGAAAGAGACGCCAGCGTTCGGCCATGGGCAGCCGCCTGGCCAACTCCACCGGCGCGGCATCCAGTTCCTCACGGCTCAGAGCCACGTGACGCAACAACAGACGCGCCTTGGCTGCTGGCACCGCTGCCGGCAGTGGTTCGCGCACATCGTCCCACCGCAGGATGCCGCTGGCCCAAAGCAGTCGCTCGGTGGCAGCGCCAATGCCGGGGATATGGACAAAGGTGTGACGGAGCATGTGGTCCATCCGATAAAATCATTGCCTGGTCGCCGAAACGCGGGGTACATTCGGAGGCCATGGACAACTGGCTGCTCACCGCGCTGATCGCGCTGGTCATTTACGGCTTATGGGGATTTCTCCCGAAACTGGCGGTCACCTATCTCAACCCCCAGAGCGCCTTGGTTTACGAAGTGGCCGGCGGCGCCGTGGTGGGCCTCGTTGCCCTTTCGCTGATCAACTTCCAGCCAGAGAGCCACCCCAAGGGCATCTTCTTTGCGGTACTCACCGGCATTGCCGGCATGATCGGCACCCTCTTCTACTTCGCCGCCGCGAGGAACGGCAAGATCGCGGTGGTGGTAAGCATCACCGCACTTTATCCCCTCTTCACCATCCTCTATGCCGCCATTTTCCTGCGCGAACCAGTCACCATCAAGCAAATCGCCGGCATGCTCCTGGCGCTCGTCGCCATTGTCCTCATGAGTGGCTGACCGCCGACCAGGCCACGGCCTGGTTGCGGCCCTGCTGCTTGGCCCGGTAAAGTGCCTGGTCCGCCCGACCGATCAGGGTCGCCTTCTCCTCGCCGTCGGCGGGATAGACCGCCAGGCCGAGGGAGATGGTAACCAGCACGGGCTCCCTCTGATGCTGGAGAGTCAACAGTTCCACCTCGTGGCGGATGCGCTCGGCCATCTTGAACCCGCCCTTGTGGTCAGAATCCTCCAAAACCACGGCAAATTCCTCGCCACCATAGCGGGCAGCCAGGTCAACGGTACGGACCGCGCGTTGCAACAGGTCGCCGACCTGACGGAGCACCTGATCGCCAAAAGGGTGGCCGTGATTGTCGTTCAACTGCTTGAAGTGATCGATGTCGCAGAGGAGCAGGCAGAGCTGACTGCCCCGGCGCTGGGCGCGTTCCAACATCACCTCGAAACCGTGCTGAAAGGTGCGGTGATTGGCCAGCCCGGTAAGGCCATCCACCGTGGCCATGCGGTTGATCTGCTCATGGGCCTGGCCAAGATCGACCTTCACCGCCACCTGGGCGGCGATAAGTTCCAAAATGTCCTGCCGGGGGCGGGTAAAAAGGCCAGGAGCGCGGCCGGCGATGGTAAGCGCCCCCAGTGGCACCCCCTCCCCCTTCATGAGCGGGACAATCAGCAACGATTGGTAGCCGCCCAATCGCTGATCGCTGGCAAAGACCGGCATCGGCCCATGGCACTCGGCCTTGGCCGGCAGGCAGCGACCAATCTTCATCGCCTGCCCTACCAGCCCCTCTTCCCTGTGGCACTCCAGCCCCTGCAACCGCCCAGCCTCTTCCCCCTCCACCATGGCGATGCGGTGGCCCGTCTCACCGAGCAGACTGATCGCAACAAAATCCGCCGCCACCAGCAGTTTCACCACCCGTACCGTGGCCTGCAATACCTGATCAAGTCCCAGCACCCCATTGAGTTCCCGCAGGGCCACGCAGACCCGCTGGAAGGCGTCGCGCTCCTCCTCCACCACCTGCAAACGCCGACCAATGGCCAGCCCTTGGGCGAGTTGGCCAGCGATGAGCCGCAGCAAAGCGCGATCATCCTCGCGCCATTCCTCCGGGGATTCGCGGTCGGCGCAAAGGATCGGAGTCACCAGCTTGTCCTCGAAGCCAAGCCAGCTTCCCGTATCCGGGCAAGGAATCCGCAGGGCAAAGACGCTGCCCACCTCATCCTGCTTACGATAATAAGGAATCCGCGGGAAGCTGCCTTGAACGCGGCAAGCGGCCACCTCCTGCCGTGCGCCAACCAGGGCACCGGTAATACCCTGACCCACCGGGAAAGGGCCGGCAACCAAATCGTCCCGCAACGATGACTGACTGCGCAGGCTGAGCTGTGCCTTCTCCGGGTCGGGCCAAAGCAGGGCCACGGTGGTGCATTCCAGGCTCTCACGCGCCAAGGCAAGCTGGCTGGCAAAGGCCTCGGTAATCAACTCCAGGGCCGGACGGCTGTAACGGTCCTGGTTCTCCGGTACCGCCGCCAGCGGTAATCCGGCCAGGATGTCGGGGGTTTCCGCCAACAGACCAAAATCGCGCGCCGACTCCTCGTTTTCCGCATCGCGCCGCGCCCGGGCCATCACCTGTCGCATCCGCTTGCGGTGCGCCTTGCTGCTGGCAAAAAAGGCCAGGGCAACACTCAACGCCGCATAGGCCAGAAGATTGGCGCCGAACTGCGCGGCGGCCTGACGGCCGGCCACCACCAGCCCCGCCTCCATGAGCAGGACCAGAAACAGGGGACCAAAGAGACCCTGGGGCGGATAGGCGGTAAAAAGCCAGGCCACGGTAGCGGCCGGCAGCAGGATGAAGTGCGGGGAAAAGGGCAGGAGCATCCGGTAGGCCATCCAGGCCAGCACGCCCCACAGCATGGGGCCAACCACCTGCCCAGCAAAGACGGGGCTTTCCGCCTCGCGCCGCAACCAGGCATGCCAGAGGGCCAAGCCCAGCAGCACCACCGCCACGCCCCCGGCCAGTTGCGGCTGTGCCTGCCAACCATCGTAGAGGCCAGCCGCCACCGCCGCGGCGCCTACCACCCCGCCGGCAGCCATGAACACCGGCGGCCGCCACCAGCCCCCCCCCTGCTCCTTCCGTGGTCGAACCGCCATGCCCCTCCTAAGTTCTTACCCCCGGCCGCCTTGGCCGCCGGGCCTGCCCCACCTTCCTGGTGAACTGCTTGATCGCCTGATAATAGAGCTTGCCCGCGCGAGCAATGATGTTGTTATGGCCAGCCCCCGGCACCATCTGGAATTCCTTGCTGTGCGCCCCGCATTCCACCTGGAGCAACTCAGCGCTGGTAAGCGGGATGATCTCGTCATGCTGAGCGTGGAGGATATAGGTCGGCTGGCGGAACAGGGCGATCTTCTGGACGTTCTTGAAGCCGTCGGCCTCGCTCTCGATGCCATATTCCGCCACCGCGACCCCGAGGCAAAGCAGGAACGGGATGGTGTGGCCAATGCCGCTTTCGATGATAAGCCCGGCGATGGCGGGCTCTGCCGCGGCAGCCAATTCCAGGGCGGGCACGCTACCCAGCGAGCGGCCCATCACCACCAGATGGCCGGTATGCCCTACTGCCTTCAACTGCTCACGCACTGCGGCCAGAATCACATGGGCATCGTCGATCATGGCGGTCACCGTAGGGGTGCCACCGCTCTTGCCATAGCCGCGATATTCAACCACGATAAGGTGCAACCCTGCCTCGTTGAAGCAGGAGCCGACCTCATCGTAATCGCTCACCACCTCGCCATTGCCATGGAAAAAAAGGATGGCCGGCTGATCGAGGGGGGAGTTTAAAAAAAATCGGGCCGTTACGGCCGCCCCGGGCGCCACGGCAATCTCCTGGTCCACCGCACCGGCAGGCGGCGGCGCCCAGTCGGCGCGCGGATGGAAAAGGACCCGGAGCAGGCCGGGCTGATCAAGCTTATCGTAGGTGAACCCAAGGCGGGACATCGATCTTCCTCAAGGCAGGACAACAGCATTTGCCAGTAGCCGCGCACTCCCCCCGGCCGACCGCGACCGCGGCGCACTCTTCGCTGGCGCTTTTCAAAACCCTGGAGTAGAGTAAATCGACTTTCCGTGAAAAGCAACGACAGAGGTTGCCCCTTCCCATGTTCGCCTCCGATGGTCATCTCGACTACATCATCATGTACCATCTCTATGGCCTGGCCTTTTTCAGCATGGGGCTGGCCATGGCGCTGGAGGCGGGCCGCTCGCCGCTGCTGGCCGAGGCGCGCATCCTAAGGCCGCTCGCGGTCTTCGGCCTCCTGCACGGCCTGCATGAATGGCTGGAACTCTATACCGTCCAGGCGGGCTGGCACGACATCAGCCTCGGCAAGACCGTGATTCTCATCCGGCTGTTGATCCTGACTCTTTCCTTTACCTCGCTCATTGCTTACGGCGTCCAGGTTCTGCGCCCCAAGGACCGCCTCTTTTCGCTCGACGCCTATGTGGGCGGCGGTATGCTCGCCCTTTATATCGTGGTAATTACCCTCAGCCACGCGTTGCCATGGGATAGCCGGCCCAACTGCATGCGCTGCTCCGATGCGCTGGCCCGCTATCTGCTGGCCTTGCCGGGCGGCATCCTCGCCGCCGTTGCCCTCCGTTTCCAAAGCCGGGAGGCCAAGCGCCAGAAGAAGCCCACGGAATTAGCCAGTTGCTTTGCTTACGCGGCCTGGGGCTTCGGCCTCTACGGCCTCTCGCAGGTCTTCGTCGCCCCTGCCGAACTCTGGCCAGCACCTTGGCTCAACAACACCGATTTCCTCGAGATAACCGGCATCCCGATCCAACTGGTCCGCGCAACGCTGGCGATCTTCACCACCTATCACCTGATCCGCGCCACCCAGATCGTGGACAAAGAGCGCCAGCACCAACTCCTCGCCGCCGAACAGGAACGGCTCGCAGCGCTCGAAACCGCGCAGGCCGAAACCGAAAAACGCCGCCAGCTCCGCCGCCAGCTCCTGCACCACGTGGTGCTGGCCCAGGAAGAGGAGCGGACCCGAATCTCCCGCGAGTTGCACGACGAAACCGCCCAGATTCTCACCGCGGCCAGCCTCAATATGGGGGCACTGCGCCAGTTTATCGGCAATCACACCCAAGCCCGGGAACTGCTCGACCATTCCCAGGGGCTCTGCAAGGAGATGTCGCAAATTCTCCACCAACTGGTACATGACCTGCGACCGGCCCAGCTCGACGACCTCGGGTTGGTCGCGGCCATCTATCATCTCATTGACGTCAACCGGCGGCAACACAACCTGGCGGTACAACTTACGGTGAGCGGCCGCGAACAACGCCTCGACCCCCTGGTGGAGACCGTCCTCTACCGAGTCACCCAGGAGGCGCTCACCAATGTCGTGCGACACGCCAAGGTGGATCACGCCACAATGGAACTTCATTTCACCGCCGACCAGGTCTCCATGCAGATCCACGACACTGGCGTCGGATTCGACCACGACCTCCTGCCAACAGACCGGAGTATGGGCCTGGCCGGCATGCATGAACGGGTGGAGGCGGTGGCCGGCCAGATCCAAATCGACTCGACGCCAGGGGGCGGCACCTTCATCGACGTGACCATCCCCATCAGCAAAAACAACATCCTGCCCAGTGAAGGAACGTGAACCATGGCCCCTCTCCGCCTGCTCGTGGTCGATGACCACATTGTCGTACGCACTGGCCTCAAATCTCTGCTTTCCACCCAACCGGAAATGGTGGTGGTGGGCGAGGCGGCCGACGGCCAGGAGGCCATCGACAGGGCCAGGGAACTGCGACCGGATGTGATTATCATGGATATATCGATGCCGGTCATGGATGGCATCGAAGCGACCCGCCGCATCACCGCCGCCATGCCCGAAGCGAATATCCTGGCGCTCACCGTGCATGAAGACAAGCAGTTCTTTCTCAGCATGGTCGCCGCCGGCGCCCGTGGATACATCAGCAAACAGGCGGCCTCGCAGGACTTGGTAGCCGCTATCCAGCATGTTGCGAGCAGCGCCATCCTCCTCCAACCCGAGCAGGCCACATGGCTGGTCGAGGAATACCGACGGCTGGCGCAGGAAACGCCCAGAGCCCGGGCCACCGCCGGCAAGGCCGCCCCCCCTTACACCAACCAAACTGCCCTGTTGAGTCAGCGGGAAATCCAGGTAGTGGAACTGGTGGCGGCCGGCCTCACCACCCCGGAAATCGCCGAAAAGCTACACCTGAGCCCCAAGACCGTTTCCCGCCACCGGGAGCGCATCATGCAGCGGCTGAACATCCGTTCCTCGGTGGAACTGGTCAAATTCGCCCTGCGCAGCGGCATCGCCCGCCTCGGCTAGCCCAGGCATCAGCGTCACTATCCCCATGAATTTCGTCAAGCAGAAACCGGGTGGTCACCAATCCGGCCTAAGCCCCCTTAGGAAACCAGCATGAGCAAAAACTCCCAAGGCCACGTACCGCCACGCCAAGGCAAACCAGACCCGGAACGGATGGCGATCCTCCGTTCCCTGCCCATTGAAATCAAGCAACGGCTCACCGGCGAGGAGGCCCAGGCCTTTCTCTACAACGAACCGTTGCCCGAAAGCCTGCTCGACAAACTCAAGGACTATCTGGTGGACGACGAAACGGGCGGGCAATCCTGAGCCGCCCGCCAAAGCCCGCCACCCTTATCCCTCCTCTTTTTTCGGTATGCCGCTGATACCGTTGCTGAACTGCAAGGCATGGAGATGGGCATAGCGACCCTGCTGCGCCAACAATTCCGCATGGCTGCCCTGCTCGACGATACGGCCGTGGTCGAGCACGATGATGCGGTGCGCCCGCCTTACCGTGGAAAGGCGATGGGCAATGACTAGGCTGGTGCGGCCGGCCAGTGCCGTGGCCATGGCCTGATCGATCATGATCTCGGTCTCGGAATCGATGTTGGCGGTGGCCTCGTCCAGCACCAGGATGCGCGGGTCGCGGGCCAGCACCCGGGCAAAGGCCAGCAGCTGCCGCTGGCCGGCAGAGAGTCCCACCCCGCCCTCGCCGACCACAGTATCAAGCCCCGCTGGCAGTTGCGCCACCAACCCTTGTAATTGCGCTCCCTCGACCACACGGGCAAGCGCCGCCGCCGCCACCTCCCGCCCCAGCAGGATATTATCACGCAGGGTGCCAGGCACCACGAAGACCTCCTGCATAATCAGGCCGATCTGGCTGCGAATCGCCTCCGGCTCCAACTCCCTGAGATCGATGCTATCGAGCCGCACCGTGCCGAACTGTGGGTCGTAAAAGCGTTCGAGCAGGTTGATAATCGTACTCTTGCCCGAACCAGTGGCGCCCACTAGGGCGATGGCCTCCCCCGGCGCCACCGTGAAAGAAACATCGCGCAACACCACCTTCCCCGGCCCATAGCCAAAGGTCACCCCCTCAAAGGCGATGGCGCCGCGCACGGCGGGCAAAACCCTGGGGGCGGTAGCAGGCGGCATGGCGGAGTCGCGGTCGAGCAGTTCAAAAATCCGCTCGCCCGACGCCATGGCCGACTGGATCACCGATGATTTCTGGGAGAGTTCGCGCAACGGCTGGAAAAATAGGCGCAGGTAGGAGAGGAAGGCGACCAGCGTGCCGATGGTCATGCGGCCGGCCATGATCTCATGGCCACCGGACCAGATTACCCCGGCAATCCCCAGGGCGTTCATAAAATCCACCGCCGGCATGAATACGCCGAAGATGCTGATCTGGCGCAGGGTATCGGCCAGGTACGCCTCGTTGACCACGGCGAACCTGGTGCGGGTCTCCTGCTCGCGGCCAAAAAGTTGCAGCACCGTCACCCCGGAAAGCGACTCCTGCAAAAAGGCGTTGATGCGGGCCAGCCCGGTGCGGATGGCCCGGAAGACGTCCCGCGCCAGGCGGCTGAACCAGAGGGTGTGGATAAGCAGCAGCGGCAACAACAGGAGCAGCAGCAGGGCCAACCGCCAGTTGAGCCAGAAGAGCATGGCCAGGATGCCCAAAAGCGTCAGGGCGTCATTGAAGACGGTAACGATCACCGAGGTGAACATCTCGTGCAGGTTCTGGATGTCGTTGGTGACGCGGGTCACCAGCTTGCCGGTAGGCTGGCCCTGGAAAAAGGCGAGATCAAGGCGCAGCATATGGCGGAAGAGGCGCTGGCGCACCTGCTGCATGATCGATTGGCCGGTGCGTTCCAGCACCTTGACCTGGAAAAAATTGGCGCCGAAACCGCCGATGGCCGCCAGGGCAAAGAGGCCGGCCACGGTGAACAGGCCGCTCAAGCGGTCGGTGGCAGGCAGCGCACTACTGACGATATAACGGTCCACCGCCAGCCGCACCAGATAAGGCACCACCAGAGTGGCACCGGTCACGGCGAAGGAAAGCAGCACCGCCACCATGACCCAGATCCAGTACGGCCCGGCAAAACCGATCAGCCGCCGCCAGAGCCGGAACTCCCGCCCCCGGCCCAGGTGTCCCTCCTCGAAATAGCCGAAGCTATGCGGCTGCATGGCCCGCCTCCCCTTCTTCTTCCATGCGCTGAAAGGCGTAAATGGCGGCATAGAACGAATTTTGCGCCAGCAGCTCGCCATGGCTGCCCGCCGCCACCAGCCGGCCACCATCAAAGACCAGAATGCGGTCGGCATACTGGAGCGGCGCCAGCCGGTGCGAGACAATGAGGCAGGTGCGGCCGGCCAGATGTTCCTTCAAGGCCAAGACGATGCGCTGCTCGGTTTCGAGGTCCACCGCCGCGAGCCCATCATCAATGAGCAGCACCGGGCGGTCGAGCAGCAACGCCCGCGCCAGCGCCAGCCGCTGCCGCTGGCCACCCGAGAGGTTTACCCCCTTCTCGCCCACCCGTGTTTGGTAACCATCGGGCATGGCGATGATCTCCTGGTGGATCGCTGCGGCGCGCGCCGCCCGTTCGATCTCGGCCTGCCCCGCCGCCGGGTTGCCGAGGGCGATGTTCATGGCAATGGTGTCGGAAAAAATCGTCGCCTCTTGCGGCACGTAGGCGATCTGGCCGCGTATTGCCGCCACATCGAGCGTATTGACGTCATGACCGCCAAAGAGGAGCATCTGGTCCGCCACCGGGTAGAGGCGGGCAATGAGCTGACAGATGGTCGATTTACCGGCGCCAGTGCGGCCAACGATACCAGTGATCCCCTGTCCGAACTCCACAGTCACCCCATGGAGCGCCACTTCGCGCTGGCCCGGATAGGTGAAGGAAAGATCGCACAGGGTGATAACCGGCGCCAGATGCGCTGGCGCGCTGGTCGTAATTTCCGGCAGGCTCGTCCGGGCGAGCAGCACCTCGTTGATCCGCTCCAGCGAGATGATCCCGCGCTGGAAAAGGTTGAAAACCCAGCCCAGGGCCATCATCGGCCAGGTGAGCATCAGCAGGTAGGAGATAAAGGCGACGAAATCGCCGGTGGAGATGGCGCCGGCAATGGTCAACCCGCCGCCGTAAACCACCACGATGAGCAAACTCAAATTGCCGGCGAGGCCAGAGGCGGGGAAGAGGACGCCATGCACCGTGGCCAGCCGCAGGTTATAGCGTACATAGTCCTCACCCAGCCGGCGGAAACGCACGGCCTGCGCCTCTTCCTGCGTGAATGCCTTGTATAGGGGGATAAAGGTGAAGGTGGAGCGGGCGAATTCGGTGAGGCGGGAAAACTGCTCCTGCACCTTGTGGAAGCGCTGGTGGACCCTGGCGGAGAGCACCCTGGTGGCAAAAGCCAACAACGGCATCGGCAAAAGCGTTACAAGGGCCAGACGGGGGTGGATATAGAGCATGAAGCCAAAGGCGGCGATGGTCATCACCACTGCATCCACCGCCGCCACCACCCCCATGCCGGCGGCAAGCTGCACTGCGGCGAGATCGTTGGTGGCAAGCGCCATGGTGGCCCCGACTGGGTGGCGGCCGAAGAAGATGCGGTCTAAAGTAAGGAGGTGGCCAAAGAGCCACTCGCGGATATCGCGCTCCACCAGCCGCGAAAAGCCGAGGATCAACGTGCGCCAGACAAAACGGCAGCCGGCGATGAGCAGGGCCAGCCCCACCACCGCGGCGGCCAATTTGCCCAGCAGCGCACTGGTGGCGGTGCCGGCGGTGAGGCCATCCACCGCCCGTTTAATGAGGCGCGGCACCAGCAGTTGCAACAAATCGACGCCGATGAGGGCAATGAGCCCCATCGTGAGCCGCCAGCGGTAGCGGCGGACCAGCGGCCAGACCAGCCCCAGTGCCTGCCTGGCCCTGCCGGCAAACGGCGCCGGGTTGGCGGCGCTTGCGCCAGCAGGGCCTGCATGGTGGCCCCTCACCCGCCCGCCGTCCGGCACAGGCGGCCAAAACCGCCGGGGATGGTGCCTGAGGCCCAGAAGACCTTGCCCTGCTTGAAGTCGATGAACCAGTAGCCGCCGGGCTTGCGCTCATCGGCCAGGAAGATGAAGGGCTGCTCCCGGGAGAAGCAGGGGTGGAGGTAGAGACCTTTAGTGTTCTGCCGCGGCACCAGCAGGGCCAGCGCCTCCTCCATGGTGGGCAGCCGCCAGTCGGAGTAGCCTGCGAACCGGGCCGCATTCTGCGCCTGCACGTAGGCCGCCACATGACGGTGGGTGGTGATGTCGCAGCCGCCCCGTTGCCACATCACCCCGGAAATCCGCTCGGTGACGGTGAGAGTGTCGTGGTTGTCGATGAGCGAGTGGACAAAGGTGCCGTT
>Ga0172375_10004071_pt1 | contig 21872 bp, 25 predicted proteins | sample LakKiv1m_FD_114537 | JGI IMG/M metagenome (GOLD analysis project Ga0172375, IMG submission 114537) | Freshwater microbial communities from Kabuno Bay, South-Kivu, Congo - kab_092012_11.1m | ecosystem: Environmental > Aquatic > Freshwater > Lake | place: Democratic Republic of the Congo... | reverse complement strand
GCTATTCATCAGACTATTAATTACTACAACCAAAGAAGAATCCACACCAGCCTGAAGATGGCGCCATCCCAGTTTCGGTTACTTCACTCATAGAATAGATGTCCTAAAAAAGGGCACTTGACATTTTGATCGGCGCGGTGCGTTACGTAGGTTGTGCTATAAAACGAGGAAGTGGGTAGTAACTTTTGAAAAATACTATTCGTTGGCGGATGGCAATTTTCTGGCAACAATGACAACTGCAGATATCTCTCCCGACTCACAGGGAAAAGGAATAATTTGTTGTAATTCTAAACCACGACTTCTGATATAAGAAAGGCTTCGGCCAACATCGCCGCTGGTCATGGTGGGAGAGTCGGGTAATGCTACCCCATCCCCTCTATCTCCGTTACTTTTCCAATCGCGAGTTCTAACTACAAAAATATCATGGGGAAATTCGCCAAACTCAAATCTTTCGTTACCGCCAGTAACAATGCCTCCTGGAAATTCAATTAATTTATTTTCTGCCATGATTAATTAGATAATGAATGGTTAGGGTACTATATCAAAACGAATCACATTTTTCAAAATATTTTGAGATTATCTGCAGGCGGAAGAGGCAAAAAACAAATATTAGGAAATTAAAAACATTAATTGATTATTCTCTATCTAAGGATTATCCCAAGGATTTTACCGATTCCCTCTGTTATGTTTTTAATGAAATATGGTAACCATCCTAACACGCCCATAAGAAAAATTAGGCATAAAATAAAATCATTTGCGGATAGATTTCCTGACTTGGTAATGATTGGCCATCTAACAGCTACGAAGAAATATCCTATAACACCTGCCATAAAGTAACTCACACAATCCCTCCACCACTCAAAAAACCACCAAGGTTTACTTTTTTCATTGTACACAGCGATTCTGCTAAAAATACCAAGAATGATACTCGCCATACCAAGAATGATCCAAACAGTTATATTATTCATTTTTCCCTTTTTTCGGTCTACTTAAATTATCATTTTTATATTGGTAAGAAGTCCTGACTGGCTCCCCCGCGTGGTGTCCTTCGCCTTTGGCTACGGATCACCTTTGGACTTGGAGAAAGCATTTTTCGTTAAAGCTTCAGGGACTAAACGTTTATAGGCAAAAGCTTTGCCAGATCCACTTTTTAGATAAAGTTCAAAATCTTTGGCTTGTTTGGCGGTGGTGAAGGCACAATACCAGACCAGGTTCCACGGTAGATAAGGTTTGGTGGCAAAAACCTTACCGGAATTGTGCAGTACAAATCGTTTTTTTAGGTCTTTACTAAAGCCAAAATAGAACTTTTTTGATTTTGAACTTTGTAAAATGTATGTGTAATACACTTTTTGGCCGATGGCACGGCCATCTGAAGCTTTAGCGAAAGATGGCTCCGTAATCCTAGTTTCGCACTGACCGACAGTTTGAATTCAATTATCAAGGCTTTTCAGAATCCTGTCTGGGCTGAAATGGCACGCAATAGATTGAATGAAATAAAGCAATTAACAAAAGCGGCGGTAGGTTGCCAATAGTAGTTACGAAATAGATTTACTGATAAAAAATCCTGCCCCAAGAAAAATCAGCATAAAAGCAATAAAAGTAAAAATTGCCGCTTCCCAAGCTAGTCTTAATGGCTCTTTTTTAGTCGGGTAATGATGGCTATATTCTCCATAGGTAATGATAAAAGCACAAGCTGCTGCTAAAGGACTAAAAACAATACCTATAAAGAAAAATAGTCGCATACTCATTTCTTTTTTAATCCTAAAAGTACAAATCCACTTAAAATTGTTAGTATCGCCGCATATTCAAAGCCCGCTGAAGGTGAAATTGCTGACCACAAGAAACCAACTATGCAACTTGAAATAAAATCACCAATGCCATCAACAGTTTGCAAGACTCCAAAACCTGTTCCTCTCAGTCTTTCCGGTAACAAATCAGCTGCATAAGCGCTTTCAAGAGCGGTATAGGCAGCAGCACTTACCCCTGACAAAGCAAATAGCAAGACAAAAAACCAGAGAGTCGGTGTTGGGAAGGCCAATCCAAGTGAAACTAAACCAAAGAGGAAAAATCCTAAAACAGATAGGAGCGTCTTTCGCCCGAATACATCACTCAAATGCCCGACGATATAATCCGCAATCGCCTGAAAAACATTCCGTAATGCATAAAGTAAAACCGAAAAGCTACCGGCAATAATGAATCCGTTTACTGGTGTTAATACTTCCTGTGTTCGTAAAAGAAGCAATGTTCTGTTAAAGTTGCCTATACCAAATATAAACATAACCAGCAAAAAGAGGCGAAAATCTTTAGGAAGCAGCGAAATGCTTGTCCAGAATTTAAGACGTTCCTGACCGTTAGTCTTTTTTGAGTCCTCTTTTGTAAGTAAAAAGATTGTAAGTACTGCGAGGATTCCCGGAATAAAAGATACTAAAAAGATATTTCTTACTCCGATGCGAGGGAGGGCAAAAAAGACAAATAAAGGTCCCGCTATCGCTCCTAAAGTATCCATGGCCCGATGGAAGCCAAAGGCTCTGCCATAGTAATTTGGTATCACGGAATCAGCAATCAAGGCGTCCCTGGGCGATTCTCTGAGTCCTCGCCCCATCCAGGCTAAAGTCCTATAAACTAGTGTCCACCACCAATTTGTTACCAGTCCAGAAAGACCAGCAAAGATTCCTGTTGCCGTGTAGCCTGCTACTATCAAACCCTTACGTTTTTTAACCCTGTCACTTATCCAACCCGATAAAAGAGCTACAAATGTTGAAGCCGCATCAGACAAACCAGTGATAATTCCTAAGAGCTGAGGGGCTAAGGTAGAGCCTACAAGACTTATTAAAAAAGTGGGCAATACCACAGTAGTCGTTTCATGGCTAAAATCGCTAAACAGGCTGGTAAGCCCAACTGCAAAGATATTCTTGTTAAACCACTTATTATGTTTCATAAAAACTCTTTGTTAATGTTTATTGTTGTGTTCGTTATTCCACTTCTCGGCTTCCTCAATGATTCTCATCATGGTTTTAACCGCTTCTACAGGATACTTACCTATGGCGGTTTCTTCAGACAGCATGACGGCGGATGAATGGTCAAATACAGCATTAGCAACATCCGAAACCTCTGCCCTTGTCGGTTCCGGTTTGTTAACCATTGACAGAAGCATTTCCGTTGCCGTTATCAAAAACTTTCCCGATTCGAGAGTTTTCCGGGTGAATTCTTTTTGAAGCGGCGGAACTTTCTCTAAGGATACAGATTTACCTAAATCACCCCTAGCCACCATAATGCCATCAGATACATTCAAAATCGCATCAAAGTTTTCAACCCCTTTTTCCGACTCAATTTTTGAAATCAGAAAAACCTCTGCCATTTTTTCTCTTATTCGGGTAATTTTGTCAGGACTATCGACAAAGGAAAGAGCGATTGTCTTAATGTTATGCTTCAGGACAATGTTTATTTTATCCGGGTCATTAATATCAAGAATTACTTCAATATCTTTTGCCTTTTTGGCTTTATTAAGATTATTAAGAATTACGCCGTATTGTTCCTCGTTTCCGTATTTTGCATTGATTCTGACGTAATCAATTCCAGCTTCAATAAGCTGCTCCAATACCTGAGTTTCCAGGGAAGAAGGTCCGATTGTGGCGATTATTTTGGTGATGCGGCTGTTAGTATTCATAACAATCCTAAAACAGTAGAAGCTATCAACTCTGAACACCCAGAGCATTTATCAAGTGAGCCTCATCACTGTGTATAATTCTAACACTTCCTAAACAATTTTACCCTGCCGTTAACTTTGGTATTGTACCGAAGTTTACTTATTTTATTATAAATTAAATACTCTAGTATTAATCTAGCAGTACAGCGTTCTACAAAGCGATCTAACAGGCGATCTTTTCAAACCTGAGGATATAGCTTCGCCAGCTCTCATTGATTCACCGCTTATAACAACTCTCTAAAAATGATTTTAAATTCAGAAGTCCAGCTTGCTGTATGGTTTGCCCGTGGCTATGCCATCTATATTGCCTACCATAGCCTCAATATTTCTCTTTTGTGTTTCTTTGGTATAACAGTTGAATGGTTTTAACATCAGTGCAAACTCGCTGCCTTTAAGCGGTGATTTTCCCCAGCTTTGGGCTTCAAAACAGTAAGTGTCAACTCTTCTTGTCAGCAGGGCCTCATTCATCGCTTTCTCATCCACCCACATCCTGTTGCCAAGATTGACCACTATTGAACCTGTTTTTAACTGCCTGATTCTTTCCTTGCTAAGGAAGTTATTGCTCTCATCGTTATCCGGCAGATGAAGGGAAATCATATCCGAACAGGAAAGCAAATAATCTAACGGCCTTCTTATACCTTCGTCAAAGCGCCTTTCGGTATAAACAATCATGCCTATGGCTCTGGCCCGATAGACAACTCTTTCAGCCGTGGAGTCCCAGCCCACCACTCCCAAGCTCTTGCCTCTTGCTTCAAAGCCAGGTTCAGGTTTGTAAGTTCTCCTGTAGGTGCGTCTGTCGTTAATTAATATTCTTCTTGCACAAGCCAGCAACAGGGCAATTGTATGCTCGGCTTTTGAATCAGCATCATAATCAGACACATAGGAAATAATCAGCCCTTTTTGCCTGCAGTAATCCAAATCAAGATAGCTGTAGTCAGAACTGTCTAAGGCTAAATACTTGATATTGGGAAGGGTGTCTAAAAGCTGTACCAGCCTGCTTTTGGTCTTGGCAATTCCGCCAAAACTATCAGGATCAACCACTAATAGCTCTGTGTCTTTAGGATATTTAACCCTGCCGCCTTCAATAAAATTGACTTTTCCTAAACCTGTCAGCCTTTGAAGCTGAATATCGGTAAATTGGGACCTGGGAAATTGGATTGAAATTGATTTAACTTTCATAGGCATGCTCCTTAAAAATAATAAAAGACAATCATTTTCCTAATTGTCTTTTCCTAATTGTCTTTTTATTTTCGAAGCCGCCCATGAAATAGGGGCATCATTATTTTACTAAACCCAAGGGAATTTATAAAGAGGGTTTAAAAACTGCCCCCGTAAGGCCGTGGTTAATACCGGATTTACCGGGGTGCCTTCTTATTTCTAAGTCGTGATAATTAAATCATTAATATTAGTTGAATCAGAAAGGGGGTGGAAAAAACATGAGCTGGTCAGCCGCACAAATAAGATACTCAAAAAGCGAAAAAGGACGAGCCGCAAGACGAAAATACCAGATGTCAGCCAAGGGCAAAAACGCCCGGAAAGCCTACCTTGAAAGGCGAAAGGCAAAGTTGACAGAAGCCAAAAAAACAGAAGAAACGAAGCCCGTGGAAAAGAAGCCAGAATCGGTTAAAATTAAAGATATTCCAACGGGTAAAAGTTCATAGGAAGGCTCGTTAACAAAGAAGGCCGGGATTTATCCCCCGGCTTTCTTTTTGCCCACTCAGTTTACTATCACGCGCTGATGTTTTAAATACTTATCTATTTTAGTGTCTTTAACCAGTTTTTCTAATTTCCCCTTTTCGAAACAATATACGAATCTATCGCTGTTAATTGCTGCGTTATAGTTAAATGATCTTAGGATGTCTTTTTCCCTTGTGTCTACATAAATAATCTGTGAATTTCTATTCATATTCCCCATAACTAAACCTATGCTTGAAGTTAATGCAAATACTTTTCTGGCACCTTGGGTAACAAGCCCAATCCCACGATTCAAGGGATAATTTGTTGGTGGAATTAAGCAAACTGGATTGTCTGAGGTTATAAGGGCATATTTTTTATTGAAGAAAAAGACAAACCAGTCCATTAAAATAAATATCCTTGCTACTTCAAGGCTTGTGTTCAACATAATACCCAGCCAATGATTCGAAGGAAAATCCACATAATATCTTTTTCCATCTTTGGCGAATTCGACTACTTCACCAATTTCCTTTTCTGTTATATCGGGTTGCTGTTTTCTTGCGACTTTTTCAACCCATTTTCTATTGGAAAAAACTATTTGGTTAAATTTTTTATAAACTTTCTCGGATCCTTCTTCTATTCTTTTTTTAGAATCAGGCACTCTAACATACATCAATGCCAAAAACATTGCCAAATCAGCCTTCTCCTGCCCTGATATTTGCCCTTTTCTTTTAATTTTTCGAATGATAGAGCTAGCGTATCCTTCAGCCTTGCCGAATATGTCTTCTAAATTTTCTTCTTTTCCGTTAACTGTGTAAGTGTAAAGTTTATTTTCTGAGGCAATATTGGCTATATTTTGCAAACGAAATTCTTTCTTGTACCTATCAAACACCCATAAACTTTTATCGTCCGCAGAAAATCCTTTAAGAAAGAAGCGGGGTATATAATGATGATTCTTGGCTACATTCTGCATCTTGCTTTTCTCATTTATAAATGCTTATAATGATTTATAACATAAAATTCTATGAATAACAACGAATTTTTAACCGTAGATCAGGTGGCAAAACTTCTTTTAGTGCATTGGCAAACCATCCTCAATTATATTAAGGGCGGTAAATTAAAAGCTGTTAAATTAGGAAAAGGATACCGAATTCAAAAACAAGAATTAAATAAATTTATAAAAAATAATCAAGCATGATTTATAAAAAAATTGTTAAGCGTAGACCCCTTGTTAATAAACTAAACGATTTAACTGCTAGCGAGTGGGTTAAGGAAACAGTTTCTGTGTTTATTCAAAGAGGATTAGGCGCAGGTCATAAAGATGCCCAGATTGAAAAGCAGCACCCAGCACCTTATTCGTTCCAAGATGTTTCAAGGTTAATTAATTTTTTTACTAAAAAAAATCAAAAAGTTTTAGATCCTTTCGCGGGCATAGGTTCAACTCTTAAGGCTTGTGCCGTAACTGATAGACAGGGCGTGGGAATAGAATTAGTTCATAAATACGTTGAGTTAACCAAAAAACGACTAAACACAGAGCTAAGAGGTTTATTTGATAATAAAAACCAAGAAATAATTGAGGGGAACGCCCTTAAACTTATCAGTGATTTTAAAGATGATTCTTTCGACTTTATTGTTACAAGTCCACCCTACTGGAATATATTAAACAAAAAGGCAGATCACAAGGTTAAGGAACGTGTATATAAAAAATTAGATACTAAATATAGCAATTTTGAGGAGGATTTAGGGAACATTCCTGACTATGACGAGTTTATTAGAGTGCTTAGTAAATTTTTCAATAAATGCAGCAGGATACTTAAACCAAAAAAGCATATGTGTATCGTGGTAAGTGACTTTAGAAATAAAGATAAATATTACATGTTTCACTCAGATCTTGCTAATAAACTTGAAAAGGAAAACTTTCAACTCAAAGGCATAATTATTCTTTATCAAAGCAGGAAAAAGATTTTTCCATATGGTTACCCCTATTCTTACGTGCCCAATATACATCATCAATATATTTTGATATTACAAAACAAAAAATAATATGCTAAACCTTGACCAAGTTTATCAGGGGGACTCTTTAAAACTTTTTAAAAAAGTAAACGACAACTCAATTGATCTTATAATCGCGGATCCGCCATACGGGATAAATAAAAATTTTGGTAATGGTACAACCTGGAAACTAGAAAAGCACAAAGAGTGGTTTGATTGGGAAAAAAAGTGGCTTAGGGAGGCAAGGCGCGTGTTAAAACCAAACGGGTCCATATTTGTTTATGGAATTCACCATAACATTGGTTATGTTCAGACTTATTTGTATAAACTCGGCCTACATTATGGAAGGTTATTTATTTGGCACTACGAAAACAACTTTTCAACCTATAAACGAGCTCCTGCTGCAAGATATGAGCCGCTATTGTGGTTCTATAAGGGAAAAAACTATACGTATCACGCTATCCGCGAGCCATACAAAAGCACAGAACGACTTAAAAATAAAATAATAAAAAATGGAAAAGTGTGGACACCTAACCCAGCAGGAAAACACGGTGGTGATGTTTGGAACGTGCCAACCTTAGCTGGAAAAAGGTTTTCAAAAGAAAAACTTGATCATCCAACACAAAAACCCCTCGCCTTATGTGACAAAATTATTACTCATTTTTCAAACAAAGGCGATCTTGTACTCATACCTTTTGCAGGTTCAGGCAGCGAGTGTGTAAGTGCAAAAAATAACAAAAGGCACTTTATTGGGTTTGAGTTAAACCCCGTTTATGTTGAAATGGCAAAAGCCAGATTAGAAGAAATTAAAAGTTGACATAGGGAACCAACAAAGACAACTCTTTTTTAATCCGTTCTTGTATTTTTGAACCAAGACCGTGTTTTGCCACTATTTTTTCTAAAGCACTGCCGACAGCAGCAAAATCAAACAGACCAAAATTTTTTGTAAAAATATTGATTAGATCGTCTGTGGTTAGTGAAAGTTCCGCTGTTTTCAGTGTGAGGTAGTATAAAACAACATCCGGGATCAACATAATTGGGTTGCCATCATCCCTATATTTCTTTTCTTCCTCTATTGCCAACGGTGTAATACGTCTACCTATTGCTATGGATGCTCTCGGAAGGTCTTTTTTCTTTGGAAATTTATACCCAACTTGAACTTTTGCGTCAAAGGCCTGCCTAATAGCTTTTGTATTCACACTACCTCTATTTTCTGTAGGGCTTTTTGCTTCTATGCCTCCAATAAACGGACTAACAACACTAACATCAGCCCTTGAAAGCATTCCGCCCGACCCAGAGTAAATAGCTTCTGCGCCTATTTGCCTAAAACAATTTCTAATCCATACATAGCGTTGATCTTTAGCCCAAGTATCGGATTTCTCCAGGAACCGTTTTGTTAGTTCGGATAAATTAATACTGATAAACTCACGCAATTTATCATCTGGGTGTCTAAGCGGCACCAATAAATCTAAACAATCACTTTCATTATCAACATGTACCTTGTCACCAACGAGCAGTACCGAATTTGTTGGTGAAATTCTGCTTGCAAAACGATCCTGACCGCCAAACACATTGTCCCTATCTGGATACTTAATGTAGTCGTCAGCTTGGTGCATTCCCATATTGGGGACTTCGTAATAATGTCCTTTTTCCTCATCCAAAACAAACCTGGACACAACCTCCCCTGTAAATTCATCAACCAAATGAGTTTCGTCAATTTTGATTAATCCTGGCTTGTCTTTTATAAATTCTTCAATAAACAATTTATACCAAGAACGGAATTCTGTATCCTGAAAAAACTCCGGTGGAATACTTTGATAGAAGTTAAACGATACTGGGGTTTTTATGCTTATCCAATCTTTTTCGACTACAAACTCCAGTTGCATTTTTTCTGCTAGTAATTTTAAGTATTGGCTCCAATCTTTGCCAAGTATTTTATCGAACAATGTATTTTTAATTGCCCTTACTCTTCGCGACCCCAAGACGGTATTTAGTGAAGCTAAAACAAAAGACGCCCGCAAAACACCAGAACCACCAAATGCTCTATACAAATCGGAATAATAAATAAGCCTGTTTTTTATTTGCTCCTCCAGATATTCTTCCCCTTTATTGGTTAGAGCATAAAAAGTTGAGGCTTGCTTTAGATACCTGGCCTTACCGGTAATTTTTTTGCCGTAAGAAGGGTCGCTAGTTCTTTTGATTAAACCCAGGCTCATGCCAACATAAACGAGTATCTTGGCGCTGTCATAAAAATTGTGCACACAGCTGTAATCGTTTGCGTCTAATCCTAAGGTTTTAAACTCTTCAGTCAATGTAGTCTTGCCGTTTTTTAGGTTTTTAAGAATACTTTTAATACGGTCAATTTCTTTGGGTCCTTCAAATTTAGTAGCAAATGCTGTAACGATAAGTTGGTAAATACATTGTGGTTCAATTGCCAAACAATTTAACAACGAAATAAAAGGTCTTATCTGGAACGACGCATCACGATACATACTGGAATCGTTGACACTATAAAAGGCAAAATCAGCTAAAGCAGATAACAACATCTGCTCTTCATTTTCACCGTTTTTTTGAGCTGGGAAATCGCCATCAAATTGACAATATAATTCGCCTCTATCAGTCAATCGGTACTTTGACTTTTCAGTCCTGGTCACCAAACCTAAGAAACGGAAAAATCGCATCAACATACGGGCATTTGTCACGTACGATTTATCACCTATACTTTTCCCTTCATAGGACTTAATGTATTCTCTCCCTTGCATCCCCACTACGTTTATGGAACCAATTTTTGCCATGTGCTCACCCAATAATCTGTCGTTAAAATATTTGTCTGGATTGTCCTCTTGAACTTTTAGTGCAAGTTTTAACACCTCCCTAATTTCATGAGGGTCAGTTTTAGAACGGGGGAACCACATAACGTTGCGGTACTTACGTGACGAGGACACACTGGTTTTTATTCTTAAGTCGGTTGTTTCTTCCATTTTAAATAATTGTTGTGTATTCATTAAAATTTCTCTAATATTTAGTCTTTAATTAATTGCAACATATCAATAAGTGTTATTTCTGGTTTCGAAAACAGTGACCGCAATCGTGAACTTCTTCTTTTTTTGTTCTTGATGCCACTGTTTGGGCTTCTAATTTGTCCTTAAACGGCCCCAACCAATGTCCGCGTTGAGAGTTATATTTTTTATTTGGATGTCGTCCTTTCCCTTCGTTACAAAAACTACAGTCTGATTTATGAATTATCGCCCTATTATGAAGCCAATTTTCATAAACCCAATATTTCATTTTCATAATTCTCTAGTCATCATTATATCATCATGACATCATGGCTATACTCGATACTTAGGGATAAATTTCTTAAAATCAGATAAAATCGAATTATGAGCATGAAGATGAAAAATGATTATGCGCATCTTCGGGATTTAAGAATCGATATTCAAACGGACAATGACATTTATTATCAAGAGTTTGCTTTACTACTTGATAAACCAGAGTTCTTGAATTTGTTACCAATCCTACGTCAAACTTACTTTGTTACTAACCTATTTCCTTTAAAAGATTTTGACGATGAGCTTGACTATTACGAAAGAAATCACTTCTTCAAGAACACTAAGGTTAAAATTGATTTATCCAAATATAAAAAGGTCGCTGAAATAAAGGATTCGTTTCCCGACTTAGAGGATTTTATCCAATCAGCGAATGTCCTGCCCGAAGTTTTGGATGCAGAGTGTGATCTAATATGCTACGAATTTAATAGGCCACCGTATTTCCTTGATCCAATTAAACAGGCTCTCTTCTGTGGAGCAGTTAATGATAAATATTTTAAACCAACCCAAGCTCGAACGGTAGATTTCTCTGTTATGGGAGCATGGCCAACTCTAGAACGAATAGCCATATTTGTTTCCCCAACTTCAACATATGAAGATGTAAAAGAAGAGTTTAGAAAAGCAAGAAAGTTGATGAAGACAGACAAAAGGTTGTCATACTACAAACCCAGAACTGATACTGCTCCGAATATTAGGAAATATCGTCATTGGTATTGGCAACATTTATCCGGTAAGCGATATAAGACAATTTCGGATGAGTGGATGGACAATCCAAAAGCAAAACAAAACGACCCCGGAGCAGATGAAAACTTTGTTTTAAAAGGCATCAATACGTACAAAAGACTTCTTGAAACATAAGGTGCTTTTTACAGGCCTATAAATTTCACTGACCTTTCCTGTTCGTTGAGCGAGAATATAGCTAGTTATTAAAAACGCTCAATGAATATGGAAATTTTAAATGAATATTTCAGAACCACAGATTTGTGCCTTGCTTCATATCTTCTGGCTAAAGACGCCTCATTTACAGGAATAGATAAAGACTCCTCTAATCGGGCTACCTTTCTTTTTCCTGTTACTGGTAAATGTAAACAGTTGGTTAAGGAATTTACTGAAACAAAAGCCTTGGTTGAACCTATGGCTTTTTTTAGTGCCATAAAGAGGTTAAAACACCTGATTTATCTGTAATTTGAATTGAATTTGAATGAGCATGAGAAATTTTACGATTATACCGAATCAAATATTTGAACAGTCGCAGTTGTCCGTTCCTGCTCGGTACCTATACTGCGTTCTGCTGAAATATTGCGGAAAAGATGAATGGTGTTTCCCTGGCCAAATCACTCTAGGGGAAATTCTTGACTACTCCCCAAAGCACATAAGAACGTTATTAAAAGAGCTTATTGAAATTAGGCTGATTTCTAAGAAAAGGCGTGGCTGGAATAGATCTAACAACTATCACGTAGTTAAACTGCTCGATACTGATAGGATTCCTAGTTCCTATCCTGATAGGAAGCCTACTTCCGTAATGATACAAACCTCTAGTTCCCCTCAGTCAGGAAGTGTAGTTCCCATCCATAACGAACCTGCAGTTCCACCTAAAAGTACTTATCTAAAAGCAAAAGGTAAAAGTAGTGTAAAAGGTCGGGAAATGGTACGGCGGAAACTGGAAGAACTTGGACTTAAAAAACCAACATCTGTCGTAATTAAACCAAAACTAAATAAATTTGAAGATCGTAAAAGCTATTTAACTTAGCAATAAGGAAAACTAAAAGAAAGTATTGATTTTTGACATGTTTAACACAACTAAAAATACCAAAATGAAGAGTTTTGAAGAGTCGGTTAGCCATAACTTTGAAGAGTCTAATTTAAAAATTAATAGAAACGGAAATAATGGCACATCTGCCTTTATGAAATCAAAAAGAGGGATATTAGTAAAAACTAATAATTCCATTAAAGGGAATGGACTAGAAAGGCTCTGTAAGCAAACGAAAGATACCGCCCCCCGTATCAAGGTAACAATTGATTTTGCCGCCAAGCAGTTATTTCAGATTTTATTGATTGACATAAAAAGGCGCAATAGCAAGTTTGACAGCATCCTTGAGCCGTTGCCCGGTGCCATTTGTGTCTAACTGATTGAGAATTAAATTAACAGACAATTATGAAAAGAGCATTTGGATATATCAGAGTCAGTACAGTAGGCCAAGCCGAAGAAGGCTTTAGCCTAGATCATCAGAAAGCCTCTATTGTTGACTACTGCAAAACAAGAGGCATTCACCTAGCAAATATCTTTGTTGATGAAGGCAAATCAGGCAGAACAGTCAACCGCCCTGAATTCCAGCAGATGCTCAAGGAAATAAAAGAGAAAGGGATTGATTGCGTACTGATTTATAAAATTGACAGGTTCGCAAGAAATATTGCTGATTTTTCAAGAATCTGGAATGAATTTAAAGAAAAAGGCATTAATCTGATTTCTGTTTTAGAAGGTGATTTATCCAACGGCTCAAGCCTAGTGCCAAATATTTTTGCTTCTGTCGCTCAATGGGAAAGCGAAGTAAACGGGCAAAGAACTAGGGATGCTTTAATAGAAAAGTTTAAAAGCGGATGGCAACCCACCCCTCCTCCAGTTGGATTTCGCTCAGTTGGTGGTGAAGGAGAAAGAAAGTACTGCGAAATAGATCCTTACTCGGGACCGATTATTAAGAAGATGTTTGAGTTGTACAGTACCGGCGAATACTCTATGATTTCCCTTCAAGAGTGGTTGAAAGATAAAAATATCATTTCTAAGAATGGCACGATTATCAGCTTCAGCCGGATAAACAACATTCTCAACAATCCATTTTATTACGGCCTTATCCGCTGGCACGGACAGGAAAAAATTGGCAAACACACACCACTTATAAATAAGCAGTTATTTGATACCTGCCAATATATTTTGGAGAAGCACCGCCATTTCCTTTTAAGAGAACGTAAGTATGATTTCCTGCTTCGTGGCTTTGTTTTCTGCACCTGCGGCATGCGGTTAGTCGGTGATGTATCAACTATCAGAAGCAATAAAAGGAAAGTTCATTATTATCACTGCCAGAAACGATACAGCCCGGATTGCAAACAAAAATATGTTCAAGCACCGGATTTAGAAGAGCAAGTTGAAGGCTACATTAAAGAAATTGAGTTTACTGATGATTTTATCAATCAGGTAAAACAGCAGGCAAAAGACTTTTTAAATACAGGCAGGAAAAACAGCAACGGCATGAGGCAGGCATTAATCAATCAAAGGGCAGGATTGGAAGGAAAAAGAAATAAACTTGAAGACTTGCTTATCGATGAATCAATAGACAGGGATACTTACAAAAGAAAGCACGCTGAAATTACCCAGCAAATAAACAACTTACAGACTCAAATTGAAGAAGTCGAAGAAGAAGGCAAGCTTGACATGCCGTTGATCGAAGAAACACTCTTTTTAACCAAAGACATCTACAAGACCTACAAGAGCGCGCCAGCACCGCTTAAACGGCATTACCTGCGCTTTTTCTATGAAAGATTCGTGGTGGATGACAAGCAAATCGTTGAAGCCAAACCCACTCCAATTCTTAATGCCTTAAAGACCGCCAACATGGTCAGATTAAGACAAATTCAGCTCCCCCGCGTGGACTCGGACCACGAACCTACCGATTAACAGTCGGGCGCTCTACCATTGAGCTACAGGGGAACGTAAAATTTTCTTCGAAAATTAACGTTCCTGACGGATTGTTAATTGGGAAGAAAACATTTAAAAGAGCTGGCTAGAATTATACCATCGCTACGTCAAATTGTTTAGATTTTTGGTAAAATAGCAACGATGAAATTGATACTGATACGACATGGGGAATCGCAGGCGAATGCGGGCAACGTGGCGCCAAAAAATAACCTGACAAAAAAGGGACGAGAACAAGCGCAACAACTGGCAGAAGAGCTAAGGGAAGAAAAAATTGACCAAATTTATTGTTCAGATACGGAGCGGTGTTTGGAAACGATGGAGGCGATTTTGGGAAGACGGGATGAGGAAATTAACATCTGTCTATCGAAACTGATTTCGCCAAAAATCAAAACTGAAGATTACAACAAACTACAGAAAAGAATTAAAAGATTTATTGATGATTTGAAAATCGAATTTGAAAAAGAGACGGTGGCGATTGTTAGCCATCAGCTGGTATTGGGGATGTTTATTTACGAACTAACTGGGAAGACGGAAAGGCTGGGAAATGGAGAGGTGAAGACAGTGGTAATCAGTAATGAGGAGATAAAGGTTATGGTTTAACCAAGTTGAGAGTTCAAATGAAAGACAAACAATATTTCGAGATTCATAGAGCGAGATATGACTTTATGATTAAAAAAATCAGAAAGTTGGTGGGGAGCGGGGGAAAAGTTTTAGATGTAGGGAGTTATCCCGGACATTTATTTAGAGAGTTGAAGAGATTGGGGTTTGCGGTAGAAGGAATCTCGTCAGAGACAGAACCAATGAAAGGGACAAAAATCTTGAATATCGAACGACAAAGATGGCCCTTTGCCGACAAGAGTTTTGAGGCAGTGATAATGACGGAAGTAATCGAACATTTGACAGGAGATCCGAAAACATATTTGAAGGAAGCGAAGAGGGTGTTAAAACCAGGAGGATGTTTGTTGATAACCACGCCAAATGCGATTAGATTGCAGAATTTAATATTATTGGCATGGGGAAAGAATATTTATTTTCCAGTGGAACAACTTAAACAAGATATTTATTTTAGACACAATCGGGAATACACAGCCAATGAGCTGAAAAAGGTTTTGACGGAAATTGGCTTTGAGGTGAAAGCCGAATATTTTATCGGTTATCCGCCAACTAGAAAGAGAAACAAAACCGATAGATTGGTCATGAAAATGGTAAAGTGGGCAAATTATTTGGTCACCTTGGTTTGGAAAAGCAGGAGAGACAGCTTATGGGCGGTGGGGACTTATTCTAAATAGTCTTGCAACTTTTTCCGACGGCTAGGATGGCGGAGTTTACGGAGAGCCTTGGTCCGCCACGGCGGACTAAAATTCCATTACTCTAGGTAGTCTTGTAATTTCTTTCGTCTCGATGGATGTCTCAACTTTCGTAGTGCTTTCGCCTCGATTTGGCGGATACGCTCACGGGTGACATTGAAAATTTTGCCGACCTCTTCGAGAGTTTTTGGAGTTTCGCCCATAAGACCGAAACGGAGAGAAAGAACTTTGGCCTCGCGTTCGTCGAGACTGTTGAGAACATCTTCGATGGACTCGCGCAAAAGCTCTTTGCTGGTTTCCTCATAGGGAGAGGGCTGGGTAGTGTCCTCGATAAAATCACCCAAAAAAGAATCCTCATCATCGCCTACCGGAGTGGCCAGAGAAGTAGTGTCCTGGGAAATACGGTAGATTTCTTCAACTTTGTCGACAGTGATGCCGACCTCCTTGGCGATTTGTTCGGTGGTGGGCTCTTTGCCGAATTTCTGGGTGAGAGCCCGAGTGGCCTTGTAGACTTTGTTGATAGTTTCGACCATGTGGACGGGGATGCGAATGGTTTTGGCCTGATCGGCGATAGCCCGGGTGATGGCCTGACGAATCCACCAAGTGGCATAGGTGGAAAATTTGAAACCGCGGTGCCAATCAAATTTTTCAACGGCACGCATCAGGCCCTGATTACCTTCCTGAACGAGATCAAGGAAAGACAAACCGCGGCCGATGTATTTTTTGGCAATGGAAACCACTAATCTCAAATTGGCATTGATTAAATCTTCACGAGCTTTTTGGGAACCTTTTTCGATAGCCTTGGCCAATTCGACTTCTTTTTCAAAATTGAGAAGATCGATTTTACCGATTTCCTTGAGATACATGCGGACGGAATCGACACTGTTTTTTTGGGCTAAAAGAGCCATAAGATCGGCATTGCTCATTTTGGCTTTTTCCGATTCGATGGAAACTTTGGATTCAACTTTGTCGAAAACGTCGATACCACGGTCGAAAAGATAGTCGAAGAGATTATCGACATCGTCGAGGTGGCGTTCGGGGTTGGGAATCTGGGCTAAAATTTCGTCGTTGGTGAGATAGTGGAGTTTTTTGGATTGGGTGAGAAGGGCCTGTTTGATCTTGGAAAGATTGAGGGCGGCGGGCATAGGCTATATTTTATAGGAAAAACGTCGATAAATCTAGCTTTTTTGAAGCTGGTAACGATTTAAAAGGGCCAGGGTTTGGTTGTATTCAGCTTCAAGGGCGGGATCGGAGTCGCCAAGAGTGGTAAGTCGACGGGAAAGAGCGGCTAATTTTTCTTTGAGAAAAAGCCCGTTGAGCTGGGCAATGGTTTTGCGGATTTCCCGCTGACGAGCACGGGAATCGAGCTCAAGGGAAGTGGCCTGAAGATAAAGAGATTGAAAAACCGGCTGGATTTCGGGGGCTAGTTTTTCCTGAAAACGGCCGGGGAGAAACTTTTTGACCTTTTGGAGACGGGAAAGAATGGCCAAAAAACGGGGAGTGGCGATAACTTGGAGATGAGAACGGAGGCGGCGGGAAAGGAGGGCGGGGTGACGGGCGGCCAAAAGGAGAATGAGCAAAAATTCTTCCAATTTTTCCTGGGGAGAAGGGGTGATGGAAGTGGAAGTCGGCGGAGGGGGAGCGGCGGAAGAGGCGGGAGCAGAGGCGGAATAACGGAGAGATTCCTGGATGACGGCCTCCAAATCGGAATTGACCAGATCGGCAAGTTTTTTGAGGTAATCGGAGCGGATGACCAAGTTTTGAATTTTAACCAGAGAAGGAAGAACCAAAGAGAGGATATTTTTTTTGCCGGAAGGAGTGCCAGGGTCGTTTGATTTGACGGCGGCACGGAGGAAAAAATCCCAAACCGGCAGGGCATTGTCGAGACATTTTTTGAAATAAGCCGGATCGGATTTGACGGCTTCGTCGGGATCTTTAAAACGATCGCCAAGGTCGAGAACTTTGATATCAAAATCGAGAGAATCGGCCAGCTCGATACTGCGGCGGGCGGCGGCGGAACCGGCAAAATCGGAATCGAGAGCCAAAATTAAAGATGAAGTGTAACGCTTTAAAAGTTGGAGCTGTTCGGGGGTGAAAGCAGTGCCCTTGATGGCGACAATATTGGTAAAGCCGGATTGGAAAGGAGAAATGAGATCAAATTCGCCTTCGACAACGATAACTGAATCCTGCCTTTTGATTGAATCGCGGGTAAGATGAAGACCGAAAAGGGTTTGACTTTTGTGATAAATTTCGGTTTCGGGAGAATTGATGTATTTGGCCATTTCTGCCTTAGCTCCGGGCAAAACCCGGCCGGAAAATCCCTGGACTCGGCCACGATAATCGATTAGAGGAAAAGTGAGCCGACCGGAAAAACGGTCGTAAAAACCGCGACCATAATGACTGGGAAGAAAAGTGCCGGAGGCGGTTAGGTCGGCGGCGGAAAAACCTTTTTTGGTAAGGTAGTTGGAGTGGAGAGAGGAATCGTCGGGGGCGAAACCGATTTTAAATTGTTTGACGGTGGCAAGATTGATCCCCCGCCCTAAGACATACTGCAAAGCAGAGCGACCAAGAGGATGAGAAGTTAAAATATAATGATAGAATTTGGCGGTTTCGGTGTTGAGAGCGAAAAGGGTTTTTTGATGGGATTCCTGGGCGGAAAAGGCGGGATTTTTTTCGAGGGTAACGCCGGCGAGCTTGGCCAATTCTTCGAGGGCTTCGCGAAAATCAATCCGCTCGTACTCCTGGACGAAAGTAAAAATATCACCGGATTTGCCGCAACCAAAACATTTAAAAATCTGAAGTTCGGGAGAAACTAAAAACGAGGGGGTTTTTTCCTGATGAAAAGGACAACAGGCGACATGGTGTCGACCGCGTTTTTTGAGAGGAACATAACGGTTGATAACGTTGATAATATCGAGCTTTTTTTTGATTTCTTCAACTTCATTGGACACTGGGTAATTTTAGCATTAAAAACCATTACCAAAATTTAAACCCTAACCCTACCCTTTCCCTTGACAGGGCAAGGGAAAAATAAAGTTTCAAATATTAAAATTTTGATGAAAAATTTCCGATCAGGGTTTTGGAATGATGCGGGGAAAAAGACCATTTTTGGAGCCGTGTTTTTTGATGGCACGACGCAATCCCTCGAGAACTTTTCGGGAATGGGCTGGCGCCGGGTCGGGAAGAACGGCACGAATTTGCTCGGGGGAGGCGAGGCCGCCGGGAAGGTCGGAAACGTGGGTTTCGATTCTGGGAGACATAATGGGGATCATAACATAAATTCCAATGACCAATTTTACAAATTACAAACAAAATTCAACTAAACCCACCCCCGACCCCTCCCTTGACAAGGAGGGGGGAACAGATAAGTGATTGCGAAAAGAGAGGGGTTTGGTAGAATCGAGTTGTAAATGAATGTGACGTTGCCGAAGCGAATTGCCATTCTTTATTCTGACGCGAAAAGAGAATATTTTCCAACAGAACAACTGTATATTTCCGAAGTTGAGGTTAAAGAAAGAGCGGAGCTGGTAGCCAAGTACTTGGAAAAAATGGGGATAGAAACGGCGTTGTTTGCCGGAGATAGCGGACTGGTGGAAAATTTAAAAAAATTCGGACCGGATTTTGTACTAAACCTGGTTGACTCGGTGCTGGGAAAAGAATATCTGGCGGCGGCAATTCCGGGAACATTGGAACTTCTTAATATTCCCTACACCGGAGCGGGAATGATGGGCCTGACGATTTCGGCCAATAAATATTTTGCCAAAAATCTGTTGAGACAATACGGGATTACGGTACCAAAATATCAGCTGATTACTGATCCAAATGAAGAAATCGACACGGAAATGGATTATCCGCTGATTTCAAAATTGAACGAAGTTCACGGATCGATTGAAATTGACGAAACGGCAGTGTCGCATGACGAAAAATCATTGAGGAAACGATTGGATTTTTTGATGAAAACTTATAAGCAGCCGGTACTATTGGAAGAGTTTATTGTGGGGAGGGAGATCACGGTATTGGTGACGGAAGGGATAAATCAAAAGGTCTATGCCGGAGAAAAAATTTTTGGCGAGCCGTTTACCGATAAATTTAAAATCGTGACTTTTACCGCCAACTGGAACGACGCTTCGGCGGAAGCAGAGGCGATTACGTATAAAAAGTATGAGATGCCAGAGAGGGCGAGGGAAATGGCCAAAGAAGCGTTTGAGGTGTTGAGGATGGAAGATTACGGAAAATTTGACATACGGCTGGATGAATCGGGAAGACATTATATTATTGACGCCAACCACAATCCGACTTTCGGCCCCAAAGAAGTCGGCTGTGCCATGGGGACGTTGTTGAATATGTACGATATTAGTTTTGAGGAAATGTTGCAACGAATTATTACCAACACACTGGCGGAAGCGAACGGAAAATAACTACCATGAAGATAGCTTTTGTTTATAACCAAAAACCGAAAGTTCTTGATTTTTCGGTGCCGGAGGCGGAGCTGTATGCTGAATTTGATACCCCGGAAACAATCGAGGCGATTAGATCGGCAATAGTTAGCAATGGATATGAAGTGGAAATGATTGAGGCCAACGAAGAGGCCTATGAAAAATTAAGGCAGTGCCGGGGGAAAGTCGATTTGGTTTTTAATTTTGCCGAAGCGATGAGCGACAGCGAAGATCGGGAAGCGCATGTGCCGATGATTTGCGAAATTTTGAAAATGCCATATACCGGCCCAAGACCGTTGGCGGCGGCGACGATTTTGGATAAAGTCAGGTGCAAAGAAATTTGGGATTATTACGGATTGGGGACGGGAAAATTCCAACTGTTTTACGGGGACGATGAGCCATTAAAGAAGGACTTGGAGTTTCCATTGATCGTCAAGCCGAATAACGAGGGGTCAAGTAAGGGGATAAAGGAAGACTGCGTGGTGAAAAACGAAGAAGAGATGAGAGGAAAAATTGGAGTAATGATAAAGAGATTCGGAAGAAAAGTGCTGGTAGAGGAGTTTTTGCCGGGGAGAGAGTTTACGGTGGCGATGATCGGTAACGGCAAGAAACTGGAGATGTTGCCGATAGTTGAGTTTGGATATAAAGGATTGGATAAAAAAGTGGTTCCAATAAATGGCTATGAGGCAAAATGGCTGGAAAATCATCCGGCAAAACAGATCGAAGAAAAGGCAACCTGCCCGGCAGTAATAGATAAGACGTTGGAAGAAAAAATAGTGACTTTGGCGAAAGGGGCTTTTTTGACCGTTGATTGTTTGGACTGGGGAAGAGTGGATATCCGTTGCGACAAAAAAGGAGAACCGAAATTAATGGAAATTAATTGTCCGGCCGGGTTGTTGCCAGACCCGAAAGACCATTCGTGGATGCCGACGGCAGCCAGGGCGGCGGGATGGAGTTTTGAGGAATTGGTCGGGAAAATAATCAGAACGGGATTGAAGAGATATGGGAGAGAGTTAAATTCCAATAACCAAATTACAAGTGCTCCAAACAAACTCCAAATTCGAAATTACAAACCACAAACTGAAATTAGATAAGTTCGGAAAGAAGACCAAGGAGGAAGGCGAGGAGAATTAGGGAGGCCCGGAGGAGGACGAGGGGAGGGTGGGAAAGGCGGAGACGGATAAGACAAATTAAAAGAGCAGAAAGAAAAAGGGTAACGGAACCGGTGAAAGAAATAAGAGAAACCAGGGGAAGACGGATAAAAAAAAGTGAAGAAAGGAAGACGAGAAAAGATATTAAATAAGCGTGAGGCTGTGGAAGATTGAAATCGCGATAGAGGGTTTCTTTGAAGACCAGAAGGATATTAAGCGATGCTTCAAAAACCAAAAGCAGACCAAAAAAAGAAAGCAGGCGGGCAAAAAAGGGAAAACTGACGGCCAAACCGGCAACAGAATCGGTGGAAAGAAAGGGGCCGGAAAGACGGATAACAGAGAAAGAAAAAAGGAGGTAGATAAGGGTGGCGATGAAAAGGCCGGAGAGAGAAGCGACTTTGACTAAGGAAAGTTTGCGGGGGGAGCGGCGAAGAAGTTCTTCGACTTCGGGGATAATGGTAAAACCGGTGAGAGCGAAGACGAAAGGGCCGAAGAAAGAAAAATTGGGAGAAGGAAAAAGAGGACTGGCGGGTGGAAGCTGAAGGGCGACTGAAAGAAGAAGAAAAACAAAAGCAATTAAAAGAAG
>Ga0172375_10004070_pt1 | contig 21874 bp, 6 predicted proteins | sample LakKiv1m_FD_114537 | JGI IMG/M metagenome (GOLD analysis project Ga0172375, IMG submission 114537) | Freshwater microbial communities from Kabuno Bay, South-Kivu, Congo - kab_092012_11.1m | ecosystem: Environmental > Aquatic > Freshwater > Lake | place: Democratic Republic of the Congo... | reverse complement strand
CTCCGGCCGCATAAAGAACATCCCTCGTCGAGCCGTAGTAAAGATCTTGGACGACCGACGGGCCCAGCTCAAAGGATACGTCTTTTACGTCCCCATCCCCGGGAACGATCCGAAAAACTCCCCTGCGAGTTCCCGCGTATAGGCAAAAAGAGGTTGCGGTCAAATCGACAACCTTCGCGTTTTCGAGCGCCGCCAACGGCCGCCACTCTTCGCTCGTTTTTTTCGTCAAGATGCCTTGCTCGTTGAGGGCAAACAAACTTTTTTCGGGCCCCGCAAGAAGACGGTAATCGCAGCGCTCCGCCGAAAGCGTCTCCATCCCAAATTCCTCGAGCGCATCCGACGGAATCGCATTTTCCGAACGAATCGCTGCGTGAACCAAAACCCAATTCTCCCGGTCCTTGCTTTCAAAGATCCCTTTTTCGGTTTCCGCGCACACGAACGAATCCGCTCCGGAATACACCGCACAAACCTTTTCTTTGGGAAAAAATAAACCGCGCTCGTTCCCCTTGGCATCGAGTAAACACAGGCCCTGCGTCGTCGCAACCCAGAGGCCTCTCGTCCACGGATCGTTAAAAATACCGACGATCTCCGAATCACTCTTTCGCTTATAGATCGTTTGCCAGTGGGAACCGCCATCTCCGGATCGAAAGACTTCCGCCGCCGTTGCGGCATAAATCTCCCCGGGCAAGAAACCCGACCGCACCCCGCACAGATATCGGCCCAAGCGAGTACCTTTGATTTTGACCCACCGCTTGGAATCGTTCGACCTGTAAATGGCCCGCTGGGTCGCAACATAGAGCCTGTGATTCTGACCGCATTCGGACGTCACAAAGCTGAGAGTTCTCTCCGGCAGATCCCCGGTAATATCCTGCCAACCGGCGTCGGCGCGAGAGCAAAATAGGAGAATGCCGAAAATGATACAGATGATCCTTCTAGCCATGCGTGATCCCCCAAAAGACAATCGAAGCTTACCTTGACTTTGATGAAAAGTCAAATTTATTTGCCTATTTATCATCTCGAGCTACCTCTTCCATAACGTCTTGTCCAGACTTCGATAATGAATCGCCTCGGCAACATGGGCAGGCGCGATTTCATCAACTCCCTCCAAATCAGCGATGGTCCTAGCCACCTTCAACGATTTATGGTAAGCCCTCGCCGAAAAACCAAGCTGTTCGACGGCCATCTTCAGCAAATTCGAGGCTTCCTCACCCAGAAAGCAATGACGTTCAATTTGATGCGATTCGAGCTCCGCGTTGGAAGCGATGGCCTCTTCCTCATAACGCCTTCGTTGGAGCTCCATCGCGGCCTCAACGCGCTTTCGAATCGCGATAGAAGATTCCCCTTGTTCCCGGGAAAGGATGTCGGATGCCCCCAAACAAGGCACCTCCAGCTGAATGTCGATTCGATCCAAAAGCGGGCCCGATACTTTTGACAGATAGTTTTTGATTTGGATCGAAGTACAATTGCATTCTTTTCTCGGATGAGTCGCATACCCGCAGGGACAAGGATTCATGGCTGCGATCAACATGAAACGGGCCGGAAGCGTCAAAGTCTGGGCGGCGCGCGAAATCGTCACCTTCCCTTCCTCGAGAGGCTGGCGGAGAACCTCCAAAACCGGCCTCCGAAATTCGGTCAACTCGTCGAGAAAAAGAACGCCGTGGTGAGCCAAGCTGACTTCACCGGGCTTCGGATGCGTACCTCCGCCGATCATCGCCACGTCCGAAATCGTATGATGCGGATCGCGAAAGGGTCTGGAACGGACCAGGGCCGACCGTCGGGACAGAAAACCCGCCACGCTGTGGATCTTCGTCGTTTCCACCGACTCCGCGAAACTCATGCTGGATAAAATCGAAGGGACGCGCTTGGCAAGCATGGTTTTCCCGGATCCGGGAGGCCCCATCATGAGAACATTGTGGCCTCCTGCGGCCGCAATCTCGAGCCCGCGCTTAACGTGCGATTGCCCTTTGATCTCGGAAAAATCGGGCATCCTTTTTCCGGAAAGAACGCCGGAATCCTTTCCGGAAACGTTCTCCAGCCTCTCGAGACTCTTTTCCCCGTTCAAATAATCCACGATCCGCAAAAGACGATCGCTCCCATAAACCGAAAGGCCGCCGCCCAAGCAAACGGCTTCGTTTGAATTGGCTTTGGGGACAAACAATGCTTCGTTCGGATGCTCGCGAAGAACGTGAACGGCCCGGGGCAAGATCCCGGCAATCGGTCTCAACTTCCCGTCAAGAGCCAACTCGCCGCAAAAAATCTTATTTTCCAGTTTGGCCGGATCCAGCACTTCGCTTGCCGCGAGTATCCCAAGGGCGATGGGGAGATCGAAGGCCGAGCCTTCTTTTTTTAGATCAGCGGGAGCCAGATTAACCGTGATCTTTTTCGAGGGAAAATTGAATCCGCTGTTTCTGAGTGCGGAGCGAACGCGATCGGCGCTTTCGCGACAACTCGTGTCGGGCAGTCCCACAATATTGAAAGCCGGTAGACCATTGGAAATGTCGACCTCCACTTCGACGGTATAAGCATCTATCCCCAAAACGGCGCTCGAAAACACTCTGGCCAGCATCACTCGCCCAATCCAAACGCATTCGCAATGAGTTCAAACTGAGCTTCGTCTCCGGCCAAACGAACGCATACGACGTCAAACCGACAAGACACATCCCTGATCCCGTAACGATTCAAATAATAGGCTGCGGTCTTGCCGATTTGGCATCGTTTGTGACGAGTCACCGCCTCTGCGGGGTGCCCCATCCCTTCCGACGTCCGCGTTTTGATTTCAATGAAAACCAAATCCCCACCCTCCTTGGCAATCACATCGATTTCGCCGAGAGGACAGGTGAAATTGGTAATCAGGATCTTGTATCCCTTCGAGACCAGATACCGGCGAGCCAATTCCTCGCCGACCGACCCTAACGCGGACGTGTCGATCATGCCGTCACCCCGTCGGTTTCCCGTTCAAAAGCCTCCATCACGAGCGACTCGATCTGTTGGCGAATTTCTTCGCTCAAGGGACTTACAATTTCGAACCAACGACCGTCCTTGCCGGCCTTTCTGGGCATGGAGACAAATAAACCTCGCCTGCCGTTCATCACCGAAAAACCTTTCACCATTACGGCCTCTCCGAACTTCAGATCGGCAAATGCCCTAAGATTCCCGTCTCCGCTTATTTTGCGAATGTCCGCAACTTCGATATCCATGGATAGCTCCTTTATTCGTCTTGTTGATGAAAAAAACAACCTGCTTCCACATAACAAGACGACGAAGGTGGGCGTTTACGTTCAGATTTTATCTGAGTATTTATTGATTAACAGATTGGGGCGGGAAAACAAAACCGGCGATCCCCGAAGGAATCGCCGGCTCGAATGACTGTGTATTGTAAATTTCGTCTATTACTTGTCGCTCTTGATCGGAGCTTCTTCGATCTCGCCTTTCATGAGCTTCGCTTTAGGAGCCGTAAATTGCTGGCTTAGCCGCACCTGCTGATCTTGCATCCAATCCTTAGCGCGCTGCCACCAAGGTTCCTTGGGAACCGGCGTTTCTTCCACAGAACGCTGGAAGAGTCTCGGGCCCATAACCGGAGGCGTGAGCGTCGGCGGCTGCGCCTGGGGCTTGGCGAAGAATCGCCGCAAAAAGCCGGGGCGAGGCGCTGGCGTGCTCGGTGCGGGCTGACCCGCGGCTTGGATCACAATAGGCTTGGGTTGCGCAACCAAAGGCTGCGGTTTTGCCACGGGAACCGGAGCGGCAACCACGGGCTTGGGAGCCGGCGGCACAACAACCGGTTTCGGTGCGGGCGGAACCGGTGCGGCAACGACTGGCTTCGGAGGCACGGGAAGCGCAACCACCGGTTTCGGTGCCACGGGCACGGGCCGGATAACGCGGCTCCAGAGCCTGGCGCCTTTCTCGTTGACGAGAACCGGTGCTGCACTCTCGAAGATCCCGCGTTCGACAACCGGTACCTTGGGCTTCTCGAAGCCTGGAATGAGACCCAGACCCCTGAGCAGACCGCGAGTGGTGTCTCTGTCGCCCATACCGGTAAGCGGCCGATCCAATCCGATGAGATTGAAAGCGGCTGCGTGCGCGGAATCGTAGGCAGGCATCGGTTCGCCTGCTTTGCCGAGAAGATTAACCATCATGAGACCCGGCATCAGGTTTTTGGCAACAACTTCGCCCGTCGCAAATCCTTGCAAAGCCACCGAGACTTGTTCGAACTGTTGGTGCGCGATGACTTCCAGATCGCCCGAACGGATCAGGAACCGGAGAGGTTCATAGTACCACCCAATGACCCCGCCCGCCTCAAGTGTCGAGGTTTCGCTGCCGATCAAGTTCGTCGCATCATTCTGCGCGGCGCCTTGAATATTGTTCCCTGCCACGATAGAGAATTTTTGAGCCTCAAGCAGGCCGAGCACCACATTGTAAGCCGAGGTCACCGTCGCGACTCCTTGGGCAATCACGTGCCCAAAAATCAAGACGTTTTGACCCGTCAAAATGGCAGCGCCCGAACTCAATACTTCGGCTCCCTGGCGGATAATCACGTCTCCGAGCGAATTATGTCCGGGCGCCGCATCTGCCGTAAGCGTAACCGAACCGTTCACGCCCTGAGCATTCACGCGACCGGTGATGATCAAATCCGATATGGAGCTTAAATTGATGAACCCGTTCACCGTCGAGGAATTGATCACCGTCAACGCAAAATCCCCGAGCTGTTGGATCGTAATATTGCCGGCCCCGCCCGTTACGGCGGCATTGTTCACCGTCGTCGGTCCGGTAGATTCGAGATCAAGATTAATGTCGTTCTGAGTCGTCGTTGCGGTGAGAGCGCTGACATCCAAATCCAGAGCGGCATCCGCCACGCCCGGCAGCAACGTCGTCCCGATCCCATTTTTGGCCGAGAACGTCGCCGTGCCGTTTTTGGCATCGACTTCGAGATACGTGTCTCCGCCGTCAAGGATGGCGCCATTCGTCGACGTGACTGAAACGGCATTGGTCGTCGCATTGGTCGTCTTGAGCCCGCCTAGAATGACGTCCTGACCGGCCGAAAGCGCGATCCGGCCGCTTCCCGCATCAAAGAGGGTTCCGTCATTCATCGTGAGGGCGCCGATCTGGTCGCCGTCTTTATCCGCGGTCACCGTAATATTGCCGTCATTGGATGAAATATCCGCCGCGACCGCAAAGGTCGCGCCGTCGTTGGCCTCGAGAAGAATGTCCCCACCGTGGCTGGTGATCGTATTGTTGGCCATGATCGTGCTGAGGGCCGTGCGATTCGCCAGAACGGTAATTCCTTCGGATCCCGAAAGATCCGCATCGGATTCGAGAGTGCTGTTGAGCGTTATCAAGTCACCCCGAATCGAGATCGACTGATCCGCCTGCATCCGATCCGCCGCCGCGTCACCGACCAAAACACTCCCGGTGCCATCGACGTTGATCTTACCGTTATTCGCGACCACATCGCCGTCAAATTGGAACTGATTGCCCGTGAGGTCCACGCCCTGGGAGACATACGTCGTCAGGTTCTTCTTGAACCAGCTCAGGCCCGTACCCGCCATTTGCGTGAACGAAAGCGCATCCACGTTTTCGTTGGCCGTCAGATTATTCACGGAGTTAATCAGAACCGCTCCGAGAAGGTTTGTCGAACCCACGACATCGTTGAACAGAATGTCGCCCGTACCCGACGAAAGCGTGAGATTTCTCGGGGTCCCCGGCGCATCGCTATCGAGCAGTCCTGAGAACGTGATGGTACCGGCTCCTGCTCCGGTATCCATGAGCACATCGCCGGTCAAGGTCACGTCGCTAGCAAAGGAAATATCGTCATTGGTAGTCACGATATCGCCCGCCGTCGAAACCAAGCCCGCCCCGTTCTGAGTAAACGAGCCGTCGAGATTCATATCGCCGGCCGCCGTGATGTCAAGAAGACCGCCGTTAGTGATCTCCACCACTCCGCCGCCCGTGGTCGTAATCGTATTGTTGATCGTGAAATTATTTCCGTTCAAATCGACCGAGGTCCCGGCTCCGTTCGTATTGACCGCGCCGTTGATCGTGGTCGTGCCGTAGCCTGCGAACGCATTTTGAATCAAGTGCGCAACGTTCGTCGCCGCGGCAATGAGAACGTCATGACCGTTATCGATGATGAGATCGTTCAGCCGTGTAATCTGACCGATCGGGCCGTTCAGCGCAATGTTACCGCTGGTTCCGCCGCGGAGAGTCAGATTGTACGCTCCGTCGATGTGATCATTGAAGGTGATATCGGCACCTGCGGGCGTCAATCCCCCGTTGGTCGTGTCCATAAGAACATCTGCCAAAAGCGTCGGATCGTCCCAAGTGATTGTCCCACCTTCAGTTATGACATCGCTTCCCGTGAACGCCGTGCCGTTGCCATTCTGCAGGAAATAACCGCCGCCCAGAATCGTGAAATCGGAATTCGTATCAATATTGAGAGCGCCAGAATTCGTCAGAGTCAGATTGCCGCCTCCACTCAACAAGACAGGCGCATTCGAGAACGAAATACCATTCCCGACCACGGTCATATCTCCGCCGTTTTGCACATTCACCGAATTCTGGAACACGAAATCGTTTCCGGTGAGACCGACGCCCGTTCCGGCATTGGTCGTATCGACGGTATTGGCAAACGTCGTCGTGCCCGTACCGGCATTCTGAATGACCGAATCGACCGTCACCGTTCCGGCGGCCGTGACATCGTGAGCGTTGGTGATCGTGAGCGCACCCAGACGAACCGCCGATCCTGCCGTCGCGCCGGAACCAATGTCTCCGCTAAAGAGAACATCGCCCGTATTTCCCGCGTCGATCGTGAGCGCGTTGCCCGAGGCCACCTGACCGTCTAAAAGCCCGTGGAACGTAATGTTCCCACCGGCGCTGGTCAACATCGTCAAAAGCGCCGTCAAGAGCACATCGGAATAAAAGTCGATCGCCCCACCCGCCGTCGTGATATTTCCGTTCAAAATCGTCGGGCCGGTTCCATGATCGATGAAGGCGCCGCTTAACGTCATGTCTGAATTCAGCGTCAGCGTGCCCGTGTGAGTCGCATCGAAATCACCGCCGTTGGTCGTGGTTACCGTGTGCGTATGAGCCGGACCGTTTCCGATCGTAAAATTCACCCCGTTTAGTTCAATGCCGGCTGCCCCATTCGTATCAATATCTCCATGGAAAAACGTCGTGCCTCCCGCCGTGGCCGCCAGTTGACGGATAGATGCGGCAAAGATATTCGCGGGCCCAAGAAGGGTTCCAAAATCGACATTGTGCGCGTTTTGAATGATCAAAGCGCCGATTCGAGTCGTCGATCCGATGTCCCCGGTCACACTGATATCCCCGGCGCCCGAATTCAACGTCAGATCGTGAGCCCCATCGACCATACCGTTCAGCGTAATGTCTCCGTCGTTCGTCGTAAACGACGTGTTGTTCTGTAGAACAAGGTCGCCGATGAAATTCACGACTTGACCGAGAGCCGTCACCACGTGCGCTCCGTTGGTCATGATCGTCGCGGCGGTCACATTCTGGTCGTTTACGGTCTTGACGTTGCCGCCGAAACGAGCCGAGCCCGCATTGACGGTTAACGTATCCAATGCCGTCGTCGACCCGATATTACCCTGGAGATCCACGGCTCCGGCTCCGGCTGAAACGCCGAGCTTCGAATTACCGTCGATCGTACCGGTCACGGTAACCGCGCCGTCATTGGTGTTCAAATCCGTGTCGTTGAGAAGCTGGACGTTGCCGTCAAACAGGATTGAGCTGCCCAATCCACCGGCGGTGTGCGTCGCGCTCGTCAGAATCGTACCCGCCGTAACCGACTGATTGCCAACGGTCGTCACGTTCCCGTCAAATTGCGCCGCGGCCGCTCCCGCCACGATCAAGGAGGCCAGCGGAACCGTCGACCCGACATCGTTCCAGAAACGGGTATTTCCCGATCCCGAATTCGTCGTCAGCGTCGTATTTCCATCCACGAGCCCGTTGAAATTCAAATCGCTGTTGTTGGAATTGACATTGACCGCAACACCGGCCAACGTCAACTGATCGCTCAATGCGTCACCGAAGGCGATGCCGTCATGTCCGCTGAAGGTCACGCCATTCAAGGTCACATCACCCGACAAAGTCGTTCCCGTGTCCCCGTTGCCCAGCGTCACATTGCCGTTGAACACGACATTCGAGCCGTCCGCGGCATCGATACCGGAATTGGCCTGGACCGTGCTGTTAAAATTCGTCGTTCCGCCGGTTGCGGTATTGATGGTAATGGCCGCACCCGTCCCGCTCCCGACCGCCTGAAGCGAACCCACCGCCGCATTGAAATTGGTGTCCGCCGTACCGGAATTGACCGTCAGGTTTTGATTTCCATCGACCGTTCCGTTGAAATCAAGCGCGCTGTCATTGGAATCGATGCTCACCGCGCCGGTGGTCAAACGGATCTGATCGGACGATGAATTGCCGAATGCGATCCCGTCATTGCCCGAAAAATTCACGCCTTCGAGCGTCACATTGCCGTCGAGCGTCGTCCCGACCGCGCCGTCTCCGAGGTTCACGTCGCCCTTAAACGTGATGTCATTATCGACGTGAATACCCGAATTGGTCTGTAAAGTCTCATGGAATGTCGTGTCGCCCAAAGAGAGGTTATTGATCGCAAGTCCCACTCCGTCGCCGACGGCCACATTCGAACCCACATCACCGCGGAAATCAGTGCTTCCCATGCCCGTCTGAATCGTCACATTATAAGGTCCGTCGACCGTGTCGATGAAATTGAGATCCGCGCCGGCCGGCAGGAGTCCCGCGCCCGTCGTGTCGAACGAAAGATCGCCCGTCAGAGTGAGCCCCGTCGTGAAGGTCACGGTATATCCCGTCGTCTGGATCGATCCCTGGCCGTCATTCAATCCGGTACCGTCCTGCATGAACGCACCGTCCAGATCAAAGTTTCCGTTGAACTGGAACAAGCCGGAATTCGTCATGTCGAATCCGCCGTTACCCGTCGTCGTCACGTCGCCGTTCAGAACGAAATCGGTACCCGTCAGATCGACCCCTTGCGCGGAATTCGTATTGAGATTTCCGTTAAAGGTTGTCGTACCCGAACCCGCCACTTGGCGAATCGACGCGGCGTTGATGTTCTGCGTCGTGACGTCATGCGCGTCTTGAATCGTGAAGTCGCCCGTCGAATTGACATTCCCGTTCAACACGAAATCATGACCATCGAGATCGATTCCGCCCGAATTCGTATTCAGATTTCCGTTGAACGTCGTCGTACCGGTCCCGCTCAACTGCTGGATAGACTGAGCGTGAATGGCTTTGGTCGTAATGTTGTTCGCATTCTTGAAAATCAAAGCGCCCAACCGCGTCGCCGAACCGATCGCCTTGTCCATGATGATATTGCCGGTTCCGGATGCCAACGTCATTCCTTCGACGCCCGCCGTGGATGCGTTGACGTTGTCATAAAAACGAATGTTTCCGCCGTTGGAATTGAAGAGGACGTCCCCGATGAGACTCACGACATCGTGAAAACGAATATTTCCGCCGTCGGTGACGATATCCCCGCCGGTCACCACGTCTCCCCCGCCGTTTTCGATGAAATTGCCGTTCACAAACATATCGGCTCCGGGAAGAATGACGAGGCTGCCGGTATGATTGACCAGAACGTCTCCTCCGTTCGAAGTCACGACGTAATTCTTGAACTCGAAGTTCGTACCGGTCAAATCCAACCCGGTCGCGCCGTCCAAATCCACGAATCCGTTAAACTGCGTCGTACCGGATCCGGCCGCCTGACTGAAGGACGAGGCCTTGATGTCCCCGTGAGAAGTCACGTTCCCGGCATTTTGAATGAGAATGTCTCCGAGTCGCTGACCGACCGCCAAACCGATGGCTCCGGCAAACACGATATTTCCCACACCGGCCGCGAGGGTTAAGTTCTGCGCCCCCGAGGAAGTGCCGTTGATTGAGTCGCTAAAATTGATATTTCCTCCGGCGGAATTCAATAGCATATCCCCCGCCAGCTTTACCGGCCCGAGGAACGAAATGAGATCGCCCGTGGTCGAAATCGTCCGGGTTGTCGGATCGCCCAACTCCGTCACGCCCAAACCGTCTTGAATGAACGCACCGTCCAGCGTCACGTCGTTTTTGACGGCCAGCGTTCCGGAATTGGTCACATGAAGACCGCCGCTGCCCGTCGTCGTAACAGGTCCGTTCAGCGTGAAATTCACGCCGTCGAGAACAATGCCCGTCGCGCCGGTCGTATTGATCGCGTCGAACGTGCTCGTTCCGGTTCCCGCCGACTGCGTCAGCGAAGTGGCATTGATAGGCGCAGCCGCCGTCACATCGTTGGCGCTGGAGATGACGAAAGCGTTGAGTGCGTTGGTGCCGCCCATGGCCGACGTCATCACGATATTGCCCGCTCCGGCGACAAGGGTCAGATTTCTCGGCGTGCCGGGCGCGTCGCTATCCACGGTATTGCCGAATAGAATATCTCCGATACCCAAACCCGTCGAAAACTGGACGTTTTGGCGCAAAACAACGGGAGCCGCGAAGGAAATGTCGTTCGCATTCGTCGTAATGTTGTTGGACGAATACACCGTTCCGGCACCGTCTTGGGTGAATGCGCCATCCAGAATGACCGCGCCCAAAAGTTCGGTATTACCCGTATTGGTCAGCTTCATTCCGCCGGTGTTGGTTGCCGTCACCGTGTCGTTAAAATTAAAATTGTTACCGTTGAGATCGATGCCCGCCGCCCCATTCGTATTGAGCTTGCCATTAAATGTGGCTGTACCGGTAATCCCCGTGACGCCCGTCGAAACGGATTTTGCGAAAATATCCGTCGCATCGACGTCATTGGCGCGCTCAAACTTCAGATCGCCCAAACGGGTATCGGATCCCACGGCGCCGTCCAATTGAACATTGCCCGTGGTTCCGGCGTTGAGTTCGAGGCCTTGCACGCCGATATTCGTGGCGTCCACTTTGCCGGTGATTTGAATATTGTTTCCGGCCACCACGCCTCCGCCGTTGGTCGTATCGAGAACGACGCTGTTACCGAGAATCACTTTGTCATCAATGTAAATGAAATTACCGAGGGTAATGATATCGGCATTCAAGGTCGTGGTTGCGCCCGAACCCAGCAGCGTGATCGAGGCGTTATCGGCGCCGATCAAGTCGCCGTTGATCGCGATGGAACCGCCCGCGTTCGGCGTGCGAATCGTCAACGGATCATAAAATGTGAACGTATTGACGAGATTCACCGCGCCGTTGCCGTCTGTGCGACCGATCGTGATGGAATTAAAACCGTTCTTTAGCGCGGTCAAATCGGCGGCCGTCAAATCCAGACCGGTCGTCGCGGCCACACCGGCCAGATTAATCGCTTTGGACGCCGTATACGGCTGCAGGACGATATTTCCCGTTCCGTAAATTGAATCGGCTCCGCCTAAAAGATCGATTTCGTCGGCCGTCATCGTCACGTCAAAAGCCTGAGCATTTAACGATGAAGTTCCGAGAAACACGATCGAAGCAGTACCCGCGTTGAGAATGCGGTTTCCGCCCAACGTGACGGCGCCTGCAAATTCGATGTTGAAGTTATTCGTCGTGATGTCGGTGTTGAGATTGAATGCACCCGTGCCGTATTGGCCGAATGCGCCCGACAGATTGAGCGAAGAGTTGAGCGTATACGTTCCGGAATTCGTGACATAGAACGGCCCGCCGTTGGTCGTGGTGACCCAATCGGATGCGTTATCGCCAATCACGAAATTCGTACCGGTCAACTGAATCCCTCCGGCCCCGTTGGTATCGAGATTGCCGTGGAAGGTCGTCGTTCCCGTCCCGGCGTTTTGCGTGATCGAATTGGCGAAAATATTCCCGTTGGCGGTCCAGTCGTTCGCATTCTGGACGATGAGTTGTGCCAAACGCGTCGCGGCACCCACGGCTCCGGCCATTAAAATATTGCCGGCACCCGCGTTCAATATGAGGTTCTTGGCGCCGTCGACCGTACCGTTCAAGGTGATGTCGCCACCGGCCGTTTGAAGCGTCGTATTGTTCTGAAGCTCAACATTCCCGTTCAGGCTGATCGCTTGCGCGGCATTATTGACCGTATGCGCTCCGTTCGTTCTGATCGTACCGGCGGTAATCGTTTGGGCGTTGTTCGTCGTCACATCCCCGCCAAAACGGGCCGTGCCCGCATTCACCGTAAGCTGCCGAACCGCGGTATTGCTACCGACATTGCCCTGAAAATCGACGCTGCCGGATCCCGCAGATACGCCTAAATTACGATTCCCGTCCACCGTCCCGGTCACCGTGATGTTGCCGTTATTCGTGTTCAGGTTGGTCGCGTTCTGCAACGTGACATTGCCGTTTAAGTTGATCGCGGCTCCCGCATTATTGGTCGTATGCGTTCCGTTAGTCCGGATAGACGAAGCCGTAATATTCTGGCTTCCATTCGTGGTTACGTTCGCTAAAAATCGAGCAACCCCGGCGCTCATAATGGTAAGAGCCGATAAAGCCGTGCTATTCCCGATCGCGCTCTGGAAAAGAGCTGTTCCGGTACCCGCGATCACGGTCAACGCACTGGCGTTGTTGACATTACCGGTAACGGTAATATCCCCGTTGTTGGTCTGAAGGGTCGTATCGTTTTGAAGTCTCAAGTTTCCGTTAATCGCGATCGTATTGCCCGCGCCGGTAACCTGATGGATGCCATTTGTGCGAATCGAACCCGAAGCGGTAAGACTTTGATTGCCCGACGTCGTCACATTGGCCAAAAAGCGCGCAATATTGGCGCTCACCACGGTCAAAGACGAGAGAGCGGTCGTATTACCCATGGCCGACTGAAATTCAACGTCGCCCGATCCTGCCGCCACGCTCAAGGTCTTTGCCCCATTCACCGTTCCGGTGACCGTCACGTTCTGACCGTTCGTGTTTAAAGCCGTATTGCCCTGGAGCTCGACGTTTCCGGTCAGATTGATTTGACCCGATCCGGCCATCGTATCGTGCGTGCCGTTCGTGCGAATAGTCGCTGCCGTAATGTCCTGATTTCCGGTTGTCGTCACGTTGCCGCCAAAGCGAGCTGTCAGGGCATTCCAGATGGTTAGAATGCCAAGAGCGTCGTTCGAGCCCAGCGCGGCCTGCAGATCCACATTCCCGGCGGTTCCCGCTTGAATATCTAAATTCTTATTCGTCGCGACATCCGAGTCGACCGTGCCGGAAATAGTCACGTCCGCACCCGAAGTCACCGCTCCGCCGTTGGTCGTGTCTAAAAGAATGTCCGCCAAGAGGCGCACCGAATCGAGAATCGTGATGGAATTGCCCGCGGTGATGATGTTGGCCGAAAGATTGGTCGTGGCACCCGAGCCGTCGATCAAAATCGACGCATTGCCCAAGCCCATGATCGTCCCGAGAACATTAATCGCTCCGCCTGCGGGCGAAAGGAATTGAACGGGATCGGTAAAGGTCCACGCATTGATATCGATGCCGCCCGTGCCGTCCGCGCGTCCGAACACGATCTTGGTAAAACCGTCTTTGATCGCGGTCAAATCGGTCGTCGTGATATCCATCTGTCCGAGGGCATCCGCCAAACCGGCTATCGCCAGCTTGAGGCCGACCGTAAAGGGTTGAAGCACGAGGCTTCCCGTACCCGTAATCGAGTTGGCGCCGCCCAAGAAATTGATCTCGTCGGCGATCAGCGTCAAATCATAGGCGCCGGCATTCACGGAATTCAATCCGATCGTTCCCGTGCCCAGATTAATCGTAGTGTTCCCCGTAAGCGTATAGAGACCCGCAAAAATAAACTCGGCCACATTCACAACGGCCGGCAGCGTAATCAAACCGCTCAGCGAATTGAGCGTCAGCGTCTTGAGTTTCACGGGATCGCCGATAGAATCCGCAAAGGTAATGCTCCCCACGCCCGAATTTACGGTCAGGCTTTGAGTTGCTGCAGTCGTACCGCTCACTTTGCCGTTGAACAGGACATTTCCGCCATTCGTCGTAATCGTAACCAAATCAGAAACGGTATCGGCCAATCGCGCCAAACCGTTCAAAATGATGTTTCCGCCCGAAGTGCTCGTCAGATCTCCCGACAACGAAATCTCTCCGGTCGAAACGGTATACGTCTGGCCACCGCTTGTGCGAACCGAGCTCAGGCCGATATTGCGGCCGATGACCGTCAGAGCGGACAGCGCCGTGGAAGCCCCGATGGCACCCAGCACGACATCGCCGACGGTGCCTGCGTTCACGCTGAGCGTCTTCGCGCCGTCAATCGTTCCGGTGGTAATATCTCCGTTGTTTGTAACAAGTGAAGTGTCGTTTTGAAGCGTGACCGGCCCGTTGAGCGTAATCGATGCGCCCGCGGTGGTCGCGGTATGCGTACCGTTCGTCTGAATAGCCGAAGCCGTGACGGACTGATTTCCGGTCGTGGTGACATTTCCGCCAAAGCGGGCATTGCCCGCATTCGACACGGTCAAGCCGGCAAGGGCCGTCGTATCCCCGATGTGATTCTGGAAATTAACCGAGCCCACGCCGCCGTTCACGCTGAGGGTTTTAGCTCCGTTGACCGTCCCCGTCACCGTCACGTTATTCCCGCCGGTCGACGTATCAAGCGTCGTATTGTTTTGCAAAGTCACGGCGCCGTCGAGAAGAATATCTCCGGCCGTCGTGGAATGAATTCCGTTCGTGTAAATATTCGTCGCGTGCACGGTCTGAGCGCCCGACGTGGTCACGTTCGATCCGAAACGAGCGCTGCCCGCATCGGTCAGATCGAGAGATCCGATATTCAAGGCACTTTGAAAATCCACATCACCTATCCCGGCCGAAACGCCGAGAGCGTGTGCGCCCGAAACAGCACCCGTCACCGTGATATTTCCGCTATTGGTACTCAAGTCGGAATCAGACGCCAGCGTCAAAGCGCCGATGACGTCGATCGAGCTGCCTGCATCGGTGGCTCGCAGATCGCCGTCGAGAGTCGTCGCTCCCGTAAAACGCTGAATCCCGGTCGTCGTCACGGCCTTCACGCCGATGGATGCGCCCTGAGCGATAAAACTGAGAAGCGAGAGAGTTCCGCCGGTGATTCCGCCGATGAGGATATCGCCTAAACCGGATTTAAGAACAAGGTTCTTGGCCCCGTCAATCTTGCCGTTAAATACGATGTCGTCCGTACCCGCCAAGCCGGCCGTTTCGACCGTCGTGTCCCCGAGAAGAGTTGTGTCCCCGTTGACGGTAATCGCTCCTGCGGTCGTGCTCTTCAGCACACCGTCCAGCGCGACATCGCCGTTATACGTCTGCGCGCCGGTCGTTTTCACGGACTTCAGGGCAATATTCATAGCCGTAGCCAAAAGTGAGGTCAACGCCACCGAGCCGCCGATCGGGCCCTGAAAATCGATATTGCCCGTACCCGCGTCCGCGTCGAGAGCGTGAGCGCCGTCCACCGCGCCCGTTACCGTGATATCGCCGCCCGCCGTTTCGAGACTCGTATCGTTCTGAAGCTGGACATTGCCCTTGAAATCGATTTCACCCGCACCGGTCACCTGGTGAGTCGCATTCGTCTGGATCGTGCCCGCCGTCACATCCTGAGATCCGGATGTCGTTACGTTGGCTCCAAAACGCGCCACCCCCGCGCTATTGACGGTCAACGCTTGCACCGACACGTCATCCTGCAAATCGGCCGTACCCGAACCCGCAGTCACCCCGAGAGTCTTGGTCGCGCCGGTCGTCTTACCGGTCACGGTAATATCGCCGTTATTGGTATTAAGAGAAGAGTTGGATTGAAGATTGAGATCGCCGTTGATGTCGATCGCGCTTCCGGCGGTCTGCGTCGTAAGGGCCCCGTTCGTGTTTACGGTCGTCGCTGTAATGTTCTGATTGCCGGTCGTCGTGACGTTTCCACCAAAACGCGTCGTTCCCGCGGCAGTGTTCACGTCGAGAGAAGCCAGTGGCGTCGCGCTTCCGACATTCTGCTGCAAATCCGCATTCCCACTCGTCGACTGAACCGTAAGGGACTTCGCTCCATCAACCGTACCGACCGTCGTGATATTTCCTGAATTCGTCTTAAGAATCGTATTATTTTCGAGCTGGACATTCCCATTGAGAAGCACATTCCCCGCACCCGTCGCTTCGTGCTTGGCGTTAGTCTTAATCACGCTGCCCGTGATATTCTGATTGTCGACGGTCGTGACGTTGCCGCCAAAACGCGCTTCCGATGAACTCGATACGGTCAAGCTGTTTAGATTGACGGCGTCCTGCAAATCCACTTTTCCGGTTCCCGCGCTCAGAGTCACGTCGGATGCCGCACCCCCCAGAACGTTCGCGAAAGTAATATCCCCCGCGCCCGCGCCGGTATTCAGAGCCACTGCGCCACTGGTCGTCACCGGGCCGTTGAAGCTGATGTTGTCGTTGGTTGTCGTGATATCGCCCGCTGTCGTGACAGAGCCCACACCCGTCTGGTTGAACGCCCCGTCCAAACTCATATCCCCGGCCGCATCGATGTTCAAAGTGCCCGAGTTATTGACCGTAACTCCGCCACCGCTGGTCGTCGTCACCGTATTTTTGACGTCAAAGTTATTACCGATCAAATTAATGCCCGCAGCTCCGTTGGTATTGACGGCCCCGTTCAAGGTCGTCGTACCGACTCCGGCATTTTGAGCGATTGATTTAGCCGTCACTGCCTGCGCCGAGACGTTGTTGGCGCTTTGAACCGTTAAATCCCCCACCCGAACGTTGGAACCGACCGCGTCGGCAAACGTCACGTCGCCCGTCGTTCCGGCCGTGAGGGTGAGGTTTTGATTTCCGGCTACGGTCCCGTCAACCTTGTCGTTAAACGTAATCGATCCGCCCGTTGCAAGCCCTGCGTTGGTCGTGTCGACGGCAATGTTTCCGGCCAGCACGACGTCGCCCGTTAAATTCACATCTTGTCCGACAGTCGTCAGATTATTATTCAAAACAACGTTACCCGTCGCAGTGGCTAAATTCAATGCGCCGTCCGTTGTTTTGAGGGCCGCGTTGACATCGATCCCTGCGCCGGCATTTGCCGTGAGGGCCTTAAACTGAGAATTTGTGTTGGAAAAATTGACTTTGGAGGTTGCTTTCGTTGCGTTCAACGTCACCGTGCCGATGTTGGCGCTTTGCGCGGCCGTGATGCCGTCAACGGTAATGTTTCCGTTGGTCGCATCACCCAAAATCAGGTTGCCCGCGGTAATTCGTTGCAATTCGGTGCCCGAAATCGTCATATCCCCTGCCGTAGCCCCCAACCCGATCGCACGCCCGTTGGTTGCCTTGATCGAGGTATTAGACACACCGCTATTCAACGATCCATCCAAAGCCGCATCGGCTGCGGTGATATCAATCGTTCCGTCGACACCCGCGTTCGTCGTATCGATGATCTTACCCGTGTTGACCGTAAAAGTTCCCGCTCCGTCAGTATTAAAATCCGCATTGGCAGAAAAATCTCCCCCTCGGGTTGTGACGTCGCCGACTGAAATTCCGTTGGTTGCTTGAAGTGTGACGTTGCCTTGCGTAGTTCCGCTGGCTCCCGTCGTATTCAAACTACCCAGAGTCAACGAGCCCCCGAGCGCATAAAATGAAATGGCCCCGCCTTCGGTCCGGATCGTGTCATTCGTATCGTTAAACTGAACTGAACCCGCCGTCGAACGAATCGTTAAACTGCCGCTGGTCAAATCCAGCATCACCAAATCCGGAGCCGTAATCGAGCCACCCGCTGCTCCCGTGATATCATTGATCGTAATCAGTCCCGTCGCTTCAATGACAACGTTTGCCGTCGCCGCTAAACTATCGATGGCGCCCCACGTGATATTATTTTTCGAACCGGCCGCGTTGGCATCTCCCGCTAAAATCTCGTTATCGGCCAAGAGGTTGCCATTGAGCCCATACAATCCGCCGCCGCCGCTACCCGTAGTCGCGATATCATAAATCGTGACCGAGCTGGGATCCAAAAGAAGCGTTCCTAAGCTCCCATTGGCCGCGCTCAAATCGACATCGCCCAAAAACGTGAGACCGTCTTTGCCCGAAACTTCGACAAATCCGCCGTCCCCTTCAAGGGCGCCGCCCCGCGCCGTAATCGTTCCCGCATAAATGGTGTCTTTGTCCGACCAAACAACCACGTTGCCGCCATCACCTTCGAGAATGGCATCCGCGCTGATTCGAGCATTCGGTGCGATGTAAGTCAGATCTGAATTTCGAATGGTTCCAACCCCATGATAATCTCCGCCGATCCGGATCGTTCCGCCGCCGGAATAACCGGAAGCATCGACAACGCCGTCACCCGTCACACCGACCTTCTGCCCTTCAATCGTCACTTTTCCGCCCTTTTCGCCAACGTCGTCGCCTTTGGCATTCAACGTCCCCGAATTGACGACTAAACCGTTGCTTTTAACGGATGAGAGTACGATTTCACCAGTTTTGGTTCCGACCGAATTCGCTTCGACGATTCCGCGTTGGTTCACGAGGCTGTCAAAAATGTTATTGGCCGCTTCGGCGGTCATGAGAACGCGTCCGCCGTCGGCTTTGATGAATCCTGAATTGGAAACGGCATCCTTCATCATCGTGCCGTCCTGCTTTGAAATGTCTTTAACGGCCGCGGCCACTTCCTTCGTCACGAGGACGTTGATCTTACCGCTGGGGTCAAAGCTGAGCGTCATTTCCTTGCCGGCCGCCATCGCGACACTGCTCTCCTGAGCCATGATCACGCCGCGATTTTCGACCGCGCCGCCCAAAAGGGCCACACCATTCGCTCCGATATTCATCGTGCCCGCATTGATAACCGCCCCAGGATTGTCTCCGGCAAACTGGAACGTTCCGTTCTGGCATCCCTTGATGAAGTCTTCGTTACTTATATTTAAGGAAGAGGCGACCAATCCGGCGGCATTCACTTGGGATCCGGGAGCAAAAAAGATGCCGTTTTGGTTAACAAGGAAAAAGCGGCCTCGCGGTACGTTTAACGCACCGAAGATCTCTGAGGGGTTCGTGGTGATATCGCGTGAAAGATGGACGCCGTTCTCCGGCAGTAACGCATTAAATGTGAATCCATTGCCTATATTAAAGCCGTCGCTCCATTCACCAATCGTAACCCCGTCATTGGCAGTCAGGGTTCCGATCCGCCCATCGGGGCTGATGACATAGTTGGAATCGCCGGACACACGTCGATACCCGGACGGGAGATCGGCGGCGCTGATGGGCTGGGTCCACATCAGAAGTGATGCGAAAGCAAGAAACGCGGATAACGTTTTAAACGCGGGCGAGGATTTCATTTTCATATGCCGGAGGCTCCCTTTGATTTGAATGAAACTCGAAACAAAACAAAATAAAAACTTATATCCGAAAAAAAAGGAATTCAAGACCCCACTTAAATATGCTTTCTTCCGTTTAGCGGTGCGTATGAAAAAAATAAAAAACCGGCGGCTTAGAGCCAATCCCCTGATATCGTGAAATACCACTGCCCGTTAGAACCGTCGACCGGGTCGTCACCGATGGGTGCCGCCCATTCCAAGCGACCGACCCAATTTTTCGGAAGATCGAAACGAACGCCCGCACCCAGACCCACATAGTTTCGTGTTTTGAATTCGCCGACCGCCGGGTTCCTGAGTGCCGCATGACCGCCGTCGACAAACCCGATTAAGTGGAGCCGATTCCATAAAGGCTCCTGAGTCCCGGGTACTTTATATTCGCGAGGGATGAAATAAAACGGAACGCGCAACTCCGCGCTCCCGCTCATCCCGTAATCGCCCAGATAATCGCTTTGCGGATAACCGCGAACGGAATAAACGCCGCCGATATCGAACTGTTCGGCCGAAACCAAACGATCCGGCGACAATTGCGCGGCCCCCTTCAACATCAAATACGTTTGATTATAAACAGGATGGATGCGGTTCAAGCTTACGTCGTAAATGAAAAAGCCGGCCCCGCTGTTTGCACGCGAAAGACGCGCATCGTGCTTATCCGAAGCTCCTAACCACGGAACTCCGAAAATGAAATCGTTTACGAGGAAGGTGCGTCCGAACGGATCGACCTGGTCCGCATTGATCCCGGCGTGAATCATACGCAGCTCGTCGCTGGACGTCCTCTGGCCGAGCATTTCATTATCGATAGTCTTGGACTCAACGCTTCCCGTGAGCGTCAAGCTCAGCGGATCGCTTTCATAGATCGGATGGTTGATAAACGCCGCATAATCGTAGGCCTTACCCCCCCAGCTCGAGAATCGAAAAATCGCCGCCGATACTGACGTCCGTATAATTAAAGGAAGCTCCGACGAGCGTGCCGTAATCACCGACGGGAATCGCGTATTGAGTACCGAACGCAACCACCTGCTCGCCGAACTGAGCGCGGCCCGCCAAAATGTCGTCATGGCCGGTGATGTTCGTGTTGCGAATCGAAATGTTGTACCGCTCTTTGCCCGTCAATTTCGTACCGAAATTATTGATCTCACCGCCGATGTGGAACGGGTAGTTGTCCTTCACGTCCAAAATGAGGTCCGAGGTACCCACATCTTTTCCCGGAACGATAACAGCCTTCACTTCGCGATCCGGATGCAAATTGGCTTTGGTCAGGCTTCGGGTCAAATCGCGATACTTAAGAACCTTTCCGCGGATCGTCGAAACATACCGTTTGATCGTCTTGGAATCGAAATAACGATTCCCCTGAACCTTCACGCGGCCGACTTTTCCTTCAAAAACCTGGATGTGCAAAACTTTATCGGTTAATTTTTGAGGAGGAATGTAAGCGCGACACGTAATCAATCCTTTCGCGCGATAAATTCCCGTCAGCTGCTTGGCGATTTCCTTGGCTTCCGCCAACTTGAGCGCCTTGCCTTCAAACGGCTTCGTCACAGCCTCAAGCTCCGAGATCGGAACAATCGTATTCCCGGTGATGTCGATCGTATCGATCTGGAAGGCCACATCCTCGCGGGGCATTTCGGCCTCTTCGACGCGTTGAGCCGTCGCTCTCTTGGCGCGAGCACTCGGCATCACATTCTTCGCGGAGTAACCGCCGCCGGACATCGGCCGATAAGATCCTTCGGCGATCGCGCTGATATTTTCCGCAGACAAGAAAACGCGGTCCGCGTTACGTGCAAACGCTTGGAGTTCGGCGAGCGTCAATTCCTTGCCTTCGTAGGGCTTCACGAGCGCAATCATCTCATCCTGAGAAACCGCTTCATTGTCGGGAACCGTGATCTTGCTGATAACAAACGTAGTGGGCTGAATGGAGGATTGATTGTCCGCATCGTCGAATCCCTCGCGCGCGGTGGTCAAATCATTCAAAGCCTGCGCGGAAGCGTACAACCTGGAAATATTTTCGGTGAGATAGATAACCTCGGTCAGTTTCGTTTCCCGGCCTTCGAAAGCATCTATGAGAGTCCGCATCTCGGGTCTTGAAATGGGCGCGTCATCGGGAACGTTGATCTTTTCGATGAGTAGCGTCATGCGCTCGGCCCCGTCACTCAAAGAAGAACCGACTCCGAATTCCGCCGGAGCGCCCGCTCCCATCTCTTGAGTTTCGGGCTGCGGTCTTTCCGCAACTGGACCCTTCGCACTCACTTCGACCGAAGGTTCGCGCTCAACCTGCTCGACGCGCTCCTGTTCCGTTCGCGAACGGTCGACATTTTCCATTCTCTGTTGTTCCACGCCCGGACCGACGGCCGCATCAGCGGGAGCAATCAAGATGGCGGCGCTAAGCGCCGCGATAAAAAATAATGCCGCACAGGAAAATGAGCGAACACGGGTCATAAAATTCCATCCTTTCATTGATGCGGAAACGGGATATTTTTTGAGAGATGATTGACATAAATATTTTATACAATTAATAAAATTTCCCAAAAGAAAATGTTTACGCGAGTTGACTCTAATTAAATGTAACCGCAGCAAATCAAACCCCCTATCATTGACTCATAATAAAGGTAACCCGAGTTCCGGAG
>Ga0172375_10004069_pt1 | contig 21875 bp, 12 predicted proteins | sample LakKiv1m_FD_114537 | JGI IMG/M metagenome (GOLD analysis project Ga0172375, IMG submission 114537) | Freshwater microbial communities from Kabuno Bay, South-Kivu, Congo - kab_092012_11.1m | ecosystem: Environmental > Aquatic > Freshwater > Lake | place: Democratic Republic of the Congo... | reverse complement strand
GACGACGCGCCGTGCGGCAGCGGCCACTGCTTGCCTCCCGGAGATCTGTTCGAGTGCACCTGCGACAACGTGCCGCGCGAGCGGCTCGTGATCGACGGTGAGCGCGTCGACAGTGACACCGGCTGGACCGGCGCGTCGCACGATGCCACCCACAACGACGGCTTCGGTTTCGTCGCCGACCTGAGCAACTGCAACTGCTCGAAATTCGGCCAGGCCACGTGCATCGGCACCAGCAGCGATCCGGTCTGCGACGAGGCGGCCAGCCGCGCGCCGCGCTGCAGCAACGCGATGGACAGCGATCTGACCTGCGACCAGCGCGGCGACAACGACGGGAGCCTCGAAAACGGCGATTGCTTCGCCTGCGACGCGTTCAGTGCCAACGCCGGAACTTATTGCGGCGACGGCTCGGGGCGTCCGCTCGAAACGCTGTGCCAGGCGCGGTGTTTCGACGACACCACCGGTGTTGCCGCAGGCACCTGCGCCAGCCAGAAGGACTGCGCTGCCGGCCAGACCTGCAAGGGCCGCTGCGAGGACACCGCCACCTGCAAGACCATCACCGAAGGTTCGCCGCTGCCGCTGGTGTCGGCCGCGACCTCCGTGTGCGTGCAAATCCAATACGTCAGCGACATCTCGGGTACCAAGGACTTCGTGACCGGCGCGGCCAACCTCAACTACACGACACGAAACATGATCTACTTCGGCGAGACGATGACCCACCCGTGCCCGACCTGCGGCGGGGCCTGCGTGGGCGGCACCAATGACGGCCGCTCGTGTTTCGGCCGTTGCAACGTCAGCCACGAGACCTGCCTGCTCGACAGCGATTGCAGCGGCGCCGGCGACACCGCGTGCGAGCAGAGCGCCGACGACTGTCCGGCCGGCTACTGTTCGCTCGACCTGCGCTGCTCGAGCGGGGACAACGCCGGCGGTATGTGCCGGCCGATGTCGAACACGCCGCTGGGAGTGGTTTCGGCCGACTGCCCGCCGGCTGCGGCCAAGAACCTGGCGGGCTTCGGCGTGGTGATGGACTTCGGCGATGTCACGACCGGGCCGGTACAACTTCCGGCTGGAAGCGCGTGTTCGGAGCCGTCGTGGCACAATTACACATGCCCGTGCCCGGACGGCGGTTCGACGGTCAAGACCGAGCCCAACCGTTGCGCGTCCGCGTGCGACGCCGGTGTGAACGCCGGCAAGGCGTGTGCCCTTACCGGTACTTCGCGCGGCGTCTTCACCAAGTGCGACGGCGGCAGCGACGACGGCGCGATGTGCGACGAAGACAGCGACTGCGAAGGAGGCGGGACCTGTTCGGACACCAGCGACGAGTGCACCGCCGGCAATCCTGCCCGGATCGGACAGGCTTGCTGGACTGCTGCCGAGTGCGACAGTGCGGCCGGCAGCGGCGACGGCGTCTGCGAGAGTTCGTGTCCGGGCGGCCGCTGTGTGCCGCTCTGTTACCCCGAAGGAACCTGCAACGGCGGCACGCGCGGTGGGGAGTCTTGCGCTACCGACGCGCAGTGCGGCGGCGGAACCTGTGTGGTCACCAATACCGAAGACGGCGTGTGCGCCGCCGGGCCGCTCCAGTATCGCTGCAGCGGCGCCGGTTACACCACGCTTCCGTGTGCAGACGTCGACGTCGATACTCAAAAAGGCTGTGAGACCGGCGTTGACGGTATTCCGGGAAATTCCGACGACGTTGCGGGGGCCGGCATCTGCAAGTCGCGTCCGCTCGACTGCTACTACAACAACGGTGCGATGGAGGGCGGTGACACATCCAACGGAATGGGCGATCCGAGCAGCTTCAAGTACGTGTCGGCGTACTGTACGGCGCCGGCGGGGAATGCGATCGTCAATCAGGTGTCGGGCTACGGCGGTCCGTCCAAGATGACGCGTTACGGGTCGGCGTTCGTCAACGTTCCGTCGATCCCGTAGCACCAGGACATACCGGCAGGTGGGCTCTGGCAGCCGCGCGGCGGTCCGGTTCTCGCAAGAGGGCCGGGCCGCCGTTCTCGTTTAGCAGCCTGTTGAAATGGCTAACGAGCGCGGAGCCGGCCACGCGCGAGGATCACGCCTGTCTACTCGAGCTCGCCCCTCGCCAGCTCGCGGCTCGGGTGCGCGAAACCACTCGCTACGGCGTACCGGAAGTACGCCGCCGCTCGTGGTTTTTCGCGCGCGCCTTGCATCTGGGCCATTTTGCACAGGCTGGAGGGCGGTTTTTCAACATGCCGTTTCGGCGGGCGCGCGTTTCCAAATCCGCCCGGATGGCCTATCCAGGAGCGACAGGAGAATCGATGTGAGCAAACGTTTCGAAGGCAAGACAGTGGTGGTTACCGGGGCTTCCAGCGGGATCGGCGAGGCGTCGGCGCGGTCGTTCGCGCGCGAAGGGGCCGAGGTCGTACTGGTCGCACGCAGCGGCGAGGCGCTCGAGCGCATAACCGCGTCGATCGCGGCCGACGGCGGTATCGCGCTGGCGGTGGCCATCGACGTCACCGACGCCGGCGCCTGCGCGTCGATGCTGGAGACCACCGAAGCGCAGTTCGGCGCGATCGACGTACTGGTCAACAACGCCGGATACAACTTCCGTGGCGCGGTCGAGGAGACTCCGGCCGGCGAACTCGAACGCATCATCGACGTGAATCTCAAAGCACCGATCCGGCTGAGCCGGCAGGTGCTTCCCTACTTGCGGCGCGCGCGCAAGGGCGCCATCGTCAACGTCGCCTCGCTCGCGGGCCGCATCCCGCTGCCGTTCGAAGCGACCTATTCGGCGACCAAGTTCGGGCTGCGCGCGTTCACGTTCGCGCTCGCCGACGAACTCGAAGGCACCGGCATCACGGTATCGGCGGTGTCGCCGGGGCCGGTCGAGACGCCGTTCATCCTGCGCGAGATCGAAGAAGTGCCCGACATAGTCTTCTCGCAGCCGATGAGCACCGCCGAGGAAGTCGCCGCGCTGATTCTCGACTGCGCTGCCGACGGCGCGCTCGAGCGCACCTGTTCGCAACTGTCGGGTTACATGGCGACGGCGGGTTATCTGATTCCCCAACTGCCGCGCCTGCTGCGGCCGTTGCTCGAGTATCAAGGCCGCTCCGCCAAGGAGCGCTACATCGAGGAACGCACCGCGCGCAAGCGCTGAGAAGGAGCCGGAACGTGGCAACGCGCGCGATCAGATTGTACGAGACCGGCGGTCCCGAAGTGCTGCGTTTCGAGGACAGCGATCCCGGAGCGCCGGGGCCGGGATGGGTGAGGGTGCGTCACACCGCCATCGGCCTCAACTACATCGACACCTATCACCGCACCGGCCTGTACCCGCTGCCGCTACCGAGCGGCCTCGGACTCGAGGCTGCAGGCGTAGTCGAAGCGCTCGGCGATGAAGTCACGCGTTGGAAGGTCGGTGATCGCGTCGCCTACGCTACCGGTCCGGTCGGCGCCTACTCGCAGGCAGCCAACCTTCCTGCCGATCGCATCGTGGCGGTTCCCGACTCGGTCTCGGACGAACTCGCGGCCGCGATGATGCTCAAGGGCATGACGGCGTGGTACTTGCTCAGGCGCACCCGCGTCTTGAAAGCCGGCGAGACGATACTGTTCCACGCCGCGGCCGGCGGTGTCGGTTTGATCGCGTGTCAGTGGGCCAAGCATTTGGGCGCGACGGTGATCGGCACGGTAGGCAGCGATGCGAAGGCGGAACTGGCGCGTGCCAACGGCTGCGATCACGTCATCGTCTACACTCGCGAAGACTTCGCACGCGCGGTGCGCAAACTGACCGGCGGGGCCGGCGTCCCGGTGGTCTACGACTCGGTCGGTAAGTCCACGTTCGATGGTTCGCTCGACTGTCTGGCGCCTCTCGGGTTGATGGTCAGCTTCGGCAATGCCTCGGGGCCGCCGCCGCCGGTAGAACTGGGAATGCTGGCGCTGCGCGGTTCGTTGTTCGTAACGCGGCCGACGCTGATGACCTACACCGCAACTGAAGAAGACCTGCGTGAAGCCGCGCGCGCGTTGTTCGAAGTCGTCGCCTCGGGTGCGGTCAAGATCGAGGTTCGCCAGCGCTATGCACTCGCCGACGCGGCGCGTGCGCACCGCGACCTCGAAGCCCGCAACACCACCGGCGCGAGCGTGCTGATTCCGTAAGACGCGTGAGTTTCGGCGCGCCGCGGTAATACTCTCATCTCCGGCGGATCAGCGTTTCAGCGTCGTCTGATTGATCTCGGCCGACACTCGTGAAGCCTTCACCACCGGGATGTCGGCGTCGGCGAGCGGCGTCATGCGTTTCTTGCGCGCCAGAGCCCGGTCGAGGTAGGGGCGCAGTTCGGCTGCTTTGGCCGTTTCGCGCGCCGCGACCTCGCGGCGGAACGCGGGCGCTACCTTGGCGGCGAACAGTTCCAGCGATTCGCAGATGTGCGCGTGGCGGTTGTGGCCGGCTTGCTGCAGGAAGATCACCTGATCGACGCCGGCGTCGGAGAACTCGCGCAGGTGGCGGATCATGTCCTGCGGTGTGCCGATGCCGCTGCCCTGGTAGCCGGGGTCGTGAGCTGCGGCCAGGAGTTCCTGGGTGCGATCGCCGCGCTCGGCGCGGAAGCTGTCCCACAAATGGGAGCGCCCGGGCTGCGCGTCGTGGGCGACCAGCGCGTTGATCGCGTAGTAGAAGAATTCGAAACCGTCTTGCCCGCGGCGGATCGCTTCGCGGCGGTCGTCGTTGATCGAGAACGCCGAGACCATCGCCAGGTTGGCGTTGACGGCGTGGCCGATCGGCACGCACTCGTCGCTACGGATGATGTCGTAGTAGATGCGGCTCCAGTTGCGCGCCTCTTCCGGGTCGATGAACGCGAACGCCAGCGCACCGAGGCCATTGTGCGCGGCCACGCGGATGGTGTCGCGGTTGGTGCACGCCATCCACATCGGCGGGTGCGGTTTCTGTAGCGGCTTGGGCAGCACGTTGCGGCACGGCATCGAGAACGACGCGCCTTCGAAGCCCGGGTAGGGCGTGAGCACCATCATGTTGGCGATCTGTTCGGCGGCCTCGAGTGCCATCGCGCGTTTTTCTTTCGTCGGGACTTTGAAGCCGCCGAGTTCGAGCCGCGTGGCGCCTTCGCCGATGCCGAAGTCGACGCGGCCGCCCGAGACCAGGTCGAGCATCGCGACGGTTTCGGCGGTGCGCGCCGGGTGGTTGTAGTTGGCGATCACCTGGCGGATGCCGTGGCCGATGCGGATGTTGTCGGTGCGCGCGGCGGCGGCGGCCAGGAAGACCTCGGGAGCCGAGCAGTGCGAGTACTCGTCGAGGAAGTGGTGCTCGACGCACCACGCGTAGTCGAAGCCGAGACGGTCGGCCAGCTCCACCTGTTCGAGCGCTTCTTCGACCAGGCGCAGTTCGGACAGATCTTCCCACGGTTTGGGAAGCTGCAGTTCGTAGAAGACTCCGAATCTCATGGCGCGGGCTCCCCGTTACGCGGCGGCGCCGCGAGTGTAGCGAGTGCGTGGTCCGGAGGAAACGCGCGACGAGTCGCGAGCGGAGGCGTAGCGTAGCTACGCCGTAGCGAGCGGTTTCGCGCGCAACGCCGCAGATGCGCCATTTTCAACGGACGCCTACAGCCAGCGGCGCTTGCGGAACCAGAGCATCAGCACAGTCGGCACCGTCGCCATCGCGGTCAGCGCGGTGTAGAAGAGGCGGTTGTCGTCGAACGGCAGGTGTGCGAAGTTCATGCCGAAGAACCCGGTCAGGAAGTTGAGCGGCAGGAATATCGTCGAGATCACCGTCAGCCGTTTGATGATCTGGCTCTGCGTACGCTCGCGCACGGCGAACTGCACTTCCATGACGCTCTGAGCCAGCTCACGCAGCGATTCGACGGCTTCGTATTCGCGCTGCACGTGGTCGGAGACGTCGCGAAAGTAGAGCAGCGATCTCTCCGAGACCAGCGAGTGTTCGCGACGGGCCAGTGCCGACAATACGTCACGTTGCGGCGCGAGCGCGCGGCGGAAGTGCACCAGCGCGCGTCTCACTGCGATCACTCTGTCGACGGAGTCTTGTTCCTGGTCGCGAGTGGCGTTGGCACTGAGCCGCTCGAGGCGGTCCTCGAACGCGGTCAGCACCGGGACGTGGCCGTCGACGATCTGATCGAGGATACGGTAGAGTTCGCCGTCGGCTCCGGCCGGAGGCCGCGCGTGGCCGCGCGAAAACGCACTCCACTCCAACTCGAGCGGCTGCACCGAAGTTCCGTCGACCAGCGTCACCAGCCAGTTCTTGCCGAGGATGCAGTGGACCTCGGCGGCGTCGCGGCGCAGGTCGAGGTTGGCGAACCAGTGCAGCACCACGAACAGATATCCGGGATATTCCTCTAGCTTGGCGCGTTGGTTGCGGTGCGAGAGGTCTTCGACGGTGAGCGGGTGAAGAGCGAAGGTCTTCTCGATCCTGGCGAGTTCGTCGGGGCTCGGTTCGCCGACGTCGATCCACGCGACCAGGTCTTGGGGCGCGTCGAGCGCCATTGCGGCCGTGACCGCTTCCTCGAAACTGACGAGTCGGACCGGTTCGCCGTGCCCGTGCGAGATGGCGCAGCGAATCATCGCGGGTTGCCGCCGAGCGCGCGGGTGAGGCCGTCCGCCGCGGTGGCCTCACGCGTGCCGATTCCCGGCACTGCAGCGTTGATACGCGCTGATTCTCTAGCTGACCGATGTGTCACGTTCATTCTCCGTGGGCGCGCGCGGCGCCGCGGGGTCACCTCTCGATCAGGTGACAGCGGAGCGGAGCAGGTGCAAGCGCGGGTTGGGCGCGTCAGGCGCCGGCCGGTGTGACGCGCGCTCGCCGAGGCCGCGGTGAGAGGCGGGCGTGCGCAGCTACCAGGCCAGCGCCGGCCTTGCGTCGTCCACCTTCACAACGAACGACGGAGGCGAGTGCGGGCCAGATCGCACTCGCCTCCGTTACGGGCGCTCCAGGGCCGGCCGGGGACCGTGGCCGACGTTGAAGCCCCGTTGCCTAGCCCGGGCTAGATGCAATGCCGGTAACTCGAGGCGATCGTGGTGCCGACGGGAAATGCGCCCGTGGCGGAATCGTTGAAGAATCTTGGCTCGGCGCAAGACTCCTGCCCGTGCCGAGCCTCTTGAGTTACTGGCATTGGGGCTAGATGCTGCCGTGCTGGGTCTGATCGGGGTAGGCCACGCAGCCGACCTCGGCGAAGTCGAGGCCTACCATCTCGTCAGCCGCGCTCACGCGCAGCGGCGTGATCTTGTCGCTGAGCTTGAACCACGAGTAGCCCATCGCGAAACCGAACACCGCCACCACCACCGCGCTGAGAATCTGGGCGGCCAGTTGCGAAGCGTCGCCGTAGAGGATGCCGCGCACGCCGTCGAAGCCGTACTTGGCTACCATTTCCGGGCGTACCACGCCGTTCCAGCCCGCGCCGTAGTCTCCGTTGGCGAAGATGCCGAGCGAGATCACGCCCCACAACCCGTTGATGCCGTGGACCGAGACCGCGCCGACGATGTCGTCGATTCCCCGGCGCTCGAAGAAGAACACGCCGTAGACCACGAACACTCCGGCCAGCGCGCCGATCAGGCCGGCCGCCCACGGCGACACGAACGCGCACGGGGCGGTGATGGCCACCAGGCCGGCGAGCATGCCGTTGCACAGCATCGTCGGGTCGGGCTTGAGTCCCTTCATCGACAACACCAGGTGGGCGCTGACCGCGGCGGTGATGCTGGCGAGCATCGTGTTCACGACCACGAAACTGATGCGCAGGTCGGTGCCGGACAGCGTCGATCCGGGATTGAAGCCGAACCAGCCGAACGCAAGGATGAAGGTACCCAGCACCACCATCGGGATGTTGTGGCCCGGCATCGCGGTCGGCTTGCCTTTGACGAACTTGCCGATGCGCGGTCCGATCACCATCGCGCCGGCCAAGCCGATCACGCCGCCCATCGCGTGCACGACGCTGGAGCCGGCAAAGTCGACGGCGCCGTGTCCGAGTCCCCAGTTGAGCCCCGCCTGCGCGAGCCAGCCGCCGCCCCACACCCAGTTGGCGTACAGGCAGTAGGGCAGCGCGATCCACAGGCCGTACAGACAGAAGTTCTTCCAGGCCCAGCGCTCGGCCATCGCGCCGGTCGGGATGGTGGCGGTGGTGTCCATGAACACCATCATGAAGAAGAACAGCGCCATCACGCTGACGTCGTCTACGCCGTTGAGGAAGAAGGCTTTGAGGCCGATCAAGCCGTAGTGGTAGACGCCGGTTGCGTTGCCGGCCGCATCGACCGCCGCGCCAATACCGCCGCCGCCGTTGAGTACCGAAGTTCCTGGACCGAGGCTCGAGTACCAACCCGGCGCGACCGGGCCGTTGAACCAGTTTCCCCATCCGATCGCGAAGCCGTAGGCCCAGAACGCCAGACAACCGAGCGGATAGATCAGGAAGTTCATCGCTGCGGTGTGCGCCGCGTTCTTGCTGCGGCACAGCCCGGTCTCGACGAACATGAAACCGGCCTGCATGAACATCACCATGAAGCCGGTGAGCAGCACCCACATCATGTTGATCGACAACAGATTGTGCGCGACGCGGTCGTACAAATCAGCGAGCGTGAGGTTGGCCGGCACGTCGCCCTTGCCGTCGCCAGCGGGAGTGGCCCACACACCGGCGGCTGCGCCGCTCGCATCGGGCCAGGCGGGTTTTGCCGGGTCTGCGTTGGCTCCTGCGAAATAGCCTGGAAGTGTGGGCGCCTGCGCCGATTCTTCGGCCGCTGCTGCGGCCGCGTACGCAACTACAGTCGCCGTCAGAAACAGCATCACGAGGCTCTTGCCACCGATCCTCTTAATCTTGTTCATCTCGTTGGTCCTCCGTCCCCGCCACAGGGGCTCGGTTGAAGGCAGCGTGCGTGCCTTTGCGCATCCGAGATCGCCCGATGACGGTTGATGACCGGTAAGAGCAAAGGGCTTGCCAAGCACGAAGTGCGCCCTGGCGGCAGATTTCGAGCATCGAACGGCTCGAGTGCACTGAACGTGGGCAATGGGTTGCCCATTGCTTGTGCAGCCGGCCGCGGAGGAGGCGCAGGAGGGACTGCTCGCGGCAGTCGCGTGCGCGGGAGCGAGTCTGGTGCAGGCCCATCATCCCCCCTGACCGTCACACCTGCGCCGGGCAACAGCTGCGTTGCCGGCCGGCGATAGCTCCTGAGGCCGTCCGTGCTATGGTCGCGGTCTTTTCCCCATAGGAGACCCGGCCTTTTCGCCCTTCGCCAGGGAAAGGCAGCCATCGCCATGCAAACAGTCAGTGCCCGTCGCGACGATATCCGCAACGTCGCAATCATCGCCCACGTCGACCACGGCAAGACCACGCTGGTCGACGCAATGCTCAATCAGAGCGGTCTGTTCCGCGCCAATCAGCACGTCGTCGAGCGGATGATGGATTCGAACGCGCTCGAACGGGAGCGCGGCATCACCATCCTGGCCAAGAACACCGCGGTGCAGTACGGGGCCGTGCGCATCAACATAGTCGACACTCCCGGCCACGCCGACTTCGGCGGTGAGGTCGAACGCACCCTGGCGATGGTCGATGGCGTCATGCTGCTGGTCGATGCGTCCGAAGGACCGCTGCCGCAGACCCGCTTCGTGCTGCAAAAAGCGCTCTCGCTGGGCCTGGTGCCGATCGTCTGCGTCTACAAGATCGACCGCCCCGACGCGCGCATTCAGGAGGTCCTCAACGAGATCTACGACCTGTTCATAGACCTCGACGCCAGCGAGGAGCAGCTCGACTTCCCGGTCGTCTACACCAACGCGCGGGTCGGGACCGCCACCCGCGAGTTGGAAAAGCCGGCCGACAACCTCAAGGTCCTGTTCGACACCATCGTCGAAGGGCTGCCGGGGCCCGACGGCGACCAGAACGCGCTGGTCCAGTTCCAGTGCAACAACCTCGACTACAACGACTACGTCGGGCGGCTGGCGATCGGCCGCATCAAGAACGGCCGTCTCGAAAAGGGCGCGGTCTACTCGCTGTGTCACGAAGACCGACCGGCGCGGCCGGTCAAGATCACACAGCTGTATTCGTGGAAGGGACTCCAGCGCCTCGACATCGACAGCGCCACCGCCGGTGACATCGTTGCTGTGGCAGGTATCGAAGACATCAACATCGGCGACACGATCGGCGACCGCGAGAACCCCAAGCCGCTGCCGGCCATTCGCATCGACGAGCCGACCATCTCGATGATGTTCGGCGCCAACACCGGGCCGTGGTCGGGGCGCGAGGGCGAGTACGTCACCTCGCGCAAACTGCGCGAGCGGCTCTTCCAGGAACAGCGCCGCAACGTCAGCATGCGCATCGAGGAGACCGAGACCACCGAGACGCTGCGCGTGGCCGGCCGCGGTGAACTCCAACTCGCGATCCTGATCGAGACCATGCGCCGGGAAGGCTACGAGATGAACGTCTCGCGGCCGGTGGTGATCACGCGCGAGATCGACGGCGTCAAGCACGAACCGGTCGAGTTGCTGATGGTCGATGTCGCCGAGGACTACGTCGGAGTGGTCACCCAGCTAATGGCCCTGCGCAAGGGCAATATGACCAAGATGGCAACGGCCGGTACCGGCCGCGTGCGCATCGAGTTTCGCGTTCCGTCGCGCGGGCTGATCGGGGTGCGCTCGCGCTTCCTGACCGACACGCGCGGCACCGGAATCATGAACGCGCTGTTCGACGGATGGATGCCGTGGTGCGGTCCGATTCAGGCGCGCGTCAACGGGGCGATGGTCGCGGATCGCGACGGTGTGGCAACGCCGTACTCGGTGTTCCATCTGCAGGAGCGCGGTCAGTTGTTCATCCCGCCGGGGACCAAAGTCTACGAAGGCATGGTCATCGGCGAGTATTCGCGCAACAACGACCTCAACATCAACATCGTGCGCGAGAAGAAGCTGACCAACATGCGCGCTTCGGGGCACGACGAGGCGGTCATCATCACGCCTCACCGCGAGATGTTCCTCGAAGCGGCGATCGAATGGATCGGCGACGAGGAACTCGTCGAAGTCACGCCGAAGTCGATCCGCATTCGCAAACGGATCCTGAGGGCGACCGACCGGCCCAAGAAGCGCGGCGACGAGGAGGCCTGACCAGGACGGGTCGAAGGCCGGCCGCGGATAGATACCAAGGCCGAACCGGACCGTTGGCGCGATGCGCGCAAGGACGCGCGTCTCGTCGGGCGTGTCAGAGTGTCCCCCTAGTCTTTCCCGCTTCGCGTCCGCGCGCGCCGATCCGCGCGTAGGCCGTCAGCGCCGCGCGTCTGGCAGAGTCGTGCGCGACGATCGGTCTCGGATAGCCGGCGCCGAGCGTCACACCGGCCGCGTCGAGTTCTATCTGCGGCGCGCGCCACGGCTCGTGGATCCACTTGCGGCCAAGGTGCGCGAGCTCCGGCACCCAGCGGCGTACGTACACGCCGTCGGGGTCGAACTTCCTGCCCTGCAGTACCGGGTTGAAGACGCGGAAGAACGGCGCGGCGTCGGCGCCGCAGCCCGCGGTCCACTGCCACCCTAGCGTGTTGTTGGCGAGGTCGGCATCGACGAGCGTGTCCCAGAACCAACGCGAACCTTGCTGCCACGGCAGCAGCAGATCCTTGACGAGGAACGACGCGACGATCATTCGCACGCGGTTGTGCATCCAGCCGGTCGCCCACAGTTGGCGCATACCTGCATCGACGATCGGATAACCTGTCAGGCCGCGTTGCCAGGCGCGCAGGTGCGCGGCGTCGTCGGCCCACGGCAACGTTGCGAACTCGCGGCGCAGCGGAGCGTTGGTGGTGTGCGGAAACCAATACAGCAGGTGATAAGCGAACTCGCGCCACACCAGCTGGCGCAGCCACGCGTCGGTGCTTCGATGCAGCTGCGCATCGGTCGTGGCCTCGATGCGCTCGCCGGCTGCGTGCCAGAGCCGTCGCGGCCCGATTTCGCCGAAGTGAAAGTGTGGGGAGAGCCGCGAAGTGCCGTCGTGATCGGGACGGTCGCGCTCGTGCTCGTATGTCTCAGCGCCGGGGCCGTCGAGGAAGCGCGTGAGTTGATCGGCAGCGCCGGCTTCTCCCGGGGTCCACGCAGCGCGCAGTCCCGCCGTCCAGTCGCTTGCGGGCTCGAGTGCCAACGCATCGATGCCGAGGCCGAGCGGCCAGGCTTGCGGCGCGGGCAGGCTACGCGGTGCCGCTAACGGGTCGGCCGGGCGCCGGCGTGCGAGACACGCACGGTAGAACGCGCTGAACACCTGGTAGGGAGTGCCGTCGCTCTTCGTAATCGTCCACGGCTCGAACAGCAGCGAGGCGTTGAAGCTGTGGGCGGCGATGCCTCGATCTGTCAGCGCGCGCTTCGAGGCCTCGTCGCGTGCAATCGAAGCCGGTTCGTAGCGGCGGTTCCAGTAGACCGCGTTTGCGCCGCTTTCCTCTGCGAGCCGTAGCAGTGTCGGCAAGCTCGGTCCGCGAGCCAGGATCAGGCGCGAACCGGCCGCGCGCAACCTGGCGTCGAGGTCGCGCAGCGACTGTGCGAGCCACCACCGCGACGCAGCACCCGGAGCCCACGCCTGTTCTTCTTCGGGACACCAGACGAAGACCGGTACGACCGCGGATTTGGACTCGACCGCGGCGGTCAGCGCCGGGTTGTCGTCCAGCCGCAGGTCGCTGCGAAACCAGAGCAAGGCAATGTTCGACGACACGTCGAGGACGCTAGAGCCCGTTGAAAATGGCCCACGAGCGCGGAGCTGGCGACGCGCGAGGATCACGCCTGTCTACTCGAGCTCGCCCCTCGCCAGCTCGGGGCTCGCGCCTCCGCTCGCGGAATTTCGCGCGCGCCTTGCATCTGGACCATTTTGAACGGGCTCACGACGCTTTTTCAACAGCCTCTTAGGCGAAACCGCTTCGGTAGACAACGGTGAGGGCGGCGGGGGCGTTTCCTCGCCGACGCGGTCTCATTCATAGTCGCGCGCCAGCAGTACCTCGAGGACGATACGATGGACATGAAACTCTTCACGACGGTGTTCGCGACGGTCTTTCTCGCCGAGCTCGGCGACAAGACCCAGTTGGCGACGTTGCTCTACGCCACTGAGACTTCCAATCCGAAGATGACGGTGTTCTTCGCGGCGGCCGGCGCACTGGTGCTCACCAGTGCCATCGGGGTTGTGGCCGGCGGTGCGGTCTCCCGCTATGTCGCGCCCGAGATCCTGACCAAGCTGGCCGGCGTCGGATTCATCGCGATTGGGCTGTGGACCCTGCTGAGGAGTTGAGTTTCCGTCTCAGGTGAAGGTCTTGCCCGATTCCTGACCTGCGGCTAGATTCCGCGACTCCGATCGGCCGCGCTCGCGCGCTTGCCGCGAATCGTCGGAGGGGAGGGCCCGGTGAATCAATGCGGAAGGTTTCCGATCGCTGCTGCGTCGGCGCTCGCGCTGTTGGTGTTGGTCGGCGCGGCGACCGCGCAACTGCCGCCACCGGCAGTCGGTTCGGTGGGCGACTTGCCGGCGCCGGTTTCCTCGGGATCGGCCGTGTCTTCGGCCGCAGCGGCGGCCAGGGCTTCGACGTCGTCGCCGGCTGCTGCAGACGCGGGCGGCGGCGCGGGCGCGTCGTTCGTTTCCAAGGAAGCCACGGCCGCGCTGGCCGCGGTGGCTTTTCTCGACGACAGCAAACTGCGGGCCGCGGAAATCGGCGACTCCGACTGGATCACACACGGGCGTACCTACGGCGAGCAGCGCTTCAGCCCTCTCAGTCAGATCGATTCGGGCAACGTCGCGAACCTCAGACTGGCGTGGACTTTCTTCACGGGACAATCCCGAGGCCACCAGGCCACTCCGATTGCGGTCGATGGAGTGCTGTTCTTCACCGCTTCGTGGAGCATCGTGTTCGCGGTTGATGCGCGCAACGGTGCCGAGCTCTGGCGCTACGACCCGAAGGTTCCGCCAGAGGCGGCGCGCAAGGCCTGCTGCGACGTCGTCAACCGTGGAGTGGCGGTCTACAAAGGCCGCATTTTCAGTGCGTCGCTCGACGGCCGTCTGTTCGCGCTCGACGCCAAGAGCGGCAAGCTGCTGTGGGAGACGGTTACCGTCGACCAGGCCAAGCCCTACACCGTCATCGGTGCTCCGCGCGTGGTCAAGGGCAGAGTGCTGATCGGCAACAGCGGCGTCGCGCCGGGCGTGCGCGGCTACCTCAGCGCCTATCATCCCGATAGCGGTGAGATGCTGTGGAGAACCTACACGGTGCCGGGCGATCCTGGCGAAGGCTTCGCGACTTCCGCACTGCAGAAAGCGACCGCGACTTGGAAGGGCGACGATTCTTGGGCTGAGGGCGGCGGCGGTGCGGTAGCCGACTCGATGGCCTTCGATCCGAAGCTCGACCTGCTCTACGTCGGCACCGGCCGCGGGCCTGCGGCGTCTGGCGCGGCCGGCAGACAGCGGGGCGAGAGTTTGTATACGTCTTCAATACTGGCGTTGAGGCCCGACACCGGAGAACTCGCCTGGTACTACCAGACCACACCGGCCGATGCCGGTGACTTCGGCGCGACGCAGCAACTCGTGCTGGCGGACCTCACCATCGAAGGAAAGCTGCGCAAGGTGTTGATGCAGGCCTCCAAGAACGGGTTCTTCTACGTCATCGATCGCGATACCGGCAAGCTGATCTCGGCTGAGCATTACGTCGAGACCACTTGGGCAAGCGGCGTCGATCGCGCCGGCGGGCGCCCGCTGCGACGCGCTGGCTTCGACTCCAACGAAGATCCGGCGTTGGTGAGACCGACGAAGTTCGGCGCTCACGATTGGCAACCCGTGTCGTTCAACCCTCAGACCGGTCTGGTGTACTTCGCGGCCCAGGAAATCTTGTCCAACTATCGGTTCGGCAAGGCGTCTGAGCGCCAAACCGGCCAGACCGGCGCCGCCCGCGCTTCCGAGTTGCTGACACCCGAAGCGGTATCCGGCCAGTTGCTGGCGTGGGATCCCGTAGGTCAACGCGAAGCGTGGCGCCATCCCTTTGCCCAGGCGTGGAACGGAGGAACCCTCTCGACCGCGGGCAACCTGGTCTTCGAGGGCAGCGCCGACGGACGTTTTCTCGCGCTCGACGCAAGCAGCGGCAAGGAACTGTGGGAGACCCGCACCGGCGGCGCCAGCGGGGCCGGTCCGATCACCTACGAAGTCGACGGCAAGCAATACGTTACGCTGGTGTCGGGATGGAACGGTGCTGCGGGTATGGCCGGAGCCGACGCCGCCATGCTGACGGGCGGCGAGGAGCGCGGACGCGTGCTCACCTATACGTTGGCTGCGCCGGCGTCGGGTTCGCAGCCTTCTGCAGAAGACTTCGCGGAACTGCTCGGCAACCCCGGGGCGCTCCAGAAAGGCGAGCGCCTGTATCGGGAGCACTGCGCGGTGTGTCACGAAAGCGCGGCACTTTCCGGCGGTCCGCCGGGGCACGGTCTTCGCGGCGACAAACTCGGCTATGAGGACTTCGACGCGGTGGTGCGCCGTGGCCTGCGCGCGTCGAAGGGGATGCCCGACCTGGGCCGTTGGCTGACCGCAAAGGACACGCGACTGATCAAGAGTTATCTCGAGCAGCCGGCCGCCGAGACCGGCGACTCGGCGCATCAGTCCGGCGCGGCGTTGAATTGAACCGTCGGGGCTGCCTTCGGCAGCCGATACCTGCTAGACATGATGACAGGGAGACACCGGGGGGTCGTTTCCCGCTCCGTTCGAGCCGTGATCTCGAACCTCGGCGTCAAGCCCCCTCGGCCAGTCCGGTTGTTACGCGTCGTCCTCCTGATCGAGGACCGTTTCTGGGGGAGCCCATGAGAGTCAACGCAATGTCGCTGCTGCCAGGTCCCGAGAACACTTCCTCGACGACGGCGTCGGGGCATTCGCGTGCGCGGCTGCGATCGCGCCGCCGCGCGCCGGCGGCGCTGGCCGCTTCGGGATTCGCGCTCGTCGGACTGCTGCTCGGCGGTGCCTATAGTCCTGCTGTCGCTCTGACCTCCGAGGAGATCCGCTGCCGCGACATGATGGCGGAGACCGCGCGTATGGCGGCGAGCATCGTGATGAAAGCGCGCAGCGAGTGTGCGCGCGGGCGCATGGGCGGTACCATCGATCCGGCGGCCGATTGCATGGCGGATCCGCCGGACCTTGGCGGGACCGGAACCGGAGACGACACGACCGACCGCAGGCTGACGCGTTTGGGAAACACGGCGGCCAGTCGCGGCGCACGCATGACCAGGATGTGTGCCAGTGTCGATCCGGCCAAGAACCTGCTTCCTGCCGACGTGCTCGACCCGGCCTCGAGTTGCGCCGCCGCGGCGGATTGGGAGGAGGCGTCGCAGTGTGCGGTGGATCTCGGAAAACAGGCGGCCGACACGGTTCACCTGTTGCTCGACGTTCAGCCGGCTTTCGCGCCGTTGTCGGACGGCGACGTCGAGTGCTTCGGCCACGCTTCGGCACAGGTTCGCAAGACCATGTTCAGGCTCAACTTGTGGAGAGCCAAGTGTTTCCGCACCGACGATACCTTGGTCGACGGCGGCGGGCTTTACGATTGCGCCGCCAACATCAATCCGCCCGGGTCGTACCAGACGACGGGCTGGCTCAGGGCCGACAAGCGCCTGGAATTTCCGATGGAGACGCTCGAGATCGTGCTGCACGGCGAGTGCGACAAGGATTTGTACCTGATCGGTTTCGACGCGGTCACTCCCGATCACAGCGGGGGCGATTGGGACACACGCATTACCGTCGACGACATCTTCGATTCGCTCGACGATGCGGTTGCGACTCAGGTCACGATGGTGATGGCCGAGATGTTCCCGGTCGGGAACTACTGCGGCGACGGCGCGGTCGGCGGCAGCGAAGCGTGCGACGACGGCAACAACACCAGCAACGACGGCTGTGACCGCGACTGCTCGCTGCCCGACTGCCCCAACGGGGCGATCGACGGTGCCTCCTCTGCCGAGGAGTGCGACGACGGCAACACCGCCGACGGTGACGGCTGCTCGGCGACCTGCGAGGTCGAACTGTGCGGCAACGGCGTGCGCAATCTAGGTTGGCAGGAAGAGTGCGACGACGCCGGCGAGTCTCCTTCCTGCGACGACGACTGCACCTACCAGTCGTGCGGCGACGGAAAATTGAACACCAGTGCCGGCGAGCAGTGCGACAACGCCGGCGCCAACGACTCCAACACCCCCGACGCGTGCGGCGACGGAAGCGGTCCGAGTCTGCGCGGGGCTTGCCAGCTTCCGTTCTGTCCCGACGGTGTGATCGACAGCGGCGAGACCTGCGACGATGGTGGAGAGACCGTCGCCTGCGATCTCAACTGCACACCGGCCTCTTGCGGCGACGGCGACCTCAACTCCACCCGCGGCGAGACCTGTGACGACGGCAACGCCACCGACAGCGACTCTTGTCCAAGCAGCAACAGTGCCGGTAATCCCTACTGCCTGACGGCAACATGCGGCGACGGCTTCGTCTGCAGCGATCCGTTCACCTGCACCACCGGTCCGGGCGGCGGCATCGAGGATTGCGATAGCGCCGGCGTGTCGGCGAGCTGCGACGGCGATTGTTCGCTCGCGGTTTGCGGCGACGGCACGCTGAATCTTCTCAACGTCACGCCCCCGGCCAGGGCGACTGGTGAAGCGTGCGACGACGGCAATCTGGTGAACGGTGACGGCTGCGACGGCAACTGCACGTTCACCGCTTGTGGCAACGGCGTGGTCACCGCGCCTGAGACGTGCGACGACGGCAATCACACCAACGCTGACGGTTGTGACGATGGCGCCACGGGAAACTGCACGCCGACGACTTGCGGCAACGGAATCGTGACCGCCGGCGAGTCGTGCGACGGCAACGGCGTGGGGACCGGCGGTGAGACTGCCACCTGCGATACCGACTGCAGCGCCCGGGCGTGCGGCGACGCGACGCTCAACGTCACCGCGGGCGAGGACTGCGACGACGGCGTTGCCACCGCGACTTGCGACACGGATTGCAGTTTCGCGGTCTGCGGAGACGGGCGCGTCAATGCAGCAGCAGGTGAAACCTGCGACGGTAACGGTGCCGGCACCGGCGGCGAGACCGCGGCCTGCGACGCCAACTGCACGGCGGCGTCGTGCGGCGACGGAACCGTCAATCTCCACGCCGGCGAGCAGTGCGACGACGGCAACAATTTCGGCGGCGACGGTTGCAGCGCTACCTGCACGGTCGAGTGACCCGCGGCAGGGAGGAGACGCGAAGATGAAAACTCAATTGCGTGGAAGATCGTTGTTCGTTCGCTGCGGGTTGTCGGCGTCGGGAATTCTTTGTTCGGTGCTGTTGTCGGGTAACGAGGCGCAGGCGCTGACCGCCGCGCAGCTGAAGTGCCGCGAAGTGGTATCGCGACTGACCCGAGGGACGCTTCGCACCGCGGTGGACGTACGTGTCAACTGCTCGCGGCGCAAAGCCTACGGCACGCTCGACCCTACCGTCGACTGTCAGGCCGATCCGGAAGAACTCGGCGGCATCGGTACCGGCGATCTGGCGACCGATCGGCGTCTGGCGAAACTGGCGTTCAGCGGAGTTCGCACTGGGATCGTTTTCTCCAACCACTGTTCGAGTGACGTGCCGGAGTTGGACGTGCTGCCGAGCGATATCGGTGTCGACGACGCGTGTTCACCGCCGAGCGAGGATTGGAACGAAGTCGGGCAGTGCCTGGTCGATCTCGGGATGCAGGCAGCCCTGCTCTACGTTCCGGCGCTGGACCTGCAGGGGCCGGGGCCGCTTTCTCTGGCCGCCTTGGCGTGCATGGACGCGGTAGACCAACAAGCGCGGCGCTCCCTCGGTACGTCGACGAGTGCCCGCTCGCTGTGCTTCAGCCGCGATGACCGGCTTGCCACCGACGGTGGTGTTCTGGACTGCGGCGCTACCGTGATGCCTCCGGGGATCACCGAAAGCACCGGTGACGAGAAGATCGACGCGCGACTTTCGCGGGCTTTTCCCAGGCTCGAAGCGTCCCTCGAGCAACACTGCGACATCACGCTTTCTTCGGTCGGCTACGACCAGATCACTCCGGACGTTACCGGCGGCCGTTTCGAAGGCCGCATCACGCTGTTCGACGTTTCCGAACACCTCAACGACCGGCTTCAGGAAACGGTTCACATGGTCACTTTCGGAGACACCGGCGTGGAGGGACTTTTTCTCGGCTCGCAAACCGGCGGTTTCTGCGGGGACGGCACCCGGGATTCCGGCGAGGAGTGCGACGACGGCAACAACTTCAGTTGTGACGGTTGCGACCGCGACTGCACGCTGCCGGTCTGCGGCAACGGTGCGGTGTGCGACGACGAAGAATGTGACGACGGCAACAACGTGAGCGGTGACGGCTGCTCGGCTATCTGCGTTTCGGAGATCTGTGGCAACGGAATCGTCAACCCGGGTTACGCCGAAGAATGCGACGATGCCGGCTTCTCGGCGACCTGTGACGACGACTGTTCGCTGGCGATTTGCGGCGACACTCTGGTGAACCCCGTGGCGGGAGAAACCTGCGACGAGGGTAGCGGGCTGCCGGACAACACGCCGCTCAACACCCCGACATGCGATTCGGATTGCTCGGCACCGGCGTGCCCGGACGGCCATTTCAATCCCTTCAACACCAACGCGCCGGCACCGGCGGGCGGGGAGCAGTGCGACGACGGCGGCAACTCGATGACCTGCGACGCCGATTGTACCGACGCTTCGTGCGGAGACGGCTACGTCAACCCGGTACGCGGCGAGCAGTGCGATGACGCCAACTTCATCGACACCGACGCGTGTCCGAGCAGCTCGAGCGTTCCAGGCAGCTTTTGCGCGAACGCTTTTTGCGGAGACGGTTTCACGCGAACTGCGGTCGAATTCTGTGACGATGGCAACGGGACTCCCGGCTCGGCGGAGTCGGGTACCTGCGACAACGATTGCACGGCGGTGGTCTGCGGAGATTCCAACCGCAACGTCAGCGCCGGTGAGCAGTGCGACAACGGAGGCGCCAACGGCAACTCCCGCCGCTGCACCGGCACGTGCAAGAATGCCGTGTGCGGCGACGCTCTGACCTGCTCGGACGTTGCCTGTACTACCGGTCCGTCTGGAGGTCCCGAAGGCTGCGACGACGCCAACGGCGACAACAACGACCGCTGCCGCAACGATTGCGGGAACGCTACCTGCGGCGACGGCGTGCTGTGTTCGGACGCCGCCTGCACGAGCGGTCCCGGCGCCGGTCCCGAGGAGTGCGACACCAGCGGCCAGAGTGCGACTTGTGACAGCGACTGTAGCGCAGCCGGTTGCGGCGATTCACAGGCCAATGCGGCGGCCGGCGAGACTTGCGACACCGGCGGAGCCTCGCCGACCTGCGACGCCGACTGCACTGCCGTTTCCTGTGGTGACGGCACGGTCAACATCCCGGCTCTCGAACAGTGCGACAGCGGCGCTTCGAACGGCAACACGAGGCCGTGTACCTCGACGTGTCACGTTGCATACTGCGGCGACCTGCTGGTCTGTTCGAACGCCTCGTGCACGAGCGGACCGGGCGGCGGACCGGAGAGCTGCGACGGCGGCGGTGAGACTTTCTCCTGCGACAGCGACTGTTCGACGGCAGTATGCGGCGACTCGCAGATCAACGTCACACGCGGCGAGCAGTGCGACAATGGCGGTTCGAACGGCAATACCAGGCCGTGCACCGCTACTTGTCACGACGCCTACTGCGGCGACGGGCTGACCTGTTCGAACGGCTCGTGTACCAGCGGCCCCGGCGGCGGTGTCGAGCAGTGCGACGGAGCCGGTGAGAGCTTCTCGTGCGATAGCGACTGTTCGACGGCGTTCTGCGGCGACTCGCAGGTGAATCCGACGCGTGGAGAGGCCTGCGATCAGGGTGGTCTCAACGGGTCGGGTTCGGGCTTCTGCCTGGGGGACTGTTCGGGAATCCAGCCCTGATCTGCGGGCCGCGACGGCACACACCGCGGGCCGGTGGGGGCTTGCGGCCGCTCGCCGCGGCCGCTCGCCGCGGCCTCGGTGCGGCCTCGGTGCGGCCCGGCGATGCGCGCGTCAGCGCTTCGCCTCGATCGCGTCGAACACCAGCGTCAGCGCGTAGTTGAGCGCCGTTTCGCGATCGTGTTCGTCGGCTCCGAGTCCCCAGTCCCTGAGCGCTCCCAGAATCGAGCGCAGCACGAAATGCGCGAGTGCGTCGGCGGGTATGTCCTTGCGGATTTCGCCGCGCGCCTGTCCGACCTCGATCAGCGGTTCCACTAGCCGGTGTGGAGTCTCCATCGGCAGACGTTCGGCGCAGGTTCCCATTTCGAGGATCGCGCGCCCGGTGACTTCACGCCCCCAGTCCTTTCCGCGCACTACCTCGTCCAGGACTGCGTTGATTGCCTCGCGGAAGCTGGTGCGGGTGATCAGTTCCGGCAGCATCTCGCGCAAGCGGCGCAGGCGCCGCAATCCGTATTCGAGGAGCAGGTCCTCTTTGCGGTGGAAGTACAGGTAGAAGGTCCCTTTGGAGATTCCGGCGGCGGTGCAGATCGCATCGACCGTGGTGTTGTCGATGCCGCGCTCCATGAACAGAGCGTTGGCGGCTTCGCGGATTCCATCCCGGGTGCGTTCGGCACGTTGCTCGCTTTCGCGGCGCGCGCGCCGCGCCGATGCCGCCGCGGTAGCCGGTCGTTTGCGTGGGGTGGGGTGAATGACGGTCATGTTTGTAACCCATCGAAAACACAGGCGTTAGTCTCGGCGTGTGGGCTTGTGTGTGGGGTCGCGCTTGACGGCGGTCATTTTCTTCTGCATCTATTTCACACCATGCGAACGCAAACCTGCGTGGCCCCTCCCACTACTACTGTTGTCTTTCCCGGCCAAGGCTGCCAGCGCCCCGGTATGGGGCGCGACTTCGACGAGCGCTTCGAGTCGAGCCGTCGCGTCTACGACGAGGCCAGCGACGGCCTCGGTCTGGATCTGCGCCGG
>Ga0172375_10004068_pt1 | contig 21877 bp, 15 predicted proteins | sample LakKiv1m_FD_114537 | JGI IMG/M metagenome (GOLD analysis project Ga0172375, IMG submission 114537) | Freshwater microbial communities from Kabuno Bay, South-Kivu, Congo - kab_092012_11.1m | ecosystem: Environmental > Aquatic > Freshwater > Lake | place: Democratic Republic of the Congo... | reverse complement strand
GGGTTGACTACCAGGGCTCTTGCGACAGCAACCCTTTGCTGCTGCCCGCCTGAAAGTTGTGACGGAAAATGTTTTCTTCGATGTCCGATCCCGACTTTGTCAAGGATCTCATCTATCCTTGTCCTGCGTTCTCTGGTCGACATGCCCAAATATAATAAGGGCATTTCCACATTTTCAAACACGTTAAGCTCATCGACCAGGTTAAAATTCTGAAAAATAAAACCAATATTGTTTTTCCGGAGTTTAGTCCTCTGTCGTTCTGATAACGGATTTATATGCTGATTCAGTAAATAATATTCACCCTTCGTGGGATTATCAAGCAAGCCAAGAATATTAAGAAGGGTGGATTTCCCACAGCCGGACGGACCCATGATGGCTACAAATTCTCTCTCTTTAACTTCAAGGCTGACATTGTTTAATGCCGATGTTTCAATTTCATCGGCCCGGAAGACTTTTGACAAGTTTACTGTTTTGATCACGGAAGTCGGAGTTTGTTTTCAAATATATCACTTTCCGTTGGTTTTAAAATATCATTGATGGTGATAATCTTTGAAGTTGAATTTATCTTTTATATTGCTTTTCATCGTGACATCCGGGATAACAGGAACCCCCGTTCCCGTCTGATGAGAACTTAAGAGGCATTTCCCAGTTTCCGAATTGCACCTTATCGGCAATAAGGAATTTGTTCATGGCAACATGTACATCGTGACAAAACAGGCAATTTCTCCCTTTATTTCCATGTATATGCAGGTAATGCAAGTTTACCATACCGTTCCTGAAACCTGTAACATTACTGGTATATTGCTGTTCAATCAATTCGCTCGAGTGACAGGTAAAGCATAATTCAAAATTTTCCTTTTTCCCAACGGAATAATTGCCAAGAGGGAAAGAACCTGACAATAAGTACTCGCGCTTCGACGCATGTGGGCGATGGCATGAAGAGCATCCATCTTTTTCAATTGCTCCATGTATATATTTGTTGGTTTGTAACATCTGAGCTATATTGACAATGGGTTTGTTGTCTGCAGAAGTAGACTTGTTATGACAATTCAGACAGGTATTCATTTCATTGGTGAGCAACAATTTTTTATCAGCGGAGGCATGCGGGGAGTGGCAAGTGAAACAACTGTTTTCACCCTTTAATGGGGAATGGATATATGACAACTCTCCGATATCTGCCTGTACATCATCGTGGCAAACGAAACAGAGTTTAGTTGCCTTTTGCGACAGAAGATGGTCTTCATCAGAGCTGTGGCCGGAATGACAGATCAGGCAATTCCTTTCAAAGGGAGGATGAACGGTTTTCAGTTTCATCTCTTCTTTGATTTTTTCATGACAATTCAGGCAAAGTAACGGTCTGTCGGATTTCATCAGTTTTTTAAAATCCGATTGATGTGGATCATGACAGTTCAGGCAGCTCCCGTCGGTGACTGCCTTATGCTGTGACTTTTTTCCGGTCATATCGATTTTATGACACTCCTGGCATAAAGTCGCCACCGGATACTTGATCAGCAAGCCAGGACCAGGTGAACTGTGCGGCGTATGGCAATTCATACATTTACCTTTTCCTGATGGCGAATGAACATTCTTTTTATTGTTTTTTACTTCGTGGCAGGAATAACAGAGCTGTGGAATTTCTTTCGTCAGCATAAATCCTTTTTCTTTGCTGCCTGGGTGTTCTTTCCCGGTAGGAGCATGACAAGCGATACAGTTGTCCTGAACAGGGAGATGTTTGACTTTTTCCTGCAATACGGCCGCATGACACTCTAGACACTTATTTTCGTAAGGCTTTCCCTGACCAGTAGGATCAGTATTGATAGCAGCAGTGTAAATCAAAAGGGAAATAATACTTAAAAGGACTTTCATCTATTCAGTTTTTATGCCAGCTAAAATTTCTTACGATCTGGATATAACCTCCTAAGAAATTGGTCCTTTCACTTAAATAATCACGGCCGTAAACCTCCAACCCGATTTTAATAAATACTTGTCTGAAAACCGTTGAGAATCCGGCACGGGCGGTAAGGAGATTCAGATCCATCTGCTGTCCAACCTGTTTCCGGTATCCAAGTTCAAGATTTATATTGGTCTGCGGTGAAATATTATATCCTGCGATTCCGGTGACATCCAGGTAAGTTTGGCTGGTGCCGTCGTTTAACATTTTATACTGCCGCATATTCCCGTTTAAGGAAAAAGTCAGTTTGTCATTGATATTTCCCTGTAAAACAATATAGTATCTCGTAGTCTGGTACGGAATGATGGTGCTGTTATATGTTTCATATTCAACTCCTCCGCTTGCAAACTTAAACTCCAGGCGGCATCCGACGACATTCTGTGTAAAATAATTCAATGTCATGTATTCTGTTGTTTTCAGGTTAAAATAATCCTGTCGTGAAAATCTATAATATACCTCTAACAGCCTGTTAAAGAGGATGACGCTTGCATTAATATTGTTAAAACTCACATTATACTGATAGGATCCTGGTTGCATAGTAATATAATCCACATATATCTTCCCTTTATTTGGTATCTGGCCGCCAGGGACACGCTGAACTTCAAGAAAATCGTTTCTAGGTATAAGGAGATAATCCAGATTCAACTGATAAATTATCGTACCGGTAACATCTTTTACCACGACCGTTGATGGATCAACAAAAGCCTTGCTTAAAAGTTCAATCTGGCCATCATTTAAGACATGTTCTTCATTTAAAATCGGAAGCATCACCGGGTCACTTTCCCTGTTTTGTTGTTGCCAATTAAATACATAGGATAAAGATAACCGGCCTTTGAGAGGAATCTTTTTTTCGTATTCAACAATGATTCCCGCCTTAGTATTTTGTTCCTTGTAAAAAGTATGTACAATATTATTATATTCAAATGATAAGCCTGTATTAAGGCTAAGATAAAGTTTATGTCTGAGAATGGCTACAATATTATTCTGGTGGAGGTTCTGTGAAGTTCTCTGATAATTGTAGTAATTGTAGTTGGTCGTCAGGGTGAAATTTTTTGGTAGAGTGAAATAGAAATTTTCATCCACCTGGTATCTGCGGAAGGAATCGTCACCGCGTTGATCAATCCCGGAAATGTTTGATACCAGGTAGTAATTTTTCTTGTTATCAAAATAGATAGTGTTATTTAAGTTCAGGTTATCTGATATGTTCCTTATCTGGAAAAGAGTGGCGTCCTGACGTATAAAGTCGTTGTGATAATAACTTAATTCACTGTTGTCGTGGGAGGAAAATGATTTGTTAATTTTACTCTGGATATTTCTTTGCTTTGTTAAAAAAGTGCGGCCGGTGAGAATTTCTGTTTCATACCATTTCCCCTGAAGGTAACTTGCCTGGAAAGGAAGAATTTGATTGGAATAGGTCAGGTTCCCTCCCCAACTTGTACCGGTCGATTTAATATTCGATAAATTCTCCCGGTTTGTATATATCATATTGTAATTAAAGAATCCTCCAAGTGTTAATGGTTTTTGTTTGAACAGGGTTGCCGCGATATTCACCTTCTGCATAGTTCTTACCTCTGCCTGGTCGGGAATCACCAGGAAAAGATCCTTCCCAAATTCCGGATTCCATTCAACTCCCAGATCCAGGGATAAAAGGTTAGGATGATAAAAGTAACTATTGGAATTAAGCAATATTCCGCCGTAAAGACGTGAACTTTTCTGATAATTGTAGATTTCGTTGGTGGTCCCTTCCTGGTAACGATAGTGACCTCCCAGTTGTATGGCGCCGGAGAGAGTGGTAGGTTGCCAGAATTTATGCGGAAAATAACCATTTTGCCCAGAGCACAATTCAGGCAAGAATAAAATGATATATATAAAATGTGAGGTTTTCATCCTATATATCATTTGTCGGTCAGTAAATTTTTTCTATTACTCCCATGAGGATCATGACATGTGATACAACCGGCATTTCCGATGTTCTCATGATCTGGAAGCTTATAAACCAGTCTTGAATCATGACAGTAAAGGCATAATTCCTGGTCCTCCCGGATAAGCAACTTTTTGAATTCTGATTTATGGGGATTATGACACGAAGTACAATAGCCGCCGGCCACAGGTCCGTGAAGTGATTTGAATTTCAGGTTGAAATTATCATGACATAAATAACAAAGTCCCGGCTGTGGTATTTGAAGTTTTCCCTTCGCATACGGATCATGGCAGAGAGCACATTTTTTATTTTGAAAAGGGGGATGTACTGAATTCTGGAGCCCCGCCAAATTTTCGGTTATCTCTACTTTAACCAAGCTATCTGTTTTCGGGGAAGGTTTTTTTGCCGCTATTTTTATAGAGTCGTTCTCCTCCGGCACACCATCAAAAAATACTGATAAAACTTTATGGGAACAACTTACTAGAAATGAGAATGCCAGTATGATCAGGATAAAAGATATGTCATTTTTAACTGATTGCATTGAAAGTTAGCATTACTTTCTACGTTCAACAAACCCATATACATTCACTTTATCGGGACCATACTGATTGGTAACAAACACCAGGTAATTCAAGTTAAATCTTGGATCGACATATTTCTGGAAGTACTTCATGTCATCGTAATCAATTGTGACTTTTGCAGGAAGCCACATATCCCCTGGTTTTTCTTTGTAAGGTCCTCCAAAAAACATAAGTACTTTACCCTCTTTGTTGAATATTTGCACATTCTCAAAACCGGCGTCTACCACATACAGATTTGATTCATGGTCAACCGCAATCCCCTTTGGTCTTACGAACTGGCCTATATTGCTGCCGGTACTTCCAACCGAGGTAAGGAATTTTCCGTTATGATCAAAAATTTTGATATTAAAATCTCCCATATCACTTACAAATACCTTATCATCCGTAAGGAAAATATTAGAAGGAGAGTATAGAAAACCTTCCGAACCCTTCACCGCATCCGGGAACGAGAACATTAATTCATGTGTCTCTTTGTTATAAACATTTATTTTATTGCTGATAATATTCGAAACCCAGATCTTATCATCAAAGATTACTATATCGGTCGGTCTGAATTTAGTGTTGGCGATTTCACCAAAACTTTCAAGATATTTCCCCGATTGATCAAAAACTACTATATGACCCCTTTCCCCATCGGCTATATATAACTTGCCGTTGTCATCAATGCAGCAATTAAGCGGCATTTTCAACTGTCCCTTACCCTGAGGATCAAAATATTCGAAAGTGTTTTTCTCAAGGTCAATTATTTCCAGCCCACCGATTCCGGTATCACAGATATATATTTTACCTCCGTGAACCGTGATTCCGTATGGCTTCTTTATCTGCTTCGGCTCAGATTCTCCAAAAAGAAATTTGGATATCGCGGATTGTTTTCCTGTTGTACTAACTGAATTACTGAAACTGGTAAGATATTGAATACGGGTAGTATCCGGTGGCGGCGGATAAAATACAATTTCTTGTTTCTCCTTACTTTTCGTGACATGACTGGAACAGGAAGAAAATAGAAAAAAGACGGTTCCCAGAAGAATAAAGACGATAGTTAGTTTTCTGTTCATTATATGGCTTTTCTACATACAATAACCGGAAGGGTAATAAATTCTCCCTCCCAATTTATTACTATTGACTGATTGCGAAATTTTATTTGTTGTGGCAGGTTAAACAAAGAGCGCTGGCAGCGTTGGATTTCCTCAGCAGGTGTGCATAACCGGTAGTGTTATGAACATCATGGCAGGAAGCGCATTCAACTTTGTTATTAAATAACATCGTTTGCGTGATAGTACCATTTCCAATCCCCGATAAATGTGTTGTTGGGTCCCAAAGCCCTGGATCCAGACTTACGAGGGCAGGATCGTAAATGAAAGAAATTGGATGATCATTTCTTAAATCTGTATTTAAGTTGTTCACCGTTGAGATGTAATGAGTACCATTTGTGATGGTGCCATAGTTCTCAAGGGCCACCGTACCGTCATGACAGCTAAGGCATAATTTAGAATTTCCGCTTGGCTGCGTAATTGTTGCAGCCCCATTGAAAGTCGGACTTGTGTAAAGCTGAAAAGTGGCGGTGGTCAACATATGGTTCCACAGCGGGGCTTCCGGTACGGTTATATTTGCGTTATGCGGCGTATGGCAACAAATACAAATTTCCCCGCTAAGATTCCAGCTTTGATTTGAAAAATCGTGAGCAGATCCGACAATTGTTTGCGCTAAACCTGCATTGGCCAGGAATAAACTCACAGATACAGTTAACATGATTTTTTGAAGTTTCATCATAATGTTTTTTTAATAAGCGTTAATGATTTAGGATGAATAATAAAAAATCGCCTACCAGTACAGGTTCAGGCAACATGAAAAATTAATCTGGCAACTCAAATAGCATGCCAAAGACAAATAAATATGTATTTATATATTATAAGATTTTATTTTTGCCGGGCGATCTAATTCCAATTCAGTAGATCCCTGTCATTCCTTATATTCAGGTATTACTTTAAAAAATTGCGTAAACAGGAATTTTATTCTGAACCGGCAGGATTACCCGTTATTATAATTCGATTTTTAATTTCAGGAAGAAATGGGTGAAATGTCCCAATAAAAGTGTGTGAAATGCCCCAATAAAAGTGTGTGAAATTCCCCATTTTTCTAAAGTTGATACTTTTTCATTTTATACCTCAGTGTATCCCGCGTAATTCCTAGTAGTTTGGAGGCCCTGGTTTGATTATATTTTGTTTTTTGGAGCGCCTGGTAAATGGTTTGCTTCTCTATATCGTATAATGAAGCTCCATCCGGAAAGCTCTCCTGATGAGATTTAGCATCACTTCTTTCCGGTGAACCAGGGGCATGGATTTTTGTTCCATGGAGGTTAACTATTTCTCCCGGAAGGCTTTCAACCTGCAAGATATCATTGTTCTCAAGAATTACACCCCGTTCAATGACATTCCGTAATTCCCTTATATTTCCGGGCCACCTGTATTTTTCCAGCAACTCTTTTGCATCAGGGTTAATTCCTTTAATATTTTTTCGAAACTGCAGATTAAACTGGTTAAGAAAATATTCCGATAAAACAGGAATATCCTCTTCATGCTCACGCAAAGGAGGGATGTTGATCTGAAAAACTTTAAGCCTGTAATAGAGATCTTCCCGGAAATTTTTCTCTTCTATTGATTTTTTCAGATCTTTGTTGGTGGCGGCAATAATTCTTATTTCTACGGGCATATCTGAGGTCCCACCAAGGCGTCTGACCGTCCTGTTTTCAATGACTCCCAGCAATTTTACCTGGGTTGCCAGGTTTATCTCTCCAATTTCATCAAGAAATACAGTCCCGCCGGTTGCCATTTCAAACAATCCTTTTTTGAGTTTCTTTGCATCAGTAAAAGCCCCTTGTTCATAGCCAAATAACTCACTTTCCAGAAGAGTTTCAGGCAGTGATGCGCAGTTTATGGTAACGAATGGTTTTCCACTGCGGTTACTTTCATTATGGATGGCTTTTGCAAAAAGATCTTTACCGGTACCGCTTTCGCCTAATAAAAGAACCGTGGTTGTATTAATCCGCGCAATTTTTTTTGAAAGCTGTATGATGCTTCTCATTGTAGGAGATTGCCCGATAATATGATCAAACGTCACTTTATCTTTATGCTGACGGCGTAATAACTGGATCTCGTTGACGATATTGATTTTTTCTTTGATATTGTCGAGAATGGCATATATCTCTTTAAATGAAAACGGCTTGTTAACATATTCATTGGCTCCCAATTTCATAGCCTTCACGGCAGTGGCGATGGAACCGAATGCAGTCATGAATACAATGTTAGCCTCCGCATGGATGGCTTTGATCTTTGAGATGACCTCGAGCCCCTGAATCCCAGGCAATTTATTATCGACAAACACTACATCCGGATAATATATCTCAAATAACTTTAAACCCTCCTCTCCATTTTCAGCAGTAAGGACTTTATACCCGAGCGAGTTCAGTTTTTTTTCAAACGACCACCGGATCAGTTGTTCATCATCAATTACTAAAATTCTCAAAGGATTCATGGTTTACTCCTTATACAGATGCAGGTAAGGAAATATGAAAGGTACAACCCTTTTCCTGATTATTCTCAACCCAGATTTCTCCCTTATGCATCTCCACTATTTCTTTTGCAATTGCCAGCCCCAAACCGGTGCCTTGTGTCCTGGTTGTGTAAAATGGTTTAAAAATATCAGCCACTTTATTTTCCGGGATCCCAACCCCTGTATCCATTATATTAATCTTAACAACTTTTTCATCCGGAGCATAATTTGTTTCGAAAGTGACCAAACCCCGGGCATCACATGCATGAACCGCATTCAATCCGAGATTTAACAACACATTCTCTATCTGTTCCGGGTCGAATTCAAAGAGCGGGATCCTGGGATTCAAATCTACCTTAAATTGGATTTGTTTGGTTAATGCCTGGTTTTCCAGAAAGAAAACAACGGATTTTATTATTTCATTGATATCTCCTTCCTGAACATTAAGATCCCTTGAGCGGGAATAATTGAGGAGATTCGATACCGCCTTGTTGACCCGGTATGCCTGTCTTTGAATTTCTTCCAGCACCGGTTTGTTTTCTTTGTCTTTTGTTTCGTCGATGATTATCTCTATTGCGTTAGCAATTCCGGTTATCGGATTTCTGATTTCATGCGCCAGTCTCGCCGACATCTCCCCAATGGATGCCAGTCGCTGAGAATTTTTTATTTCCTGGGAATGATATTTCTGCAATTCCTTTTGAGTCTTTTGAAATAGATCAACCATTTCATTAAAATTTTTCCCAAGTTTTCCCAGCTCCGTGGATTTTGGGATTTTTATCCGGGTATCAAGATTCCCCTGGTTGATACTGGATATGGCCAATTGAAATTTAGACAATGATTTCCGTATTATATTATAATGCAGCACGAGGACAAAGCCCAGGATGAGGATAACCATGATAATTGTGAAGACGAGACTGAATTTCTGTGTGAATGCGACCGTGTTTTCCGAGTCGGCCATAGAAACATCCATCACAATGTATCCGAGGATTTTTGTCGATTGAGCATGGCAGGCATAACAGGTAGGCCCGTTTTGAAAGCGGATGGTGGCCCGTGTATAGGGATTCGTATCTGATTTAACGGTGGTCATTGTTATATCCTCTTTTAAGGCATTAAGATTAGTCAGGTTCAGTTGTCCATTTTTAATTGATTTTGTGTCGGCAGGAAATAAAACCTTCCCGTATGTATCGAGCAGATATGATCGTAGAATACGCTTGTTTGAATTCATTTGTTTCAGGCAGGGTTTGATTATTTTTCCGTCATGAACTGCAATTATCTGATCTCTGAAAAAATAGAGCACAGAACTCATTTCATTTTCGGCATTTTTATATATCTTCTGACTCAGGTAATAAGTATAGATATAAAAAGAGAGGAATGACATGGAGGTGATGACCAGGATCAGCGTTACAACTATTTTCAAACGGAACGATGAAAAGTTTATCTCTATTTTCATTTTCTTCAACACATTGCCTGTATTTACGGTATTGGGAACACTATATTAACCCAGAAACTCTCCGTAAATGTATAAAATTCATCATTAATGTTAATGTATTCGATTTTCTTGATTTCCTATCATTACTTGTTAATTAAAATTAATAACTCTCGGGATTATGATTTTCGCCATGACATTTCATATAACATCGGCCATGATACAGTCCCAGATCATCAAATCTGAGAATACCGCTTGATGAAGGGGTAACAACCGACACATCAAAATTGATAAGATTTGAATTATTAGTACTGTTCCCCTGGGTACTGCTGATCCCATGTGGATCGTGACAAACATTACAGGGAGTTTTTTCTTCTGTAATATGTTTATGGTGTTCATCAAACGAATTGTCTCCAAGAATAGAGGTTCTGCTGTGGCAGCTATAACATAATGCATAGGCTGCTGCTGATTCATTGGTATGATCAGCGGTAAGATACTGAAGTTTCAAAATATGCGGGTAGATTGATCCGTGGGGTCCTGCCGGGGCGCCTGTGCCGTCGCTGGCATGACAGGCCGTACAATAGATGATGGAAGCTGTTGTATTAGGGGCGATCAGGCTTGGTACATTTGGATTTACCCCCGCACCAACAACCGCGTGATGGGAAGGATTTGAGGTTGCAAACTCAAGGCGAACATTGTTTTGGACGATCTGCCGGTTTGTAGGGCTTGGCGCCTGTCCAGAAGTTTGCGTATGACAACGGTAGCAGATCTCGTATTGGTACTGGGCTGGATTAACCGGATTCCCGCTTTGATTTATTCCTTTTACACCAATATTGAAGCCGTTTACATTTGGAGCGACTGCAGTCGAATTATTCGCGGCATGAGAATTATGGCAATCGACGCATTCAACATGGTTTGTCGCTACCAAGGCATTTTCGACGGGGTCATGTACACCAAGATAACCATACACATTGTGTCTTGAAGTTTTATTTACCTGTGTCTGAATATTTTTTGACGCAACATTTCCGTTATGGCAGTCGAGACAGTTATTTTCTTCAGGTAAAAAATCCATCAGGCGAAGCTTTCCTGCTGCCGAATGTGGATTGTGGCAATTTTCACATCCATTTTGTGCAACAGTGGTGTACGGTGTATGAAACCAGGGATCGGGATTTACATTGTTCCAGGTTGCAGTCGAATTTTTATGGCTTGCTCCGGACCAGGAAGTAGTCTGGTGACAATAAAGGCATAGATCGGAGGCTTGTATGGAAGCAACTAAAAACTTGGTGTTAATATTCTTATGGGGATCATGACAGGAGGTACATTGTAACTTGTTATTTTCAAGCTTTACCGGGCCGGTAAGACTGGCAGGATCTTTCAGCTGTCCGTCAGCCAATGCTAATGCGGCGTTGTAGATAAATGAAACCGGGTGATCGTTGGACAAATCCTGGGTAAGATTACTTACTCCCGGAGGCATGGTTGTAACCCCTCCTCCCATGATTATCGGAGTGGATCTGCTTATTACACTTCCCAGTGCAATTGTTCCGTCATGACAGGAGAGGCATAATATGGAAGAGCCATCGGGTTGTCCCGGTAAAGCCTGGGTAGTTGAACTGTTGTATAAAGTATAGTTCAGACCAGGATCATTCCTGTTCCATAAAGGATGGTCCGGCCTTGCATTATGCGGTGTATGGCAAAAAAGACAGATTTCCGATTCCGTTGTTGCTTTGATCGAACCGGGTCCGCTGACAGATAAGTTATGAACGGTTGAAACGATCGATTGTCCATTTGCAACAATTGAAATCCACATTAAAACAAATAAATATAAATGAATTATTTTTTTCATTGATGACTCCCGTGATTAAGTTGAAACACCTGAACTCTGGAGTTATAACTATCGGCTACATAGATATTGTCATTATCATCGATATAGATACCGGCAGGCATCCAGAATTCCCCCGGCCCGTGTCCCTGCGTGCCGAAAGTGTATAAAAAACGTCCGGACTGGTCAAAAATCTGAACCGCATTGAAAAGGGCATCTGCAACATAAACATTACCATATGAGTCGGTTGCAACTCCTTTGGGTCGGGCAAAATATCCCGTTGCATCTCCGATTTTTCCAAACATGGAAAGAAAATTCCCATCCTTATCAAAGATCTGAATCCGGAAATTCATAGCATCTACAATAAATATCTTGCCCGTCTTATCAATCCAGATTGATGTCGGATAATTAAATTCACCGGGCGCTGTACCTCTGCTACCGATTCTTTTGACCAGCTGTCCGTTATCATCAAGCACCGTAATCCGGTGCGCATTGGTTTCCACTACCCATATTTCCTTATTCTCCGCCGAAAAGGCAATACCTGTTGGGCGGTCGAAGACCAGTGAATCATTAAACGGTTTTAGTTCTTTCCTGCCTGCAGAAAATGTAAAAATTTCATTCCAGTATGAGTCGGTGAATAAAATTTTATCATCCGGTAAAGAGCAAACTCCAACAAGGGATTTAAAAATTTTGTATTTTTTATTTTTAAATTGGGTGATTTCACCCAATTCATTCTGGAATTTAAAAATCACACCATTTTCTTGATCAAGTATCCAATAAATTTTGGGATCCATGGCCAAAACAGCGACAGGTCTGGTCAATTCGATGGTATTCTTCTTCCCGAATACAAATTCAACAATCTTTTTACCAACTCCCCTGTTATTTTTTTCTTTCAGGGAAGAAGGAAATTGTTTGACCCAGATGATTGATGCATTTTCCTTGGCGGAATCGTTTGTAATCGCCGTAATATCCTGTGTCTGAGCAACATGTATTAAGCAAGAAAAAATGACACTGATTATTATTTTACAGAAATAACGCATTAATTTTTTATTACCGGTTAAAAATCCGAAAAATCACGGTATATCATAAATAATTATTAACCCGTTTATTTTAGGGTGTTTCTCAAAAATAGTGCCAAAGCGCTAAATCGGGAATTATTTTTCCCTCCTTATAGGATGGTACTGGCAGGAAATTTTTTGACTATGTCTCTCTATTTTTTTTTCAGGACTGCGTCTTCCACAATTAGATCATAAAAATATCCGGCGCCGAAATCCTTATCCAGGGTAACTGTGCCTTGGAATAGTACGACATCTCCAACATTTACCGAGTCCTGTGTAGTTATGGTAAGGTCAAATTTATTGTCATCGCTGGTGCCATCCTGGATATGTACCCAGTTTTTTTTCATAATCCCCCCGGAGAACTTTACCACTTCACCCCGAATCTTTACAGTTTTCCCGGCATAAGAATTTCTGTTCGAATATAGTTCTGCAATAGTAATTCCACCTTCTGCAGGTGGCACTGAAATGCCTTTATGTTCAACAGGCATTTGCTGGCCTCCCGTGGATGGAGGCGGCATCTGGCTGGTGACGGTTATCGGTTGGTCAGTAAAATCCTGAACAAAGAAAATGCTCCGGAAAGTTCTTTTTAATTCCTTGCTGGTAAATTCTTTCATCTCCGACCCAACTGACCAGTAGTAGGTCTCCCCTTCTTTCACGTCCGTCTTGTTTATAGCGATCCAATAATCCTGGTTGTCGGCTGAAACCCGTACATATGTATACCTGCTTGTTTGGATCACCTCCTCGGCAACTACTTCATGGGCGTTGGGAGCAAGGTTCCCGGCTTTATTTTTGTTTCCCGAATTGCAGGAGGCCAGCATCGCAGTAAAACCGGCAAAAAGGGCGAAGGTGATTATTTTAATTTTCATAATTTTGTGGTTAAATTACGTATTATATCTTTGAGTTTACAAAGCTATTAATTTTATATGTTAACATAAAATCGATATCATGACGGCAGGTCACAGAGTTTATATATATATATTAACCATCATTGTAGTACTTGTCTTTGTAGTGCTTTGCCTGGTTGGATTTTCATACTATAATAGCCCTCTTGAAGAAAGATTTTTCCAGGAAAATCATAATTTTTTAAAACCTGGTGGCAACTGGGGTCATGGTATTGGTATTTTCGGATCCCTGTCCATAATATTCGGTATAATTTTGTATATGGTCAGAAAAAGGGCACGGTCTTTGTCACGTCTTGGAACTCTAAAGTACTGGCTTGAGTTCCATATTTTTCTTTGTACCTTAGGTCCGGTTTTAGTTCTTTTTCATACTTCATTTAAATTTGGCGGGTTGGTAGCAGTAAGTTTCTGGAGCATGGTTGCGGTTTTTCTTAGCGGAATCGTCGGAAGATTTATATATATTCAAATCCCCCGTACAATAGAAGGGCGGGAATTAAGTTTAAATGAAGTCAGGGATATGAAAACCAACATTGGATTAATGCTTTCCGAATCCTATAAGTTGGATGAAGAGAGTTACAATTTGATCGTTGAATCGACTAAGAAAAAGGTTGAAGTATTTCAGGAAAACATCTTTATACAAATCATAAAGCAATATATTAAGGACAGGAAGACTATTAACAGTGTCAGATCTGTTCTTAAAAAGCATAAGTTTCCTCATTCGGAGCTTAGACAGATTATGAAGCTGGTAAAGCATGAAATATCGCTGAACCGGAGAATTGATCAACTGATGACCTTACAGAAATTGTTTAAATACTGGCATGTGGCTCACCTACCTTTTGCTATTGTCATGCTAATTATAATGGTAATTCATGTTACTGTAACAATTGTTTTAGGTTACAGGTGGATTTTTTAAAGTATGGAAACTCTTGTTGAGAATATTTTAATTTATTCGGTAGTTTTTTTTATCTGCCTTGCAATTATTTTTTTATATATGCGCAGGGAACGAAGAAATTCAAAGCGGGTTGAAGAAAAGATCATCAAGGCCAAACATGAAGGGCTTTTTGAGCCGGTTTCCCTTCATCCCGTGGTGGATGTCAACAAATGTATTCAGACCGGCGCTTGCATTGTCGCCTGTCCGGAAAAAGATATTCTCGGCATCAGAAACGGAAAAGCTACTACCATTAATGCTTCCCATTGTATCGGGCACGGTGCTTGTTTTCATGCATGTCCGACGCAGGCAATAACATTATGTATTGGCACCGAAAAACGTGGAGTTGATCTTCCTCATGTCAATCAGAATTTTGAAACAAATATTCCGGGAATATATATTGCCGGTGAACTGGGTGGCATGGGTCTTATTAAAAATGCCGTTGAACAGGGACGCCAGGCTGTTGAAAGTATTGTTAAATCAGGAAAAACACAACATCAGGCGGGTTACGACCTTATCGTTGTTGGGGCAGGACCCGCCGGTATTTCTGCATCCCTTACTGCAAAAAAACATAATCTTAGTTGCATAACCCTGGAGCAGGATACTTTAGGTGGAACTGTTTTTTCATTCCCCAGATCCAAGATTGTTATGACCTCCCCTATGGATCTGCCTCTTTTCGGAAAAGTAAAACTATATGAAACGAGTAAACCTGAATTACTCGACCTGTGGCATAAAGTTCTAACGAAAAACGATATCACAGTTAAAGAAAATTCTAAGGTCGAGGCCATCGTACCCGAAAATGAGCATTTCCGGGTGGAAACCCTCTCAGGGGAAAAATACTCTGCCAAAAATGTATTACTTGCGATTGGACGACGGGGTACTCCCAGAAAACTGGACATCCCGGGTGAATCTATGGAAAAAGTTGCCTATCGCCTTCTGGAACCCGAACTTATTCAAGGGAAAAACGTTGTGGTAGTCGGGGGCGGTGACTCTGCCATTGAATCGGCCTTAATGCTTACCGGTCAGAACAAGGTGATCCTTTCTTACCGTAACGAGGCCTTCAGCAGGATAAAACCCAAGAACCTGGAAAAAATCAACTCCGCTGCTTCAGACGGATCAGTCAGTGTCAGGTTTAACACAAACCTTGTAGCTATCGATAAAGAAACCATAACTATTGCTTCTGTAACAAATAAGGATGAAGAACCTCAGAGAATAAAAAACGACCTGGTGTATATCTTTGCCGGGGGTGAGCTTCCTACACAGTTCTTATTGAAAGTGGGTTTAAAGATCACCAAAAAATTTGGTGAGGCAATTTTAAAGCACCGGTAAACTTTTATAAGTAATCATTGTCATGTAAGCATGCAAAAAGTAGTTGCTATAATTTTTTATTTTCTGATTTTATCAGCTGGAAGCGTTGTTGTCGCTCAGATTTCTCCTGGGAAACTTGCTGCGGTTCATGCACATCTGGAAGGCATTTCAAATTGCACCCAATGCCATACATTGGGCGACAAGGTAACAAACGCAAAATGCATGGATTGTCATGTTGAGCTGAAATCACGCATTGAACAGAAAAGAGGCTATCACTCTTCATCAGATATCCGTGGAAAGAATTGCGTAAGCTGTCATAACGATCACCATGGAGTGAATTTCCAGATATTAAGGTTCGATAAACAAAAGTTTAACCATGACCTCTCCGGTTTCAAATTAACCGGAGTCCATGCGAAGAAGGAATGCAAAGATTGTCACAAAGCAGATCATATTACGGATGGTAAGATCAAAAACAAAAAATTTACATATCTCGGATTAAATCCTGCCTGTCTGGGCTGTCATACAGATTACCACCAGAAAACACTTTCTGCGGTTTGCTCAAATTGTCACGGGGTTGACGCATTTAAACCGGCTGTGAAATTTAATCATACAACAACAAAATATCCTTTAACGGGAATGCATCAGGCAGTCCCCTGCATTAAATGCCACGAGGTGACCACAAAAAATGGCCTGAAATTCCAGGAATTCGCCGGAATTAAGTTTCAGAGTTGTTTGGACTGCCATACCGATCCTCATAAGAACAAGTTTGGACAAAACTGCAGCCAATGTCATATCACTGAGTCTTTCCACACGGTGAAAGGAATTTCCAATTTCGATCATGATAGGACGAAGTTCAAACTTGAGAATAAGCATAAAGATGTTCCCTGCCTGAAGTGTCATAAAACAAGTGTCACGGCGCCTTTAAAATATGCCCGTTGTTTGGATTGTCACCCCGATTATCATAAAAACCAGTTTGTCAAACAAGGCGTGGTTCAGGATTGCTCCGACTGCCATAGTACAACTGGATTTACATTGTTCTCTTACACAGTCGAACAGCATAACAAAGGGAATTTCCGGTTGGAAGGAGCTCATCTTGCCACACCTTGTTTGGCCTGTCATAAAAAGCAGGAAAAATGGAGTTTTAAGTCGATCGGGTTGCGTTGTGTCGATTGTCATAAAGATATTCACGAATCATATATCAGTAAAGAATTTTACCCGGAAAAAAGTTGTGATATTTGTCACAATACTTCAAAATGGCAAGTTTTGACTTATGACCATGTAAAAACGGGTTTTGAACTCACAGGAGGCCATGCAAAACCGACATGCAGGGATTGTCACTTTAAGAAAAATCCTGTTGGCCCGGAACAACAGCAATTCTCCTCCCTTAACTCAACCTGCACTCAATGTCATCCCGATATTCATTTTAAACAATTTGAAACTAACGGAGAAACAAATTGTTTGAGGTGTCATACTACGAACCTATGGAAAATCGTTAACTTTGATCATAATACTACTTCCTATAAACTGGATGGTAAACACCAAAAGGTGGCATGTGCTAAGTGCCATAAACCTGTAACCAGAGAACAAAATACATTTGTTCTTTACAAAATAAAAAATACAAGATGCGAAAATTGTCATTAATTATTTTGTTGGTATCAGTATTTGTATTGATGTCGGGAAGACTTGCTGCTGATTCACCGCACGGTAAAGATTTTAAGCTTAGCTGTGATCTTTGCCACAGTTCAAAAGGGTGGAAGCTTGATAAGTCAATCTATGCTTTCGATCATAACAAAACTGACTTCCCATTGGCCGGTCAACATGAAGTGTTGAACTGTAAGCAATGTCACCCGACACTGATATTTTCGGAGGCAAAAACCGCTTGTTTGAATTGTCATACCGATATGCACAATCAGACGGTCGGGCCTGATTGCAGCAGGTGTCATACCCCAAAATCATGGATCGTTGAAAATATTTCAGAAATTCATCAGCGAAGCCGGTTTCCTCTTCTCGGCCCTCATTATACAGCCGATTGTGATCAATGCCATCCCTCTGCTTCACTTCTCTTTTTTGAACCACGCGGTGTAGAGTGTTACGATTGCCATCAGACCGATTATCAGGCAACCACCAGTCCGAATCATGTTTCGGGCGGTTATTCGAAAAATTGTGTTGAATGTCACCTGTTAACCAGCTTTACCTGGACGGGAAGCGGTATTAATCATTCTTTCTTCCCACTTGTTGAAGGTCATGCTATTGGGGATTGTTTCCTTTGTCATACCTCCGGTAACTATTCAAACCTATCCAAAGAGTGTAGTTCCTGTCATATATCAAATTATAATGCAACAACAAATCCTAACCATATTACTGCCAATATTCCGACGACCTGTAATGATTGTCATACCCTTGCTCCCGGTTGGAAGCCTGCTGAGTTCACAATCCATGATGCCCAATTCTTTCCGGTTTATTCCGGGAAACATAAAGGGACATGGAATACGTGTGCCGAATGCCATACCAACCCGGCAAGCTATAATACCTTCAGTTGTATTGATTGCCATGACCATAATCAACCCGATATGAACAACAAACATTCGGACGTTGGCGGATATTCCTATAACAGTATCGCTTGTTATGAGTGTCATCCTACAGGAAGTTCAGAAGGAAGTTTTAATCACAATACCTCCATATTTCCGTTGACCGGCGCACATTTAACAACAGCATGCTCTGATTGCCATGTCAGTGGTTTCAGTGGAACGCCAACAGAATGTTCGGCTTGTCATATAACAGTATACAATCAGTCAACCAATCCCAACCATGTAACCCTTGCAATCCCGAACACCTGCGCAAATTGTCACACCACTAACCCGGGCTGGAAGCCGGCTACTTTTACTATCCATTCCAATTATTACCCACTAACAGGAGGACATGCAACCGTTGCCGACAATTGTGTTCTTTGTCATAACAACAATTACAACAATACACCGAACGCTTGTGTCGGCTGCCACCTGAATAATTATAATCAAACCACCAATCCCAATCACGCTGCTATTGCAATACCAACTACTTGTGAAAACTGTCATACGACAAATCCGGGATGGACACCGGCGACCTTTGCAATCCACAATAACTACTTCCCATTAACAGGAGGACATATAGGCATTGGTTGCAATAGCTGTCACCCGGGGGGGAATTATACTAATACTCCGAATACTTGCGTCGGGTGTCATCAGAATAATTACAACCAGACCACTAATCCAAACCACTCTGCAGCCGGGATGCCGACAACCTGTGCAGACTGTCATACGACTAACCCGGGATGGTCACCGGCAACTTTTGCAATCCATAATACCTATTATCCTTTAACCGGTGCACATGCATCAGTTGATTGCAACAGTTGTCATAACGGGAATTATAACAATACTCCGAATACATGCGTGGGCTGCCATCAGACTAATTACAATCAGACAACAAATCCCAATCACGCTGCCATCGGAATCCCAACCACTTGTGCTACTTGTCATACTACGAATCCGGATTGGAAACCAGCTACTTTCCCAATCCACAACAATTATTATGTACTCCAAGGCGCCCATGTAGCTGTTGATTGCTATAGCTGCCATCACGGAAATTATAACAGTACTCCTAATACATGTTACGGCTGCCATCAGGCAGATTACAATCAGACGAACAATCCACCCCATGCATCTGCCCAATTCCCGACAAATTGTGAGTTATGTCATAACCAAAGCGCCTGGGTACCATCAACATTCCATCACGATCAACAGTACTTTCCAATCTATTCAGGGAAACATCAGGGTGAATGGACTTTATGTTCCGACTGCCATACCAATTCAAGCAACTATCAGGTTTTTAGCTGTATTGATTGCCATGAACATAATCAGACTGATATGAATGACAAACACAACGGCGTTCCCGGTTATCAATACAACAGCATTGCCTGCTATACTTGTCACCCAACAGGAAATGCAGGTGGTAAACTGCCGAATTCAAAGATCCTGAAGCCACAAAATAATCCACAATGAGATATTTTTGGGCTGTTTTTCTTTTTGTTTTTTCTGGTTTGTACCTTAATGGTCAAACCACTCAACTTGGTGATGAGGGGATAATTTCATTTATAACTTCCCAGAATGTTTATGTCAAGTTTCAATCTACCGGAAACATTAAGAAGGGAGATACACTTTTTGTCAGGCAGAATGAGAATGCAATCCCTGCTCTTATTGTTACGGATCTTTCGTCGATCTCATGTGTTTGTATTACCATTTCGGATAGTAAATTGAAAATATCTGATAAGGTCTTCCCCCGGAAGTCTCAAATTTTAATAACAAAACAAGAGGCAACCGTTCAGCAACCGGCGCTTCCCCAACCGGTTCAACAAACCGACAGCTTGCCAATACCACAAACTCTCCCCAAAGCGAGCCTCCAGCAGGTTCATGGTTATCTTTCTATTGCTTCCTATACTAATTTGTCAAACAACAGTGCGACAAATTCACAACGGATGAAATATACATTTTCATTGCGGGCAAAAAATATTGGAAATTCAAATCTATCGGCAGAATGTTATATTTCCTTTGTACACAGTAACAAGACCTGGGGCGAGATCCAACAAAACCTGTTTAACGGTTTAAAGGTATATAATCTGAACCTCAACTACGATTTTAGTAAAACCTTTTCCCTGTTGGCAGGACGAAAGATTAATCCGAAACTTTCCAATATGGGCGCGAACGACGGGCTTCAGTTTGAGATGAGATTCAAACCCATTACTATTGGAATTATTGCCGGTTTCAGGCCAAATTATTCTGACTACGGTTTTAATGCCAACCTTTTTCAATACGGAGCATACCTTTATAACCTGTATAACGGGAAAAATGGTAACATGCAAACGACTCTTGCTTTTGTGGAACAGATGAATTCGTGGAAAACCGACCGGAGATTCGCTTACTTTCAGCATGTCAATTCCTTGGTTAAAAATCTGACTTTTTTCGGATCGGTAGAATTGGATTTATACCGATTAGTATTTAATCCGCAGGACAGTAGCTATAAACCGAGCAGCAATCCCAGACTGACAAACCTTTATCTGTCATTAAACTACAGGGTTATCAAACAGTTGACGTTATCATTGTCATACAGCGCGATGCAAAATGTTATTTATTACGAAACTTATAAGAGCTACCTTGATAAACTTCTTGACCCTGCAACATTACAGGGATATATATTCCAGGTAGTTTACCGCCCCATCAATAAATTGGCTATAGGCGTAACTACTTCTTACCGGTTTGAAAAGAGCGACCCGAAAGAGACAAAAAATTTATATGGTTATGTTACCTATAGCCAGATCCCGGGGATCAACGTTTCTGCAACTGCCTCTGTCATATTATTGCAAACGAGTTATCTTGGCGGTAATATCTATGGGATAAATCTTTCACGCGACCTTGTTTCCGGGAAATTGTACGTGGGACTTAATTACCGTTATGTGAAGTACAACTATTACAGCGCCGAGTCAACAATTGTACAAAATGTAGGTGAACTTAACCTTACATGGCGGATTTACAAAAAGATCTCTATGTCGGTTTACTATGAAGGGACATTTGAGAAAAAAGATCAATACAACCGTATATACGGACAGCTCAATCTTGGATTTTAGAAATTAATTCGCCGGTCCTGCTTTCCCCCTGACCGTTTTCACTTTCTCATGAAGTGCATTGAAAAATCTGCAACGCTCTTTGGCGGAAGTACCGCTTATCAAGGTTGATTTCTGCATCAGGTTTCGCAGGAAATACTCAATCTGATCACAGAACACCGGATTGTTCGTGATCAGTTGGTTAATGACATTATACGTATTATACGAAGTTTTCTGGCCGTCCATATGCACAAGGATGGTATTATCATTAACCAAAATCTCATTATAATATAATTTATAACTGTTTTCGATGCCTACGGGAGGTGTCCCAGGCAGGAATTGAAATCCATATTCAGCCTGATTCTGTACATGTTGAAGCCATATATCCAAAACGTCGCATAATCGGGAAACATCCTCCTTCTTTGCAAAAAAACCTGACACCAGACAATATTCAATCTGACGAAGAATACTCGAAATGGTATCTTCACTCCAAATCTCAATAACAGGTATTTTCGTGTAATTGGAAAGCAATTGTCTTCCGGCATCAAAAAGATTTTCGGGAACTTCCAGTGTCAACAATTCCTTGTTATGACCATTGGAAGGGATCAGAACTTTCTGCCAGAAAAAAAACTTAAATGCGGCAATTTCCGGAAATCCGAAATAATAGAAAACAGGAATATCCTTAGCGGCATAGATGATCTCTTTTTGTTTGCTTTGATTGATCTTTTTAATCTCTACCAATAGGGTCCGGAGCCAGCTTTCAAGGGTAAAACCATCTTTTCCGATGGCCAATGCATTGAAAATG
>Ga0172375_10004067_pt1 | contig 21877 bp, 1 predicted proteins | sample LakKiv1m_FD_114537 | JGI IMG/M metagenome (GOLD analysis project Ga0172375, IMG submission 114537) | Freshwater microbial communities from Kabuno Bay, South-Kivu, Congo - kab_092012_11.1m | ecosystem: Environmental > Aquatic > Freshwater > Lake | place: Democratic Republic of the Congo... | reverse complement strand
TCATCCGCGTTCAAGGCTATTGTGCCAGAACCCGCGTTAATCAGCGTCCCATCGTTCATTGTCAGGCTGCCGCTTGCTGCACCGCCATTATCAGCGTCAGCCGTGACTGTCACATTGCCGCTTACTGATGTGATGTCTCCGTCAGCCTCGAATATCACGTCATTGTCAGCTGTTACTGTTATATTGCCAGCGTCAGAGGATATACCGTCGTTCACCAAAACATCTGACGCCGCGCCGTTCGCGTCAATTGTGACAGAGCCTGAAGAATTATTATCCACAGCTACGCCCGCGCCGCTATTATCCACTGTAATGGTCCCGCCAGCCACAATCTTTATATCCGCGGCAATCGTGGATACAGTAGACACGTCCGCGTTAACAACTGTAAGAGCGTCTGTCTCAGTTATTATTACGCCGCCTTCTGTCCCTGATGCTGTGGAAACAGCGTTTAAGGTATTAATAGTTGTTTCTATATCATATTCCCCTGTCGCGCTGCCTATCTCATCTCTCGCGGATATGGTCAGGAGATCTCCCTGTATATCCACATAAGAGTCGCCAGGTATCTCAACTGACGCGTCTTCTGTAACAGATCCTGCTGTCGCGGCCATAGTAATATCATTGTCTGACTGGACATTCACCGCGTTGCTGGAATTTCCTGCCAGCGTTATGTCGCCTGTTGCGGCGGTTATTGATATATCATGCGCCCCGGCAACTCCGGTATCGGATTTCACAGATGTTATAACAGTCTCTTTTCCAGCTTCATGGGTCCCGCCATTAGTCACGATCGTTATATTGCCGTTATTCGCGTCGATTGCGAGTAAATTAATACCATCATTATCAGCGTCCAGTTCTTCGAATATTATATCTCCTGCAGAGGTTGAGTCAGCGGAAATAGTTGTGGCCTCTGTCTCTATCTCTGTAGCTCCGCCTGACGCCCCGCCTATCGCGCCTGTCGCAGTCAGGACTATCGCGTCGCCCGTAAGTTCAGCGCCAGCGTCCACATCAATACCTAATATAGACCCGGACTGCGCTGTCAAAGTTATATCATCAGTACCTGCGTCACCGACTACATCTACGGTTATCCCTGCGGCTGATGTGGCATTGATATCATCATTAGCCAAAACAGAGGTCATGATTATGGAACCAGCTGTCGTGGTAAGAGAAACATCTCCGTCATTTCCTCCAGCGTCAACATCTGTGGCTGTAATCTGGCCGCCTGCAGTGACTGTGATATCTCCGTCCGCAGTATCAACATCTGTCAATATCACAGCGTCTGTCTCGTTTATAACTACATCGCCGACGTCTGTTGAAGACGCGTCCAGCGAGGCAACTGTTGTCTCTAAACCATATGTCTTGCCTATACCATTCGCGGCTGTCAAGGTAACTAAATCGCCTATTATATCCACGCCAGCGTCTCCAGGGGCAATCTCATCTATCGCGCCAGCAGTCGCTGTAATCGTTATATCATCTGTGCCGCTGTCTCCGATCACATCTATTGTAATATCGCCATGAGTCGCTGTGATATTAACATCGTCGTCAGAAAGGACTGATGTAAGCTGCATGCCTCCATTATCCACTGTCAGCGTAACATCACCGTCTCCGTCAGCGCCTGTATCGCCGGCGTTGATAGAAGTAACAACCAAGCCTGGTATATCAGAAGGCCCATTAACATCTACTGTCACGTTTCCGTCAGTTGTAACAATAGAGGTAACTGTCACAGAGCCGCCGCCATCCTGGGTCAGGGTAAAGTTTGAATCTGTCCCCGCTGTCCCGGAATTTATAACTGTCAGATTGGTGTCTGTGTTATTCTGTATTGTTACCCCGCCGTTACCAGTTGTTGAGGCGTCCAGTGTAGCCGCCTGCGTATCTATGTCGCTCGTGGTAATGCCTATCCCTGTAGCAGCGGTCAACGTTATTGTATCGCCTGCCACATATTCATCTTCGGTAGCCGCGTCATCGTCATCAATATAACCAAGCGTCGCGGTCATAGTGATGTCGCCTGTTGTCGTGGTCCTCACCTCGTCCGAAAGCAGTATATTGCCTGCGTCAGCTGTCATTGTAATATTGCCCGCTCCAGTGCTATTGACAGGCGCGTCAATATTTATATCATTATCAGCTACTACGCTGATAGCGCCATCCGCTGTCATACCTGAACCGCCTATATTAACGTTCCAGGGGTCATCTACTGTTATAGAGCCGCCTGAATTAATTTCGCTTCCTGCTCCAGCGAGCGTAAAGTTGCCAGCTCCCACAGTGCCTTCCCTGTTAGCTGTTATCTTTATATCTCCATCGCCTGTGGATCTCACTATGCCTATTACGCCGCCCGCTGTCCCGACCAGGATATTTTCGCCTTCAAGCGAGATATTTCCGCTGCCTGAAGTTATTGTGGCGTTTGACGCCTGGGCAATATTCAGATCGCCTGCGTTATTAGCTGTGCCTGAATCAGCGGTTATACTTATGGTATTATTCCCGTCTGTTGTTATATTCGCGTCTATCGCAACTGTATTATCACCATCTATATCTATCGCTCCTCCTGCTGTAATAGCCCCGTCTATGTCAACATTTGTATCTGAATCCAACGTAACCGCGCCTGTTGTAACTGTAGTGCCATCAACATCAATGAGCGTAGTGGCATCAACACTTATGGCGCCACCCATGTTTGTAGAGCCTACAAACTGAGTGGTAGCGCTGTTTGAAACTGTAAGAGAAGTCAAATCTGTTATATTATCTAAATAAACATTGCCTGTTCCCGCGATTAATGTGAGATCAAAAGCTCCGCTCAACGCGTTGGCGGCTGAATTTGAGAAATCTATATTTCCAGCCACACCTGCTCCGGTAGATATCTGTATATCCCCGGCAAGTACCACGTTTGTAGCTGCATCCAGGTCAACCAATCCTGCTGTCGTAGTAATATTGCCCTTTAACAGGGTAGTCCCTGTAGATGTTACCTGAAGGCCCAGCCCGCCGCTTGCTGTGACAGTGACCGCATTAAGCGTTACATCTCCTGCCCCTGCTAAAATAGCCAGGCTAGAAGCGGCAGATTCGCTTACCGCGCAGTTAAAAGTTATATCCCCGTTATCCGTGGTAATGGCCCTTGCCGCGCCCAGAATCACTTCCTGTCCTGACACATCAGTATTAAAGGTATATGAGCCATTTACATTGGTATTTGTCAGGTCTGTATTAAGTATTATATCCTCTGTCCTGTCTGTGCCGTCAGATTCTATCTGGAATATGACATTGTTTCCCGTAACATTCGCGGCTATAGTCAAATCATCATTTGCTTCGTCTGTGCCATCATCCATCGCGCCGATAATAGTAACATCCCCTGCTGTAGAAGTTATAGGGGCATTGATCGTAATTGCCTCATCAGCCACGATAGAAATATCATCCGCAGCTGTCATGCCTGACCCGTCAATCAATACGTCGTCAGGATCCACTGTAATCTTCCCGCCTGATACCACCTGGTTAGTGGTATCATCTCCCATGGTAAAATTATTCGCAGCTGTAATCTTTATGTCGCCTGAACCAGTGGTGGTAACCAGGGCGCCGCTATTGGCATCGCCAAGGTCTATATCATACCCAACAAGCGTAATCTTTCCGTCCACTGCCGTAAGATTGATGCCGTCTGTTGTAATCGCTATGTCCAAGTCTCCTGTTCCGTTCACCTCTGCGTCAGCAGTGATAGTTAATGAGCTTCCGCTGTCTAGAATAATGTTCCCGTCTATAGTTATATTGCCGTCTGAATCCAGGATTGTATTACCGTTCATACCGTCAACATCTATAGTATCGTTTATGTCTATTGCCGTTGAAGCATCCATTGTCACAGGGCCGTCTACCTCTATAATATCGCCCGATGTCTGCGTGATGGTGCCGCCGATAACTGAAAGGCCTAATATATCAGTGGTAGCGCCTATCCTTGCCAACGTTACATCGCCTGTGCCAGCGTTAATGGCAAGCGTATACGCGCCATCTACGTTGTCACCAGCTCCCAGATTTACGTTGGAATCCGTGGTCATCATGGTAACATTCGCGCCCAGGTTTATATCATCAGCGTCTGTAAGGGTTATGGCTCCGATGCTTGTTATATTCCCGTAAAGCGTTGTTATCCCGTCAGTGGCAGAGCCGCTGGCATTGCCCACTGTCAGGTACTGGACAGGAACAGTGTTGCCTATGGTCCCTAATTGCACTGCCCCGCCGTTATGCGCGCCGCCTACCCCGGCTTCAATAACAAGGACTTCTGCGCCTGAAGTAGTGCCATTTATCCTTCCAACAGGATTAAACAGCACATCGCCTGCGTCTGCGTCATCGCCTGTCTCCGTATGTATGGTTACGTCTCCTGTCAATATCACATCAGTAGTGCCGCTGAAATCCACATTGCTATTGTCATCCGTATAGATCTTATCGGCGAGGTTCGCTGTCAAAGTGGTAACGCTTAACGCGCCCATTCTGTTTAAGTTTGCCCCAATAGTAGAGGCAAATGTCACTGAATCATTGGCCTCCACGCTCAATGTCCTAAGATTGCCCGCGTCATCTCCTACTGTATTATTAAAATACACATCATCACCCGCTGTTATAACTGAATTCCCGTCAAGCGTAAGCGCGTCAGCTACTGTCACATCGTTATCTGTGGCTGTAAGGTTAGCCGCGAGAGTGATCGCGGTAGCGCCGTTAAGCGTGATGTAATCCTGCGCGATAATATTGGAATCTATGTTGAGCGTCCCATCATTAGGCTCGAATGTGTATCCGCCGCGGTTATTATTAAGAGCGGAGGTCACTGTGATAAGAGCTGTGCCGGCATTTGCGTCAGAAGCTGTTATAGTTACATCATCACCTATAACATTAGCGTTGACTGTTACTGTTCCGACCGCTGAAGAATTGTCTTCTGATACCTCTATATTAACGCTTCCTGAAGTTGACTGAATTACACCGTTTATGACTGTGGCGTCATCAGCGTCTGTAGTGATATTGCCGACTGCTGTGATGCCTGAACCAGCTGTTGTTATGGTTACTGGCTGTGTGGTCTGGCCTATGGTCACAGCGCCTTTTGAATTAATCTGCGTGCCTGCGCCTGCCATGGTGACAGCAGTTACAGCGTCTATAGAGATACTGCCTGAACCTGTTGTAACGAGCTGGCCGGCTGCGGCATTTCCTAAAAGGACGCTTGTTCCAGCGTCAATATCAATATTACCATCGGCTGATGTCACAGCTGCTGCTGCTGATTGAGCGATATTAACATTGCCGGCTGTGGCTGTTAATGTAATTGTTGAGTCACCTGATGTTGTCACGTCACTATCTATAGCGACATTACCGGCTGTGGCTGTCATGGTTACGCCGGTTATGCCTGTAACATGTCCATTAATATCAATACCTGTGCTGCCAGCGTCATTATTCGCTAATGTAACTGAACCGTTGGCATCGATAGAGCCGTCAACTGTAATAGTGCCTGTAATGGCTGTATTTACTGTAGTGTCGCCGCTTGTTACAAACGCGCCAGAGAATGTCACATCATCAGCGTCATTTATGGTTAAAGAAGCGATATCAGCGGCGTTAAGGACTATATCTCCGTCTGAAGCGCTTGAGGTAAGCGTAAGGGAATTGGCTCCATCCAAGGCTCCGAGAGTGATTGCGGCGCCTGAACCATCAGCGACTACTGTTGTCGCGGCGTTCAATGTTGTAAGGCCGACTGCTGTAGTTGTAAGCGAATCTACTGTTAATGTAGGTGTCCCATCAAGTATATTCCCGGATATGGTAGCTGCGTCGCCTGATAATACCAGGTCGCTTGAGGCGCCTGTTATGTTGCCGCTTATAGCAATAGTTCCATCAGTGGCTGTTATGGCGTCTGCTGTGGCTGAAAGAACTATGTCTCCTGTAAGTGTAGCGTTTAATGCCGCTACTATGTCACCGTTTAAGTTTATCCCGCTCGCTGCGCCTAAAGCTATCAGGGTTATGCTTCCGCCTGTTGAAGTGATAGAGCTGTCAGCGTCTATGGCTGATGCGGCTGCGTTATCTGATTTTATGTAGATATTCCCGTCAGCTGTAACTGCGGCGAGTAAGTCTATTGAGCCTGAATCAGTTACGCTAAGTGACGCTAAAGGAGTTGCGCTGCCTGTTAGAGGAAGCGTCACATCAGCTGTCCCTGCGTCTATAGTTAAGGTATAGGCTCCGTCCAAGAGATCCGCTGCGGCGCCGCCTAAAGTCACATTGGAGTTTGTGGTCATCATTGCTACGTTAGCTGCGAGGTCTATATTATTAGCGTCTGTCATATTGATGGCGCCTGTTGTAGTGATGTTGCCATATAGAGTGGTTACGCCGTCAGTAGTAGCCGCGTCATTATCCACTGTGAGGCTTGTTAAGGCTGTGGAATTACCAACAGTACCTAATTGTATCGCTCCACCTGTCGCTCCAGTTGTCCCTGCATCTAATCCAAGCGCAAAAGCGCCATTGATTCTGCCTGCAGGATTAAATAATATATCTCCGCCCGTAGTTCCATCTGGAGTAGTATCTATAGTTATTCCGTTGGTTAGATTTACATCAACGGTATTTCTAAAATCTACATTACCGTCATTTGCGGTTGAAATATTTGCATTTAGGCTGGCGATCAAGGCATTAACAGTCAATGAAGTAAGTGGAGCTGAATTACCCGCTGCCCCAGTAAATGTAACTGTGCCGGATAAAGCGTTAACAGTAGTCGCGTAAGCGCCATTTACTGTCCCTGAGAACGTCACATTCCCTGAAGTGGAGGTAACTGTAGGAGCGCCTCCATCAAGGGTTAGGTTGTCGTTTACAGCAATATCGTTATCTGTGGCTGTAAGGTTAGCCGCGAGAGTGATCGCGGTAGCGCCGTTAAGCGTGATGTAATCCTGCGCGATGATATTGGAATCTATGTTGAGAGTTCCTGTGTTAGGTTCAAACGTATAACCGCCTCTATTATTATTTAAGGAAGCTGTTACATTAATTGATGGTGCCTGGGCAGCATCGCTTACTGTTACTGTTACATTATCGCCTATTAGGTTAGCGGCTACATTTATAGTCCCAGTATCTCCATCAGCATTAGTAACTGTTAAAGCAGTTGAGCCTGAAGTAGAATTTACTACTCCATTAACCTGGATTGTGTCTGTAGCGTCAACAGTAATATTACCGACTGCCTCTAATCCAGCGCCGTCTATAGTTACAGTATCAGGATCTATGTCTATAGCTCCGCCGGACATGACCTTGGTAGAAGCATTGCTATTCATCGTAAAGGCAGTTGTAGTGTTAATATCTACCAACCCTGCCCCTGTAGTAGTTATCTGTCCTGCATAGGTATTTCCGGCATCGCCCAGCAATATTACATCATCAGCAGTTATATCTATCTCGCCGTTAACCGCGCTTACAGAAGCAGAAGCTGTCTGGGCAATATTCACATCATCATCCGATGTGATACTCACGGTCGCGCTGCCGCCAGCAGTTGAAACATTTCCGTTGATTATAACATCAGTCCCTGAACCACCTGTCTTTGTGTCCAAAGCTATATTACCGCCCGCCTGTATAGAACCATTTGAGGAAACAGTTATATCACCGTCTATATCCGTCCCAACTGTCACAACTCCGCTTGTTATAAAATCTCCGCTGAAGGTTACAGAAGTAGCATCATCTATCACTAAGGAAGCTATATCAGCGTCATTTAAAGTAACTGTAGTCCCTGCTGATATAGTAAGATTGTTGGCTCCAGCAAGAGCTCCGAGATTTACTGAAGTTCCACCGACTGTGTCAATATCCACTGTCCCTGTTGTCAGCGTGGTCAACCCCACGCCGCTTAGATTCACAGCGCCGTCTACCACTATATTGCCGGATAACTCTGCTGTGAGAGATGTTAAAGCTAACGCTGTCGGGTCATCCCCTGCGCCTACAGTATCAAGAGAAATATTGCCATTTGCAGCTGAAAGAGTGGCGTTTTGAGCGCCCCTTAAGTCACCGTTTAAAGTGATATCGCCGTTATCCGCTGTTATGGTAATAGCTCCTGTAGCGAGCGTTGTAATACCGTTAATAGTTATATTCTGGCCTGCGCTTAAAGCAGCGTTAAGCTCTGCCCCGCTGTCTGAAGCGGTTGTAAAGGTTATACTGCCATCTGTGGAATCCACTGCTGATTGAACATCTATGGCGTCTGTAGTAGCGGCATCAGACACAGTTACGGCAATACTTCCTGGCATAGATACTGTGTCAGTAAAGTCCACAGTATCAGATGTCACAGTGAGCCCTGTGAGCTGGGTTATCGCGTCAAATGCCACATCGCCTGTTGAGGTCACGGTCAAAGAGTGCTGGCCGTTTAAAGTAGTATTGTCTATGGAGATATTGGCTTCTGCATTAGTGGTTACAAGAGTAACTGTATCAGCGAGAGTGACTGTAGCTGCTCCGCTTAAAGATATAGCGTCATCTGACTCTATCCTGCCGTAAAGAGTGGCTGTGGAAACACCTGTCAAGGTAAACTGGTCCACATCAGCGTCATTTATCTGTAAAGTCCCATTGGTACCGCTGCCTGTTGTGTTTATAACAAGGTCATAGTCACCTACTATTCTTGAAGCAGAACCGAATAATACGTCTCCACCCACAGCGTTACCGCCGGTCTCTGTATCAAGAGTAATATCATTGGTAAGTGTGACTAAATCTGTACCTCTAAAATCAATATCAGCTGTCGCGCCGCCGTCAGTAGAGATGCTTCCGTTAAGGACTGCTTCATTAGCGCTTACGGTTAATAAGGCAAGCGGGGCGCTATTTCCTACTGTGCTTGAGAACGTTACTGTGCCGTTATTAGCGTCAGCTTCCAGGCCAAAGCTTCCGTTCACTGTGCCGGAGAATGTGACATTGCCATTAGTTGAGGAAGCTATTGAAGCGCCTGTTAAGGTTAAATTATTATTGAATATCACAAGGCCGTTTACGCCGGTAACATTGCCCGCTAAATTAATAGCGCTGGAGCCTGTTATTGATACAGAATCTCCGGAGATTAATTCATTATTTGTTACTGTGGCTCCTGATAAAGTAACTGCTCCGCCAGCCTGGATAGAGCCTGTAGTATCAGTAACTGTAATAGTGCCATCTACTCCTGTTACGCTATTTGCCCCGCTTGTCACAAAATTGCCATTGAAGTTTACGGTATTAGAGTCTGTTATGCTTAAAGCTCCAATATTGGCATCAAGTAATGTTATAACTCCGGTGCCGCTGGAAGCGACTAAGGTTAAAGTTTTGGCGCCAGTCAGATCGCCTAAAAGTATTCCGCTTGCTCCGGAAGCGGTAATGCCTACATCCGCTGATAGTGTCGTCAAGCCAACGCCTGTAGTATCTATTGCTACTACTCCTATTGCGCCGGACAATTCCGCTGTAAGAGAATCAAGGTCTAATAGAGTTGGGTCGGTGGCTCCACCTACTGTATTTAAGGCAATTCCGCCATTAGCGGCGTTTAAATTTATAGTCTGGCCGCCGCTTAAGTCAGCGTTAAAATCAAGCGAACCATTAGTTGAAGTGATTCCGCCGGCATTTATAGCGGTTACTGTAACAGCCCCGTTAAAGGTCATGTTATTTAATGAAGTAAGGGTAATATCGCCATTAATAGTGGCCTTGCCTTCGTAAGTGGTGGAACCAGAAGTATTATTCTGGGTGGCTGTAATTACAGTATCTCCGGGAGTGCCGCCTGTTGTATCAAATGTTACGCTTGAACCAATCACATTGGCTGCCAAATTGATATCATCAGTAGCCGCGTCTCCTGTAGTATGCAATAATACCGCTCCTGTGGAAGTAATATCGCCGCCCGCGTTTACATTGATAACATTAGCCGCGTTTAGAGTAACGCTTGTAAGATTGACTGTTCCGCCTATATCATCTCCAAGCGTAATATCGCCTACTGAATTTACTGTTAAAGACTTTGCTCCATTAACAGAGTCGAGGACTACGCTTCCTGTGCTGGTATTAGTAGTTAAGGTAACGTTATTGGCTAAGAGGACATTAGCTGCGCTGGCAAAAGTAATGCCTGAAGCGCCGTCAGCAGTGACATTGCCGTTAAGAGTGGTAGAGCCAGCTGAAGTTACTGCTAAACTTGCGACAGGGTCGCTTGAACCAACAGTGCCTAATACTACGTTGCCTGAACCGTTAGTTGTGATCGCAAAAGCTACTGCCTCTCCTGCAGAATCTATTAATGATGTTCCAAAATCTATATAACCATTTCCGGCGGTTGTTGTAAATGAGCCGGAATTAACTGTATCTAAGGTAACATTATTAGCGTTTATATCTACATTGCCAGCGGCTGATACAGAATTATTAAATATCACTGTGTCCGCGTTTAACGTTAAAGCTGTAGGATCATCTCCATCGCCTATTGTTGAGGAGAACGTTACTGTGCCGTTATTAGCGTCAGCTTCCAGGCCAAAGCTTCCGTTCACTGTGCCGGAGAATGTGACATTGCCGGCTGTGCTTGTCACGCTTGATGCGCCTGTTGTAAGGGTTGTTGTCTCGTCAAAGGCTGTGTTTCCAGTTGTCTGGATTGTTGTGCCTGCTAAAGTGACAACATCATTTACATCAAGCGTCTGGCCTGTGACGTTTCCAGTGAGAGTTATAGCGTCACCAGCGTTAGTTAAATCTATGTCTCCGCCAGCAATAATATTGCCGGTTACAGCTATGCTGGTAGCTGCGGTCGCGTCAATAGCTCCTGTAGTATTAAAGGTAGTCCCTGAACTAAAGGTTAATGCGCCAGCAGAAGTAACTGTAAGTGCTGCTATATCAGCATCTCTTAAGGTTACAGCGCCTGCGCCGCCAACTAAAGTCAGGGTGTTGTCTCCGTCCAAAGCCCCGAGGTTTATCGCGTTACCGCCTGAAGTCATGGATACATCAGTATTAAGCGTTGTAAGGCCTACCCCGTCTAAGAGGATATCTCCAGCTGTTACTATGGTTGCCCCATCAAGAGTAGCTGTGGCTGAATTAATATCAAGTAATGTCGGATCATTAACTGAACCGACTGTATTAAGCTCCACATTGCCGCTGGCTGCGGAAAGCGTCAGATTCTGGCTTCCGGATACATCAGCGTTCAGGGTAATATCGCCGTTTGTTGAAGTAAGCGCTCTGGCAGCGCCTGATAAAGTAACAGCGCCGTTAAATGTTAAATTATCTATAGATGTAATATCCGCTGTCAAGGTAACTGCGTTATCAAATATAGTGGCTCCTGCGGTATTGTTCTGCGTTGAAGTCACGGAAATGCTCGCACTATCGCCTCCTCCTACCTTAAAGGTGACAGGAGAACCGTCAACATCAGCTGCCACTGTCAGGTCATCATCCTCTGAACTTGTGCCGTCGCTATTAGCGGTCAATGTTACTGCGCCTCCAGCGCTGGATATCGCGCCATTTACTGTCAAATCGCCCTGCGAAGAAAGGCTTATCGCGTCACTCGCTGAAATAGTGCCTGTCACAGTCATAGTGCCGTCATTTATTCCTGTGGCAGAAACCGTGCTTGTGGAAGAAACCGCTTCGTTAAAGGTAATAATACCTCCGCCTACTGATAAGGCTCCGACATTAGACAGAGTATCCAGATTAACCGAGCCAGTGCCTGCGGCTATTGTAAGGTCATTTGTATTGCCTGTTAAATCGCCTATACTTACAGCTGAATTGGTTGTCGCAAGCCTTACATCTCCCAGGAGAACCAGGCCGTCATCATTCATTGTGATGCCGTTAGTAGCTGTAATCGCGTCGCTTAAATAAGTAGACCCTGCTGAAGTCACTGTTAGGGTATCAAGAGCTGTGCCCTGGCCTATCGCGTCTAAGTAGACATCGCCTGACCCAGCCACTATATTCAACTGCTGGGCTCCATTAACAGCCCCGCCGTTCAATTTTACTACAGCATTATTTGTGGTAATAGTTATCGCGCCTGTCGCTAAAGCCACATTGGATGCCTGGCTGAAATCAGCGCCATCATCAGCGTCTATGGCGCCATTAAGAGTAACCAGGCCGCTTCCTATTACTGTCAGAGTACTGACATTAGCGGTTGTGCCTATAGCAGGGAGAGAAGCTGTCCCAAGCCCTGCATTGATAGTAAGGTCAAAAGCGCCTGTAACGCTTTCGCTCGTCATTGTAAGATTGTTATTATTGGTCTTTATGCTTGAATTTGCGCCAAGCACTACTGTATTTCCGTTTGTAATATTACTTAAATCTAACGCCGCATCAACAATAATATCGCCATACAGAGTCAACTGCGCTGTAGCCGCGCCTATAGTAAGTGTATTTACATCAACATTGTCTAAGGTAATTCCCGCTGCCCCGGGTGTCAAAGTAAGAGTAAAATCCCCTGTAATACTTGTATTATTGGTGCTTCCTAAATCAATAGCGCTTCCATTGCCTGTCATGGTGACATTATTCTGAAGGACAATGTTGTTCGCGCCTTTCATATCAATACCGCCGGAAGCGACCTGAAGATTGTCATTAAGGTATGTGGTCCCGCCGCTTATGACTGTTAAACCTGTAAGGTTTGTCCCGATAGCGTCAAGATAAACATCGCCTGCTGTAGCGGTCAAGGCAAGCGTCTGCGCTCCTGCAACATCGCCGCCATTAAGGTAGATATCCCCGAGATTTGATGTGAGGGTAATCCCAGCGGCCAGGTCAACATTGGCTGCGGCGCTAAAATCAATATTATCCAAAGCGACAATACTGCCGTTAAGCGTGGTAGCTCCGCTGGTATTTACGGAGAGGCTGCCTACAGCCCTTGTCCCGCCTATCGCTGTCAGGTTTACAGCTCCAGATCCCGCGTTGACAGCCAAATCATAATTTGTGCCTGCAGCGCTGTTAATAGTATTACCAGCGTTATCTATATCTATGGTGCTGTTTGTTGTCTGTAAAGTAACATCTGAATTCAAAGTTATCGCGGATGCGGCATTATTAAAATCAATAGCGCCTGAAGTCCTGACATCGCCATTCAATGTTATACCGCCTGTAGCTGAAGAAATAGTCAATGACGCGAGCGGGGTTGTCTGGCCTACATCCGCCAAAGCCAGGGTAGACGCGCCCGCGTTAATTATAAGGGCATATGCCCCGTCTATGGAACCGCCGTTCAGCGTAATGGCGTTCCCGCCGGAAGTCAGCGTAGCTGCTCCTCCCATCTCTATCTCGGTAGCACCCCCAAAATCCATTGTGCCGGCTGTTGTAATACTCCCGCCTATCTGCGTGGTGCCTGTTGAATTCACATCAAGGCTTGTAATAGCGGCATTCTGGCCAGTGGCTCCTAATTTCACATCTGTTGTGCCTGCGTTTATAGTAAGGGTAAACGCGCCATCAAACGCCCCGCCTGATATATCTACTGTTCCTGATTCAGTATTTGTCAAGGTACTATTAGTAGTCAAGTCTACATTGGACGCCCCGCTTAAATTCAAACCTTCATCTGTGGAGATGTTTCCAGCGATATTTGTCTGGCCAGAAGAAGCAACGATTAATTTATTTACATCTATCTCTGTTTCAGCGGCATTTAATCCTAATGTCACTGCGCCCGTGCCAGCGTTTATGGTCAGGTTATAATCGCCTGCCACATCACTGCCTGTTAGAAGCACTATTGTGGAGCCATCGCCCTGGATTACCACATTATCCGCAAGGTTTACGTCAGTCGCTCCGTCCAGCGAGACATCGTCATCAGCTGTAATATTGCCATAAAGCGTAACTGTCCCAGCAGTATTGACATCCAGGCTTCCGACATCCAATATACCTATTTGCACAGCGCCTGGCGTGCCTGCGCCGTCTTCAGTCGCATCTATATTAAGGTCAAAAGCGCCTGTTACTGTGCCTGTTGTTTTAAATAACACATCGCCCGCGTTGGTATCCGCTAAAGCGGCATCAGTATCTATAGTGACAGCCGCTGTGAGTGTCACTGCGTCCACTCCTGTAAAATCCACATTGGTATCATTATCCGTTGAAATATTTCCGCCAAGCGAAGCTATATCAGCATTCACAGTCAAACCATTAAGCGGGGTAGTAGCTCCGATAGCCCCAAGAGTAGCAGTGCCATTATTTGCGTTGACTGTGAGCGCGTATGCCCCGTCCACGCCTGATAAGGTCACATTACCATTCGCGCTGGAGATAGAAGAAGCGCCAGTGAGAGTTACATTGTCCGAAAGCGTAATAGTGCCAGTTGTATTGGTAATCACAGCTGTGGAGAGTGTGATAACGCCTGTTGCCCCGCCATCGTTGGAATCTATGGTAATTGCGCCTGCTCCTGATATATTTGTAAGGGTCAGGTCATCGTCAGCGTCAAGCGTGATAGCGCCAGTCCCAAGATGCCTTATAACAGTTGTCGAGGCCATAGTAATATCGCCGTCGCCTGCTGCCGCGTCAGCATCATCAGCGTTAAGGTCAATAGCGCCGCTTCCTCCTGTTTCTATGAGCACTCCTGAATTCAGCGCTATATTCTGTCCTGCGTTAAGAGTAATATCTCCCTGGTCTGTCTTTATGGTTATATCAGAGTTAACTGTAAGTGTATCATCGCCTGCCCCATCTTCTGTAGCTGTGAGCGTGATAGCGCCGTTACCGGTTGTAGTGACATCTCCTGCCACTGTCAGTGGGCTGCTTGCCACGACAGTGATATTGCCTGCGTCGTAGTTAACAGCACCGTTTAATGTCAGGGCACCTGTATTAGTAATCAGGATGTTGCTAGTAGAACCGTCAACATTGTTATTTGTAAGACTTAGATTTGTAACAGCTGTCTCTAAAGCGCCTCCTGAACCAATGCCGCCTTTCGCTGTTATGCTGGCTGTTGTGGCTGTAATTTCTGTTGTTCCCGCGCCTGTCACAGCTCCCTGCGCTGACAATGTCACTGTTCCTGAATCAGTGTATATTTCAGTCAATGCCATAGTCTTGTCAGCCTCGGTCAAAGTAACGGAAAAACTCCTGTTGGAATCCCGGCCGTCAAGGCTGTATAAGGTAAGTGTAGGATCGCTTCCATTTATATCTATCTCGTCATTCGCGCCTGTAAGGGATATGTCGCAATCCACATCAGCGTCAGCGAATGTCATGTTTATGGTGTTAAACTGGGCTGTTGACTCTGTTACGTCAATATCCTCTCCATTTATAGCAGTGCTTACAATGGTAAGGGTATTATCAGCTGTGCCGTCTCCTGTAATCTCCACATTATTGGTATCTGAACCTATACCAACTGCTGTCATAGAGAGATTGCCATTGCCTTTTATCTCGTATGTGCCTGTAGCGCTCGCAGCCAGGATCTCGCCATTCTGACTGTCCAGATTGACAAGCCCTGTATTCACGCATATCCCATATTGTCCAAGAGTAACGTCGCCTGTGGCAGCGGATAAGGTAACAGCGCCTGCGCCTGTAGTGGTAGTAACTGTCTCGGTGCCTGAACCGCCCTCTCCTATTGTTACAGACGAACCTTCAAGAGATATGGTATTTCCTGTGGCATCCCCTGTTATCTGCACCTGGACCCCTGATGTCACAGAGAGCGCTCCAGCAGCGTCAACAGTTATATTTGCCTGGGCTGTGGATATGCCGCTTGTCGTGTCAACTGTCCCTATCGCAAGGTCATCTATGTCTGAGAAAGTAAATGTAGCTCCGGCATTTGCTACTACCGCAGCAAGGGTTGTTACATCGTTATTGCTTTCATTTAAAGCGACAGCTGCGTCAGCGTCTATCTTAAGGCCAGTAACTGTAATAGTGTCACCAGCCTCTTGAGTAACCCCTTCATCTGTAAGGAGCGTAAGATTTGTGATATTAGCCGGGGATATGTCCTCGCTTATTGTAATGGCACCTGCATTCGTGGCGCCTATCCTTAATGTAGTCGCGGTAATATTATCAAGCTCTGTATCGCTTAATTCCAAAGTATCCGCAACGTCTCCATTAGTGCCAAGATTAATCGCATCTGCGGCAGTTGTAGATTTTAAAGTTACGATCTGCCCGGAATCTGTGATTGTGCCGCCAATAGCCATATCATCCGCAGATATGGTTATATTGCCGCCGCTTGATTCTATATCAGCGCTCGCATCAAGGGTGAAAAGCGCGTTATCAGCGGAGCAAGTAATGGTTATAGTAGAGGAAGCATCTATATCATTGGCATCGCCTGTATTCGCCACCGTGATATTTCCTGTGGTAGCGGTAAGGGCAATGGTGCCGCTGTCTGTATCTATGCCTGCTATACTGTCAACTGTAGTTACTGTAAAACCATCGGCATCAGTAAACTGGATATTGCCTGTGGAAGTATATATACCTATATTATCTACATCATTAGCGCTTGTTAAGGTTACTGCGCCGTCAGCGTCAATCCCCAACCCTGCCACAGTAATAGTGGCGGACTGGCCAACAGTGCTATTTGTAATCAGGCTAAGATTTGTAATATTTGCAGGGGTCAGGGCTGATGACACTGTAATAGCTCCGGCTGATGTAGATCCTACGCGTAAAGTAGTGGCTGTTATAGCATCCAATTCCGTGTCGCTGAGTTCCAGGGTATTACCGGTTGTATCAACAGCGGAACCAAGATTAATAGCATCGGCATCCACGCTTGTTTCAGGCGCCAATGTCACGGTCTGGCCTGTCGCGGTTATAGTGCCAGCAATATTCATTTTATCAGCGGTATATGTATGCGCTCCGCCGGTTGACTCAATATCAGCTCCGGAATTAACTGTAAAAGTGGCTTCATCGCCTGATAAAGTAACGCCAATAGTTGTAGTCGCCTCAATATCATTATCTGCCGCTGTATTTTCTACTGTAATATTCCCTGTGGTAGCGGTCAATGCCACGCTTCCGGAATCCGTATCTATGCCTGTTACAGTGTTTACTGTCCCTACGCTAAAACCATCCGCGTCTGTAAATTGAATATTACCGCTGGATGTGTCTATGGCAATTGTATCCACATCATTGGCCTGGGTAAAAGCTATCGCGTTAGTAGAAACAAGTGCCAGGCTGGGCCCTGTAAACGCTCCTGTTTGCGTAATTGTTCCGCCGCTTGTATTTCTAATAGTCACAGGATCTGTAAAAGTAGGATTTCCAACAACAATATTCGCGTTCGTATCAGAACGCCCTATGGTAATGGATGAAAAACCATCGCTTAAATAACTAATCTCTGTGGCATCAAAAGTAAAATTTTGCCCAGCTGTTGCTATACCTATAGTTGTAGTTGCAACAGATGGTTGTATTGTTAACGCGCCGCTCCCGTCTATTGTAGCAGCCAAAGTGCTTAAGACAAAATCATCTGCGGTAATAGTAATCGCGCCGGCAGCAGCCGAACTTCCCACAGCCGCGTCAGATATAAATGAACCAGCAGCGCTTCCATCTTGATCAGCTATAATCGTAATCGCTCCGGTTGTAGCTGCGCCAACTGTTCCTCCTGTATCAAGAGTAATATTGCCGTCAGATAGCAAAGAGATAAGGCCTGAACCTGAATCCACATCTCCCGAAGCCTGGATTGTTATAGTTGCGTCTGCGGCTTGAGCGTCAAGAGTCACTGCGCCTGAACCATTTGCCGAAATAGCTTCTGAAGCAATAATATTTCCAGCTGTAGGGACTATAACAGATATAGCTCCATTACCCGCGGCTGTGCTTACTCCAGTAAGAGTGCCCAGAGTAGCTCCGCCCAGGGTTAATCCCTGTGTCGGAGAACTTATATATACACCGCCGCCTTGAGCGCGGGCTTCAAGATTAGTTGCTGTAACTTCGATCGGAGTTCCGTCAACACCTACTGATCCGCCGCTGCTCGCGCTTACGTCCAATGCCACAGATGACGCTGTGAGCATCGCATCTGTAGTCTGCTGCAAAATGTCGCAGCTAGCTGTAGCTCCATCCTGGGATATATCTATATGCCCTGCTCCAGCATTAAGATTTTCAACAACAATATCTCCTGATGTCTGGCCACCGCCTGCTCCGGTTGACATAGTAAGAACTATGTTGCTGTTAGTAGCTGATGTATTGATCGTAACCCCATCCGCTATATCAATAGTCGCGGCTCCGGCGTCACGCTGAGCAGCTGTAGCCCCTGTATCATTTGCCGTAGCTGTAAAAGATCCTTTTAATGATATATTGGCATTTATATCAATACTTCTTCCTGCCTGAAAAACAAGATCTCCAACACCTGCTTTAGCAGTAGAATCTACTGCGTAACTTACTGTAATATCATTGTTTGCCTGAAGCGTAAGATTAGAGCCGTCTAACGCGGATTCAATATTTTCATCGGAAAAAGCATAACTACCAGTTCCGTCTCCAGGCGGAGCCGGCTCAAGAAACGCATTATTATCAGCCACAACATCTGCTCCATTATCAGTAATAGTTATATTTTTAGGGTCAATTAATAACGTGCCCCTATTGCCGTCAATCGCGGTTAAATCAACTGTTCCCTGAAATATCATTGACTCCTTACCTGACACTTCAGAAAAACCGCCATTTCCGGATACGCTTCCGCCTTTTGCTTCAATTTTCGCACCATCCCAGAATAGCACTGTTTCAGGCGAGAAAACTATAACCTTTCCGCCATCGCCGATTAATCCAGCGTTAGCAGTATTTAAGCTGTTTGAATTTAAAGCCGCCACATCCCTCGCGTAAATATCTATATTACCGCCGTTGCCGTTAATGGCATCTGCCTTGGCCACGCCGAATTGGCCTACTTTGGAGCCGGTCATTTCGATTAATCCGCCATTTGCTCCTGCCTCAACTGCTGAAACATCCAGAGTGCCTGTATTTTTTATTATCCCTTCGCTGTCCGAGACAAGCGTAATCTTGCCGTCTTTCATAACCATGGACCCGGCCTTTACTACGCCTGACTGGTTAACAAGCGTGTCAAACACATCCTTCACAGCTTCAGCCTGTATATAGACCTGTCCGCCATTGGCATTAATATCTCCAACGTTATCTACGCCGATAGTGACGCGGTTGCCGTCTTTATCATAAACATTGCTAAGGATTTCCTTATCCACAGCCACCTGGATACTGCCTTCGTTATTTATATTCAGCGTAACCTCGCTGCCGCTTACCAGGTTTACCGCGCCAAGGTTCGCGCTGATAACACCTTCGTTTCTCACGGCGCCCGCTATTAAAGTAACACCTGCGGGGGTATCAGCTGTTATAGCCCCGGCATTGACGATTAAGCTTGGGGCTGCGCCAGTGTCTTTAAAGCTATAATTCCCTGCCATGAAATCATCCATAGACATATTCAGGGTAGAGACAACCAGGCCGCCTACATTGACCTGCGCGCCAGTGGCAAACAAGACCCCGCTTGAATTAAGCAAAAATACATTGCAGTTGCCGTTTAAGGCGCCCTGGATATCAGAAACAGCTCCGCTTATATCATTATGCAATATAACAGCTGCCACATCAGGGCCTATATTATTAACGCTGTTCTGGGAGCCTATATTGAAACCGCCCTGCCAGTCAATCCAGGTCTTATCATAAGCGCCTGCGTTGACTGTCATATCGCGGCCGTCAGAAGTAATAGTGGGGTCGCCAGCCTGGACTAACGGGTTTTCAGGAAGGTCTTCTCCAAGCGCAACAGGAGCGGGAAAGACTATATAATGGATAAAAAGGAATAAAACCAGGCCTGCGTATAAACTCAGCTTATTTTTTCTACGCGCAGTGAACTGCTTAGTTTTCATATTTTTTCCCCTTTACCTATATATAATAGGCGTCATTTAGTTACCACTCATACTGCAGGCCGAAATGGACTGTGGCGTTAGAGCCGTCGCTTGGCTCCTCATTGCCTATAGGACAGCCTATATCTATCCTGCCGCGCAAGTGGTCATAAAAATTAAATCTGAAGCCTAAACCAGCTCCGATAAGATATTTATTCGGTGTCTCGCTTACCCTGGGCCTGTTAAGATAGCCTTTGGCCGCGTCCAGGAAGCCTACCAGCTGCACAGCCTCGGAAAGCGGAGTATGTTTTTTGTCAAAAGGCACCTTTAATATAGAAGGTATAAGGAATGCGGGGGTACGCAATTCCAGGTTATTTATCCATCCATAATCAGCTAAATATTCGTTTTCAGGATAACCCCTGACAGTATCTGCGCCGCCCATCAACATCTGCTCTGAATTCACTAAGGAATATTTTGAAACCTGGTATTTAAAAGAGTCAACTAAAAGCATGGACGCTGGCAAACGTGTAATCCTGGAGACAGATCCGATATATTTCTGGAACTCTCCTCCCGCGTCTATGCGGCTCGCGCTCTGGTCCTGCTTATTGAGCGAACCCAGAAAATTAGGGATACCCGCGTGCATCTCAGCTGTGAAGCCGCCGCGGCCCAGGCTGTCTGTCTCTTCAAAATTAATACCTCCTTTAAAAACGCGCAGTTCATCATGGCTGGTTTCCCTGCCTAAGATTTTATTGCGGACGCTGACAGAATCAAAGCCAGCTGTAAGGTTGCTGCTTAACAGCAGGGTGGTGTTTGTGGCTTCGTCAAAAAATTCCCTGTCAAGCCATGGGTGTTTTACATACAGGCCCCAGGCTGTAGCCTTACCTTCAGGGCTCAATACAGCGAACTGGGCCCCGATATCTGCCTTGGAATAAGCGGCATACGCGCCAACTCTGGTATTGTAGCGGGATACAGGAAAATCATAAGCTATACTTCCGCTATAAACATCTGTGTCCCTGTTGGTAATAGCCTTGACAGAAAGCATATCGTCATTGCCTGTAAGATTATTATTAGCATATCCTAAACCCCAGCGGTTCTTGGTTGTGTTCCTTGTGCCGCGGTTATTGTAATCAATATAAAAATGCTGTGGAGATTTTTCCTGGTCTAATTTTAATAGAATATCAGATGTTTCAGGGGTAGAGCCGGGTGACAAGACAACCTTCATGGTCCTGTCCGGCTGTTTATTAATACGGCGCAGATTTGCCTCTAATTTTTTGGAATTCAGTATTTGGCCTTTTTCAGCCAAAAACCTCTTTTTTACAGTCTCTGTTTTGCTATGCTTAGGCTTTTCGATCTTAATATCCCCGATGCGGCCTTCAGACACATTGAATTCTACGGTGTTATCGGTTATATCCTGGGCAGGGACATAAGCCATAGTTACTATATAGCCTTTTTTACGGTAAAGGCCTGTTATCTCGTCAGCGGCCTTTTTCAAATCTGTCATGCCCAGCTCTTTATCCCTGTATTTGCCGAGGATGGCCTCAAACTCTTTGGCAGTAAACAAATTGGCGCCATTGACCACGAATTTTTTGACAAGGGTCTTGGGCTCTGTTGCAGCAGCCGCTGTCTTTACCTCCGCGGGTGTCGCGGAGAGGAGCTTCTCAAGCATCTGCTTCTGCTGTTCTATAAGGGCTGCCTGGTTCTCAACTGTCTTTTCAAGCCTGTTTACTTTATCCTGGAGGGTATTTATATCTGCCTGCATCCTGGAAGAATCAGGCTGGCTATTCCCGGCGGCAGACTCATCTTGAGAAAAAGCCATTTCTGTATCCGCAAAAACTGTGTATACAGTTATAAGCAATGCCAAACCCAAAAAAAGGCCTTTCCTGATTTTCTCTGACATACTTTTTCCTTTTGGCTATTCTGCTATCCTATTGCTGCCTTTTTAAATTTCTTATACGTCTTTCAGCTTCTTTTTTAGCTTCTATGGCTTCCTGCATTTCAGCGAGGCGCGCTTCGCGCTCTCTCTGCAGGGCTTCTCTTCTCGCCTGATCAGCCTGTCTCTTGGCTTCAGCTGCCTGTCTTGCTGCTTCTATCTTTTGCTCATGTTCCCATTGGAGCTGTTCTCTTCTCTCCTTGGCAGCTTGTTTGGCGGCATAGATTTTCTGTTTTTCGTCAGCTATCCTTTGGTAGCGCTCTGCCTGAAGCTGGGCTTTTTTAGCTTCAGCTTCTTGTTTCTTTGCTTCAGCAGCCTGCAAGGCCTCCTGCTTCCTGGCTTCAGAAGCGCGTTTAGCTTCTTCTATCTTTTGTTCTTTTTCCTGCTGGAG
>Ga0172375_10004066_pt1 | contig 21877 bp, 17 predicted proteins | sample LakKiv1m_FD_114537 | JGI IMG/M metagenome (GOLD analysis project Ga0172375, IMG submission 114537) | Freshwater microbial communities from Kabuno Bay, South-Kivu, Congo - kab_092012_11.1m | ecosystem: Environmental > Aquatic > Freshwater > Lake | place: Democratic Republic of the Congo... | reverse complement strand
CCGATGTTCACCCACCGGTTTATTATTGGTTATTAAAGTCGTGGAGCCTGCTGTTTGGCAGTACCGAGCTGGCTCTGCGATCGTTTAGTGTTTTCTTTGGCGGTGTCGCTATATTTTTGGGCTACGTATTAGCAAAGAGGCTCTTTAATAAAAACGCAGCCAGAATCAGCCTGATTTTTATGGTAATTTCACCATTATTTATTCGATACAGCCAAGAAGCCAGGATGTACATGCTGGTTGCGGCAATTGCCATAGGTGCAACGTTGGTCTTGACGTATGCAATCGAGTCCAAGAAAAAGGCGCCTTGGGTTTGGTATGGCGTCTTGGTCGGTTTGGGGATGTGGGTCCATTATTTTGCTGCCATCGTGTGGGTTGCGCATTGGGTTTGGCATGCCGATAATGTCCGAAGGCGTACTAAAAAAGGCGAGTTTTGGCGGAGTTTGTTCGATAAAAACTGGCGCTTATCACTATATGTTGCCATCGGTGTTTTCCTGCCATGGCTGCCGATTTTTATCGCGCAATCTTTCGTCGTTCAAGTCGCTGGCTTCTGGATTCCGCCGGTAACCCCGGGTACGCCATTGAATTTCTTGACCAACGTCGTATATTATTTGGATCTGAGTGAAACGACCGGCTGGCTGACGCTGGGATTTGTCACGCTGCTTTTGGTTTTCGGGATTTTGGCGTTTAGGGTTTATAAATCACTTGGCAAAGATGACAAAAGGTCATATCGATTAATCATGGCGCTGGCTTTTGTGCCGGCGGCGGTATTGCTTGTCATATCAATGGTGGCCAGATCGATGTTTATTGATCGCTATCTGATTACCTCGGCTCTGGCGATCGCCATGTTTATCGGAATCACATTTGCATACGGCTACAAACACCTAAGGGTAAGGTGGCGTTATCTAATTACAATTCTGGCCGTTGTGATGATGGGGTTTGGTATATACAACGTCTATCGACTGGGTAATTACAATAAAAACACGCATGAATCGAACCAGACTCGACAAATCGTCCAGGCCGCCATGAATAAGTCAAAGCCGGGCGAACCGATTATTGCCGTGACACCTTGGATATTCTATGAAGAAGTATTTTATGAAACCGATCAACACAAAGTGTATTTCATTGATCCCGGATATTACAAGTTTGGTTCGCTGGATATGCTGAAATACAGTGATGCGCATAAAATCAAAGACATCTCGCAGTTCGCCAAAGAGCATCCGACTATTTGGTATGTTGGCTGGATTGGCCAAGGGGATTTGAAAGCTCCGTATTCAAATTGGAAAGAACTGCGGCAAATCGCAATTAACGATCCTATCAGTAACAAGCCGCAATACAAGGCAATCGAGTTCCAAATCAATTAGTAACTTCCTCGCAAATAAGATATAATTACAGTTGTTCTGCTGAAATTTGCAGTTGCAGTTTTCGGTTTTGCCCAAACGTTCAAACCAATTCGCTGGATAGCGAATGCTTGGATGTTTGAGAGGAGGAAGCGACCACTAGGTGAAGTAAATAAACTCATTTGTTTACGAGCAACAAGGTCGTCTTCTGACGACGGGGTGTGGCGCAGCTCGGTAGCGCGCACCGTTCGGGACGGTGAGGTCGTCCGTTCAAATCGGATCACCCCGACCAAATTAAATCAGTGCCTTCGTGGTGCTGGTTTAATTTGATGGGATTTCGATTAGGACGGACGACTTTTTGCGAAGCAAAAATAGTCGTGCGGTCGCGAAGAGAGCGAAACGAATAAAAGCACTGAAAGTATTTTTATTCGTGAGTGAACGGAGGAGGCATACTTGCTGATAATCGGATCACCCCGACCATAAAATTATCTAGGGCGGGTTGCGGCAATCTCGCGAGCTTTGTCCAGGTAGGGCTCGTTGATTTTTTTATTTGTAAATTTCCCGTATTTTCTAGTCACCGCTTTATCAATTAAAAAGTCAGCGATGCTGGGGTTTTTCGGCAGCAGCGAACCGTGCATATAACTGCCAATTACTTTTTTGTACCTGGCGCCTTCGCCGACGTCGGCAGTATTGTTACCGGCGCCTTTGATAACCCGGCCAAGGGCGCGCACGTCGCTGCCCAGAAAAGTCTGCCCGCTGTGGTTTTCGTAGCCGATTATATCGCCGAACTCTCTGCTATGAGTCGATATGTTGCCGATTAACCTCTCGGACATTCCATAAGTTTCAATATCTAAAATGCCGATGCCGTCGATAATTTCACCTTCGGATGTTTTAAAAAACTTACCGAATAATTGATATAATCCGCAAATCATCAACATCGGCACGTTGTCATCGGCCAATTTGCGGAGTTTTGGCCCGATTTTTATTAGGTCTTTTTTAATCTTGTTCTGCCCGCTGTCTTGGCCGCCGCCGCCAACAATGATATCGACGTCGTCAGGGAATTCATCGCCTTGATTATATTCAATAATTTCTGGCTCATAGCCGTACCACTGCAAGCGTTTTTTTAGACAAAGTACGTTGCCGCGATCGCCGTAAATATTCATGTCGTTTGAGTATAGGCTAAGTATGTTTATGGTTTTGCTCATCCCGTTAGAGTTCCTCTGCAAATTTTGCTTGAGTAATAAACAAACGAATACAAAACAGTTTTAGTTTGATTGGTGTCTTAATACCTAGGACTCTAACGGGAATCATTTTACAACCTCTACTTTGGTTATTTTTGATAGTAACTTGCGCAAACTTAACATGGCGGTGTAAGTGCAAAAAATCCGCATCGGTTGTTTTTTCGATTTCGCGATGAATTTATCGAGTGCCTTTTTCAGGTCGGTGTCGACACTGTCTATCGGGACTTCGTCGTACTGCAGTCTAAGGGCCATATCGAATGCACGCACACCCGAAACTTGTCTAACGCCATTATCGGCCAGACTAGTGAAGTCGACATCCCACAGCCAAGACATATCACGTCCATCAGCGTAATTATCGTTGATCGCAATCATCGTTGAATAGCCATTAGCACCGAATGATTTCAGACTTAACCGAAAACCGGACGGGTTTTTGACCAACACTAATTCCAGTGGCTGACCATTAACAGTTAACGATTCACCACGGCCGAAGGCTGGCGTAACCCGTGACAATGATTTTAGCAGCTTTGCTTGGTCAATTTTGCCACCTAAAATTGCTCGGACCAGCGCCAGGGCGGCAGCGGCATTAAATACGTTATAAACGCCGTTTAGTTTCAATTTGGTTTTAACTTCTGTGCCATCCATGATAAACGTAGCGGAGTGATCGGAAAATTTGGACAGAATGACGTCGGCCTTCTTGTCGGAACCACCAATCGGCGCCTTGCTATGCAAATCGTCGTCGCTTGGAAACAAGTTGGCTAAACTTTTATCAAAGCCAAAAAACCTGATTTTGCCAGAGTCAAACGATTTTGCGATACTGGCAATTTTTTGATCTTCGCGGTTTAAAACAACCATTTCGGTCGTTTCGGTGGCGATGCGCCGTAGCATGTTCGTAGTGTTATCGATTTCGCCAAACCTATCTAGTTGGTCGCGCATGACGTTTAGCAGCAGGCTGAATCTAGGCTTTATCTTTTTGACGAAATGAACAGCGTGGGCCTCGTCAAGCTCTAGGACGGCAATGTCGGCGCTCAAGCGACCTTTTATGTCGATATCGCCCAAAAGTGCCGCGGCGATACCGCGCGTAAAGTTGCTGCCGGTACGGTTGGTAAACACCTTGAGACCCTGGCCTTCCAGTAATTCAACAACCATCTTGGTCGTGGTAGTTTTGCCGTTGGTGCCACTGATCACGACGACACCAAGCGGTAATCCCGACAGGGTGTCTTGGATAAACTCGGGGTAAACGTGCTCGACCACAAGGCCGGGCAGGGCGGAACCGCCACCGCGAAGACCAGCGACACCCTTAACGGCTTTGCCTAATACTGTAACCAAAGGCTTGGACATATACCCTATTATAACGTAAGTGGTTATAATGTTATATCGCCCATTTGAATGATATAGCATCAGGTCGCCTCGAAAACGGAAGTCAACTTCCGTTTTACTCGTCTCGCTAATGTTATATCTATACAGAAGTGCAGATATAACACTAGGTCGACTCGAAAATGAAAGTGAACTTTCATTTTGCTCATCTCGCTAGTGTTATAATAGACTCATGTTTTTATTTGGTATTTTATCTTGGTGGTACGGTGACGGCTGGTTGGCTCGCATTCAGTCGATGAAGAACAGACTGGCGTCGTCGGCAGACTTCTTTTCGATAGGCCTTTTGATAACGACAATATTCGCGCCATTCAGACAGATATCAGCCGGTAGGGTAAACGGGCCGATAGGCGTACAAGTTAGGGCATTTTTTGATAAGTTGGTATCCAGATTTATCGGCGCACTCGTCAGGCTATTCATGATTTTCGTAGGTTTGTTTGCCTTGTTTTTCCAGGCTGTTTTTGGAATCGTTATGATAATCGCTTGGCCGATTCTACCACTGATGGTAGTGGCCGGCCTAATCCTAGCCGTTACGGGATGGGTGCCGCAATGGGTGATTTAAAATTTAATTATCACAGTGCCCGCAGTGAAAAAGCCAGAATAGGGACGATATTCAACAAGAATTGGCTAATGATACTGTCGTTTTTGACAGTGTTGGTCTTGGCGATCGGGATAGTTTTGTTGATTTTGGAATCGTCATTTGGGTGGGCATTCGTGGGGTTGGCGGTCATTCCGGCGATGATTATCGAATGGTATAATGGCGAGCTTAAACATATTCCAGTCAATAAAAATCAGAAAACCTTGGACGATGTTTTATCGGGCGAGGTTTTAGGCCGGCTATCAAAGCAACCGACGCCTAGCGAGGTCGCGGTAATAATCGGTAGATTACCGAGCGGATATTTCTTTGCGGCCAGATTTGGCATAGGGGCTAGGTTCTTGCAGGAAATTACTGCCGATGGCAGTATCGACATGCAAACGGTTTGGCAAAACGCCTGGGAAATAAGGAAAAAGACTGGCAGTAAAAATATATCGGCCGGTATCTTGACGGTTGCAATCGTTCAGGCCATTCCTAATTACCAGACGATTTTAAGTCACCTCCAGTTAGAGATGGCGGATTTGATGTTGGGCATAGAGTGGTATGACCATCTGAGGAGCTTAATAGACAGACACAAACAACCTAAAAAGACCGGCGGTGTCGCCAGGGATTGGTCGTTCGGTTGGACGCCAATGCTGGACAGGTTTGCTGTTCAAATGGGTGTTTCCGGCGGGTCGTTTTTCCCACTGGTTGCGCACGGTGGGCTGTTGGATCAATTGACCAATATCTTTAGCAAAAACGGACGCCAAAACGTAGTGCTAGTTGGACCGACCGGCGCCGGTAAAACCGAGATTGTCAGCGCTTTTGCGTCAAGGCTAATGGACGGTGGCTCTAACATGCCCGCAAACTTGCGCTTTAGGCAGGTCTACAACTTGGACGCATCGGCATTAATTGCTGCCGCGCCAGATAGGGGAGGATTGGAACAATTAATCCCGCAGGTTTTGGGCGAGGCCTATAGTTCGAAAAATATTATCATTTGTTTGGATAATGCCCAGCTGTTTTTCGAAGACGGTATCGGATCGATTGATATATCAAACGTTTTGTTGCCGATTCTGAGCGCTGGCAACCTGCGTATGATTTTGACAATAGACGAGCAAAGATATCTGCAGATAAGTAAACGAAACCCAGAGTTGGTGAACGCACTTAACAAGATTGTCGTTCCACCGGCTAATCGAATGGACACGATTGCGATTATGCAGGATGAGTCGATAAATATCGAATTTCAACACGGTGTAACATTTATGTATCAGGCCTTGGTTGAGGCGTACAGGCTGGGGGACAGGTATGTTCATGACCAGGCCATGCCAGGCAAAGCCCTAAAAATACTTGAGTCTTCGGCAAATTATGCCACGAACGGTTTAGTGTCGGCCGAATCGGTGCGTCAATCAATTGAAAAAACAATGAATATTAAAATCAGCGTTGCTTCTGATACCGGCGAGCGCGATAAACTTCTGAACATGGAAAGCCTCATTCACAAACGAATGATTAACCAGGTTCGGGCTGTTAATGTCATTAGCGACGCCCTCAGGCGGGCTAGGGCGGGTGTTCGTAACCTGAACAGGCCAATCGGTACTTTCTTGTTCCTGGGGCCGACCGGCGTAGGTAAAACCGAGTTAGCCAAATCCCTAGCCGACGTCTATTTTGGCGGCGAGGATAAAATTATCAGATTGGACATGAATGAATATGTTAATAGCGGTGATGTTACTAGGATGATTGCTGATGGGGCGGATAATGCCAACAGTCTGACGGCACTTGTTATGAAACAGCCATTCAGCGTGATACTCCTTGATGAGATAGAAAAGGCTCATCCCAACGTTATGTCAACACTGCTGCAGATGCTGGACGAGGGTATCTTGCGCGACGTTAAAAACCGTGAAGTTAGTTTTCGCGATGCTATCATTGTCGCGACCAGTAACGCTGGAGCTGATAGGATACGTGAATATATCGAGCGCGGCTATGACATTCAGCAGTTTGAAGATAAATTTATCGACGAACTAATAAATAGCAATCAATTCAGACCGGAGTTTTTGAATCGATTTGACGAAATCGTGACCTTTAGGCCGTTGAATAAACACGAACTATTGCAAGTAGTCGATTTGATGATAGCCAGCGTTAACAAAACCCTATCACTACAAAAAGTCAGCGTCAGTGTCGAGCCCGAGGCCAAGGAATATTTGGTTTCTGCCGGCTATGACCCAAGGTTGGGCGCCAGACCAATGCGTCGGGTCGTTCAGCGTGCGGTCGAAAACATGGTTGCCAAACAAATGCTGTCGGGTAATGTTGACCCGGGTAGCGTAATAAATATCACTCTGGAACAAGTCAAACAGATAATTGATACCAAGGCTGACGCCGACAGGTTGGCAACAGTCTAAAATTATGGACGTAAAGTGCCGGCAAATACCTGCCAGGCCAAGAGGGATTTTGCTAATAGGCTGAGGATAATATAGGCCCTCTCTCCATATATATAATCCTTCCATGGTCCGATCTTTTTGTACTGCAGAATCATATTGATGGCAAAACAGTTAAAGAACACAAATATCGAGACGAATATCCAGTATACAAAGTCCGGTGCCGGACTACCGTTATCTGCCCCCAGCCACATATAGAATGCAACCGCCAACCAAGGAACAATACCAGCCAGACACCCAATCCAGTAACTTAGCCAATTGGTTTTCTTGGTTGTTTGATTGTGAACCTCCATCATCAATCCCATCAAGTTCATAATTGCTGTTAGTGCGAAAATCATAACCAAGCTGACCAGGTCATAGATGCCGACGAGAAGTGCGATTGACACCATCATTATACTGGCGGACAGGGCATATTCAATCCATCGAGCTTTATTGATGCCACGCTTCAAATTTTGGTTATATCGCTTGTTGTATACCGTGGCTATTATCAAATGAGCGACCGCGGATAATATGAAAAACAATGCGATTAATGCGGGTAATGATAAGTCGAACAGGAATTTGGTGGTTGGCTCGAGGCTTTGGGTTGATTTATTGAATGACAGATAGCTACCACTTATCGGCAGGGTAAAGGTCTTGCTGAGAATTAATATCAAGATGGCCTGCAAGGCATGGGTAGCTGCCATTAATAAGTTAAATGTACGTAGGTTGTCAAAACTTATCTTGCTCATGCTTAGATTGTAGCATTATTTTTTGTTGTTAAAAATATGTTATTTATCGACGATCATATAACCTGGCATATTACCAAGTCGGCCCAGCAGCGTAGTTAACAGAAACCTGGGAAGCGGTGAGGGCAAACGGGTAGATGCGAGCAATGGGCGTGGCGGTTCCTGTGTATCTTGATCCAGCGTTCATCAGCGTGATGACAGCTGTCGAATCTAGATTGGGTGTCGTTGCTGGGGTCGTTGGGCCAGAGGCCAGGTTGCCGGCTCGATACATCCGGTAGGTTCCAGCTGAGCGAGTTAGGACGACATGATTCCAGCCGGTCGGGCATGTTGTTTCTAGATACACTGCACCAGTCCATGTCCCGGCCGTCAAGACATCGCGGTATACGACTGTTGTAGTGCCAGGATTCCCAGCCCAGAGACCCCAGGTGCCTGCTGGCGCGCTGGTCGTGAGACCTTTCGTCAACAGCCCAGACGAGCCAGCTGATTGTGAGTAGGGGATTGTCAGCCACAATTCAGCAGTGAAATCGCCTGTACCTGGTCGAACGCCTGCATTGTCTGCCACACCCACATAATCATCCACCCCATCAAATGTTAGTTTCCACGGATCCCCACTCGCACCACTCCCACCCCAGCCACTAGCCGTAGTGCCTCCGAAGTTTGTCAGTGTCCCATCATTGCCATTGCCGCTGGTGTCTTTCCAGGTAGTAGTCAGTGGGGAGTTAATGCCTTGGGAGAGGCCTTGGTTGGCTTTCCCCGCATGTAGTTCTAGGACAGCTCCTGGTGTGGTATTAGGTTGGTTGGTAGTAGCTAGTTGGGTAGGTGAAGTAGTATCAGTTACTTTGTAGCTAATGGCACCAGGACTGGTGGTAGTTTTGTTAGAAGCGATTAGTAAGAAGCTTCTGGAACCAGAGCTAGGGTTGTTATTGGCTGAATAGCCAATGTAGTTATTACCTGGGCTTAGTTTAAGGCATAGGTTGGTTGGTGGCGTGGTAGTAGTCGGAGTGGTATTACAGTCAGTTGAGATACTTGATGGATAGTTAGAGTTGTTCTCTACGGCAAAGGTCTTTAAGGCGGTTGCTGCGTTGGATAGGTCTGATTGCAATGATACGTTGGTAGCGCTTTGGGTTACTCCTGCGTAGGCTAACATGGTTATAGCTGCTAGTATGGCTATGACTATGATGACTACTAGGAGTTCGATGATGGTGAAAGCGGAGGAATATGATGAAGCGGAAGGACCAGAAGCAAAAGCTTGCCTAACTCCAACAAGATGACGCCGATTTAATCGTCTCATGAGGTAAGTATAAGCGAGATATGAGTGAAGGGCAAGCCATTTTCAAAATAAAAGAACCAGCCTACGGCTGATTATTTTATTTTGGTACCCCGGGCTGGAATCGGACCAGCGACCTTAGGCTTAGAAGTCCTCTGCTCTATCCACTGAGCTACCGGGGCACACCTTACGTTATTATATCAAATTGTAGGTGTTATGAGTGAAAGTATTAATCCGTCATCCTGTGCTGATAACATTTGTTGAACTGACGTATATATTCTGGTATGATAGTAATATGAAAATCGAAAAACAAAAAGCGATTGAATTAAGGGGTAAGGGATTATCCTATAGTCTTATTAGCGAGCAACTTGGAATCAGCAAGAGTACTTTGAGTAATTGGCTTAAAGATTTACCGTATACACCAAATGAACAGGTTTTATCCAGAATTAAATTAGGTCAAGGCACATATGGTTTACGTCGCAGGCAAATGCGGATAGACGAGATATCCAAGCTAAACGTACAAGGTATTTCTGAAATTGGAAAAGTTTCAAAGCGTGATTTATGGATGATTGGGTTAGGACTGTGGATTGGAGAAGGTTCGAAAACAATGGAACAAATTCGTCTGGTAAACTCAGATCCAAAAGTCATACGACTTTTTATTTGCTGGCTACGTGAAATTTGCGAACTAAAAGATGAAAATATGACGCTTGCAATGCATCTATATCCAGATTCGGATGAACAATTGAGTATGAAATACTGGATGGGTATTACGCAACTTACGAAAAAGCAATTTCGAAAAACACAAATAGATAAGCGCCTAGATAAGAAACGTTCAAAGACAGGAAAGACACCACACGGCACTCTTCATATCACAGTAGCAAGTCATGACAATCCAGACAAAGGTGTTCGACTTTACAGAAGAATGATGGGATGGGTGTCAGGGATAATAATTGGTGCGGATGTGGAGAATCGAACTCCAAGCACCTGATTGGAAGTCAGGTATATTAGCCATTATACGACACCCGCATGTACCGTGATTATAGCATATTCTCATATCAGTCTCAATCTGTTACAATATCTAAGTCCAAGCGTCACAATTGGCGAATGTAGCTCAGTTGGTTAGAGCATCGGGTTGTGGTTCCGAGGGTCGTGGGTTCGAATCCCATCGTTCGCCCCAAATAAAAATGAAGGTCTTGCATCTTCATTTTTATTTGGGATGATTGAATAGATTGAACCCACGACATCGTGGGTGAGACCCGCCGAAGGTACCAAATCCCATCTTTTTTTAATTGACTTCGGTCCCACCCCATTCAACTACAGTAAATCCACTTCTTGTAAATGGGTTAACTTGCTGGATAGGGATTTTTTCATATTTATCAAGTGCCTTAAACACCATGAACACACGCAGTACTGAATCTGGCTTTGGTGAAATGGTCAGCTTTGCGTTGTCCGTATAATCTTTGCCGGCAAAACGAATCAAATTGTATTTGTTATTTTCCATTTTTGGCAGCCAATAAACAATCATCTCGTTATATTCTTTTGGAGTTAAGCCGATTTTGGCCAGAGTCGATTGCAAAAAATCTTTAGTATCAGTGCCTTTGACGACGAAACCTTCACTAAAGTTTGAATAGTCAGTGTCGGGATTTCCCTCCCAGAACAGGTAACTATATTGTTTGCCGTCGGCTTTATTGATAAGGCTTCCGTCAGGACTTGCGGTAACTTGCCAGCCGCCAAAGTTGTTATCATAGGACGGATAAGTGGAAATCATTTCTCCATTCAACTTCAACCTGACGTCTACGTTTTCTGTTTTTACAGGGTATAGATAAATAATTGGTTTGTCTATCGTGATGCGTGATTCACAACCAATACCTGTTTGGTTTTCACACTCTTTGGGTATTTGCGGATCTTGGGTGTTTTCAAGATAAACCTGGTATGCAAAAACAGATACTGAAGTGGCGACAAGAACTGTAAGAAGCACCGCAATCAATATTATTATTTTCTTTTTGGTGCTGATGCCTTTTTTGTTTTTTTGAAGAGGATGTTTTTTGATATCTGACATCTGGAGTCCTTTGTTTTTTTAAATTATACCATGATTTAAGCATATGCGTTATAATACAAATAAGGTTCATTGATATGGATTTGAATAAACACATTGTCAAAAACAGTAATGACAGCCTGTTTCACAGCAGCGGCTTTGCGCAGGTCGCAAGCGGCAACAGACTTGGCTCGGATGGCGATATAACGTTCGAACAGCGCCAACGAATCGAAAAAAATCGCAAATTGATAGGTAGCTACCAGCGATCTACCATCGGCCAAAGCAGGATAAAATTACCCACTAGGAAGGTTGTCATAGTAAAACCTGTAATTCGTCATGCTAGACCGGCCAAAGGACACATTATTTATGTGCCGGTCAGACGCCCCTTTAGGCCGCTTTGAGAATCCTATATTTCACGCAACGTTTCGATATCGGCCCCGAGTGTGTTAAGCCGGCTTGCCAAATCCTCATAGCCACGGTTTATAGAATAGACATCTCGCAGGGTTGACTGTCCTGGCGCTGCCAACATGGCCAGTAGGACCACGACAGAAGGGCGCAGCGCAGGTGGCGAAACAACATCAGCCGGACGCCATTTGGTCGGCCCGGTGATATATACTCGGTGCGGGTCAACCAATTCAATTTTTGCACCCAATTTACTTAGCTCGGTGAAATATATGGCGCGATTTTCGTATGACCAATCGTGTACCAATGTTCTGCCACTGGCAACGGTCGCAATCAGACCCAGAAATGGCAAGTTGTCCATATTGACTCCTGGGAAGGGCATACTGTGTAGTTTATCTTTTGGTGCGTGGAGTTTCGAATGTAATATTTTTATATCAATCAGTCTGGTCTCGCCATTTATGGCTTTGTATTCTGGACTGATTTCGTACTCTAAACCCATAGACCCCAGGATGGACATCTCTATCTCGATAAATTCAATCGGCGCTCTTTTTACAGTTATTTCGGAGTCAGTTACAACGCCAGCCGCGATTAAACTCATGGCTTCGATGGGGTCCTCGCTAATAAAGTACTCTACATTTTTGCTGATATTTCTGACACCCTTGACTCGTAGGGTGGTGGTGCCAATCCCCTCAATTTTTACACCAAGCTTTGTTAGGAAAAAGCACATATCCTGAACCATATAATTAGGGCTGGCGTTACGGATGGTTACGAAACCATCATAAAGCGAGGCGGCCATCAGTAAGTTTTCGGTTGCCGTATCGCTGCGCTCGGCCAATAGGATATTATGCGATATTTGTTTCTTGTTGACGGTTGCGTGGTAGTATCCGTCCCTTGTTTGGACGCTCAGACCGAACGGTGCAAGGCCAGCCATGTGGGGCTCTACGGTTCTGACCCCCAGGTCGCAGCCACCAGCAAACGGTAGTTTAAATTCTCTGTATTGTTGTAGTAATGGTCCAAGCAGCATGATGACGCTTCTGGTTTTTTTCGCGGCCGCTACATTCATATTTTGTAGTTTTAATCGAGCGGGAGGAGTAACTTCCAGATCATTTCTATCGTTTAGCCAGCGGACTTTCACGCCGATACTTTGCAACACTTCTATAATTCGATAGATTTCCTCGATTCTAGCCACGCGGCGCAAGGTGGTTTTACCGTGGTTTAATAAACTGGCGCAAAGTAGGCCGACAGCGGCGTTTTTGCTGGTTTTTACTTCGATTTCACCGGATAGCTTTTTGCCGCCGTTTACTTTGAAATTAATCTTGCCAACTTGGTTAAGGCTGACCAACTCGCTTGACAAAACCTCGCTAATACGTGCTAACATCTCAAGGCTGATATTTTGACCGCCCTTTTCGATGCGATTAATCGCGCTTTGACTGGTATTTAAGGCTTCTGCCAGCTGGGTCTGGGTTAGGCCTCTGGCTTGTCTTGTCTCTTGAATTAGTTTACCTATTTTTGACTTGTAGTCGTCAGTCATGGTCATTCAATGATATATCACGGATGATATATAGTCAAGGGATGGTATAATTTATTAAACGAGGGAGAACGATATGAAAGACAGACAAGTCCAAGATTTGATTCACGGTGAAGAAAAGCGACAACAAGACGGTTTAGAACTAATCCCCAGTGAAAATTACGTAAGTCGCGATGTACTAGCGGCGCTTGGCAGTGTATTCACGAACAAATATTCCGAAGGTTATCCGGGTAGGCGATATTACGGCGGCCAAGAGAATACCGACAAGGTTGAAACGCTAGCGATTGAGCGTGCCAAAAAACTGTTTAAGGCCGATCATGCCAATGTTCAGCCGCATTCCGGTGCCCCGGCCAATGAAGCAGTTTATACGGCGTGGCTGCAGCCTGGTGACACCGTCCTGGCAATGGATTTGAGTCACGGCGGTCACTTGACGCATGGAGCACCGGTGACACGTAGTGCCAAACTGTATAATTTTGTCCGCTACAAGATGAAGGACGTGTCGACTGGCGAGATTGACTATGATCACCTGAGGCAACTGGCATTAAAACACAGGCCTAGGATTATTCTGGCTGGTTTTAGCGCTTATCCGCGCGAACTCGACTATGCTAAGTTTGCCGATATCGGCAGGGAAGTCGGAGCGCTTTTGATGGCCGATATGTCGCATATTGCCGGGCTAATCGCCGCTGGCGTTGCCAAGAACCCGTTTGACTACGGTTTTCATGTTATTACTACAACTACACACAAGACTTTGCGTGGGCCTAGGGGTGGAATGATTTTGTCAAAAGGCAAGGTTACTAACCCACTGATCGCACCAGAAAAGACCATCGAGAATATTCCGACGCTGATTGATCGCGCCGTATTTCCTGGAACGCAAGGTGGACCGCATATGCACACAATTGCCGCCAAGGCGGTGGCTTTTCACGAAGCCTTGCAGCCAGAATACAAGCAGTATGCTAAACAAATATTGAAAAATACGGCGAAATTGGCTGACGAAATGAAGAAAAAGGGATTTCATTTAATTACCGGTGGTACTAGCAATCATCTGATACTGGCTGATATGCAAAAAAGCTTTGGTATTGATGGAAAGACAACCGAAGAGGCCTTGGATGCAATCGGCCTAAGCGTAAACGCTAATACCATACCAGACGATCCGGCACCGATGTACAAACCAAGCGGCATCAGACTAGGGACGGCGGCAGTTACAACCAGGGGGCTGAAAGAGGCTGACATGATAAAAGTTGCCACATGGATGGGGCGAGCGATAGGTAGTCGTGACGACACTACAGAGTTAGCAAAATTAAAAGATGAAGTGGTTAAGTTTGCAAGAGAATACCCTGTACCAAGTTATGAGTAGATGTTAATGTAATAAAATAACCCCTGTTTGAACGGGGCTATTTTATACATAAACGCGGTTATTAAGATCCTGCTGCCGCGCAAGCTACACTTTTCGTTCCAACCGTGCCGCTGATTGTGCCAGCGGTCAAAGGACTCGCGTTAGTCGAGGCGCTGTAGTCCCAATAATAAATTTTAATCCCAGTTATAGCCGTAATAGTAGCATAGCTTGTAGGAGCGGAGTCAGTAGAACCAGTCCCGCATACTCCATAAATTACACCATAGCTGTTAGTAGGTTTTGTTGGGGTGGAGGCTGGAAGGGTGGTGTTAGTGTTGACGGTTCCCATCGCCGCATATTCCACGCCAGTTAAGGCGTAGGTTGTGGTTGATGCGGCACCGGTGAGTGTAGCAAGCGTTGCGGGCCACGATGAGGTGGTCGATTCGGCTTGATATATGGCAGCCTTTTGCATTGTGTTATTTGCAGCGGACTGCGCACTTGACGTATTCGCTCGGTTGGTTACTCCGGCATAGGAAATAATCGTGATTGCCGCCAAGATAGCAATGACAACGATAACGACCAAAAGCTCGACTATAGTGAAACCCTTACTGTTTTTAATTGACTTTTTATTGTTCTGAACCATTTTTTGACCCTCTTTTCATAAGTTGATGTCACTAATATACTACATTGTTTTTTCAAGCACAAGCTGTTTGTTCAACCATCGTCTTTGTGTCCACCCAAACCATAACCCAGATTTTGGGGGTTATATCAATTTCATATGATTAATAAAAAACACTACTTTAGGTGGTAACCATTGTGCAATACGTGCCGGCTGTAGTTGTGTTGCCGCCAGGTACGCTACCGGACTGTATATAGTTAACAGCAGGCGTACCATAGTTATAGTATCCAACGGCAATACCAGTTGGAGTAGTCCATCCAGATGCGCTGCCGCACCTATAATAGTTTATCGTATTATTAGGCGATGATGAAGTAACCGTTGATGCCGAAACACTTACGCCAGATAAAGCATATACTTTATCTGATGTAGCGCTAGTTAGTGTGTTTATTGATGTTGGATAACCACTAGTCGTATCAGCATTGTATGCCTCAGCCTTTTGGATAAAGGCGTTCGCGGCCGATTGTGCACTGGATGTATTTGCCCTTGCGGATACACCAGCATAAGAGATAATCGTAATTGCCGCCAAAATAGCGATAACAACTATGACAACCAAAAGTTCTACGATGGTAAAGCCGCTTTCTTTTTCTTTAATCCTGATATTTTTTTGAACCATTACTGATGCCCCCTTTATTTGGTTATGGTTATAATATACTATGCTAATCATATTAACACAAGCGTTTTTTAAATGCCAATCAAAGTTGGTTTACTGGTCTGCGTAAAATGTTATCCCATCTAGCGACAGCCATATGTTACTCCCGGTCATGAAGTTTATATTACCGGACGTATCAATGTCGATTCTGGCATAGGCGCCGTTGCTGTAGCCACCATACAAAACCCTTGCCGCTGGTCGATAACCCGCGGGCAGTGTTGCCATAGGAACATTGGAAGTAGTTGAACCAGAGCGTATTAACCCTTTTATACTTACTAAGCCATCGGCGCCCTTTGTGTATTGTGGTGTACTGAATTCACCTCCTCCACCGTCGTACCACACCCAGCTATTCACGAGTTCGAGGCTACTCCAGCTGCTGTAGGAGTTTGGATAATACATCACGTCAGTAGAAGTATAAGCAGAGCCCAGGCCTTTGTCTCCTATGGATGTCCCACCGTCGCTTCGGTCTATCCCAAATGCTCCAAAACCATTTGCATATGATGATACGTGCATGTATTTTGCTGGTAGTAAATTAGTTGGCATATCGAATATCTGAACGCGGTCACCTTTCGTCCCCGGTCTAACCAGTCCCTGGAGGTTAACGCGGCTGAGATCATCCACAATATACGAAGCCGGACCCCAGTTATACACAGGATGCGACCCACATATATCGCCGTAGTTACTCCAGCCATTTTTGAATGAGTCAATCAAGGTCTCTGTGTATCTACCGTTATTGGCAACAAAATGTATATTGTCTAAAGAAATCCAATTAGCAGAACCACTAACGAATATTACATAACCATCAGGATAAACATCTACACGGCCACTAGTGTTTGGGTAGGTGCTGGAAAGAAATAACATAGGGTGAGCCGGGCGAAAAGCCGGGGGTAAAATACCTATTGTAGTTCCCGCCGTTAGTGTTCCCGTGTAGTTTATCAAACCCTTTAATTGCACTACTCCGCTGGTTGTCTTTCTGTATCCGGCGGTTTGGTAACCGTTATTGTAATTATTCCAGCCGGATTGCATAGCTAATGAGGTCCAAGACAATAAATTAACAGTCAGTCTAGCAGTATTTGATATTACCGTGTCATAACTAGTAGTGAATACTGCCCGGTATTTATAACCATCCATGTCAGTGGTGACCGAGTTAAGATTCAGGGTCGTTGAAGTTGCTCCGGATATATTGGACCAATTTGAACCGAAATCTGTTGATAGTTGCCACTGTACGGTCGCGTCTGCTACGGACGATACCGAGTTAAAGCTGGTGTTTGAGCCGCTATTTACGGTTTGATCGGTGGGCTGTATCGCCACCCGGGAACTGACGTTATCATTCGAACTAGTTGATCTTATTTGACCTGATTTATTGACAGAACGACCAGCTACGGAAGCAGACGCGCTAATGGTCACGTTGACCGTGCTGGCTGTAGTTAATGCCGTTTGCCTTACGCTGTCGGAGAGGCTCGAGTCACTAGCGCCGGCTATCTCGTTGGAAAAGTCTGTTTTAGTATAGTATTTAACGTCAAATCCACCGGTTTGGATTCCATCGACTAATTTGGTGTCTTGGACTTTGCAAAAAGTGGCAGACACATCGGGGTTACACGATGGTTTTTGCCATGGTACACCGCATCCGGCGGTTGCATAACCGGACTGCATAACTACGCGTCTCCACAGCGTACCGTTCTTTACGAAGTAAATTATGTTTGTCATCATCTTGGCATTTTGACTTACGGAAGCGCTAGAACAAGCGTTCGGTAGATTGGCTATGTATATATATTGGCTGCTGGCGGAGAGCGGGTTAACCGTGGTTGCATAACTATTTAATATCAATATATCTTCGGCACTGGAACTAACATTATGAAACGTTGTTGTGTCAGAAGTGTTTCCAGACACTGCGTTATAACCTTGCCCAGCTTGGAGCGCTATGCTATTGGTCGCCAAATAGCCTCCGCTGACTCTGACATCCCTGTCGATACTATCCAGCGCACCTTGGATACTGTAAGCAAGCGAGCCTTCACCCCTGTTGGCGATGACCCCGCCTGTCATGTTTATTATCGTACTAATGAAAATCCCGATAACCAACAAAACTATCGGTGCAACAATCAACATCTCTACCAGTGTGAACCCTGGTTTGTGCCTGTTGTTTTTATATGTGTATTTCATAGCCTTGTGTAGATTATTATAATTTAACATAAATTGAACTGGTTACGGTTTTTTGTGGGTCTCCATACTTAACAGTTACGGTTATTTTGGAAACAGAGTTTATCAATGTAGTTGGTGGGTTAGGGTAGGGGTATCTAATTATTACGATGCCAGAGCCGCCATTACCACCCGAGCCGTTGTTTGAGCCGCCGCCACCACCGCCACCACCGGTATTTGCAGACCCGTTACCGCCGGTTGAGTCTGTTGATCCACCGGCTGCGCCTCCTCCTAATCCACCCGCTCCTGGTGAAGTTGAAAAATAACCGTCAACACCACCACCACCACCACCACCATAAGCGACAGTTGTACCACTAATACCATAAGTAACACCAGTCCCACCGGCTCCACCAGCTGTTCCGGTGCGTGTTACCCCAACTCCACCAGCTCCACCGCCGCCAGAGCCACCGCGATAAGCCGTACTGTTAGTCAGTGCGTCGCCTCCGGCATAACCTTGTCCGCTGGTAGCGGCCGCCGCAGCCGTGGATTGATTATACGCATTGGCAGCTCCACCGCTACTGCCACCTACTGCGCCCATATTTAACGTGGTCGACGCATCATTGTCCGAACCACCACCACCACCACCGATTGCCGTCAATATATCTGAAAAAGTAGAGTTACTACCGTTTCCCCCTCGGGCGATATTAGGATAAGTGCCATTAATGGTTCCAGCCCCACCGGGACCCACTGTCACCCCATAAGACTTAACCGCTACAGCCTGAGATGCCTTATAGATAATTCCACCAGCGCCACCACCGCCAGCGCCATCGCCGCCAGGGTTAGCTTCAGCTTTTCCACCACCGCCACCCCCCGCTACAATAAGGATTTCAATATTACCAGAAGTAGTCGATATAAAAGTTCCGCTATTTGTAAAAGTATGTACTACATAACCATTGGTATAAGCTGGACTGGTTTTTGGGTTAAGCCCTGAAGAATCGGTGTAAGTTACCGTTCCACCGCTTGCTAAACTACTATGGGGAACTAACTTACACTCTATCAGCACACTGACTGTTACGTTACTGAGACCACTCACGGTAATAGGTATGCTATTCAGGACCGTTTGGTTGGTGCAAGGGTTGGTGGCCGAGGCTTTGTACCGTTGCAGGTAATCTGACGCGACGTTATTAGCGCTAGTCTGAGCCCTTGCTTCGCCACCGGCTCTAATCGCCGATACATACAATTGATATCCTGAAATGAGGAACACGGATGCGACGAACAGCGTAATCAACAGTTCTATAGCGGAAAATCCCGAGATTTTGTTTATTGTTTTCATTGGTTTTTACTCGTTACCGTATATACCGTGTTGTCTGATTCAAGTCTGTAATACAGGTTGAATTTGCGGCATTCTTGGGTTGCACTATCGGTACAAAGCGACCAGGTGGATCCGTCGGTGTTCAGAGCTAGTGGTTGATAGACGTATTCGTTAACGGTTGGATGAGTGCTAGCGCTTGTTAGTGTTGCTGCGTCCGCAGCCGCCTTGAACGTTTCTGTCGGATCATTTTTATTTGTGTTTGGTGCGGTTACCGTGTTTAAATCTATGTCTCGAAGTGCTTCCGTTATCTCTGCTGATGTTTCGGTTATTGTGGTTGAAGGGTAGGTGCCAAGGTTTTGAGGGGATTGGTATCGTATTATTACTACTCCACTACCTCCCGCGCCGCCACTCATCGCAAAGCTCCCACCACCACCACCACCACCGGTGTTGGGTGTTCCTGGCTGGCCATTATTTCCGACTACGGCGTTGCCACCTCCTTGTGTGCCGACTCCCGCGTTCGATGTGCTGTTCGGGCCACCACCACCACCTGCATAACCGACGCTGATTCCGGATATATCATTTGTTAAGCCGATCCCACCATTACCGGCGGCAGTCGCACTAACTGCGTCTCCACCGGCACCACCAGCACCACCGCCACCACCGCCACTTCGGTCGGCCGATACGTAGCCGGCATTGTCGCCACCGTTATAACCTTGTCCCGATGTTCCCAGTCCGTGATACGATGTTCCGATGGCAGAACCACCACCACCACCACCTGAACCACCGGTTAATCCTGTGTTAGTACCACCGGCCGCACCACCACCGCCGCCTACTGCAGTCATAGTGGTGCCAAACTTGCTATTTTCACCATAGCCACCAGCACCACCGGCCGTACCGCCGTTACCGCCGCTTCCAACCGTGATGGTTGTGCTGTCTGAAATAGTTTGACTGCCGGTTAAATAGCCACCACCACCACCACCACCACCGGCATTAGCTCCACCACCACCACCACCTGCAACTACTAAAACAGTTGCAGAAAATGACTGAGTGCAAACCAAGGTTTCGCTCGACGTGAAGGTGTGGACTGTGTATTTTCCGACGTGGGTTACATTGCCGCCAGAGCATTCAACATCGCTGGCGCTGCTGTCGGTCCCGGATGTGTAAAATGTCTCGAGGTGTTGAGCCAAGGTTGCAATGTCGGCTTTTCGCTCGTCATCGCGACCATTGACTAATGAATCTTGTAGATTTACTACACCCAGGGTCAAAAGAATCGCCATTATTGAAATTACGATTATTAATTCAATAATCGTAAATCCTTGTCGTTTCGTTTCGCCATAATACCGACTAAACATACACCTTAATCATAAACGTCTTAGGTCTAAATCGCAAGATGAAACGCTATATTTCGAGTGGCTCTTGTTGGATTTGAATTCGGAAGGTGTCACGTATTTTGCCAGCTATTTCTTCGCGGGCAGCGACCAGATCGTCATAGGACACCCCCACTTCGTTTACTAATACCAATGCATTTTTATCGTAGACCCTTACCCCGTGAATTAAACTGCCTTTCAGGCCGACTTTTTCAATTAACCAACCAGTCGGTATCTTGTATTTACCGTCGCCAAGTTCAAAAATCGGTATTTCGGGATATTTTTTCCTAAGATCGCCAAGTTGCCAATCTTCAATAATCGCATTTTTAAAGAAAGATCCGCTGTTCGGTAGGGTTTTCGGATCTGGTAGTTTGGTCTTGCGAATCTCGATAACTGCGTTTCGGATTGATTCGACTGTGTATATTTTTACATTATTTTCATCTAGGTATTTTTGCAGAGCGTCATAAAACGGGGGAGTCGGTTGGTTTTTTGACAGTTTTATGGTGATTGAGGTAATAACATACCTTCCGTATGCTTTCCCTCGAAAAATACTGTCGCGATAGGCAAATCCGCAATCTTTGTGGTCGAGATTAACAAAGCTATCTGCTTGTTTGTCGTAGGCTTCAAGTGTTTGGAGGGTATCGGCTATTTCCTGTCCGTAGGCACCGACATTTTGAACCGGCGCCGCGCCGGCCGTTCCAGGTATGGCAGACATGGCCTCAATACCACTTAGACCCATGTCGACGGTTCTTTTTACGACCGAATCCCAATCTTCACCAGCACCGATTTTAATCGTGGTCGAATTAATGTCGTCGGCAACAACTTCAAATCCGGGGATGCGCATTCTGGCCACGATACCGTTATAACCGGTATCCTTGGCAACCACATTGCTACCAGAACCTAGTATGAATATGGGTAAATTTTGTTTTTTTGCGTTACGGCATATTTCCGCGACTTCATCGGGTGTTCTTATATCGGTTATAAACCTGGCTGGTCCACCGATTTTCATGGTGGTGTAGTTTTTGAGGGGGATGTTTGTGTGAATTTCCATATCATAAGTATTATAACTTATTTTGGCGTTTGGAATTTAGCTATTAGCTATTGGCTCGGATTAAAATTCGCTTGCCATATTCTAATTGCTATATTCCAATAGCCATATTAAAGCCCTTTTTAAATATATAAACCTCAATTTACTCCTATAGTTTGTTATAATGACATGTGTAACAAAATATGCACCCGTAGCTCAGTGGATTAGAGCATCTGTCTTCGGAACAGAGGGTCGGCGGTTCGAATCCGTCCGGGTGTACCAAATAAAATCGACCAGTTAATCTGGTCAATTTTATTTGGTTACCCCGCGGAGGGTTCTAACCGCCGACCCCGACAGTATTACTGTCGGTAGGTCGCAGTTCGGCGTAGCGAGCGAAGTAAAAAAGTGTTTACATTTTTTTACAAGCGAGTGGAGAAGCGAGATTTATCGAGCGCTATCCTGCCGGGT
>Ga0172375_10004065_pt1 | contig 21877 bp, 22 predicted proteins | sample LakKiv1m_FD_114537 | JGI IMG/M metagenome (GOLD analysis project Ga0172375, IMG submission 114537) | Freshwater microbial communities from Kabuno Bay, South-Kivu, Congo - kab_092012_11.1m | ecosystem: Environmental > Aquatic > Freshwater > Lake | place: Democratic Republic of the Congo... | reverse complement strand
TGCTGGCGGACGTTTGATTACTGCAGAAAAAATTTCTTTAAGCCCGGAAATACCAAATCTAATCGGAATTAGCTTGACTTTCTATAATAAAAAAATTGTTTATAATAATCAAACGGATGTCAAGATTAATGAAAATATTTTTGAAAAAATATCAAACCTCAGAAAAAAAATTAGCTTTAACTTTGATTTAAGCAACGAAGAGAATATCGACACCTCCTATCCGACGAAGACTAATCCTTTTTAATTAATCTCACCAATAGTTTTTCTACACCTTCTGTAGGCTTAGCTCCTTTAGATAACCAATAGTTTAATCTTTCTTTGTTAATTTTAATCGTTGCTGGTTTAGTCATCGGATCATAGCTACCTATCTGTTCATTATATTTTCCATTAGCCTTATATCTTTTTGGAGCAACAACAATCCGGTAAAAGGCATGATGTTTTTTACCCATTCTGTATAACTTAATTGCGACAGCCATTATTAATAATTAATAATTAACAATTAACTCACTAATATATCATAGAGAGTCAATATTTTCAAAAGCTTTTTTTGCTGCCTTTTCTTCAGCCTCTTTTTTTGAAGCAGCCACTCCTTCTCCTAACTTTCTATTATTGAAAAAAACACCGACTTTAAAAATCCTCTTATGCTCTGGTCCTTTTTCATCAAGGACGGTATAAATTGGCGTCTTTTTATATTTAGCTTGGATAACTTCCTGTAATCGGCTTTTTGAAGAAAGGTATAGCTTGTTTTCCAATAAGTAATTGAGTTTATCTTTGAATAAAAAATTATCGACAAACTTATAGGCTTTTTCGAAGTTCTGATCAAGAAAAATTGCCGCAATTAAAGCTTCAAAACAGTCGGCTAAGATGTTTTTGTTGGTTTTTCCACCGCTTTTTTCTTCACCTTTAGAGAGAAGTAAATAATGATTGAGTTCTAAAGACAGGGCTGCTTCAGCTAAACTTTCGGTCTTAACGATTGCTGATTTAATTTCCGTATAATCACCTTCCTTAAGATAGGGGAAGTTCTTGAAAAGATAGACCGAGGTAATCAAAGAGAGAACACTGTCACCTAAAAATTCCAACCGTTCGTTAGAAGCCAAATGAAGTTTCTTATGTTCATTAAGATAAGAACGGTGGATAAAGACGTTTTCTAATAAAGATTGATCTTTAAAAGAAATATTAATTTTTGTTTCTAAATTTTTGTATTTGCTCATCATAAACCTTTCCTAAAACAGCATTGATAAATGAGTACGATTTCTCGCTCCCTAACTCTTTAGCTAATTCTACCGCTTCGTTGATAATGACTTTAGGCGGTTCCTTTTTTTCGATGACCAGCTCAAAGATGGCTAGCCTGAGAATCGCTAAATCTATTTTAGCAATTTTTTCTAATGGAAACTTGGGAGCGTGTTTTTTAATGAGGGAGTTGAGAGCAAGGAAGGACTTGAGAATCGCATTGGTCTTATTGGTTGGATTGGTAGTATTGGTCGGATTGGTAAATTGGGCCGCGTAGAGCTCCTGAACAATCTTGATTCTTTGTCGATGACGAATGTCCATTATTTATGGCAATATTTACAAACTCGATGAGGCAACTTCAATTTACCACAGTTTGCGCATTTAACTAGATTAGGAAAGGATTTAATCCTTGAGGCTAATCTTTTTCCTTTCCTTCTGGTTGAATGTTTTCTTTTTGGTAATGGTGCCATTTAACAATATAACAATATAACAATATAACAATTTTAACACATCATTTACCCCTTGACAAACGGAATATAATCCATCATATTTATAGTATATGAAAAAATTCAAAGGGTTTACTCTGATAGAACTACTTATTGTCATTGCTCTTCTTGGTGCTTTAGCGGCAGGACTATTAGCAGCCATTGATCCGTTTGAACAGTTAAAAAAGGGAACCGATACCTCTATTCGTGGTCAGGCTGAAACTCTTTACAATGCAACCATTGCCTATTATGCTCAGAGAGCAGAGTTACCTACAGGTTTAGCATCAGGTAGTACTTATACTGCCGTTGATCTAGGAGGAGTTATAAGCGACCTAGCTTCTGCCGGTGAGTTAAAAGCTGGTTTTTATGACCTAGCAGGAACCGCAAAACTAAGTAAAATAATTGTTAATGTACCTAGTAGTGAAAGTATTGTCGTTTGTTATTCGCCTCAATCTAAAGCATTTAGAAACGACCAGTATACAAAATATGACCCTACAGGGATGACGATTGCGGGATGTCCAGGTGGGGCGACTTGCTATCAATGCTTTAAGTAAAAATTAAATTAAAAAACCCCGCTTCTGGCGGGGTTTTTTGATGTATAATTTTTTTCTAATGATCCCTTTTATTTTTATAGGATTACTGTCAATACTTTTATATCTTTTTACATTAAGTAATACTATATATGGTGGAGATGCTGGCGACCTTGTCTCGGCAATTTTAACTAAAGGCTTTGCTCATCCGCCAGGATATCCCTTATATACCATCATCGGTCGTTTTTTTCTTTATCTCCCTTTTAATTTTCTGACTACCGCCGGAAAGATCACCTTGATTTCCTTAATTTCCACGGTTTTGTCGTTGATAATAACGTACTTGATTTTAAAAATCTTATTTGCTAAAAATTTTAATGGATCAATAGCTTTAGCTACTATATCAATCCTGTTCGTCAACTATCTTATCTGGCTTTATGCCATCGTTCCTGAGGTCTTTCCCCTAAATACATTGATTACTTTAGGCATTTTATACTCTGGATTAAAATACAAAAATACCGATAAGTTAATCTGGTTAGCTTTTAGTTTATTTTTGACTGGCTTGGGTATTTGCCACCATCATACCTTTATTTTGATCCTACCGTCTCTATTTATATTAATTTATAAGGATTTTAAAAAAATATTTGCTTCCTTTAAAAAGGTTGCCTTTTTGCTTTTATCTTTTATTATTGGTTTACTACCATTAATATATCTTCCGATTGTCTCACAAACTAACCCGGAAATCAGTTGGGCGGGCGCAGACAAATTAGCTGAGCTCATCAGTCTTTTAACCAGACAGGTTTACGGATCATTTGTCCCCGGTCAATTTATCTCGAATCTACCAATCCAGCGTTTTATCCAGTTAGTTAATCTTAATTTTTTTATTTTTTATGACTTTACTTTGGTTGGTTATTTATCAATTATTGCCGGTTTAATCATTCTCTTAAAATCTAAAATAGTCAAAAAAACTGAAAAAATCGCCATTTTTTCTGCCTTATTTCTTTTTGGTCCTTTTTTTGTCTTTTATGCCAACTTTCCTCTTAGAGATAAGTTTTTGCTGGCCACCGTAGAAAGATTTATGATTATCTTTTACTTTTTACTTTCAGTTCCATTGTATTTGGGACTAAACTGGTTATTTAAAAAAATTTTAAAAGTATTCAAAATCATTTTAGGGAACAAATATAAAACAATTATTCCAATAATTATCACTTTATTTTTTATTTTTCCGATAGCCTTAGGAGTAAAAAACTATCAAAAATTAGTTAATCTAAAAAAATATTCAATAGCAGAAAAACTCGGAAAAGATATTTTGAATAATGCTGATAAAAAATCTCTTATTTTGCTTTATATAGATACGCCACTTTTTAACACCCAATATGTTTATTTCAACAATAAAAATAACTATCCTGACAAAATAGTTCTTCATGCTGCTAAACTCCCATTTGATTATTATCAAAAAGCGATCAAACTCCACTATCCGAAAATTAATTTTGAAAAGAATAAAAGTTATAATTTAGGAGATTTTATCTTAGATAATACAAAAAACTATAATATCTATTCGACTGACAAATATGATTTGCCTTCTTCTTTTCCCTATAAATGGATTGTCCAAGGACTATTATTTAAAGTTGTCCCGAAAGATTATAACGATATTTCCGAAGCAGAGAAAACTATCGAAACTTTCTGGAACAGTGCTGAAAATAAAAACTTAGCTGACTTTTATCTAACAAATAGTAGCTATTGGTTAAATTATTTCCCAAATGATATTTTAAGAGTCTATGCAACTGGTTATCAAAACACGGCGTATTATTATCTAAGTATCAATAAACCTGATTTAGCTCTCTCGCATATTAAACAAGCACTTATCTTAAATCCTACAGACACTGACAGCCTGTATCTACAATCGATCTACTACGAAGAAATAGGTAACTGTCCTCAAGCTGAAGAATCGATTATGAAGGCTTTATCAGCGACTCAATTTAAAGATAATCTATATTTTAATCAGTTAGAAAAAGTAGTTGGTTGTTATAAAGATCAAATTGATATTAATCGTCTTAAAGCTATAATTAATAAGATAAAAAAATCAAACTCAACTCTTCTGAAAAAAATTTAATTTTCTCCGCTAATCAAAGATAAAAATCAAGATTAACGTAGACAAAGCAATAGTCATGCCCAATGTAAAAGAACTAGGTTGATAGACGATTAACAAGTCATGTTTTCCCGGAGGCATAACTACACTCATGTGGATAAGGTTTATCGGATAAATCTCTGTTTCTTTTCCGTCAATAAAGGCCTTCCATTCCGGATAAAAATTTTTTTTGAAAACTACGAGTGTCTTTCCGGAAAAATCTCCTGATAAAAGTATCTTATTTTCTTCGAATCCGCTTCTTAAAATCGTAAATTTTTTTTGAGAATTTTTTACTAGACTATCAAGAATAGAGTCTTCATAAACAGCCAAAGACTCAAAGTTGTTATTTTTGTTAAATAAATTATAAAAATCTTCTAAATAGGTAATTTTACGAATATTCTGAGGTATATAAAAAAAGTTTTTAGAAAAATCTCTTAATTGATATAGATTAATTTTTAAGTCATTGTTTTGGACTGACTGAATAACTTCAAAATCGTTATCGTTAACTTTATTAGATGTTATTAAGTATTTTATTCCCAGTAATCTTAATAGTTCTTTTGTCTTTAAAGGAACTCTATCTTTATCCGATTCCGGCGAAATAATATTTTCAATAATCAAATCTTTAAAGATATTCACCCTATTAAATGATGTCACTGGAGAATTTAGGTTAAAGGAACTTTTAGAAAAAATTAATCCGGAGCTAGGGTAAAGATAGTTTCGGAAAAATAAGTAATTACTTACATCGCTTTTTTTCGACCAACCAGAGGTCAAAAAGGTCATATCCCATTGTTTACCTTGATCTATGTCTAAATACTTCGATTGATCCATTCTCTTAGCGATTAAAGGTGTATTAATCACTTTACTATAATCGACCAATAAGTGGTAATTATATGCAAAGACTATCAGCTCTAATAAGTTAACCATTAATATTACGGCAATAATAATTTTTACGATGAAATTTTTCTTTGAAGTTTTATTAAACAAGTAACCAATAAACAAAAAGAGGAAAAGAACCGCGAACATGAGATATCTTGATTGGGTTCTAAAATAACTAAAAGGTGGTAGAGCAAAGAGAAGATATATGGGTGAATCCTTGCCTAAAGAAAACAAAATAAAGATAACAAATAGCGATAAAAAAATTAGACTAAATCTTTGCTCTTCTTTACCATTTTTTCTAACAAAAATAATAAGGTATAAAAGTACAAATATTGATAAAAAGAACAACCATCTTCCGATGTACGGTGTATTTTCCCAAAAAATATCATTTGAGGGGGTAAAAAAATTATATGTCCCTATTTTGGGATTACCAAAAGAAAAGGGAGAGAGAAAACTAACAAAATTATTCCAAGAAAAACTGTAATAAATGGTGTTACTATAATCTAAATTAGGATTTCTTTTTAAAAACTGATGAAGCCTAAGGGTAGGTAATATTTGAGGTAGAGAAATGCAAAAGGCAAGAAATAATATCAATATAAAATTAAAGAACTTGCTTATTTTTTCTTTTGAATCCAAGTTTCTTGAGGAAAAAAGATAGATAAGTGAGAAAATAAACATTGACAAAAAACTCATAAAGGCCACCTGAGGATGACCGGCGTAGATTATTTGCGAGAAAAAAAGAATAGAAAGATAAAAAAATATTTTCTTATTTTTTTTAAAATAGGCATATAAAAAATAGAAGGACAAAGGAAAAAGAGAAAAAGGCTGTAAGATGGTTAGATGAATAAATCTTAAAGTTATTGATGCGTTAAATGTAAAGTTCAAACTTAGAAAAAACGACAATAAATCGTCTATACCAAGCTCTGTCAAAATTAGAAAAAATCCAACACTAATCAATAACAATGAGATTAAAAAAAGCAGGTTATAACCTATATTAAAAGGGAAAAGTCGGAGAATAATAATATTAAGAAGAAAAAGAGATCCAGATAAATCATCAGCTAGTAAAGGATAACCATTATTTATCTTGTCTGTCCAAAACGGCAAACTATTATTTTTATATATCTCTGCTTGATAGAATTTTGTAGAAATATCTCCATGATAAGCATCGCCTATGAAGTCAGGGGTAAAAAGTATCTTATCTTTGGTTAAAAATAATAAACCTAAAAAAATAAAAAGAAAAAGAATTAAAAAGATATTCTTCTTTTCTGAAAAAAAACCCATTGTTGAATTATTATAACATGGTATGATATTATTATGAGGAAAAAAAAGAATACTTTGATAGGTTTTACTCTGATTGAGCTTCTTCTGGTAATTGCCATCTTGGGGATACTAGCTACTCTAATAATTGGTAATTTTATTACCTCTCTTAAAAAAGGCCGTGATGCCAGAAGAAAAGGTGATTTGGAGCAGGTTCAGCGAGCCTTGGAGATGTACTATGAAGATAACCGTGCTTATCCAGAGGAAAGCGAAATAGTTTTTGGCAGTGAGTTTTCCAAAGATAACTATGTTTATATGAAAAAACTCCCTAACGACCCAACTTCAGGCAATAACTATCTTTATCAATCAGATGGAACATATTACAAGCTTTATTCTTGTATAGAAAATTCTCTTGATCAAGGTCCAGGGGTTGACCAATCAGGCTACGAAGTAAACTGTGGAAATTGTGATTCCTGCCGCTACGGAATCTCTAGTCCTAACACTACTCCTTAATCTTCTTTAACAACTCTGCTTTAAAATCGATCGCTTCCTGATAGTTAGGCTTCAACTCTATCGATTTATTGATATTTTTTAGCGCCTGATCATCCCGCCCTAATGTCTGGTAAAAAAATGACAGATAATAAAATAGTTTCGGATCATTAGGAGACAGTTTTACTGCCTGATTTAGAGCATCAATACCTTTTTCTAACTCTTTCTTATCAAGATTAGCTTGATAAAATAAAAGTTGATTTTTTATCTTAGTCTTCCAGTATAAAATATTTAAAGGCGACTGCTTAAGGGTGTTATCGTTATAAATTTTTGAAGCTGTAATTAAATCGTTAGCGACTTTATTATCTTTTTGATAGGCGAAAAGGGCGGCCAGGTAAGCTAAAGATGAAGAAAGCTTATCTTCGTAGACTGGTTCTTGGCGAAGATGATAGGCGGTGTCAAAATAATAAGTAGCTTTTTGGTAGTCATTAACGCTGGGGTTAAGATAATTTAATCCCTTAGCGTAATTAGTATCAGCTAGCCAGTAGATAGTAATAGAGAATAGAAGATAGAGAATGGAAGATAGAAGAAAAAAAGATAACCATTGAAATAGATTTAAGTCATTGAGAGAGATTGCTTTGTCTCCGCTTAAGCGGGGGGGTCCTCGCAATGACAAGATGAATGCAGGAATGAGATAAAAATATAAATTAATTGTCGTTGTCGAAAAGCCAAAGAAGTTGGTGATTAAAATCGTAACATAGGCAATTAATAAACAAAGTTTAAAAATTGAAAAATTATTTTTTAAAAATTGACTGAAAATTGAAAATTGAAAATTGAAAATTAAGAATAAATATGTTCCTAACCCTATGAATCCAGTAGTTGCTAAATAATTAAGGTATTCATTGTGTGCCTTGTTATAAAGATAGTCCCATTCAGAGGTCAAATTATGCTCCTTTGGCCGGACAAAATAGTAACTGTAAGCAAAGGTTTCGACACCGGTGCCAAATAAAGGATACTTTAATCCCAAATCAATAGCGCCTTTCCAAACAATTTTTCTAATGTCTAAAGACTCGGTTACAGAACTAGTATTGTTATATTGTTTTATTGCTATATTGTTATATTGCTTAATAATCCAATCTTTATTGATAAATCCAAAAATAATTAAAATAAAAAAAACTATAATTAAATATAGTCGTTTTACCCTTATCTTATTAAGATAAAAATAGTAAACAACAAGAGCCAATATTCCAAATACTACCGCGACTAGAGAAGATCGGGAACGGGTAAACAAAATGCAAAAGAAATTTAAGACTAAGTATAAAGTATTTAGTATTAAGTATTTAGTATTGGTTCGGTTTTCGACTAAGAAGTAAATCCCAATAAAAAAATTAATCGCCAAATAAGCGCCTAACCAGTTGGGTTGGCCCAAGGTGGAAAACATCCGCTCGGCTGGATTAAAGACATTGGTCGCAGTTGACCAGCAAAGATTATCAAACCGCCTCATAAAAACTAAACAGGTTAAATCATGCCCAAATTTACCTGGCAAACCCCAAACAATCACCAGCAAAGAACCAATAAGAGAAGTTTTTAATATTTTTTTATAGTTAAGGCGATTGGAGACAAAACCGTAAAAAAGTATGATATAACTTATAATTGAATAAAGTCCACCGTTAAAACGACCATAATAGCCAAAAAGAGACGTGTGTCTGTCAATAGAGAAAATGGTGGAAAGAATCTGTGAAGCAAAAAATAAAAGTAACGGAAGATCAAGAGGTGTCTTTTTAAAAATAAATTTTTTTGAAAGAATCATTTTCAACAGCCAAAAAAAGACAATTAAAACAGTAATTAAATAAATAAAAAGCATTTTGTTAAACTCAAACAGTTCGGAAGTGTTGGGAAACATGATTAAAGGAGTAATAAAAAAAAGTAGTGAATATAAAAATTGAAGAATTTTATCAATCATGAAGATAACTTTAATCGATTATTTTAAAAAAATCAAGCTGCCTTTTTTTTCAAATTTTGAGATCTATTTTGATTTAGGGACTTCCACCACGAAAATCGCCATTAAAGATAAAGGTATTATTCTAAGAGAATCATCGTTTTTAGCTTATAACAATAAAATTAAGGACTATCTGTTTTTTGGCGATGAAGCAAAAACAATCATTGGAAAAACTCCTGATTTTATTAAAATAATCAGGCCAGTTATTAGCGGCGTTATCTCTGATTTTGATGCCGAAGTCGCTCTTTTAAAAAAATTTTTGGAAAGATCGGTCTATCTTTATTTTTCCAAACATCTGCTAAAACCAGTTTTAACTGCCGTCGCTATCACTCCCTCAATCGCGACAGAGATTGAACAGAAAGCCGTCGAAGAAGCTCTTTTAAAAGCTGGCATGTCACAGGTCCATCTTATCGAAAAACCTTTAGCGACGGCAACTGGTTGTAACATTAATATCTTTTTTAACCAACCATACTTGATTGTCGATTTGGGAGGAGGACTTTTTGAACTGACCATCGTCGGCTCCGGCGGCATCATCGCTCAAAAAACTTTAAAAAATGCTGGTGAAGCAATGAACAAAATTATCTATAACTATCTTTATCTAAAATATGGCTTAATCCTAGGCGAGGCAACCTGTGAAGAGCTAAAAACAGCTCTCCTTAACTTTTCCGACGAAGAGAAAATTTTAACCATCAGAGGTAAGTCATTGGAAACCGGTCTTCCTAAGTCAGTTAAAATAAAGACTAGCGACATTAAAGAATCCCTTTTGACTATTTTCAATCAGTTAGTTGACGCCATTAAAGAGTTGATTGAGTCATCGCCTCCTGAGGTAGTCGACGAAATTCTTCAAAACGGTATTATTTTGGCCGGTGGATTAGCTAAAACCAAAGGAATTGACAAATTTATTTCTGATGAGATAAAAATCAAGACGGTGGTGGCGGAAAACCCTGAGCTGGCAACAATCACCGGTCTAATGAAGATTAGAAAAAATCCAGAAAATTTTTCTAAACTAATTATTAATCAATAATAAACCTTATGATCGATTTCCCCCAATTGGAACAGTTTCTTAAGCAAACTCTTGTTTATAATCAATCTTTAAATACAAGCAAAATTGATTTTTATATGGCTAACGGTTTAGTCTATAAAGGAGAGGAAAAGATTTCTAAAGTTGGTCTAGCTGTTTCGGCTTCAATTGAAATCTTTAAAAAAGCAGTTGAAACAAACTGCCAGGCTTTGATTGTTCATCATGCCTTTAACTTTCCCAGTGGAGTTAAATACGACTTTCTTTTTCAAAACCGTTATTCATATTTGGTAAAAAATAATCTTTCCCTTTTTGGCTATCATTTTTTACTAGATAGTCATCCAGATTTCGGTCACAATGTCCTGATTGTTAAAGAAATTGGTGGGGTAGTGGAAAAACCTTTTTTACACCGAGGCGATCCCTGGGGGTATTTTGGAAAGGTAGACAATCTTTCATTAACAGAAGTAGTCAATAAATTAAGACCAAAGTTAAGTCTGAAGATGGCGGTTTATGATTTTGGCCCAAAAAAAATTAACCGAATCGTTGCCATATCTGGACGGGGAACGCCTCTTCCAACCGATATTCAGTATTTAATCGACAATAAAGTCGATCTCTATATCACTGGTGAAAATTCGGAATGGGTAAGAGAAATTTTCCGAGAAGTAAAAATCAACTTTCTCGCTGGCGGACATTATCATACGGAAAGATTTGGCATTTTGGCGTTGGAAAAAATAATTAAGGAAAAACTGGACGTTAAAACTGAGTTTATTGAACTAATCAATAACGTCTAATTTTCCTATTGATTTTTGGAAAGAGGTAAGATAGAATTTAACTTGCTCAATTTTTTGAGTGTGTTTTTTCTGCTCTTTGAAAATTTGAGTAGTTTCTTTGCCAATTTAATTCATATTTAGTCTTAGTAATCGGGTTAGGATCGTCCCGATTTAGTCGGGAGTATCTTAAAATTTTTTTAAGAGTTTGATCCTGGCTCAGGATGAACGTTGGCGGCGTGCCTGAGATATGCAAGTCGAGCGCGGAGGTACCGTCTGGTACCTCCAGCGGCGGACGGCTGAGTAACACGTAGGAATCTACCCTTTTCTGGGGAATAGCTTACCGAAAGGTGAGATAATACTCCATAGCACCCCGCTTTGCGGGGTTAAAGAGCTTAACCGCTTGGAAAAGGATGAGCCTGCGGCCTATCACGGTAGTTGGTGGGGTAAAAGCCCACCAAGCCTATGACGGGTAGCTGGTCTGAGAGGATGGTCAGCCAGAGAGGGACTGAGACACGGCCCTCACTCCTACGGGAGGCAGCAATCAGGAATAGTCGGCAATGGGCGCAAGCCTGACCGCGCGACGCCGCGTGTAGGAAGAAGCTCTTATCGAGTGTAAACTACTGTGGTAGGGAAAAAACGGCCCGCTTAGCGGGCTTTGATGGTACCCTACAAGAAAGGGGCCGCTAACTGCGTGCCAGAAGCGTCGGTAATACGTGGGCCCCAAACGTTATCCGGTTTTACTGGGTGTAAAAGGTCGCGTAGGTGGTCCGATTAGTCCTATTTTAAATTCTTCGGCTAAACCAAAGAAAAGGATAGGATACTATCGGACTTGAATTTACTTTAGGGAGAATGGAACTCAGGGAGGAGTAGTGAAATGCGTTGATACTCTGGGGAACACCAGTGGCGAAAGCGATTCTCTAAAAGTTTATTGACACTGAGGCACGAAAGCTAGGGGAGCGAAGCAGATTAGAGACCTGCGTAGTCCTAGCCCTAAACGTATGTCTGCTAGCCGCACTCTCCGCCTTTTTGGTGGAGGGTGTAGCGAAGGCAACCCGTTAAGCAGACCACCTGGGGAGTACGGCCGCAAGGTTGAAACTCAAAGGAATTGGCGGGGAGGCACACAACCAGTGGAACATGTGGTTCAATTCGACACAAACCGAAGAACCTCACCAGGGTTTGACATGCTATCGTTTATCTTGCCAGAAATGGTAGGAAATCCGCAAGGATGATAGCACAGGTGCTGCATGGCTGTCGTCAGTTCGTTCCGTGAGGAGTGCCCTTAAGTGGGACAACGAACGCAACCCTTGTCTTGTGTTATACATTTCACAAGAGACGGTCCTACGCTTAGCGTGGGAAGGAAGGTAAGGCAGACGTCAAGTCAGCATGGTCCTTATGTCCTGGGCTACACACATGTTACAATGAGAAATGACAACGAGCTTTGCTAGCAGGCAACTGTAAGCAAATCTCTGAAAATTTCTCTCAGTGGGGATTGAGGTCTGCAACCCGACCTCATGAACGCGGAATTGGTAGTAATCGCGGATCAGCATTGCCGCGGTGAATACGTTCTTGCCTCTTGCACACACCGCCCGTCAAGCCAACAAAGTCGTTGATATCTGAAGGTCCCGCTCAGCGGGATCGAGGATATCGCCGGCGATGGGGGTTAAGTCGTAACAAGGTAACAGTTTTGGAAGAAGCTGTTGGATCACCTCCTTTCTTTTTTTTCCTAACCCGTTTACTAGACTAAAACTTCAATCAATAGTTAATGAAATTTCTTTAAGAGGTTATAGGTAACATCATCCAGGGTGATAATTCCTTCAATATGTTTTTGGTCATTAATCACTGGTATGGCGTAAAGCTTGTATTTAAACATTTTCTTAATAACAATTTCTTCAGGCGTCGTTAAGTGAGAGACAATTACATTTTGGGTCATAAATTTATAGACTGGCATATTTAAGTCTTGCAGTAAAAGTTCATGAAGGGAGAAAACGCCGACTAGTTCTTTATTTTTATTAATAACATAGACATAGTCTAAGGAAGAAAAATCAACCGTTTCTTTTTTTATCTGGTCGATTACTTCTCGGACCAGATCTTCCGGCTCAACGGTCAGATATTCAGTAGTAATTAGTTGACCAATAGGATTTTTCGACAAAACCAGTAAATGAAGAATTTCTTTTTTTATGTTCTCATTAAGGAAGTCTATTATCTCTTCCCTTTTTTTTAGGGGTAAAGTCAGCAAGACATCGACCGCCTCGTCGGGATCGATATAGTTTATTAGCCTAGCAGCGTTCTCTGGTTTAAAGTGTTTAAATAAAGCGGTCTGATAGTTAATATTTAAATTACTGATTACCTCAGCCGCTTTTTCCGTATCAAGCATCTTTAAAAACTTTCTTGCCGTTAAAACATTGGTTCTCTCTAGGTAGTCGGCTAAATCTTCTGGTCTGACTTTTTCTAACTTCTCTTCTTTTTTTTTCAGTTTTACCTGTCCACGAATAAGCTCAAGTGGCTGAATGTCAGCCCATGATAGGAAGTTTGAAGTTAATTTAATATTAAAAAACCTGATGAGTTTATAAATATAATCCGTCCACAACCTAATTCTTCTTATAATTCCTAAAATTCCTATGTCAACGCCAGCAATGTAGATTTTGTCTTTTTCTTGGAGAACGACGTCATTGACGCGGACAATTTTATCACCTTTAAGGTCGATTATCTGTTTATCAAGGAGATTCTTTACTAAATAAAGTTCATTTTCTTCAAGGTATGAAGTCAAAAAATCCTTTTCAATAGTAAAGTCGATGTTAATTTTTTTGAGATAATCAATTGGGATAATTAACTTTTGACCAACTTTGTTACGGATAACGAATTTTGTCACGAGAGGATTTTCTGCCACTAAAAAGATAAAGTCCTCTAATCTACCTACCTGGATCCCGTCCTCGGTGACGACATTTCTGTGACAGATTTCTGAAAAGTAGATCATGTCTATATGTTATAATAACTATAATTATTATAACAATTATTTACAAATAGTCTGCACTCTTAGTTTAATGGTAAAACAGTTCTCTGATAAAGAACAGACTGATGGTTCGATTCCATCAGAGTGCACCATTTGGGAAATAGCGAAATCGTTGGGTGCGGCGCTCGCGTCGCCGCCGCCCGATGCGAGCGCCGCAAAAGGAAAATTCAAGCCCGCCGAGAGCCGCCGATTCAATAAAGAATAGTTCGAGCCGACTTTTTTTGCCATGATTGATAAATCATGGCAATTATTTTTTTCGCGCGCGATTTTTTGCGCTCGTAGAGCGCAGTTTACGAATTCTCTAACTAGTTCGAGCCAAGAGTTACCATTTTTCTGAATGAGCGATTTTTTCTGTGTCAACCGCAATTTTTCTTCAAACAAGTCGTTCTTTTTCTGTTTGTAAATTTCCGGCTCGATGACTTGATCAAGGTAGCCGTCAAGAAGCCTATTGAGTTTGATTTCGGTTTCTTGGATTTGAGATTCAGTCTTTTGAGTTTCTGTTTCAGTGTTCAATCGATCTTTTTCTTCAGCTTCGATAATCCATTTCTCAAAATATGGTTCCCAGCCTTCATGTAAGCCGCAATCACGGATAATTTTTCTTAGTTGTTCTTCAAGGATTGGTTCAGAAACATATTTTTGATTACAAGATTTTAACTTTTTAGTGCAACGGTAGTAAACATATTCAACCGCGCCTCTGGTTTTAGGATAAACTTTGGTGTGAGTTTCCGCCGTGATTGCGGCGCCACACTCACCGCATTTTGCCAAACCGGAAAAAGCAAAGTCGTGACCTTTGTTTCTGGGTTTTTCAATTTTCTCAATTTGTTCTCGAACCTCGTCAAACAGCTTTTTGCTGATAAAGGTTTTGTGAGAACCTTGATAGTACTCTCCGGCGTAGCTCATAATGCCTAAGTAAAATTTACTCTTGAGCATATTTTTAACTTGATCCACTTTAACGGGTTTCCCGTTAAGTTTTTTAATCCCAAACTTATGGAGAAAATTTGAAATTTCAACAAACGATTTTCCGCCTTCAGCAAAAAGCTGAAAGGCTTTTTTGACAACCTTGGACAATTCAGGATCAACGTCTATTCCCCTCGTTTTGGGATTATTGAGATATCCATAAGGTGCTTTACTTGGCCAAACTCCGTTGCGGAGTTTTTGGCGGTTTCCTCGTTTAACGTTCTCACTTAAATTATCAACATAATATTTGCTCTGGCCGAAGGCGATTGAGAGCATAAATTTGCCTTGAGGCGTTGACTCAAACCAAAACGAGGGAAATTTCAGATCAAGGAGTTTGCCGGTATCGAGAAGATAGATTACTTTGCCTCCGTCAATCGAATTTCTTGCTAAACGATCGGGGTGCCAACTCAAAATTCCGTTGGCTTCACCTTTCTCGATTTTCTTTAAGACCAGCGCAAATTGCTCTCGGCCGGGGACTTTAGCAGTTTTAGCCTCTGTGATAAATTCAGATATGGAAAGATTTTCTCTTTTAGCAAACTCCTTGAGTTCGGCAATTTGCGCCTCAATACTCAAAATTTGTTTGTCTTTTTCGTCAGTTGATTTTCGGCAATAGGCAATGTATTTAATCATGATTGTTTTCCTAAAAGTTCTTTAAGCTCGCGTAAGCGAGCAGGGTTTCTTTTTAAGAAACCTAATTTTTGCGTTTTTCTTCATTCTTTTTTACGGCGGCTCTCGGCGGGCTTGAATTTTCCTTTTGCGGCGCTCGCATCGGGCGGCGGCGACGCGAGCGCCGCACCCAACGATTTCGCTATTTCCCAAATGGTGCTCGTTTTTGGAAAAATTCGAACGTATTTCAAAGAAAATTGTTAATTGTTTGCTCGCCCCGCTTTGCGGGGCTCGCAACTCCAGCGTGGCGCCCCCACCCGCCGCGCTTCCGAAAAAGTCGGCTCGAACATTCCGCTGAAAGCGGAACAAAGAAAAACGCAAAAATTTTAAAGAACTTTTATTAACTCAAATGGCCGCCTTGGTGAGCTCAAATCCGTGAGGACTTGTCCAAGACGGCCATTAAAAATCCCCACGTATTTTTGAGCTCAATTTAAATATACAAAACTCTCAACGAAAAGGCAATGACTATGGACTTTTTATCTCTGGTTTGTTATACTTACACCACTTATGAAAATGGAAAAGACACTCTCAAATAACTGTTGCTGTTTAACCAACTTCTCTTGTTGGGAGTGTTTTTTGTGTACCTAAGTTAGAATAAATAAACAAAAAACAGAACCTCCCAACAGGGAGGTTTTTTTATGGCATAAATTTTTAAAACATATGATAAACAAAATCAAAATAATCAAAAACAATTTAATAAAACAACACGAACGTATTAGAAAATCCCATTTGTCTGAGTTGATAAGGGAAATAAAACATGATGGGTTTGTTCGGAATCCAATCATTGTAGATAAAAATACGATGATAATTTTAGATGGTCATCACCGGTTTAGCGCCATTAAGTCTCTCGGCTTAACGTCGTCGCCGGTGTATCTTTGTTGACTATAACAATAGAAAAATTATGGTTTCGTCATGGAGAAAAGGAGAAAAAATAACAAAAAAGTTAGTAATTGAAGCTGGTTTGACTGGTAAGTTGCTTAAGCCAAAAACGTCAAAGCATTTTATACCAAACAGACCACTAGAGATAAAAATTCCGTTATATAAATTAATTTGAGGATAACATTATGAAATACAACACTTTACTACAAACAATAGGAAATACTCCTATCGTGGAGTTAAAAAAATATTCGTCTAAAAATGTAAAAATCTTAGCGAAATTAGAGGGTAATAATCCTGGTGGTTCTGTTAAAGACAGGGTTGCTCTTTTTATGATTAAAGATGCTCAACGGAATGGTCTTTTGACGCCAGGGAGCGAAATAATTGAGGCGACCAGTGGTAACACTGGAATAGGTCTAGCTATGTTATCGGCGGTCTTTGGTTATAAATTTACTGCCGTAATGCCAGAAAGTGTGAGTATTGAAAGAAGAAAACTGCTAGAAGCTTATGGAGCGAAAATAATATTAACTGATGGCGAGAAAGGAACAAATTACGCAATTGAGGTAGCCAAAAAAATAGTTAAAGAGAGTAAAAAATACATCATGCTCGATCAGTTTAATAATCTTTCGAATATAAAAGCGCACTACGAAACTACGGGCGTTGAAATAATTCGAGATGTGCCGAAAATTACTCACTTTGTTGCCGGTATGGGAACAGGTGGAACTTTGATGGGCGTTGGGAAAAAATTAAAAGAATATCGAGATAATATTCAAGTTGTTGGAATCGAACCAAAGCCGTTTTCAACAATTCAAGGATAACGGAATATGAAATCGTATACACCGACAATATACAAAGAATCTAGTCTTGATCAAAAACTATTTATACCTGATGATCAACTAGCCTTTGATCTAGCAAAGGATATCTTCAGGAAAGAAGGAATTTCAGTGGGTATTTCATCTGGCGCGGCACTATGGGGAGCTATTGAGGTAAGCAAAGAAATTAAAAAAGGAATAATTGTTACCTTATTCCCAGATAAAGGAGATAGGTATGCAAGTACCGCTTTGTTTAATAATCAATTATAATTAAAAAATATATGATCAAACAAAAAATAGTCACAAAAAAAGCACCTGCGGCAATAGGACCATATTCGCAAGCAATAGTGGTTGGAAATTTTGTTTTTACGGCTGGTCAAATCCATCTTAAGCCCAATGGTGAATTACTGGCAGGAACAGTAGAGGAGAAAATGCATCAAGTAATGAAAAATCTTGAGGCAGTTTTGCAAGCGTCAGGGGTAAATTTCTCTGACGTTGTAAAAACAACGGCGTATATTACAGACGAATCAATGTTCCGTCGAATTAATACTGTCTATTCGGAATATATGAACGAACCATACCCAGCCAGAGAAACTGTTGTTGTCAAATCATTACCAATGGGGGCTGAAATAGAGATAAGCATGATTGCGGTTAAAAAATGAATTACTTACTCGCCCGATGGGCGAGTAAAATCGCGCGCGCAAAAAATAACGGAAGCGCGGCGGGTGGGGGCGCCGCTTTCTTTGAAATACGTTCGAATTTTTCCAAAAACGAGCACAATAAGGGAAATTGAAGAAACGAGGAAGCAGAAAGGGTTGATGTATCACTCTCGTTTATAGGTTCGAACTGGTAATCGGCAAGTAATAGCTCTCCGCTAATTCTTCTTGTATACTCAAACGGCTTTAGCAGGTCAAGACGCAATAATTTCTGGTCAATTTGCAGGTTCGATCCAAGTGTTGAAACTATAGTTCGTCTTTCTTCATGAGTACCATTTTCCAGCCAATATCGGCACCGGTGAGCAAAATTAAAGGTTTTATTTGCCTGACCATTGGCTTCTTCAATTTTATTATCAACGGTGCTTAATCTTTTCTCCAGCTGGGATATTTCAACTTCAATTTTCTTTTTATCCAAAATATATTCTTCGTTAGTCATCAGCTCATTATTCATATTGGTCAATGACATGAATTTATTTTTAAGGTTGATTTGTTTCTTTTTGGTGTTAATGATTGCCTGGTTTAGCGACTCTTCAGTTTCAACCTTGCTTTTAATTTCTGATTTTGTGACAAACTCCATGTATTTTTTTGCCCAGTCAACAAAATCTTTGGGAACATATAGACTTAAAAGCAAAGTTTTAATCTGGTCCTCTAAATCTTTTTCCGTCGTTGCCGGCTGATTACAATCAGGATCCTTTTTCCTAGTACAGTGGTAGTAAGTATAAACATGAAGGGGAATATTCATCTCTTCTTTATTTAATTGACAGGTAGGGCATTGATTATGGCGTTCAGGATTAAATTTCGTATGACATTTTGGACAGATTAGGCGGTAGTGCGTTTCACCGGTGACGGCACAACCACAGGGACAATTTAAAACACCCGTATATGCCAAATCCCTTTTGGTTATTCGTTTTCTTCCCCGGGCATCCAAAATCTCCTGGGCTTTTTGAAATTCTGACTTTGTCACCATCGGTATATGGATGCCTTCGTATATTTGGCCGTGATAAATGAACTGGCCGCAGTAAAAAGGGTTTCTGAAAATCTCATAAATTTTGTTTTTCACTATCATTTTTCCGTCACGTTGCCGCAAGCCCCATTCATCAGTGGCAATTCGAACAATTGACATCGGAGTATAACTTCCTGTCAAAAACATATCCCACATCCGTTTTACCAGAGGAAAACGTTCTTTATCAACCTTTATATCTTTTAGTCCCTTGGGTAAATATCTGTCGTTATAATAACCAATGACTGCCCGAATAGGTGGAATACCTTTTTTGACTTTGTTATATAAACCTCTTGTGACATCACGGCTTAAGTCATGGCTAAACTTGGCTGATTGGCCAAACTCGTGGGTAAAATTGACGATTTCTTCGGAATCATAAACTCTTGTAGGTGTAACGATCTTCATTTTTCCCTGTTCAACCAGCCACATGATATCACCGCCGTCTTTTAAATTTCTAGCCAAGCGGTTAATATGCCAAACGATAACATTATTAGCCTCACCTTGTTTTATTCTCTCCATCATTTCATTAAATACAGGTCTTCCTGGGACTTTGGCTGATTTTGACTCCAAATACCAATGAAGGACAGAAATATTACGAGGTTTAATAACCTTTTCCAAAAGTTCTTCTTTTTGTGACTCTATACTTTGTATCTGTTTATCCTCTTCTTCGGTTGATTTTCTCAAGTAAACAAAATAGTTGTCCATAATAAAAATAATGCCCCCGCTGGTGAGATCAGAACGGTTAGGTCCTGTCCAACGAGGGCATTAAAAAACCTAACCTTTTTCTGATCTCAAGATTATTCTATAAAACTTATTTGCTGTTTTTCAACTGGTAATTTAATCCATGATTGAAAATATAGAAAAACATTTTGACTTTATCCTCAGTAGTTATGAGTTTTGGGTGATCGATAATATATGAGTAGGCGATTTCAATGTTTTTTAGATTTTTACCATTATGAGCGTCCTTAAACATCTTATACCACCGCTTATCCAGGCCGCCGGTAAATTCGAGTTCGAGACTTTCCGCATACCGCCGGGCTTTATCCTGCCACGGAAACTTTATAGGAGAGCGATTGGGATCTTGTAGGGAGATTGAGAGTTTATCTGCTTTTGTTCTTATAAGGTTTACTAATTCTGGGTTTTTACCAGTGTTTGTAAATTCTTCTTCATTCTTATCATTATTGTTTGTTTCTTTTTGTTTTCGCTCTGCTTTCGGTTTGTTTTCAAAAAAGGTTTCTGGGTTTTGATAAAGATCATAGTTTAAGATTGTTACAATGCTATATTTATTGGTTGATTTTCTTTCAATTGTCCTTTCCGTTTCAAGATATTTTAGTATCCGCGATACAGTTGATGTCGATAAATTGAAAAAGTCGGAGATTGATAAAATTGAAGTTACTGTTTGTCCCCGTTTAATGGTTGTTTTGATACCTTCCAAAATAATATCGTTGTCCTTATGATTTGCTTTAAGAAGAAGGAATATAAAAACAGAAAAATAATTTGGTTTTCTCGTTAATGGATTATCCAGTAGTTTTCGATGAATTTTAATCCATCCCTTATTTTCTGATATTGCTGTTGTATCCATATTCTTTCCCTCTTTCAAATTCAAAATTAGGAACAATTACATAACCTTTGCCGTGGCAGCCCTGACAAGTTTTTGTGCCGTATTTGAGAGTGCCAAAACCATTACAGACCGGACAACGCTCCGAATGAAACTGAGGAGTGACTTCCTTAATTATTGTTTTCTGGTTTATATCCTTGTTTCCGTCCATATCTTTCAATCAAAAATATCTAATAAATAAAGCCTTTTGGTATCGGCTGGGAAATAATTGAGAACATTTTTATAAATTTTTTTGCCTGTTGTTTTGCTTTTTCAAAGGAAGGTTTTAGTCCATAGTGTTTCTCCATCAAATCCTGAAATTCTTTTATCGCGTTGTCCGGCAATTCAATCGGTAGAGTTGTATTTTTCATAAACTATTTTTTTAGTAAATTATTTGGTTTTAATTCTTTTTTTGACCAAGGACGAAAAGGAAATAAAAAACAATCGGTATCATCACAATCCTTACGTTTTGCCCCTCCCATACAATCAAAACATTTAAGACGAATTGCCTTATCTCTTTTTTTTATTTCAGCAATCAATGTATTTTTTGATTGCGATCGGTAATTTGCCATTTTGATAAACTCAATTTGAAAAGCCAATAAACTGGCTATTTACTAAACCAATAATAAAAGGGGAAGTTGTAAAGACAAAATCAGAATTATGGAGGTAATAGTATCTTTATATTGTCAGTATGACTTAATTCGTTTAATTATTTTTCTTATAAGGTCCATGGATAAATCAATATCAAGACCGGAATAATAATCTTGTATCTGCCAATCTGTCTTTCCTTCAGATAGCATTTCGGCTATTTTGCAGCATCTACTAAAACGCCTAAGGGGTAATAATTTTTTCTTAAAATATCCAGGGATGTTTTTTTGACGTTTATCGATTTGAAAATAATACATAGCGGATAAATCTATATCGTCAGTATTGGGACCGAAAATTAAAGATAATTTTCGCTCTAATTCTTTATCGTTGTTGTCATAAGTTATTCTTTCAGAAACAATAATACCGGTATTTTCTATTGACTCTTTAAAGCCGTGATTAAACCAAATGTAGTCTCGGATAATGTTGTGTAATTCTTGATCTAATTTCAAATAATTGATGAATTTTTTTATTTCAAAATCAAAAACTGCCTGGTGGTTATTTTTAATGATAATAACGCGTTTATAAAGTTCGGAGTCGGTTGATTTGACTTTTTTTATTGTTTTAAATTTAAGAAAAATGCGGGATATCTCAAGTTCTGTATATCTTATATCTTTTACTTTTTCAGGGATGATTGAATGTAAATTTTTCCACCAGTGTTGCCATTTATTTTTAGTCAGAAAACCTTTTTCTATTGGAATATGCCAATCTTTTCTTAGTGCCTGGATTTTAGTTTTTTCGCGAAGCATTATTAAATGAAGTCGCTGCTGAAAACCCTTACTTAATTTTTTATTCAAAAATTGGTTAAAGATGATTCTT
>Ga0172375_10004064_pt1 | contig 21878 bp, 33 predicted proteins | sample LakKiv1m_FD_114537 | JGI IMG/M metagenome (GOLD analysis project Ga0172375, IMG submission 114537) | Freshwater microbial communities from Kabuno Bay, South-Kivu, Congo - kab_092012_11.1m | ecosystem: Environmental > Aquatic > Freshwater > Lake | place: Democratic Republic of the Congo... | reverse complement strand
CGCACAAATCAGGAAAAGCGAAGAAAACTTTTTTGCTGGCTGGCGAGCGTTAGCGAGCGGCGGCGGGGCGGAGCGTCAGTTTCGCTCAAAGAAATTTCGCGCAAAGTTTAGAATATCCCACCAATCGCAACTTTCGCCGTTTTGGGAAAGGATTGCCTCGCGGCTTCGCCACTCGGCATTCGGGCTTTGCGCCTTGCGCAAAGCCATAAAATCCCACGGCGGACAAAAAGAAAAGGAAATGGATTTAATTGTTTCGTATCTAAAATAATAATTTAAAAATTATGCTCAAACCAAAATATTTTCTCTACGCTCGCAAATCAACGGAAGATGACGACCACCAAATAATGTCCATTGAGGCGCAACTCTTTGAATTGCGGGAATATGCGCGTAGAGAAAATCTTGAAATTATTGAGGAATTTCAAGAGGCGAAAAGCGCAAAGAAACCCGGGCGAGAAATGTTTGCCGCCATGATTGAACAGATTGAGAAAATGGACGGCGCAGGAATACTCGCGTGGCATCCCGACAGATTGGCGCGTAATTCGGTGGATGGCGGCAAAGTCATTTATCTCGTAGACACCGGCAAGATCGTTTCTTTGCGCTTTCCGACATTTTGGTTTGAGCCCACGCCGCAAGGGTTGTTTATGTTGCAAGTGGCGTTCGGTCAATCAAAATATTATTCCGATAATTTGGTAGAAAATATCAATCGCGGTATCCGCCAAAAACTCCGCCGTGGCGAATGGCTGACAAAAGCGCCGTTTGGTTATGTGAACAACACAAAAACAAGAACGATTGAACCACACCCGACACTATCAAAAGTTATCGTTCGCGCTTTTGAGGAATTTGCCACTGGAAAATATACGCTTGGAAGTTTGGCGGAGTTTTTGGCTGAACTTGGCTTGGAAACAAAAAACCGAACGCCACTTGCCAAAGCGTCCGTTTCAAGAATGCTTACCAATCAGGCGTATTTGGGCTTGGTAAAGCACAAAGGCGAGTATCACGAAGGACGCTTTGAGCCAATTCTTTCCGCAACGCTTTTTGAAGCCGTGCAGGAAATATTGCGCCGTAAAGCGAAGCCGAGAAAATCTAAACAGCGCCACGATTTTCCATTTACGGGTTTAATGACTTGCGGAGAATGCGGAAGCGCGATCACGGCGCAATTTTCGCACGGCAAGTGCGGCGGAATTTACAGATATTATCGTTGCACAAAAAAGAAAGGCATTTGTTCGCAAAAATATATCCAAGAAAAAGACCTTGCCGCGCAAATTAAGACACGGCTTCAAAGCGTTTCGCTTTGCGACGAGTGGACAGATAAAATGTTGAAGCAAGTTGATGAATGGGAAAAAGAAAATAATCACTCGTCGCAAAAGTTTGTCCAAAATCTGAAAAACAAAATTACAGAAACGCAAGAGAAACTGGACAAATTAGTTTCCGCCTATATTGACGGCGACATACCCAAAGAAAACTATTTGCCGAAAAAAGAGGAATTGTTAAAGCAAAAAGTTTCTTTTGCGAACGATTTAGAAGATTTTGGACAAACAGGAAAGAATTGGCTCCAACCCTTGCGTGCGTGGATTTTAGATACGAAAAAAGCCAAAAATTTGGCTTCTTCCGAAAACTACGAGGAAATGAAGCGGTTTGTTCAAAAAGTCGGAACGAACCCCAAATTTTTGGACAAATCCATTTCCTTTTCTTTTTGCCCGCCGTGGGATTTTGTGGCTTTGCGCAAGGCGCAAAGCCCGAATGCCGAGTGGCGAAGCCGCGAGGCAATCCTTTCCCAAAACGGCGAAAGTTGCGATTGGTGGATATGGGGAGAGTCGAACTCCCGTGCAAATAGTAACCCCTAGCGAATCTATATGTTTAGATTATTTCAACTGCCGAAGCAGATTTAAATTATTTAAGTCAGAAATAATCAAGAGCTTAAATAATCGAGCCTCTAAGTTTTGCGCTTAAGTCGAGACAGGCTTAATTACTAGTCTGAAAGTATTATGCCTAACCAAGTTGATCAGACAACAATTTGGCAGACACCAGCATTATGCTAAAGCAAAGGCCGGAGAGAAATATGGCGAAGCCACACTTCCCTTGTTAGATGCGTTGGCATTTAACAGTTTCTAATCAGTTTTAAGAGATGATTAGCGCTCTACATACACAGCTAAAAGCAAGCCACTTGTCGATACCGTGACATACCCGTATATAAATTATCTTGTCAACGAGCTCTTAATATCCCGCGCGATATCGCGCTTAGATTCTTTCTTCTTCAAATCCTCGCGTTTGTCGAATTTCTTCTTACCGCGCGCGACCGCAATTTTGACCTTCAAGAACCTATTCTTATTATACACCGAAAGTGGCACAATTGTCAATCCTTTCTGCTCTCCTCTCGTGGCGAGCTCGGCTACTTCTTTTTTAGTTAACAAGAGCCGACGGGTGCGATAAGGGTCATATTCGCCAATGATATTATTGGGTTGATAGGGAGGAATAAAAGCGCCAACGAGATAGGTCTCGCCCCCGCGAATGATCACCCGCGCCCCCTCGAGCGACCCTTGTTTGCCTTTAAGTGATTTGACTTCACCACCAAGAAGCTCGACCCCGGCTTCATAGGTCTCGAGCCACTTGTAATTTAATCCGGCTTTTTTGTTTTCGATTAAATTGGACATCTGTTTAATGATAGCAGAAGCTTGATTCTCCAGCCAGAGCTTGCTATCATTTCCTTATCTTGTTTACGCCAATTAGGATCAACCAGCAGATCCGCGCGCGCGAGCTCCGTGTTATCGACGAAGAGGGTAATAACCTCGGCGTTTTAACCTTAGCCGACGCTTTGGCTAAAGCCCAAGAACAAGAGACTGACCTGATTGAAGTCTCTCCCCTTGCCGTGCCACCGGTAGCCAAAATTATGGATTTTGGCAAATACCAATATCTGGAGCAAAAGAAGCAGAAGTTGGCCAAGGGGGCGACCGGCGGCGAGACTAAAAACCTGCAAGTCAAAATTGGGACGGGTGAGCATGACCTAGAACTTAAAGCGAAGAAGGCTTCACAGTTCTTAAAAGAAGGCCACCGGGTCAAGATTGACCTCTTTCTCCCTGGTCGGGCTAAGTATCTTGATCCTAATTTTCTCAGAGAACGGCTCGAGCGTCTCCTTACCTTCATTAGCGAAAACTATAAAATCGCCACCCCACCCCAAAAGAGCCCTAAGGGCATGACTGTAATTATTGAGAGGTCTAAATCTGCCTCCGCTTAAGCTACGGCATGACACAGTAGACAAAACTGCTTGCCTGTAGTAGACTAACTACGCCTGTTTAGGGTAATTTTCGGTACTTGTGCCGTGGTTGCCACAGGCAATTTTACGGCATGAAAACCAATAAATCATTACTAAAGAGGATCAAAGTGACCAAAACTGGCAAACTCTTGGTTCGCGCTTCCGGTCAAAATCATTTCAATGCTAAGGAGAGCCGTTCAAATCAGCTGGCTAATAATCGTGGCCGAACTATTACGATAAAGAATAAAGATCGTGGCCGTTACCACATTTAAAATATGAGTAGAATAAAAAGAGGCACAATTTCGATGAAGCATCGCCGTAACGTCTTAAAAGACGCCAAGGGCTTTCGCTTTGGCCGCTCTAAGAAGGAGCGTGAGGCCAAGGTGGCGCTACGCAAAGCGGGCGTCAACGCCTTCACTCACCGCCGAGATAAGAAAGCGGTTTGGCGCGGTCTCTGGCAAACTTGCCTCTCGGCCGGCCTTGCTCCTTATAGCATTTCTTACAGCAAATTTATCGGCGCGTTAAAAAAGAAAAATATCGCTCTCAATCGCAAAATGCTCGCCGACCTGGCCGCCACCGAACCGAAAGTGTTAGAGTTTTTAGTTAGAGAAGTAACGGCTTAATTACCCTCTTTTGTCGCCGTATTGGTCTTGAGCTTGGATAAATTTGGCCGGACCGTCTTTTTCAAGCGCTTCCTTGTCGGCCTTAACCAGCTCAATGATTCGCGCAATTAAATTTTTGGGGTCTTTGTCGAAAATGATTTTGGGATTGGACCGATGACCATGTTCGATAATCCCCTTCAAAGTTTCGTCCATCTCCCAGTCACCTTCTAAAATGCCAATTGGCTTCTTATCTTCGAACGCCACAGCAAATTCGTGAATGGTGCCGATACGCCCACAACCCAGCACCACGGCGTCACTGGTGCGCGTCAGCAAGATGTCACGTCCCGGGAAGCCTTGCCCGGTATAAATAATGGTATCGAGAAAATCGAGCGGTAGACCCCATTCTTCAACATGCTCCTTCTCGGTCGCAGCTGGTGAGAGACCGATGGATGTGCCCCCCTCTTCTTTTGCCCCCATGGCCGACCATAAGGGCCAGCCGGTCGTGGCGCCGGTGACAATGATCCCGCCTTGGCGGACGATCTCACGCCCTAACTCCTTGGCGGCCTCAAGCGCCCCCTCGCCACAATAAGTAGTATCGGCTGCGCCAGAAACGCAGATTTTGGGCTTTAAATGCTCATTGCGTAATTGTTCTAACTTTTCGTTGTCCATATCACCATATTATATTATTTTTTTATGCCCCGCCACACCTCGGGCTCACTTGAGGTCTGGCGGGAAGTGGAGGGGAGGAAGGATCAAAGGTCGATTTCGACTGAAGTGTTAGCCTCCGGCACGAGAGCGTTAATCCCCAAGTAATCACGCAAGCGTTGAGCTAAAAACATTGAGGCCTTAGGCTCACCCATTACCACAAAAACTTTTTGCAAAGTATCTTTCGCCTCATTAACAAACTCAACTAAGTGATCAGAGTCCTTGTGCGACGAATAACCGTGGATCACTCGCACCTTGGCGCGAACCAAAACTTCTTCACCCATGATCTTGACGGTCTTCGCCCCATCTTGAATCAAGCGCCCTAAACTACCCACTTGCTGATAACCAACTAAAAGCAGAGTGCTATTAGGATCAGGTAGATAATGCCGTTCATGATGCAAGATCCGCCCGCCAGTCGACATCCCCGAACCAGCCAAAATAATCTTCTTCGGATTAGCTTCAAAGATCGCCTTAGATTCATCGGTGCTCAAGGTCTCGTGTAATTGGGGGAAGTGAAAGATGTGATGTCCACCATCCTCCATCTCAGCGCGTACCTCTTCTTTCAGATATTTCGAATATTTTTTATAAACAGCCGTCACCTCAATCCCCATTGGCGAATCAAGAAACACTGGCACGAGCGGGATTCGCGACCCCTCCATCATATTTTCGATTTCGAATAAAATTTCTTGTGTCCGTTCGATCGAAAAGGCCGGGATCATCAACGTGCCACCAGCGCGCACCGTATCTTCGATGGCATCCTCAAGCAGATTGCGACGCTCGGAGCGATCTTCATGATTGCGGTCACCATAGACACTCTCGATCACCAGATAATTAGCCTCGGTCAATGGCTCGGTGTCAGGGAGCAAGGGTGAGGGTGAGTTGCCCAAATCACCGGTAAAAACGAGCTTTCGTTCTCCACGCGCCAGTTCATACATCGCCGAACCAAGAATATGACCGGTATCTTTGAGCGTAAAGCGTAAACCTTCTTTAAGGTTGACTGTCTCGTGATAATCTACCGTCTGCCATAACTCAAGCGCGCGCTTAATATCTTTTTGGTCAAAAAATGGTTCCTCGTTCTCGTGTTCTTTAGAAAACAGGTTAAGGGTGTCGGCAAAAGCAATCTCGCTAATCTCTCTGGTGGGCGAAGTCGAATAGATCACTCCCTTGAAACCCTCTCGCACTAAAAATGGAATTCGCCCAATATGATCGAGATGAGCATGAGTGACTAAGAGATAATCAATGGTTTTAGGATCAAAAGGAAATTTGTCTTTATTTTTTTCATCAAAAGAATGCGCCCCTTGAAAGAGCCCGCAATCAACCAAAATTTTTAGGCCAGACAAACCGTCTTCAAACAAAAAATTAGAACCGGTTACCTCGCCAACACCACCGAAAAAAGTTATTTTGCTTTTTTGTTCCGCCATCCCGTTAGAAATTTATAATCTTTCATATGATCTTTGACCTTTAATTTATTTGCTTATTATAGAACTTATACTCATTTATTTATGGTTAAATTTCGTACGGGACCATATAAATGTGATAAAAAATAAAATCGTAGCGGTAACAGCACCAATTAAATCAAACAGTAAATCATGCAATGAACCCCGCCAACCTTGATAGGCCATCCCTAGCGTCTTAAACTCAACACGCATTATTGACAATTTGTCGGCAGTAAACTCTAACCACTCCCACAGACCACCCACTAAAATAGCCACCACGATACTAATAAGAGCAATCTCTCCCCCGGCCCGTTGCCAACCATCTCGACCTCTCAAATGAAGATAGATTTGGATCGCTACCAAACCCGTCAAGAGCCCTCCTAAGAAATGCATTGGCTGATCAAACCAGGGCCAACGCCAATACCAAAAGTTCTTGAAGGCGAAAAAATCAAGAACAGTAATCACCACCAACAAACAGATCGACAGAATAAAAAATTTCTTGAATTTCACAGCTCTCCCAATTATAGCAGAAAAAATTATGAGTCAATAATAACTTAAACAGCAATAATTTCGTCTTGTTTAAACCACAAGTCGATCTCCAACTTCGCCTCCTCGGGCTTACCCGAAGCATGCACCAAGTTGTAAACCGAACGTTGTTCAGTATTAGAATTAAGAGGCGAATCAATTGAATAATCTCCGCGAATAGTGCCAGGCAAAGAATCACTAGGGTAAGTCGTGCCGACCATCTTACGGACAATCTTAACCGCGTCAGTTCCCTGCCAAATCATCGCCACTGTCTTACCAGCCGTCATATAATCAACATTCCACTTTTGAACCATTTGGCCCATTTCTTTGTTTGATAATTTGCCAAAATCTTCACCCGGATCAAAACCAATTTTGTTATAAAATTCGCGCATTTTAGAACCGACGTTCTCAAACCATTCATCATTCGCGCCGTAATGTTTTAAGGCCAAATCTTTATCGACTTGGACCATTTTAATACCAATCAAATCTAAGCCAATCTTTTCAAAACGACCAATAATCTCGCCGATCAAGCCACGCTTGACCCCATCGGGTTTAACAATTACTAAAGTTTTTTCCATAAAATGTGCCCCCGCCAAACCTCAAGTGAGCCCGAGGTGTGGCGGGGATAAATTAATTAATAATTACCCAGTTAAAATTTCGACGCCAGTTTCCGTTATTACCACTGTCTTTTCGGCGTGAGTAGCCAATTTACCATCCTTGGTCACAAAAGTAAATCCGTCGGGCATTATTTTGATATCGCCCGACCCATCGGTCACCATCGGCTCAATCGCTAACACCATCCCGGGTACCAGTTCAGGCCCCGTCCCCGCTTGGCCGTAATTAGGGATGAAAGGATCTTCGTGTGGTGAATAGCCAACACCATGACCGGATAATTCACGCACCGCTTGAAAACCGGCCTCTTCTATTATCTTCTCGATCACGGCGCTGATATCACCAATCCGTTTGCCTGGCTTAGCCTCGGCCAAACCAGCCCGAAGCGCTTGATTGGCCGTCTCGATCATCTTCTGCCCAACCGACGACACGTCACCCACTGGGACCGAAAGCGCCATATCGGTAAATAGACCATCATGGTTAAGACCCAAGTCCAGACCCACAATATCACCCTCTCTGATCTCACGCTCGCTTGGGATGCCATGGACAATCTCCTCATTAATCGACACGCAAAGGGCTGCCGGATAACCACGCTTGGCGCCGGTTGGTCGATAGTTTAGAAAGGCTGGCTCGTCACCACCCTCCTTAATCAATTTTCGCGCTAAATTTTCAAGTTCAATAGTCTTGACTCCCGGCTTAACTGCCCTTTCAATCTCATGCAAAATCCAGGCCAAGCGTTTGCCCCCTTCTCTTAAAATTTCTATTTCTTCGGCCGTTTTTAGTTTTATCATTTCCCTGCTTCCAACATACTAACTAAATCCTCATGAATTTTTTCTCGTGTTTGCTCACCATCAACTTCAATAAATTTATATTTCGGATTATTGCGATAATACTCGACTGCCGGTAAAACGTCTTGGTCAAACCAGTCTAAGCGTTTATCAATGTCATTAGACTGATCGTCGAAACGGCCACGTTCAAGGAGACGTCGCTTGCTCTCCTCACGTGAGACGTCAAGATAAACAACAACTAAATTAGTGAGGTTATAGAATTTAAAAATATGCTCCAGCATTTGCGCTTCAGGCAAAGAGCGCGGGCAACCATCACAAAAAACAACTTCCCGACCAGAAAAACTGTCGATAAAAGTTTGCGTCCAAGTCCAAACGGCAAAATTGTCGGGCAAACGCTCACCCCGTTCCATCGCCCCCTTTAACATTTTAGCGGAAAAATTATCTTGCTCGGCAAAAGCGCGGAAACGCGCGCCGGTTTCGATGCGCAAGAATTTATGCTCGTCACTAATTATCCCTTTCTCTTTTAGATGTTCAGCCAACTTCTCGACCTGGGTGCCCTTGCCACACCCCGACCGTCCAATAAAAATATAAGTAGGTAAATTATTTTCCATACCTTTATTCTACACGAAAAAAGCGACGATTTCTAGTACTCCCGCATGGAGATCTGGGCGTTGATTTGTTTGATGAATTCGATGATGACCGACACTACGATCAAGAGACTGGTCCCGCCAATCGCCAAAGAAGCGAGGCCAGTAACATGTTGCAAGATAATTGGCAAAAGCGCCACTACACCTAAAAAGAGAGCGCCAATGAGCGTTAGACGAGTGAGAATATTACCGATGTATTCGGCGGTCGAGTGGCCCGGACGCACGCCCGGGATAAAGGCGCCATTCTTTTGCAAATTCTCCGAGATGGCTTGCGGATCAAAAGTAACCGCTGAATAAAAGTAAGTGAAGACAACGACCAAGAAGAAATAGAGGATGCCATAAGCCCAAGAATTATTAAGAAAAGCGGTTACCGCATCGGCCACCATCTTGACCGACGCCCCACCCGTACTCGACAAGAAATTGGCAATCATTTGGGGGAAAAGGATAATGGAGATAGCGAAAATAATCGGCATCACGCCAGCATTATTGACCCGAATCGGCAAATAAGTGGAGGTACCACCATAAACCTTCATCCCCCGCACCCGTTTGGCATAAGTAACGGGGATCGGTCGCTCAGCTTCGGTAATGAAGACAATCGCCCCTAAGATTAAGACGGCGGCCACACTGAAGGCCAGGTACATTGGCGCCATGCTAACATCGCCAGTGATCCAGATCTGCGACACCACCTCCGGCAAACGCGAAACGATTCCGGCAAAAATCAGGAGCGAAACACCATTGCCGATACCATATTCGGTAATCAATTCACCCAGCCACATCAAGAGCATTGAGCCGGCCGTCACCACAATCACATTCAATAACTGATCAAAAAAAGTAAGCGGAAGTAACACCCCCTGACGCTCCAACAATACCAAAAGCGAAAAGCCCTGGACGAAACAAAGCGGCACAGTCAACAAGCGCGAGTATTGCGCCATCTTGCGCCGACCAGCCGCCCCCTCTTCATGATACATTTGTTTAAAGGATGGAAAAATGAGAGTCAAAAGCTGAAAGATAATTGACGCGGTAATAAAGGGGCCGACCCCCAGCATCATAATTGAGAGGTTAGACAAACCGCCTCCCGAGAAGATATTAAGTAGACCAAAAAACTGGTTATTAGATAAAAACTTTTCCAGAGCAACAACGTTGACTCCCGGGATGGGAATTGAGGCGCCAAGACGAAAGAGAAAGAGGGCGCCAACAACAAAAAGAATTCGATTGCGCAGACCGCGATCTTCGAGAACCAGTCTTAGCTTATTTAAAAACGCCTCGATCATATTTTATTTATTTGATAGAACCCCCCGCTTTTTCAATCTTCTCTCTAGCGCTACCAGAAATTAAACACTTCTCGAAAGTTAAGGCCTTAGTCAAAACACCGGTGGCCAAGACTTTGACTACTGGCATTTTACCACTTTTTTTACTAATTAACTTCTTGGTCGCCAAACTGGTTGGACTAACCATCTCCCCCACCTCAAAGACTTTGTTAATCATGAAGAGATTAACTACCGTGGGCTTTTCGTTGACTGGCTTAAAACGATAACCGCGCAATTTAGGCAACTTCTTGATAATATCACGCATCTCTGGGCGACGTTTGTTACCGGCGCGCGCCTTCTGACCCTTGGTCCCGCGACCAGCGGTCGTCCCCCGTTTGCCACCGCGACCAATTTGCCGACTGCGACGATTGCTCTTATTTCGTTGTAAATTATGTAGTTGCATAGTATTAAACCTTCTTAATCTTCGTCTTTAATTGTGACAAAGCCAGAACGGTGGCACGCGCAATGTTTAATTTATCTTTACTGCGCGAAACAATCTTAGCATTGACATCATGCAAACCAGCCAGTGACAAAACCACGCGCACCGCGCTACCAGCGACTAAACCGCGCCCCGGCGCCGGACGTAAAACAACTCGAGCCGACTTAAACTTAGCCATTACTTCATGGGCGATTGACTTCTTGTCAGTCATTGGCACACGAATCATCATCTTTTTGGCCTTATTGAGTGATTTCTCTACCGCCAAGGCCGTATCACCGGCCTTACCAATCCCGACTCCGACTCGGCCATTCTTATCACCGGCGACTAAAGCCACCGAAAAGCTGAAGCGACGACCACCCGAAACCACCCGCGCCACCCGGCGAACATTGATTGTCTTCTGATCAAATTCGGGCTTGACCCGTTCGGCACCAAAGCGATTACCACGGTTACCCCCTGGTCGGTTGCCACCGGGACGATTACCGCCAGTGCTACCGCCACGACCGAAAGTTGGTCGAGGATTATTATTCGGCGCAAAAACTTTTCTTGTTACTTTGTTTGCTGTTTGCTCTGCCATAAAATTTATTAAAACTAAAATTGTAAACCACCGACCCGAGCGCCCTCGGCCACGGCTTTAACTCGACCAGTAAATTGATAACCGGCACGGTCAAAAACGGCTTTGCTAATTTTTTTCTCCTGCGCTTTAGACGCCAACAATTTGCCCACTTCCGTACTGGCTAAAACTTTGGTTTGTAAACCCTTCTCTTTCTTCGCTGGTAACTTAACCATACTATCGGAAACTGAAACTAAAGTCTTACCTAGAGTATCATCAATCAACTGCGCAAAAATATGCTTGTTCGAACGAAAAATCGACAGGCGTGGTCGTTCCGCTGTACCACTAACTTTAGCCCGCACCCGAACGGCACGACGCTTTCTCTTCTCTTCCTTGGTTTTAAATCTAATTATTTTCATGATATTTTAGGCCGAGGCTTTCTTACCTTGTTTGCGTCGAACTACTTCATCAACATAACGAATCCCCTTGCCTTTGTAGGGTTCGGCCTTTTTAAGCGACCTAATTTTAGCGGCAAATTCACCCACCAATTCTTTATCAATGCCGGTAATAGTCATTTGACTTTTTTCGACTACCACTTTAACTCCGGCCGGAATTGGCACTTCAACCGAATGGGAGAAACCGATATCCAATTTTACATTATTACCATTAACCGCATAACGATAGCCCACCCCTTCAATCAACAACTTCTTTTCAAAACCTTTGGTTACACCTTCGATCATATTTTTAAGATGTGAAGCATAGGTACCAGAGAGTACATCGGCCGTGATCGATTTATGGGCCGGCGAAACTTGCACGGTTTGATCATTCGCCACAATTTTCACATCATTTTTAAAACGTTTAGTTAGCTCGCCCTGTGGACCCTTGACCTTAAATTCATCACCAATAACCGCGACAGTAACGCCGGTTGGCAAACTAATTGGTTGTTTAGCAATTCGTGACATGATAATTTTTATTTATAGTGATTTATACTGAGTTTATCGAAGTAGTTCATCGAACTAGATGATTTCGAACAAAATTTCGCCACCGACCTTCTCCTTCTTCGCTTCTTTGTTCGTCAAAATTCCTTTAGGTGTCGACAGAATCGCTAAGCCAAAATCCTGGCGCACCGATTTTAGACCGTCAAGACCAACATAAACCCGACGAGAAGTCTTAGAAATGCGTTTGATTTTAGAAATTTTAGCCGAGCTGTCAGCACCATAAACCAGCTCGCAAGTTAAAAACTTTTTCACTTTCTTGCCTCGTTTGGTCACACTCTTGAGCCAACCGGTACGGACCAACGCCTCGGCGATGGCTTGCTTTAAATTAGAAGCGGGGGCAGTAATACTCTCCCGTTTAGCACGGCTACCATTTACGAGCTGGGTCAAGAAATCTGCTATGGGATCTGTGGTCATGTTATTTATAGTGAGCTTGTCGAACTACCATGATGATTTTCGTACGCCGGGGATTTTACCCTCATTAGCTAATTCGCGGAAACAAATTCGACACAAGCCAAAATCGCGCATAAACGCCCGCTTGCGACCACAACGAAAGCAACGTCGAACAACGCGTGAAGCGAATTTCGGTGCCTTGTTTGATCGGGCAATGGTTGAAGTTTTAGCCATATAAAATTAAAGCTGGCTCATCCGAGCCAACCTCTATCCTAACAGGTGAAGCACCCTGTGTCAAACCCCGTAAAGTGGCGATTTCTAATATAATTTTTTGAGTTCTAAACGGCCTGTTTCAGTATCTAAAATAGCAAAAGTCGGGGCACTAAACACCCCACCCAAGGTGCCGGGGTTGGCGACCAAAACCGAGGACTTGACCTCCCTAATCCACGGCTTATGCGTATGCCCATAGAACACAAAATCATACTTCCCTGTCCTAGCTAATTCTTCAGTCTTATCCGGCCTGTGCACAAAAGCAATTCTTATTTCACCCTGAGCTTGCCGAAGGGCCCACTCACCCACCTCAGCAAAAACCTCCAGATTTTTATGTCTTTTGGCTACCTCCTTAAAATCCTCTTGTCTGATCTCCATGTTCCCGTTAGCTAGTTTAATCGGTCCGGTAAAATTTTCCGCCAACCACGTGAGCGTCTCCGGCGTGGTCACGTCGCCACAATGGATTATCCCCTCGATTCCTTGCCCTTTTGCCAGTTCCAAAAACCTAGCCAAATTTGGCATATTATCATGCGAGTCCGAGATAACAGCAATTTTCATTGCCACTATTATAACATCCAGAGAGGATAATAATGATTATTTCTTCTTAAACGGGAAGCCGATGGTTTTAAAGAAAGTGAGGGCTTCGGCGCGAGTTTTGGCCGTGGTGACAATAGTCACCGCGAGACCGAAGACATCTTTAAGTTCTTCATCCGCCGTTTGCGGGAAGACGATATGCTCTCTAACAGCAAAAGTTAGGTTGCCAACTTCATCCACAATCTTCTCATCATAACCTTTGAAATCGCGGATGCGCGGGATAGCAATGTTGAGCAAAAGATCGAGAAAATTGTACATCCGCTCACCCCGCAAAGTAGTAGCAAAACCAACAATGTCGCCTTGGCGTACTTTGAAGCTAGCGATGGATTGTTTAGCGCCACGAGCGGAAGGCTTTTGGCCCGTAATTTTGGCCAGACGATTCTCCACCAATTCGTTGCGCTTTTTGTCTTTAGCCTTGCCAGTACCTGAACTTATTACCACTTTAACCAAACGCGGTACGGCGAGGGTATTCTTAACCCCAAGCTCTTTCTTAAGCTCGGGCGCTACTTTTTCGATTTTTTTCTTTAATGTAAGCATATTTCTTATTAGATTTCTTTACCACATTTTTTGCAAACACGCACTTTATTTTTGCCACTCATTTTGGTACCAGTTCGCACTCCTTTGCCACAGTTAGAACAATAAAGGGCAACATTGGAGATATGAATGGGGTGCGGTAGATCAATTGTCTGACCCTTTTGTCCTTCACGGCGAGGACGTTCACGTTTCTTCTTCAAATTAGCCCCTTCAACCAAAATTCTTTCTTCTTCGCGATAAACACGCAAAACTTTACCCTGCTTGCCACGGTCTTTGCCGGTTAAAACTATTACATTGTCATTTTTCTTAATCATAATTTTTAGTATGTAGTATTTAGTATGTCGGGAATAGGGTTAGACGACCTCGGGGGCAAGGGAAACGATCTTCTGATAACCGAGCTCACCAATCTCACGCGGGATCGGACCAAAGATACGGCCACCTCTCGGCTCGGGCTTGGTCTTATCTAAAATCACCACTGCGTTCTCATCAAAACGTAAGTACGAACCGTCAGCCCGACGAAAAGGCGCTTTTTGGCGCACGACGAGTGCGCGCAACACCTCCTTCTTCTTGACCGCTTTGCGCGGTTCGGCGGTTTGTACCGACAAGACCACCAGTTCGCCGATTCGGGCATAACGCTTCTTCGAACTGCCAAGCACCTTGAAAATGCGTCCGACTTTGGCGCCGGTATTGTCTGCGATCTTTACAATGGAACGTGGTTGAATCATAAAATTTTACTTATAAAGAACCTCGAAATGCTTATCTTTCGATAATGGCCGACACTCGCGAATCTCAACAATCTCGCCCACTTTGGCTCGACTCTCCGGATCATGCGCTTTGTAATTCTTCGATCGTTTAAAATACTTACCATACTTGGCATGCTTAATAAAACGCTGGACTTCAACGACCACCGTCTTCGCCATCTTGTCGGAGACGACTGTCCCCTTCAACATTTTGATATTCTTTTTTACTTCTTCTTTTTTCATAATTTTTATTTACTATTTAGTACGGTCATAATTCTGGCAATATCGCGGCGAGTATTCTTGCCTTCTTTCACATTCTTGGTCCGACTACCAGAAATACCAAACTTGAATTTCGCCAAAGTCTCGCGCTTCTCAAGCAAAGCTTTTTTTAATTCTTCTTGACTCTTTGTTTTGTAATCTGTCTTTTTCATATTTTTATTCTTATCCCTACTCCCTACATACTACACCCTAGATACTATTCTGGTTTTAACTGGCAATTTAGCACCGGCCTTACGCAAGGCCTCGCGCGACACCTCATCGGTCAAGCCGTCAATCTCAAAAATCAAGCGACCAGGCCAAACTTGCACTTGATAACCCTGGGGATCACCCTTACCTTTACCCATGCCCACCTCGGCCGCCTTGGCCGTGAAAGGCATATCGGGAAAGATGCGAATCCAGAGTTTACCGGTTTTATGCATCTGACGAGCAACTGTCTTGCGCGCTGCTTCAATTTGGTTAGATTTGATTCGGCCGGCGGTCTCCGCTTTTAAGCCAAAACTGCCAAAAGCCAATTTTGTCCCTCGGGTTGCCACCTTGGGTTTATTAGGATTAACCCGCATGGTATGCCACTTTCTAAATTTTACTTTTTTGGGAATTAACATGGTAGTGATTACAATCTTTAATAACTATTTAAATTCTCGGCCCGAGGCCGATCCGCCTTGGGCGGAAAAAATCTCTCCCCGATAAATCCAGACCTTGATCCCCGTTACACCATAATACATATAGGCCTTCTCTCGGGCGAAATCAATATCGGCGCGCAAGGTTTGCAAGGGCACTTGACCCTTGCGCAAAGTCTCAGTTCGACTCATGTCGGCACCACCTAAACGACCGGACAAAGTAATTTTAACCCCTTTAACCGATTTGCTACCAAGAACCTTCTCTACTGTTTGTTTGAGTACACGACGAAAGGGCAGACGCTTCTCCAGCCCTTCGGCAATCATATAAGCGACAATAGCCGCGCTCGCCTCTGGCTCCTTAATCTCTTGGATATCAATGTCAATAATTTTAGGCATGACCTTAACCGTCTTGGCCAACTCTTTCGCAATCTTGCTTTTGAGTTTAGCAATCCCATCGCCACCACGACCGATAATCATCCCGGGACGTGAGGTGCGGATAATCACTTTATAAGCATTTTCGCCTCGCTCAATATCAATCTTATCAACATAAAAACCACGCAGACGCTTGGTTAAGAATTCGCGCAACATCACATCCGTCTTCAAAAATTCGACGTACTTGGAACCCTTGCCAAACCAGCGCGATTGCCAGTCGCGGATAATGGTGAGCCGATGAGCATAGGGATGAACACGGTGAGTCATGATATTTATTTCTTCACTTTTGCTTCCTTAACTTCCAATTCGACTTGGACATGACTTAAACGATGACGAATCGGAAAAGCGCGACCATGTGATACTGGACGAAAACGCTTGATCACATTGCCCTTGTCGACCGTCAATTCTTTGATATACAAATCTTCTTCGTTTGCCTTCGAGTTAGCTTTGGCATTAGCGACCGCTGACATAATCAATTTCTTAATCGGCGCGGCCGACTTTTTAATCGTCACATCAAGTTGCGCCAAAGCCACGGACACTTTTTTACCCTTAACTAACTCGGCAACTAAGCGAGTGCGGCGTGGTGATTGATGATGATTTTTAAGAAAAGCTTTCATCCCGTTAGAAATTTACTTCTTGATAATTAATAATCAACCCGAAAGAACTCGTGATTGCACTTTGGATAACGGTCATATTTTCATTTTTTGAATTTCTAACGGGATTCATGATTTTATTTTTTCGTCTCAGTCGTTGTCGCCTTAGCGGCTTGCGCGGCGGCAATCTCGGCTTCTTTCTTCTTAGCCTCAATTTCCTTCTGCATCTTACCGCCATGACGGGTAAATTTGCGTGAAGGTGAAAATTCGCCCAAACGATGCCCCACCATCTCTTCGGTCACAAAGACCTCAAGGTGGCTCTTGCCATTGTGCACTCCAAAGGTAAAGCCGACCATCTCCGGGCTAATTTGGCTCCGGCGCGCCCAAGTCTTGATCACGCCAGAATCGCTTGGCTTCTTGCCAGCGATCTTCTTCATTAAATTTTCGTCCACATAGGGACCCTTTTTGAGTGATCGTGCCATGATATAAATACAAACGCCAGCCCTAGGCTGGTCCGCCTTGGGCGGAAAACGCCCGTTGAAGTGGCCTACCGGCACACCCTGACGAGCTAAGCGCTATCATAGCAAAACCAGAGCCAAAGTCAAACAAAAACTCCCCATACGGGGAGTTTTTGTTTTTACTTCCGTTTACCAACTTTGCGACGTGAGACGATGAGATGATTTGAATACTTCTTCGGGTGACGGGTTTTGCGACCGCCAGTGACCTTGCCCCAGAGCGTCTTTGGTCGACGTGTACCACGGCCCTGCACGCCTTCACCACCACCATACGGATGATCAACTGGATTCATGGCGGTACCGCGAACAGTCGGGCGGATCCCCTTCCAGCGACTACGGCCAGCCTTGCCATAATTAACTAATTTATGTTCATCATTGGAAACTGCGCCGATCGAGGCCCAGCATTTGTCGCTAATTTTACGTACCTCGCTTGAAGGCATTTTGATCGAAGCGTAACCAGTATCGTGCGCTACCACTTCAGCATAGACACCGGCCGAGCGTCCTAATTTGGCGCCACTGCCCGGTTTGATTTCGATATTATAAACAAAGGTGCCGACGGGAATTTTGGTTAGAGGCAAACGATTGCCCGGTTTGAGATCAGCCGTCTCGGCGGACATAATCACATCACCCACCTTAAGTTCCTTGGGCAATAAATGATAACGGCGCTCGCCGTCGCGATAGACTACGAGTGAAACGAAACCAGAACGGTTTGGGTCGTACTCAATAGTTTCTACCTTCGCGGGAATGCCAATTTTGTGGTAATTAAAATCAAGCTCGCGATAAAGACGCTTATGGCCATTACCCTTATGACGAACAGTAACCCGGCCATCGCCATTGCGCCCAACATGACGCTTACTCCCCGCCGTTAACGGTTTATAAGGTTCGTTGGTCGTCAAATAATCGCGATAATTGATCGTGGTCATATTGCGACGTGATGGAGTTGTCGGGGCGTATTTTTTCATAATTATACTATTTCAACTTTCTCGCCAGCTTTTAAATAAACCATCGCCTTTTTCACCGCGCTCTGACTACCGCGAATCCCACGTTTGAAAGTCTTCTTGGCGGGCAAATTAATAATGTTCACTTTTTGCGGTTTGACTTTATACTTTGCCTCAAAAGCCGAGAGGATCATTGGCTTGGTCGCCTCCTTGGCCACTTCAAAAATATAAGCCGGGCCAGTTTTCATCTCGGCTGAAGCGGTCGCCTTCTCGGTAATGCGGGGATTCTTGAGCACCAAGAGATTATTCATTTTTTTGCCGATTTTAGACATGATATTTATTTTCTAAAATTTTTAGACTATCAGCCGGATTTGTTATTACCAAGTATTTATAATTCAACAAATCTAAAACATTCAAGTTAGCTAAAGTATCAGCCTTAGCGCTCGGGATATTTTTTAGACTCTTAACTATTTTCTCATCACTTTTCGGAGTCGCAATCAAAGCGCGCTTACCGGTTTTGTAGTTGATTCGGTCAAAACCCGCTTGGGCGATATTATTTAAATAAATCTGCGCTTGTTTAGTCTTAATAGTGGCCATGGGCAAATCTTGTACCAAGACTACCTCACCCTCCTTCAATTTGCGTGACAAAACAGTAAAGAAGGCCTTGGTTCTCATTTTCTTGTTAATTTTTTGACTGTAGTCTTTTTCCGAGAGTGGACCATGAGTTACCCCGCCCGTGCGCCAAATTGGCGAACGCGAGGAGCCATGACGAGCGCGTCCGGTGCCCTTCTGCCGATAGGGCTTCTTGCCGCCACCACTTACCTCGCTTCGATCTTTGGTATCAGCGATTGAGCGACGAAGATTAGCCTGCATCGCCATTGCGACTTGGTAAACTAAATCATTGTTCCACTTCACACCAAAAAGCGCCTCGGGCAACTCAGCCTGACCAAACTCCTTGCCTTCAAAATTATAAACTTTTGCGTTAATCATAATCCCTATTCTCTAAATACTACTTACCGATTATCTCCACCAAAGTGCCTTTGCGACCAGGAATTGCCCCCTTAATGAAAATCAAATTATTAGTGGCGTCCACTCGCGCCACCGTCAAATTTTTCAAATTAACTAAAACACCACCCATTCGGCCAGCCATGCGCAAACCAGGGAAGACCCGCTGCATCCCGCCCGCTCCGATTGAACCTGGTTCACGTTCAGAATGCTTCTGACCATGACTACGTCTCCCCCCTTTGAAACCGTGACGCTTAACGACGCCCTGAAAGCCCTTACCCTTAGAAACTGATCTGACTACTACCTTGTCGCCTTCGGCAAAGGTCGAAACATCAATTTTGTCACCGACTTGCGCATCGGCTTTGAATTCTTTCAAAATTTTAAAGCCCTGGTCTTGCCCCGCTTTCTTAACCATCTCACGTTGAGGCTTGGCCAAATTCTTAATCGCCCGCTTGCCATAACCAACCACCACCGAGCTAGTCTCGCCTTTTTTAACCTGCAAAACCGTCAAAGGACCGGCTGACACAATCGTCCCCGGGATAACTTTGCCTGACTCGTCGAAGAGTTGAGTCATCTTTTCTTTTACTCCTAAAATGAATTTCATGTTGGTGACAAATCAGAAAAAATTCAGCCCGAGGCTGATCAGCCTTGGGCTGAAATAGCCCACCTGAGCTTCAGGTTATACTAACAGATAAGAGAGAAAAGTCAATCGTGGACCCCTAATTAACGTAATAAGACTTGACCTGAAACAAGATGTAGAAGCCGATTAGTAGGCCGATTACCAAACCAACGATATTGTAACTCAATAATGAGCCGACGGCTGACACTAGGACAGAATAGAACATTAACTTCCAAGCCCCCTTGGTACGCTTAAACAAGCCCGGGATAGCGATAAGACAGAGGATAATAGTGACGGCCGAGACCGCTAAACCAATATACAAGCTCGTCGTTGGCAAATAAGCACCATAAGCGGCCATCATCCCGTAACCAAAAGTTAAGAACCTCAAAGCCGGCAGGATGGTAGCGGCAAAGATAATCACCCCTAAGATCGCTAAGTAGGGCGAAACTTTGACAATAAATTCTTTAGCCGCGGCTGGTAAGGCTGGCGCCTTCTGGCCAAAGTACTCATCTAAAGTTGAAATAAGTTTGTCCATGTTAATTAAAATTAATAGAGACTTTTAATCCTATTATTATAAACTTTCCCTCAAACAAAGTAAACAAAAACCCCGCCAGATAGCGGGGTTTTTGTTTACATCATTTTGACATCGATATTTACGCCACTGGGGAGACTAAGATTGGTCAGACTCTCAATCAATTTAGGTGACGGATTCAAAATATCAATTAAGCGTTTGTGCACGCGCATCTCGAACTGTTCGCGCGAGTTCTTGTGATAAACGAGCTACGATTGACCGTGTACTTCTTAATCTCGGTCGGGAGCGGGATTGGTCCTTCGATCTTACCATCATAGCGGATCGCCGTATCAACAATCTGCTTGACGCTCGCGTCGAGCACCTTGTGTTCGTAGGCCGAGACACGAATTCGTAACTTGGAGAATTCTTTTACCGCCTCCTTCTTGGCCCTAGGTGCTCGCTTCACCGTAGTTTTAGTTTTGGTTTTAGTAGCTGTCGACATAAAGAGAACTACGCGATAATCTTAGTTACGGCGCCAGCGCCAACGGTCTTACCACCCTCACGGATCGCAAAACGTTGTTTGTCTTCGAGAGCAACTGGAGCAATTAATTTGACTGTGATACTGATCGTGTCGCCAGGCATAACCATCTTCACATCTTCGGGCAGGATCACCTCACCCGTAACATCAGTGGTGCGGATATAGAATTGTGGCTTGTAACCAGCAAAGAACGGAGTATGACGGCCACCCTCCTCCTTGGTCAAAACGTAGACTTCAGCGGCGAACTCGGTATGCGGGGTGATCGAGCCAGTCTTGGCCAAAACTTGGCCACGAGTCACATCCTCCTTCTTCAAACCGCGTAAGAGAATACCGGCGTTGTCGCCCGCCATACCCTCATCGAGTTGTTTATTGAACATTTCAATACCAGTGACAGTAGTCTTGGAAGTTGGTTTGAGACCAACGATTTCAATTTCTTCACCAACCTTAACCTTACCGCGTTCAATACGACCAGTGACGACAGTCCCGCGACCTTCGATTGAGAAAATATCTTCAATCGGCATCAAGAACGGCTTATCAACTTCGCGCACCGGATCAGGGATATAATCATCCATCGCTTGGACGAGTTCCATAATCTTCTTAGACCAATCATCATCAAGCGACTTAGAATCAAGCGCCTTGAGCGCTGAACCACGGATCACCGGGGTATTAGCGCCATCGAAACCTTGTTTGGTCAAAAGTTCACGAATCTCTTCCTCCACCATATCGATCATCTCTTTATCGTCTACCATGTCGCACTTGTTTAAGAAGACGATCATCTTCGGCACACCGACTTGGCGAGCTAAGAGCACGTGCTCACGGGTCTGAGGCATCGCGCCATCAGTCGCGGCCACCACCAACACCGCGCCATCCATTTGGGCGGCACCGGTGATCATGTTTTTAATGTAGTCAGCGTGACCCGGGGCGTCGATGTGCGCGTAGTGGCGCTTCGGCGTCTCGTACTCGGAGTGATGGAGAGCAATAGTAATCCCACGAGCCTTCTCTTCAGGCGCGTTATCAATCTTATCAACAGCTTCGACTCGAGCACCATAACCTTGAGCTTTGGCCATATCCAAAGTATGGGTGATGGCGGCGGTCAAGGTTGTTTTGCCGTGGTCAACGTGGCCAATGGTGCCAACGTTCACGTGTGGCTTCGAACGATCAAATTTATCTGCCATATTTTTTATCTTGCCCGCCAGGGCGGGGCTTAAAAATTAGCGATTAATAATAAAAGCGAATTAAAAATACTGTCTGCCTGCGCAGGCAGGCGCTAAAACGCAAACTTTATCTTACCAAAATCCCCAAATAAGTCAACAAAAGACTTATTTCCTCGCTTCAATAATCCCCTGCGCGACGTTGGTTGGGATGATGGCATATTCTAAGAATTCCATCGTGAAGTTGCCACGAAAGGGGGAAGCTTAGCTTCCCCCTTCCCTCCTAGAGGCGT
>Ga0172375_10004063_pt1 | contig 21879 bp, 18 predicted proteins | sample LakKiv1m_FD_114537 | JGI IMG/M metagenome (GOLD analysis project Ga0172375, IMG submission 114537) | Freshwater microbial communities from Kabuno Bay, South-Kivu, Congo - kab_092012_11.1m | ecosystem: Environmental > Aquatic > Freshwater > Lake | place: Democratic Republic of the Congo... | reverse complement strand
CTGTGGATTCTCCCTTTCGAACCCTTGATACGATCCTTGCACAATACGATACTGAAAAGCTTGCGGGCATCATCGTCGATATGCACGCTGAGGCGACATCAGAAAAGCATGCACTTGCACTGTATGCCAAAGGAAGGGTCTCCGCGGTTGTTGGGACTCATACGCACGTACCGACAGCGGATGAACGGATTGTCGAAGGAGGTACCGGTTTTATTACCGATATCGGTATGGTTGGTGTACGAGATTCTCTGATTGGCGTTACCTATGAGAGTGGCATTGGACGATTTCTTACCTCGCGGCCAACGCACTTCGAGATTGCCGAATCTGGATTGATTGTGTTCAATAGTGTTCTTTTGGAGATTGACCCAAAGACCCGCAAGACAATCGCTATTACGAGGATACAAAAAACAGTAGCACTTTAAATTTCATTATTTAATTTATAATTATTGTACGTATGACAAAGTACAAAAAAGGAGATCTCGTCGACCACCTCGCCGAGAAGTGTGGACTTTCAAAGCGTCAGGTCGAGGATATCCTCGAAGGGATGCTTGAATATATCACTGGTCTTTTGAAAAAAGGTGATGAGTTGACTCTTACTGGATTTGGCACATTCCTCGCAAAAGCGCGAAAAGGACGCATGGGTATCAATCCAAAAAATCCTTCTGAGAAAATTCAGATTCCGGCAAGTATTGTCCCTCGCTTCAAGGCAGGCAAGGCATTGAAAGACGCCCTGAAGTAATCTCGATAATAAAATCATGCTTGTTGTGTCACTACCTCCTTCAGTCGCGGAATAAAATTCTTCTGCGCGGAGCGAAAAAAGAGTTATCGCACATTGTTACGATACAACAGAAACAAACCGAATAAAAAAACAACCCCCTCAAAATCGAGGGGGTTGTTTTCTCTCTATTCTATTTCACTTCAAACGTCAGTGTTTCTGTCAATACAAGCTCCTGCGGTATGATTGGCACACCCGGTACCGGATACGAACAGGTCCCCGATCCGGGATAATAAGACGTTGGGCCGTACGACATGCTATCGGTCACCCCGACAATGCTCCCCAGCGTAAGCCCTGTTTGAGCCACAAGCGCGCGAGCGTTTTTTTCTGCATCATCAAAGGCTTGCTGTCGCACCGCCGGAGTAAAATATTGCGTCTGATCCTTGAATGACGCACACTGAGTATAGCTTGATGATGTTGCAAACCCAAGCTTCATTGCCGAATCATATACTGATTTTATTTTGTCATCAATCTTTTCTTTATCTTCAATCTTCACCTGGATCGTCACTGTCCCCTTGTATTTTTTTTCAGCCAGCGCGCTGTCGTCTTTGCTAATGGAGAAGGATGTCGTTGAAACATTCTCCTTTGCAATTCCAATCTTTTGTAATGCCTCGGTAAAATCATTAAGCTTTTTCTGGTATCCTTCTTGTGTCTTTATATCCGACTCACCCTCTGCAACAATGTCATAGTTTATAAATGCCGTATCCGGCTTTACGACCACTCTTCCAACACCGGTAGCCGAGATTGACTTTGCGGGATAATTCCGATGCTTTGCAAGCTGATAGACATCATACCCCTTTGCCGCGATCACAAGCACAAGCATTACCATCAACAATCCCGAAAGGATGTAGAGGCATGCATGAAACAACCGCTTTGAACAAATGCCATTTTCCATAAAATATTTCCATGAATAATACTCCCAGTATACCAAAAAATACGTACCAGACAACACTATTTAGTTTTATTGTGCTGTCTGTCCGTCTTGTATTACTTGCGTCTTCCCATCTTTTATAACCAGTGGAATGTACCCACCCAAACGAGCCCCGTCACTTCCGATAGTTATACTGCCCGACGCACCCTTCCAATCGATCACGGATCGCAGCCATACGCTCAACTTTTCTCCATCTTCACCGACTGCGGCGAGTGCATCTCGCGTCAAATATACCGCATCATATTCTGATTGCGCAAATTGTTGAAATGGCAGATCATTCCCGTATTTTTCTTTATACGCAGCTGCGAGATGCTGAAATTTCTCATTCTTTTGATCAACAAAAACATCAGCGGCAAGCGCCCCTTCGAGCGAGCTCTTGTTCGCGTCAATAGTCTTTTTATCAGTTGCAAATTGCTTGGTAATAAGCAGTGGAATTGGCCATTTGAGCGCACTGACCTCTTTCAGAACGCGCTCCCCGGAAGCGGAGGTCTGAGAGTCGATAAAGAGCGCATCGGGTCTTCCAGCGCGCAACTTGAGAAGAATGGGGCGAAAATCTGTCGTCATTGTAGAAAATTCCTCTTTTTCCACCGTCCCGCCGGATATGCCAAAAGTAGTTGCGAATGTCAGGAAGATACCTGCTGACTCATCGAGCTTCTCTTGTATGACCGCCACTTTTTTCCACCCTTTTTTCAATGACTTGTCGGCAAGCACACTTCCCTGCGCACCATCACTTGGATAGTCGCGTACGAAAAAAGCGTTCGTGCCGGTGAGCTCGGGACCGCGTGCCCCGGGAGAAAACAACACAACCGATTCTTTTGTGGCAATCGGGATCGCGGCAAGTGATTCACTTGAGCAAAATCCGCCGATCACTATTTTTACCTGTTCGCTATTCACGAGTTTTTTCATGGCACTTTCCGCATCCTTGGCCGTACATTTTCCGTCTTCGACAATAAGCTCGATCAGACGACCGTTTACCCCGCCCGCCTTGTTTATCTCCTCAACTGCCAGTGTTGCGGTATTGCGCATTACTTCGCCATACGGCGCCGCCTCGCCGGTTAACGGATGAAGAAAACCAACCTTGATTGGTATTTTTCCTGTCTCTTCTTTTTTGATTGGAGTGATTTTTTTTGGCGCATCTTTCGACTGTCGAATACCATATACAACCATCATGGCACCGGCAAGAAGAACAACGACCAAGAAAAAAATTTTTGTTTGCTTTTTCATTTTGGAAAGATAAAAAATAAAAGCCACAAATGGCTTATGGGAATACCTCCAGTATGAAGACTGAGCGCGCCTTCGTCAAGTATTTCGAAGTGTTCTTTTTATTTTCAATTTTTTGATCGCTGCCAAGCATTTTTGAGCTGAAAGAGTGTTGAGCACAGCGCTTTTTTCCCCCCATCCCCTCCGCACCTGGGCAACGCCATAATCAAGAAAATGAAAGTGCCCCGGCGCATGCGCGTCACTATCCACAACGAGTTTAACGCCCTTTTCGATGGCCGATCGGATATGGGCATCCTTCAAATCAAGCCGTTCGGGCGATGCGTTCACTTCGAGAATGACACCATATTCACGCGCTGCTCGTATTATTTTTTCAATATCGACTGCGTAGGCCTCCCTTTTCCCAATCAGTCGACCGGTGGGATGAAAAAGGATATTCAAAGACGGGTGTTTCATCGCGCGGATAATCCGCTCAGCCTGCTCTTTTTCACTCAAATGAAAAAGTGTATGCACCGCCGCTGAAACAATATCAAGCTTTTTGAGAGCGGCATCTGAGATATCAAATGATCCGTCTTTCAAAATATTTACTTCAGCACTTTTGAAAATGGTGAAATTTTTTATTTTAAATCTCGTATTAAGGGCATCGATTTCTTTCGATTGCCGCGAAAGCCCCTGCTCGTCAAGTCCGTGCGTCATAGCAAGGGTTTTTGTGTGATCGGTGATGGCAATGTATTCAAGCCCCACTGCCAACGCCGCCTGCGCCATATCCTCAATCGAAGAAGATCCGTCAGTCCAGCATGTCTGTACCTGCAGATCACCTCGAATGGAACCGTACGGAATGAGGGTGGGCAGTGTCCCGTTTTGCGCTGCCGCTATCTCGCCGGATGCTGTTCTCAATTCCGGTGGGATATATTCCATGTCTAGTTTTTTATAAATCTCGTCTTCTGTTTTTGCCGCAATCATTTTCTTCCCTTTGAACAATCCGTATTCAGAAAGCTTATATCCTTTTTTGATTGCGATCTTTCTTAATTCAATATTGTGTTGTTTGTCCCCCGTAAAATACTGAACTGCCGCACCGTAGACCGCGTCCGGAACAACTCGAAGATCCGCATCAATGCCGGATGATAACCGCACCAAACCCTTTGTTGAACCGGCTCCATAGATAGTGTTCACGTCCGGCATTGTCGTGAATGCCCTCATGACCTTTTTTGGATTTGATGATACTGCCACAATATCAATATCGCCTATTGTTTCTTGTCCTCGGCGAAGAGAGCCGCAAACGGTTACGCGCCTGACACCAGGTACCTGCGAAAGATGATCCTCGATGCTTTGCGCCAGAGGAAGCGCCTCTCCGAGAAGCATGCGACCGGTATTTTTTTTCAGAAACTCGATACCGTTTAGAATCTTGTCTTCCGATTTTTTCCCAAAGTGTGGCAGTTTGGATATTTTGTGCATTTGTGCTGCCTGCTCAAGATCGGCCACCGTCTTCACTCCCAAAATTTTATAAAATACCTTGATCGCTTTTGGGCCGACCCCTTCAACAGCAGAGAGTTCGTTAAGCTGAATAGGGAGCTTCTTTTTCATCTGCTCGAGTTCTTTTATTTTTCCGGTGTGCAAAAGCTCTTCGATTTTTTCTCCAATCCCTCTCCCAACTCCGGAAATTTTCTCGAGCTCTCTGAGCCCACCTCTTTTATAAACATCGACAATCTCCTCGTTGAACGCCTCGATCGCACCGGCAGCCCGCGCGTACGCACGCGGCTTAAACGGAACGTCCAACACCTCGAGGTACCCGGACATTTCGGTAAGTGCCTGTGCTATTTCAATATTTTTCATAGTATCTACAGTGTACCATTTTTATAAAAACAAAAAACGGCCTGTAAGCCGTTTTTTAGTAACGAATGATTTGGTGCGTCGCCCGGGAATCGAACCCGGAACCTTAGGATTAAGAGTCCTCTGCTCTGCCGATTGAGCTAGCGACGCATAAAAAGATGCGGGTATTCTCGCATTTTTGATTCATTTTGTCCAGCAGCATTTAATACTTCCGCTTTTGGAGCACTACAATAAACTCTTCAATGGTCACCCGCTTTCCGGTTTCTGTGGTGATGTCATAGTACTTCTTTTTGATAACATTCTTCGCAATAAATAATTTCAGACCGCTCTGGCGAATAGCTTGTCTCAAATGTATTGGGGCATTGGTGGCTGGCATGAGAATGCCCTGGACGATCACACATACAAGTCCTCTGCCATATCCGCACCGGCTCACGAAGCGCCAAGCGCTCATAATGACGGCAATTGGGGCAGAGCCGCGGGAGCGGCAAATTAAAGCGCCGATAAAACTCCACATCTTCGGGAAGAATGCGAAACGCATTTGTGCATTGATGTTCACACTCCCCTTTATCGGCACACCCGATAACTTCTTTTACAATACTTTCGGGCGCGTCAGAAATAGCATCGGGAATATTCTGCACATCGCATGAGATTGAATAATTTTTTGGTTCCTTTTCTTTCCACAAATACCCTTGATCCAACGCCATTTCTTTTGATATTGGATATAGATCAAACGATATGCATTCATTATAACAATGCGGAGAAAATTCAAGCGGGAAAAATTCTCCATACGCATATATTCTTCCGCGCGAATCTGTATACGGCACGCTCTTCATGTGTTCAATGATTTTTGGCACGAGTGAGTGGTACTCGTCTTTTGTGTACTGCGTATTGAGTATCACGTATTCATTTTTCTTCAACCCAACGCATCCAAAAATATTTGACGATGAGAGACAGAGCGCCGAATAGCGAGCATTGGAAACACCGGTATTGCACAGAAAGCTAAATGCACAGTTATACGTCTTATAGGAAACCGCAACACAGTCGTAAATGAGCTCCGCTTCGGCATGACCATAAGCATCCTCTATCTCACGACAATCATTGAGAATGCGAATGCCATTTTTGATATTTTCAGCTCCATAGACTCCAAATGAATTTTTTACATTCTTTGAATTCAGTATATGGTTGCCAGTCACATCTGTTGATGCAACGACATCGGCATATTTATGAAGTGCCTTACGTTCAATAAGCTCGCGAAGTTCTTGCTGAAGTTTTTGCATGCGCGAAAAACTTCCGATCATTTCTGCTTTGAGCGCTTTTTCATAGTCATCTTTTCCAAGCTGTATTCCCCGAAATACATAGCTTTTATTCCTTATATTCGCGCTCATGAAGCAATGCTGGCAATTTACCGCATCAAACAAAAACAACGAGTCGATACAATCGCGTGATTGCACGAGAAATTGACAGGTATAATTTCGTGCACAATCAATATTGCCATAGCAATTTTCTCCGTCGTTCAAATACAGATTGTCCAAACAATTTCTCGATTTATCAATGTTTTCAGAATAGCGAACATCCTCACATCCCGTGACAGAGTACGAAAGATAGCAATTTTTGTTGTTTATCGAGTAGCTTGTATACTCGCAATTTTCAAGCGGCTGGACTTGCCAAAGAGCAAACCGTGGCGCCTTCCTAAAAAGTTCCTGCCACTGCTCAAGAAATGGCCGCGACCAATCTATTTCCATGCCGTACGAAAGCGGATTCCATGTATCGCCACGCCAACACGGATTGCAGTACACCGGCGCCGGATCATCTGGGTGGTACATGGTGATAATAGCTTTATTGCACAATCCGCACGTTCGTTTATACAAAGACCGAACATTGCGAAAACTTGTCCGCCGCATCATCCGGCACTCGGGACACCATGTCGGCGGTGGAGCATCCATTTTTTCATAGAATACGAAATCTTCCGGATCGATGGTAAATTCCTTTTTACAGTTTTGACAATTTTTTGTTTGATCGGTCATAGTATTTCTTTGTGATAACATCCCTCGCAATAAATGGTCTCTGACCGATCAGGCGCGTATGCCGTTTGAAAGGCAGTTGAACACGGGGTTGTTCCATGATCATGTTCCGCAGTGTTTACATACAATCCATTTTCAGATTGCGCGCCCGAGCAGGTACATGTCCTTGTCCACAACTTTCGAGGATTGCGATGCGATTGCCGCTCGAGCAAGCGACATTCAGGCGACAGCAGCGGCAATGGCAGGTGCATGGATGTATAAAATGCGAGTTCTTGGGGTGTAATACGATAATTTCTCCCGCAATGAGTGCATGCGAGAATCTCTTTTGTAATAGCGTCCGACACACCATCGATCATTGGCGGCACAGCATCTGGCTTCATTGTTTCTTTCCCATAGGTTGATGAAAGCATATCGCTCCAGCCCCATCCATACGCGTTCGCCTGTTCTTTATCGAGATGGAAATAAGTCATTGCCAGGGTCTCGTTGTATGCAAATGGTGAAAGTGATATTGGGAAAAACTCGCCCCAGACACCTTCATTTTTCATGCTCTCAACAATTTTAGTGCGTAGGCGCTCATACTCTTCCTTGTCATATTGCTTATTCAAAATACAATATTGATTTTTCTTCAAGCCAATACAGCCGAGTGAATCGCTGGTGTTATGACACGACCCGCAATACGCAAGGTTTGATCCATAAAAAATATAGGTGCAACACATACATTGATATGTTTTGAGCGCACCCATAATGTCATAACAGAGCTCCGGCTGATAATAGATATTGTTGCCATCATAAAAATCAATAGGGTCGAGCGCGTCGTTTACAAAAGCCGAATCCTTGGCATTGGTGGCATCAAATGACATCTCGGCATCATGACAGTTAAACAAGTAATCACCTGAAGAATTTTCGCACTTCATGATATCGGCATATTTCATGACCGACTTTTTCTTCATTGCCTCAAACAATAGTCGAGCTTTTTCAATCTCCTCGCGGGAAGAAAGTATTTCTTTTTTTCGCAGAATAAACTCTTCTTTGCTCACTGGCTTGTTTTCGATGTGATACTCCTTATTGCGAAGATTTGTACACAATATGCAGTTGGAGCATCCGGATAATCCAAACCCAAAAAGGATATCAGTACCTGTCGAGCACCGCTCTGAAAAGAGAACATCATAACAATTGCGACAGTCAATGCATCCATAGCACCGTTCTGAATCATAGATGTTGTCACTGTCAACACAATTGCGACAATGCTGCACCAGTCGCCCATAGTAGCAATCCTCGCTATTCTCCGCAGCAAAAATCAAATAACAATTTTTGTTGTCTGCCGAATTGTTTGTATAGTCACTATTTTCACTTGTGATGGAAAGAATCGAAATGCGCGGAACCCGTGTTTGAAGCTGTCGATAGTGATCAAAGAATGATTGTGATGGATCCCAGTCGAATCCATATGTCGTGCCATCCCATGCATCAGACCACCAACAGGTGCCGCAATATACAGGAAAGGGAGTGCTTGCAGGATAAATAGACACGAGATTTTTTTTACACAGATCGCATGATCGCTGATAGAGCGTGCGTTCATTTCGAAATGCCAGTCTCCGTTGCTGTCGACACGAAGGACACAGTGTCGGCTCTGGAACGCCCATCCGTCCATAAAATGCCCGATGCTTGTCTGTTATGATAAATTGTTCTTTGCAGTGACTGCATGCTTTTTCCATATATTTTCAATTTAATTAATTTCTTTTTGATAACATTCCTCGCAATACACTATTTCGGAACGATCGGCTGTATACGCCGTCTCAAATTCATTCATGCATTTCTCGTCCCCATGTAGATGAGTGACAATATTTTGATATGCGCCGCCTTTTGAGGTCGCGCCAAGACAATCACAGAATCGCTTTGAAAGCACGGTCCGCCCGCGTTTTTTGAGTCGTTCTATATAGCGACAATTGGAGCAGAGACGCGGAAGCGGGATGTGATGCTCTCGGTAAAAAGCGAGCTCCATTTTTATAAAACGGTAGCCCTTGCCACACTGTACACACCCAACAATCTCCTTCACCAGCTCATCTGCCGACCACTCTGCATCCGATAACGCATCTGCTCGCTTTGTAATGCGATATGCTACGCTGGCGTTTTCTTGACGCCAGGCATATCCCTTTTCTTTCGCCGCTTGTTCATTAAGTGGAAATTCTTCTTGTGCCACCGACTCGTTATAGGCAAATGGCGAAATCTCAATGGGAAAAAATTCACCGTATCGATAGGCGAGCCCGGCGTGATCAGTGTATGGTATATCGTTCATCTGTTTTTTTATCTGAGCAACCAGTGTCTCATATTCTTCCTGAATATATTGCTTGTTGAAAATGCAATACTTCTTTTTCTGCAGACCGACGCACCCGAAACAATCGGAACAATTCGACACTAAGGCGCTATATTCGACATTTTGACTGCCCCGCCATATTCCCCACCCAAAATGATTGTTGTACACCCCTGCACCTGATTGAGCCATCTCATAAACAAGCTCCCCGTTGTCGCCATACTGTGTCCAGTCGTACGACTCGCGTACGGGATTGGTAAACATCAAAAAAGAACAATACTTCGAGTCCTCAATATTATTCACGAAAAAAGAATTCTTCGTGTTCTTGGCGTTATACAGGTAATCACCGGAAACATCTTGATTTTTCGAACCATGAATATATTTTCGCGGATAACAACTCCAAAACTCTTCACACGTTTTTTTAAGCGAGCGAACATCATCGTGGCGCTCCGAATACATGCCAAGCTCTGCCAATTTATTCTCATACCCTTCTTGAGAATATGCTTTATTGAAAATATAATACTGCTTATTGCGAAGATTGCTGCATCCAAAACAATTTGTACAGTTCGCACAATCGTTGAGAAAATATGAATGGGAACACGAGAGACAATCTTTTGAATAAAAAAGTTGGTAACAATTATGCAGATTGATCCCCTCGTAACACAGCTCTACCTGTGATGACCAAGAAACATCAATGCACTCTTTTCCGTCATCAACACTTTGGCAATACGAGCTTTTTTCGCATGTCGCACTGAGAAATACGAGATAGCACTCCTTCAGGGCAGATGCCATGTTCGTGTAATCAGAATTAACCATAGTGTCTTCATAGACGGAACGAGAAATGAGCGGGACGTCTCTGAGGAGATCGGAAAATTGCTCAAAAAAACTTCTGGAAAAATCATACGCTCTGCCGTAGTCAAGCGCATCCCACCCATCACCCCACCAGCAGCTCGGACAATATGCTCGATGGATATTGTCAGAAGCATAGATGCCTATTTTTTCCTGCCCGCACAAATCGCAGCGCCTCTTGTAGATAGAACGCATATTGCGCCACGCATGGCGCCGTTGCAGCCGACACTGCGGACAAAACGTCGGTGGTGGAACTTTTATTTTCTCATAAAATGCAAAATCTTCCGGAGCAATGATGAAAGATTGTTTGCAGTTTTGGCAGATGTGCGCTTCTGGTGTCATAGATGATTAGTATTTTTGTCCCGCATCTTTATTGATGACAAACTCTTCGATATCGGCAAGAGTATTGTTGAGCATGTCGGCGTCTTTCCCTTGAAAGAGATTTAGCTCTTTTGCGCGACGCAACATCTCTATTACATTGCCTGATTCAGGAAGTTGGAGGACGACCATGAGCTTATCGAGGTGTCCAATGGTGCCCGTGGCATCAAATCTTCTGTGGATAGCATCGGGAACGGTAGGATGATCGGGTTTGCTAAAAAGCTCTTTTGCGAGTGCTTCTCTCCAGTCTGCTCCGAATTGTCGTCTGATCATTGCGGCATATGTCACATATGTATCGATCGCGCTTCTGGCCTCGTTATTAGAAAAAAATTCGCGTCCGGCCAGAGAATTATATTTATCCAACAATCGCTTCCGTTCATAGATGGATTGCGGTAGTGCAAAATATGCGGCAACGGCTTTCAAGAGAAGTGCTCTCCCCTCCTTATTTTGGTAATCTTTAAAAAGTTCATCGGGCTCCTCAACCTGTCCTGTTTCCCGAAGATCTTTGCTATAGATTTCGTAGTCTGTAGTAAAATTTTGGATAATTTGTTCGAGTGGCCGCTCGTTCGATTGTTCCATTGAGTCTGTCATATATTCTGTTATTTAGACTTCTTCCGCCTGATAACATTCTTCGCAATAAATAATCTCGGGACGTGCTGGATGATAGACGGTCTCAATCATAGCGGGACACGCATTTGTTCCATGCGCATGAGAAGAGGCATGCACGCCCGCGCATTGGCATTGGCGACGATAGGTCGTTGGAGATGCCGGACGACTCGAAAACCGTCGAACATGACGACAATTTGGACAGAGATGCGGGATTGGTATTTCACGCTGTTTATAGAAAGCGAGCTCCTGCTTTGTCAGCTTAAATGCCCACGTACACTGACAGGAACAATTCCCCCGGTGTGCGCATCCAATAATAGAGTTTAGGATACTCTCATGTGTGTCATCAATCAAATCAGGGATTTCATTGGCTGGAAGCGTAATTGTCGGCCACGTCTTTTCTTCTTCCGCGCGCCACATATAACCCTGTTCGGTCGCTTGCTCTTTTGTGAGGGGGAAAAACTCTTGCGCGACTGTTTCGTTGTATGCGACAGGCGAAAGATCGGACGGAAAAAAATCGCCGTATCGAAATTCTCTTCCTTTTTTATCTGTATACGGCACATCATTCATGTGTTTTTTTATCTTCTCGACTAGCGATACATACTCGCCCTCTGTGTATTGTTTATTTAACACGCAATATTTCGCTCCGCGCCGCAGGCCAACGCACCCGAAACAATCTGAAGAAGAAAAGCATGCATCACAGTACTGGAGCTCTGCACAATTCATAAATGTTTCATTGTCAAAACACATGCGAGAGCAGTTCAATCCGCAATTTGCCGTTTCATAGATGCGTTCACATGCACGGCCGAAATGAAAGTAATCCATGCAGTCCTTCGCTTCAATAATAAAATAAAGATACTTTCCGTTTTCAACATTTCGACACATGAACGAGTCGTGAACGTCTTTGCACTCTTGCAGCCAATTTCCCGAAACGTCTTCACTGTGTGTTGAAGTTACTGCGGGACGGATAAACGTCAATGCAAATGCCTGGAAGCGGGTCTGAAATTCCAGTATTTTTGAAAAACGTTTTAACTCAAATTCTTTTAATTTTCGTTCGTACTCCTCTTTGGTAAATGGTTCATTGAATATGTGGTATTGCTTATTGCGAAGATTGACGCACCCAAGGCAGTTTGAGCAATCGCGACAATTGTACAAGAACATCGAATCAACGCACTGTTGAGATTCTTGGCAATAGGAAGTGTTATAGCACTTAAAACAATCAATGCACGAATATGCCCGCTCGCATTGCGCGACCGAATAGCAGTCAACACAGTCACGTGATTCGACGATCGGATGCGAATACAAACAATTTTCATTGTTGGTTGAACGGAAACAAAGATAACAATTTTTATTATTTGTCGCACGATTGCAATACTCGCTTCCCTCCATGTTCCCCTCTTGCACGAGATTCAAACGAGGGACGCTGGCTTTCAATTCTGCAAATTGATCAAAAAATGACCGGGAGAAATCATAGTCGCGGGCAAACCGTGTCTCATCCCAAGAATCCGACCACCAACACTGTTTGCAGTATACCGGGAACGGCGAATCCGGATGATACATGGTAATAATATCCTTGGCGCACAATCCACATTTTGAACGATACAGCGTACGCTCATTGGTAAAAAGCATACGCCGCTGCAACCGGCACGAGGGACACCATGTCGGCGGCGGGACATTCATTTTTTCGTAGAATAAAAAGTCCTCCAAAGTAATCTCAAAATCTTTTGTACAATTGATGCAGTTTCTTTTTTCCGGTGTCATAGCACTTCTGCTTTGTAGCACTCTTCACAATAAATAATATCCACTTTCTGCGGGTCATACGACGTCTGAAACGATACTTGGCATGGCTCAGATCCATGCAGGTGATTCATGCTGTTAGTATATGCCCCATTAGTCGACTTCTCTCCCGCACACTGGCACAGCCGATTCCAGAGTTTCATGGGATTGCGAAATCGAATTCGTTGCGCATACCGGCAGTTTGGACAAAGACGCGGAAGAGGTACATTCATGCGGCGATAAAATGCAAGCTCTTGCGCAATGACTTTAAACGCCTTCGTGCATTGATCGTTGCACTCACCCGCATGCGCGCAAGCGATGATCTCCTTGATATAGGTATCAGGTACATCATGAATTGTATCGGGAAGATCATCGCTCTGCTTTGTTGGAACGATATCGCGCACGTCACGATCATACCATCGATACCCTCGTGTGTTCGCCTCATCCCTTGTCAGTGGAAAATATTCTTGCGCACGACTCTCGTTGTATGCATAGGCCGAAAACTCGGTCGGAAAAAATTCTCCGTATCGATATATGCGCCCCTTACTATCGACAGAGGGCATCGCATTCATGTGCTCCTTTATTTTTGGAACCAACGCTTCGTACTCTTCCTTTGTGTACTGTTTATTGAGGATACAATATTGCTTTTTGCGCAGTCCAACACACCCGAAACAATTTGAAGAACTAATCGCATATAGTGAGTATTCGATATCGCTACACGACGGCCAGCACATATAGCTAAACTTCATCATGTCGACGCCTTCACCAACAGCCATACAATCGCACACTCGTGCCGCCCCATTCCCCCATGATGTATAGTCGTAAGAATCATTGACCGGCTTAATACCAACAAGCCCAATAAATTTGCTGTCCTCACATAGCGAAACTTGAAAAGACTGGTGTATGTTCTTCGAATGTTCAACATAATCTCCTGACACGTCTTCGTTCTGTCTCCCGTGCATATACCGATGTGGCCGCTTCAACCATAACGCCCCAGCCCTATCGATCATTGCTTGTTTTTGTCGGTATGATCCGCCCTCATATTCAACGATCCGCTTCGTGTAGTCTTCTTTTGTAAGCTGTTCGTTAAAAAAACAATGCTCCTTGTTGCGTAATCCCACACACCCAAAACAATGTGAACACCCAACACAATCTCTGCAGAACTGTATATCGTTTGAATGTTCGCAATCGACACAATGAAATGTCTTATAGCAGGTACGAATATTTACGCAATCATAACAAAGCTCACACCCATCTGCCATGCTACACTCAAAACAATCTTTTGAATTATTGAGCGTATCACAATAGCTACAGTCTTCGTCAAAATCACCATGAAATACAAGATAGCAATTCTTCAGGTGCCCAACATTCATTGTATAATCACTGTTCTCCATGGTTGGCTCATCAGCCGCGCGCGCCATCCACGGCACATCGATCATCAATTCCTTGATCTGTTCGAAAAAGGGACGTGAAAAATCAATAGCGCGACCATAGTCGAGCCCATCCCAGCTATCTGACCACCAACACGTGTTGCAATATTTTTTTACTGGTGATTCTGGCGAGAAACCAGTGATCAGTGCTTTGCCGCACCGGTCGCACGATCCCGTGTAGAGTGTTTTAAGATTATCAAATGCGAGCCTGCGAACCAACCGGCACTCGGGACACCATGTCGGCGGGGGGACATTCATTTTTTCGTAGAATAAAAAGTCCTCCGGTTCGATGATAAATTCCTTTTTGCAATTCTGACAGTGTTTTTTTTCGGATTGCATACTATCATGATATTAATTTCCCGAATAAAGTTTTATTCGGTTTTTACGATAGTCGTGATCAAAACTAAGCAGTGCGTCAAAGTGATTATTCCGCATAAGGGCAATATTAACCGCGTCAACAAAACTTACGTTTTTTGATCGTTGGCTGCGAAAAATATTCTCAGCTTCCTCAAACACCTCGTGAATGTCCATAATAATTTCGATCCCCTGCTCTCGAATGTCATCCATAAAAAAATGCGCGGTTTTTTGAGAAACGCGCTGGGCAAGAACTGTCAAAGTTTCACTATACACAAAGATCGAGAGTGACAATGTTGCCGTCTCATTCTGCGACAGAATTTCGAGAAGACGGTGAGCCTTGCGATGATTCGTATCATGCTCGCTATAGAGTGCGATGAGAAAATCAGAGTCAACAAGAACGTTATGCTCCATAGAGATAACGATCATGGTTGCGAGAAAGTGTCTTTGGTCCGCCGGCACCCGTATGTCGTTTGGCGGCATTCAAAAAAGATCGCGCCTGAAAATGAGGACGAACTGTCGCGTGCTGCCCCCACTCACGAAGCATATCACGAAACAACTCGCTCGTACTTGCATACCCCCCCTCGGAAACAAGCCGATCAACACGGGTGGCGACTTCTTCAGGAAGAGAGATGGTAACTACTTTACGCATAGAAATCATGGATTACAAATTGTACTACAATCGTACAATATTGTAATACAGCTGTCAAACTGTTATTTACACAACCTCGCTCCGATAACATTCCTCGCAATAGACGATGTCTGGTTTCTCGGGACTGTATGATGTTTGAAATTCCGTCTGGCACGGTGATGCACCGTGTCCATGCTGTGCGATATTCGTATAGACACTGTTCGTTGACGTCGTTCCCCCACATTGACACTGCCGCGGCCAGAGTTTTGAAAGAGAATTACGATTCCGGAGGCGTTGATAGTGTCGACAATTATGGCAGAGGCGAGGAAGCGGAATGTTCATTGTGCGATAAAACGCGAGCTCTTGTACTGTAATCTTGAACGCGCCAAGGCACTGATCATTGCATGTCCCCCGATGCCGGCACTCGATAATTTTTTTTGTAATGGTGTCTGGTACATTCTTGATATGATCCGTCAGGATTTCACTTGTAACTAAGCGTTCATATTTTTTTGAATCCACGTCACGCCATCTGTATCCGTGTTGTATCGCCTTCGTCTTATTCAGCGGAAAGAATGCATGTGCGAGTGTTTCGTTATAGGCATGCTGTGCAAGTTCAGTCGGAAAGAATTCGCCGTAACAATAAGTGTGTCCATGAGTGTCAATATACGGAGCGCTATTCATGTGTTCAATAATCTGTTTTCGAAGTGTGTGATAATCACTTTCTGAATATTGCTTATTGAGAATACACCATTGCTTCTTTTTAAGACCAGCGCAGCCAAAAAGATTGTCTCCACCCTTCATGATGTCCTTTGAATATTCAATTTCTGTCTGTGCACCCCATGTATTAAAGGAAAAAAGTGTATGATACACGCCCTCCCCAGAAGCGATGCACTCATAAAGCATCTCGGATCCCGCCCCCCACATTGTAAAATCATAGGAATCTTTTGTTGACGCAATTGAAAGAAGATTGCACCATTTACAATTTTCACAATCGCCAACCTCGCCACAATAAAATGCATTCTTCGAGTTAAAAATATAGTCACCGATCGTGTTTTCATTGTTTAACCCTTCACAGTACCGCCGAGGATACCGTATGAGCATTGCTTGCATTCTCTTTTTCATACTTTCAACAAATGCGTACGAACCAAGATCATATTCGCTCATCTTTTTCTCGTACTCTTCTTTTGAATACGGCTGATTAAAAATATAGTACTGCTTGTTTTTCAAGTTGATGCATCCGAAACAGTCACTGCAATTCGTGAGATTTTCTGAAAAACTTACATTCATACATTCGTTACACCGCTTGGAGTAACGAACATCATAGTCCTTGAATATATTGCTCGAATCGTAGCATCGCTCACACAAATCTGCGATATACAAATCGACGCACTCCTTACTTCGCTGCAAAAATGTATCATACATGCAATTCTCACTATAGTCGGAATTAAAAACGAGATAGCAATTCTTCAATGCCGAGGAAAGGTTGCAATAATCACTATTTTCTAACGAAAGAACTGATAGGCCCATTTGTGGCACTACCTCGAATAATTCCTTGAGTTGCCAAAAAAATGGTCGCGTAAAATCTATGTCTCTTGCATAGTCCATTGGATCCCAGTTATCGGAATGCCAGCAGTCGGGACAATACACAACGTATGGCGTCTCTTGTGGGAAAAGGGCTATAAAATTCTTCTTGCACAAATCACATGTTCGGTTATATAGCGTCCGCTCATTCATGAAGGAGAGCCTCCGTACAAGGCGGCACTCGGGACACCATGTCGGCGGCGGGACTTTTATTTTCTCATAAAACACAAAATCCTCCAGCACGATAATAAAATCTTTTTTGCAATTCTGACAGCTTCGTTCCTCTGACGCCATACTACTTATTGTTCCTTGAGCGATCCGGTTGAGTATTGATGCAGTACCGATGTAACGAGCGTCTGATACGGCAGCCCCTTTTGAATTGCTCGAGATTTTATCTTAAATAAATCGGCTTCGGAAATACGTATATTGATATTTCTTTTTTTATCCAACATCGCCTGCGCGTACTGTTGATAGCGTTTTATCTCCTGCTTAACATTCGGAATGCTTTTGAGCTTCCCACTCTCAAGCGCCCGAACGATTGCTCGTTCCTCTTTGTCTAATTTGTAGGTTTTCATAATTGGTACTTCTTATTGGTAAGATATTTCTTTGTTGCATCTCTGCTTGGAATAATTGTTTTCAAAAAAATCTTCTCGTTATCTTCAACAAACGGCACGAGATATGCGTAGTTAAACATCTCAACAACAAATATCCTCTGATTCGGATATCGCTGTTTCTGAGGATGGGGCAGAACGAAAAGGGTTTTCCCTTCGTTAAGAGCGTCCACAATATCCTCAAAACAGACCCCTCGTTCGATCTTGAGTAATTGATTCTTTTCCTCGCTCCAATCGTAGTGTTTCATGTTCCGAATATATGACAAAACGTATGTTTTGTCAATTTCATACTACCTCCGCCCTATAACATTCTTCACAATAGACGACCTCTGACCGATCGGGAGCATAGGGTGTTTGGTAAATTCGAGCGCAACGATTTGCAGTATGATCATGAGCGGCCTGCTCACACATGCATTGCCGTGACCACAAACGATACGGCGTACGCAACGCAAACCGCGCTCTATGCCTGCATTCAGGGCACCTCAATGGGGCAGGCACGTTCATTGTTTTATAAAGGTCGTACTCCTGTTTGATGATCTTATAATTCTTTCTGCACTCTCCACATACTAGAATATCATTGCATATTGATTCGTTGGCATCACTAATACGAGAAGGAATCTGCTCGGATTTCAATGTCTCTTTTCCGAATGTTCCGCGCTGCACATCAGTCCAATTCCATCCCTTCTTAAGGACCTCTTCCTTCGCCATCGGATAATAATCGTTCGCAATCGTGTCATTATATCCGCAGGGCGCTAAGCGCGACGGTAACATCTCCCCCCACTCACCAGTTTTTTTCATGTGTTCGATAAGTCTTGAAATCAAAGCTTCATACTCTTCCTTCGCGTACTGCTTGTTGAGAATACAATACTTCTGCCCATTCAAGCCGATGCATCCGAAAAGATCCGAAGAATTATTACACAGGTCACAATACGTCAAGTTATAATTTGCCAAATAACAGGCGTTGCAAAATCGAAGATTCGCTGAGTTGTACCCGCATGATACTGCTTCGTAACACAGCTCTACGTCGCCCCACGCCAGATAGTCGTGGGTATCTTTCCCATTTATCATCCATGCACAGTATTTGCAGTCCTTCGTGTTTTTTGCGTCAAACATGAAGAAAGAGTCAACGCAACGGGCAATATAACTTCCGGAGAAATTTTCATTTTTTTCACCGTTATAATACTTTCGCGGAAACTTCGAGAGCACCTTCTCGTGCCATTCGTTCCGCACACTCTCAAGAACCTCTCTGCTTCCCGTACAAAGCTCTGTCTTTTTCTTTTCGTACTCCTCTTTTGAATATTGTTTGTTAAAAATATAGTACTGCTTGTGCCGCAAACCGACACATCCAATGCAGTTGCTGCAATCCCGACAGTCATAGAGAAAAAATGAATCAGTGCAACTGATGCACGATTGGCAAAACTGAAGATTGTAGCATTCCTCCACATCAACACATTCATAGCAAAGCTGGCTCTTGTGGCACAGAAGCACATCAATACACCGATACGAATATTCAGTATACGTTGTGTAATAACATTCTTCTGAAAACGCAGTTCCCGATCCCATGTAGCAATTCTTATTATCTCCTGAACAATTTGTGTAATCACTGTTGACACTCCGTGATCCTGCTAGGCTTCCATTATGTGGGCGTGGAACGAGTGTCTGCAAATCATAAAATTGCTCAAAAAACGGCTGAGAAAAATCAATTTCCCTGGCATAGCCACGGGCGTCCCATATATCTTTATCAAACCACGTGTCGACATGCCAAACCGGAAACCGAGCATTCACCGGATAGATAGAGATAACCGACCTTCCGGTTTTATCGCATGCCCTCTGGAATAGCACCTGTTCATTGCGCCACGTCATCCTGCGCTGTTGGCGACACTCGGGACACCATGTCGGCGCGGGCACGTGCATTTTTTCGTAGAACGCAAAATCCTCTAGCTCGACAGTAAATTCTTGTTTACAGTTCTGACAATTTTTTGTTTGTGATGTCATACGACTTCTGTTTGATAACATTCCTCGCAATAAATAATCTCTGGCCGGTCTGGTGCGTACGTAGTTTCAAATTCTACCAGACAGCGGGCGGCGTGATCATGTCCTCTGTTTTCGCACATACATTGACGATGATAGAACCGCGAACGGTTGCGCAGTGCAATACGCTCCGCATGTCGACACAGCGAACAATGATGTGGCAGTGACAACCCAAGTTTTTTCAATAGGCGCAATTCTTGTTTGATGATTTTGTAATTTCGCTTGCATTTTTCGCAAGAAAAAATTTCATTGGCAATAGCCTCATCAACCTGTTCGATACGATCGGGCACCGCAGCCCATTGCATCGTCTCTCTCCCTTTTGTTTCAGGCATCGCATCGTTCCATCCATACCCAAGCGCAAGGGCATCCTCTTTTGTGAGTGGATAGTAAAGCATAGCCGTGCTTTCGTTGTATCCAAATGGTGAGATTGAGCCGGGAAAATACTCACCATACTCCCCGTCTTCTCGCATGCGAGAAATGATGCGCTCTTTCAATGCGGCATACTCCTCTTTTGAATACTGTTTGTTTAAAATACAAAATGATTTTTTGCGAAGACAAATACAGCCGAAAAGATCGTTGGAATTGGTACAAAGATCAGAATAATCAACATGATCAATCCCCTCAACGCACTGCCGCGTGAACAAACAGTTGCTTGCTCCACCACCAAGACCATACGCCTCATAACTCATTTCACAACCATAACCGTATGAGCTGATATCCATACTATCTTTTGTTCCGCTCAACACACGGCTCGAATAGCGAACATTCTCAAGATCATCAGAATCAAACACCCAATATGAATTGACCGAATTAGTAACGTTTTCACCAACAACATTCACGCAGTTTTTTAGGGCAAGATATTTATGAATTGCCTTTTGCATAATCAGGCGCCATGTTTGTTTGTATTCATCAACTTTAGATGCACTTGATAATGTTTTGACAAACACTTCATACTCCTCCTCGCTCACAGGCCTGTTAAAAATATGAAGCGATTTATTGCGCAAATTGTGTGAAAAGATACATTTTGTGCATTGTCTGCAGTCGTAGCAAAAATATGAATCGATCATGCTCTCACATTGCATCAGCCATGCGCTACGATATGAGCCGTTGGTATTCACAAGCTCGACACAGAGCTCATTCCGTCCAGACTTGAAGCCGTCAAGACACGATTTATTGTGTTCACCCCAAATCAAATAGTATGAATCCTCACAATAGCCGCAAGACGTACACATATAGCAATTTTTCATGTTTCCACAATTGTTTACGTAGGGGCTACCTTCGCAACCAAACACCGACGTCGCCATGCGTGGCACGCGGAGCTGGAGCTCTTTGAACTGGTCAAAAAAACGTTTGGAAAAATCGTATACCATGCCATAGCTCGTCGGATCCCAGTTGTCTGACCACCAACATGCGGAACAATACACGGCGAACGGACCGTCTGGACGATACATAGAAATCATCTCATTGTGACACAAATCGCACGACGCGCGATACAATGTCAGATCGTTTCCCGATGCCCAGCGCCTTTGATCTCTGCATTCGGGACACCACGTTGGCGGCGGAACTTTTATTTTCTCATAAAACACAAAATCCTCCGGTTCGATGACGAAGGATTGTTTACAGTTTTGACATATGCGCGTTTCATGGGCCATAGCTATGATTTCTGGGGCTGTTTGAGAATAAGCTCGGAATCAGCGGATGTTGACGACAACTTTAGCGCCCTCTTGTGCAAAAAGAAGTGCTGTTGCTTTTCCGATTCCTCGAGACGAACCAGTAACAATCGCCACTTTTCCCTCAAGCTTTCTCTGTATGGACATACTCCGATTTATTATATTTACACCCGGAGGGAATCGCCGCTCGCATCCGACGTGCGGTCCGGGGTTGCTTCCCGTTGTCGCAACCCGTTCTCATCCCACATAATGTCCACCGGACATTATTTCCGCACGCATTTTCACTGTGTTCAATGCGCCCGGAGGGAATCGAACCCCCATCGCGTGGTTCGAAGCCACGCGTCCTATCCATTGAACGACGGGCGCATAAAACTATCTGCGAGTATATCCTACTTGCGGAAAAGAAACAAGACTTTCTTGTATTTATCCCAAAATACGCGGGTCCTGAAGATGGGCCCGCGCGACGTCCTCACTAATCAATTTTTTCTGATACAAATCCTGAATACTTTGATCCATAGTCACCATTCCCTGATCACCACCCGTCTGAATCATTGACTTAATCTGTTCAATCTTATTTTCGCGTATAAGGTTTGCAATTGCCGGCGTGAGCACCATGATCTCGCGCACAGCGACACGACCGCCGCCAATCTTCGGCACCAGTAATTGCGAGATGACCCCGCGAAGCGTCATCGCAAGCTGAAGACGAATTTGTTGCTGCTGATCTGCAGGAAAATAATCGATAATGCGGTGAATTGTCTGTGGTGCATCGTAGGTATGGAGCGTCGAATACACCAAGTGTCCTGTTTCCGCAATTGTAATTGTCGTAGAGATTGTCTCCGGATCGCGCATCTCACCAACCATAATCACATCCGGGTCATG
>Ga0172375_10004062_pt1 | contig 21882 bp, 11 predicted proteins | sample LakKiv1m_FD_114537 | JGI IMG/M metagenome (GOLD analysis project Ga0172375, IMG submission 114537) | Freshwater microbial communities from Kabuno Bay, South-Kivu, Congo - kab_092012_11.1m | ecosystem: Environmental > Aquatic > Freshwater > Lake | place: Democratic Republic of the Congo... | reverse complement strand
GACACGGTGGGGCGTTGTCCGGTCTGCGAAACGTAGACCGCGTACCACGCCGTGCCCACGGTATCGAGGAGTGGGGTCCACGACTCGCAGCCGTCCGTCGACACATACAACAGGCCATTCCCGCCATCGTAGTTCCCTGTGCCAACCAGGACCTCTTCCCCACTGCCGGAACAGGCCATGGTCATGGCCAACCCGCTGACTCCGCCATATCGCGTGCAATTGGTGCATTCCATCCAACTCTCCCCCGCATCGCGGGACCGCCACAGACGATATCCCTGCCCCACGGCGTACATCGTCCGCCCATCGCCCGATATGGCGCAGTCCTGCCAGGCCGCAAAGGGGCTGTTGCTCGGAACGCTCCAGGAGACCCCGCTGTCGGTCGAAACCGCTATGCCTCGGGAGGCGCCGTTGTAGTCGCCACACGCCACGATGAATTGCCCGTTGGAAGAGCAGGCGATGCCGTAGTAGCTGTGCGGCGGAGCGTTGGTCAGCCGGTTCCAGGTGGCGCCGCGATCCACCGAGAGAAAGATCGCATTGGGGCTGTGAGTGGAAGCGTAGATGCGCGTTCCATCCTGGGACATGGCGATATCCGTCCATTTCATCGCGAGACCTCCGCCCATCCACGTGACGCCGTAGTTCGATGAATAGCGGACGAAATCCGACCACACCGCCTGCACGACATATCGTCCGTCACGCGATGCGGCCAGCGCCAACCGGCTGCGCGCCCCATCGGCCGTATTGGTTGTCACGCTCGCGCCCAGATCCCTCGAGCCATAGAGATAACCGCCATCCTCCGCCCCGAGGATGTTGGTGTAGGAAAGCGTGGAGAAGTTGGGTGGCTGCGCCAGTACGCACGCCCAGGCCCGATAGCCCAGGTTGGTCAGAACGCTCCAAGATCCGCCCTTGTCGGCGGAAGACCGAATGTACCCGTTGTAGGCGGCGGCCGTCAGCACGTCGGGAATGCCTCGCCCCCCGGAGGCCGTGTTACGGCTCACAAGGCACCGGTCGAGCGCCGCGCCGGCCGCGCCGCCGCCCTCCAACGACAAGTTCCCTGACAGCACGGAGTCGACGACGCTTCCTCCGTAGACGCCGCCCCCTTGTCGACAGGCCACATTACTGCTGATCACGCAATTCGAGATTGTGCCGCCGGATTCGCACCACGCTCCTCCCCCCGATTGCTCGCGGCTCGCATCTCCCCCGGCCAGGGTACTGCCGCCCGTCAGAGTGAAACCCGACAAGCAGCCCCCATTCCCCACAAAGGCACAACGAGCCGCCGGCGCCGCACGCCCGGTAATGACGGTGACGGCAGGACCGTTCACGCTCCTGACCACAACGCCGTTGGTGATCGCCACGCGATTGGTCATGTTGGCGACCAGAGCGACCCCGCCTTCGCTGTAAACTCCATTCGTCACCAACACCGTGTCGCCGGCATCCGAAACGTCGATCGCCGACTGAATGTCCCTCGCTGCGGTGGGCCACGAAAGGAAGGGCGCTGTGTGGCTGCCTTCAGCGGACACGTACAGGGTGCGCGGTCCGTGCGAACTTCGATTCCGCGGATCCGTCCCCTGCTGGTATTCGCGGAGATTGGGGATACCGTCCCCGTCGTCATCCGCCGACGCGTCGGCCGAATTGGTGGGAGAGAGTCCGTTGCTCACTTCCCACCCGTCCGGAAGGCCATCGCCGTCGGTGTCAGCGTGGCCGGGTTGCGTGTGGTAGAGACATATCTCGCGCGCATCCGGCAGGCCATCTCCATCGGTGTCCACGTCGGCATTTCCGATCCGGTAGTAGACGACCGGCGCGTCCAGCGTGTCGCTGTCCGTCCACGCCAGATTGGAGCTTGATGGCGTGTTGGTCGTGGTGATCAGCAGCGTCCATTCGCCCAGGGCCAGGTTGGTGCAGCGGTAGATATCCAGCCGGTTGGTGGAGGCCGACGTCTCTCCGACAACTTCCATACCCTCCGCCGTTCGGCGAATATCCTGGAATGCCGGCGTCAACGGATCGTCGGCGACGGCGACGGCCATGACGACGGCAGCGATTGCCGACAGGAGGACCCCGCCTCGCGCCACCGTTCTTCTTGTGATCCAACCCCCCGCCACGTTCTTCTCTCCGTCGCCAAAAGTTCGCCCGCCTATATCACACAATCGAAATTCTGTCTGTCGGGGCGGACCCTGATTGTGAGTGTCGGGGTTTGGATTAGGAGTAGTGTCAGGAAAAGGAGGGAGGGGAAGATCAGAGGCATTGGGGTCATGTCTGTATATTTATACATTTTACGACAGCTTCCAGCGCCTTGCGCAACGCCGCCTCTTTCGCGAGTCGTTGGGAGATCCGTCGGATGCTCTGCGCCACCCCATAGTAGTTCCCCATCCCACTTTCTTCCGCTAGGGCGGTCAACGTCATCCCGCACCGACGCCGCGCAATGTAAAGCGCCAGATCCCGCCCCCAGTCCCCGTGCCGGTCTCGGAAATCGACCCACCGTTCCCCCTTCACCCGCTCCACCGCCTTCTGCACGCCCGCCCACCGCGGCCTCACCTCCAAGTGCCGAAAAGCCTTCTGCTCTTTCCGGTCGCCCTTCAGGAGGCGTCTCATCGTCTCCACCCAGGGCACGCTTCCCAGCAGAAAACCCGATGCCGCCCGTTCGAAGGGACTCTCCTCGATATTCTGTCCTAGCACCGATTCTACATATTTCCGATACGCCGCCCGCTGATTCTCAAGCCCCCTTTCGCCAGTCCCCGTCACGACTCCTTTCGTCTCCAGCCACTTCGGCGTTGGTCTCCACCCCGCATAGCACGGGTACGAACTCCAGACGAATCCCCTCAACGTGTCCCGCCGCTGTTTCAGGTGTTCCGTCGATACCGGCTTCCACCCCAGCGCCTCGGCTTTCGATGCTTTCTTGTCCAGGTCCAACCCCGCGACTCGAATCGGGTTCAGATGCACGTACCTCGTCACCGGCCAAGCCTCGGTTCTCCCCTCGAAGAGCACCGCCTGAAACCGCCCCTGCAGCAGCGGTCCCACTCTCCGTTCGCGCCGGTTGAACCACATCGAATACGACCCGTTCAGCCACTGCATCGCCCCGCTCAGATTCCCTTCCGGCGTTTCCACCACCAGATGCGTATGGTTCTCCATCAGCGCGTACGCATGACACTTCACCCTGAACCGCTCCACCGTCTCCTCCAGCAACTCCAGATAGTACTCACGGCAGCGATCGTCCGTGTACACGGCCCGCCGCTCCGTCCCCCGGGTCGTCACGTGGTACCACCCGCCTCCGATATTCAGCCGCAATGCCCTCGCCATCTCTCCACCTCACCACAGCCCGTTCTTTCCGTCACTCTCATATGTACAAATATACAGACATGACCCCAATGCGCCCTTCATCACTTGAATCATGCCGGGCATGATGACACAGACAGACCGGAAAAACAAGAAGAGCGGCAAAGGTTCTACTGCGGCGACGGCAGGGCTGCTGGCGTTGTGTTCGTCGAAACGTTCAACGGATAATCTCTGTTGCCTGGGTGGGTTGCAGTAGGTTCATTCTTCTCGGCCATAAAAGCAACGGATGACATGATTCTGCGAATAGCGGCGTCATCCTCGGCAATCATCTCCGGCACCCGTGGAATATATTCAGTGCTTACTCTTACGACGGTGCCTTGGTTATTTGTAATCGAACGGCGGTAATACCGCGCCCCGTCACGTTCTCGCATTGTAACTTCAGGATTCAAAGATGAATAGGCCCATTGCCTGAAATCCAGCCACTTCTCATCCTTTACTTTCTTGTTGATCTTCATCTGAAACGCCGCATCCGATTCCCATTCTTCTTTAGAATACATGTCGATGGAGATTGTTATCAGATACTGTGTATCTGAAGGGAATGTTGATTTTACCGACACGCCATGCAACTGAATAAGAACACTCGTTGACGAACCAAGCGTCCTCAACCCTCTTGGTTTCTCAAAAGACAACCGCAGATCAGGACGTTCAACTGTTTCCCATTGATCAAGCGAGGTTCTGTGAAATGTCGCCGGATAGGTCTTGGGTGGTGGTGTGCTAGAACAAGACGACATCAACGCCATCCCTGCGAGACATAGAAGTATGGCAACGGAAGTTCTCATGTTCATCTGCCTAGACGCCAACTGAGGCCCAACCCGTAGGCGGGATTTTCTTCGTTTTCATTTGAGTACGGAGTCCATTGTGCGCCTATGGCGTTGGCTCCTTTGCTTGCCGGTCGCAATACGCCTTCTGTAAGCACTTGTCCGACTCGGTGCAGATTGAGATATCTGTCCGGATCAACTCCGACTCCTTTGTTGAAGCCGCGTACCATTGACGGAATGTGCAGTTTCGGTTTTCCAAGCATGGTTACGGCCCAGTAACCGCAATTCCTCCATGTCACGCTGTATGAACCGATATCACCGGATTCGGCGCTGATATTGTTGATGCGGCGTGATTCCTGCACCTGTCTATAAAGGGCAAATTGCTCTTCTTCAGTCGTGGATATCTTGACAACAATCGCGTCCAGAGACTCCTTGTTCGACTTGAAGTTGAGATACTCGACGCCATTAAGCGTGCGGAGTTTCTTGGCATCGAGGAATGCATTTTGATCAACCGAATCGTTGTAACCAATGTAGGAACCTTCGGTGACAACTGCCTCCGGCAGACCCGCCTTCTTGCCGATATCCGAAGACAGGTCACTCTTCCCGTTCATTTCCCTGACACCCCATGGATGGAACGAGAATGTTTCGGCAAACCTATTCGCGTTTCGTGAAGGCACTATAGATGTTGGATCAGCGTGATACTCTGTAACGAGATCCTCCCATTTGTCACGATCAACCCCGACCTCGTCGAAAGCCAGATAGACGTGACCGATACTGCCGGGTTTACCGCCATTGAATTGCGCGGCCAGTTCGCCACCTTCTTTGATGTCATTGAACTGACGATATACCACATACACATCCAATCCCAGGGGATCACTGCCATTCACGGGATCGTTGCCGCAGAAGCAAGTCAGATTGAGGCCGCCGGATTCGCCTTTCGGATCGCGGGAAAGCCACTTGGTGGAGGCGGGATCGTAGTAGCGATAGCCGAAATAGTAGAGGCCGGTTTCAGCGTCATAGTACTTGGATTGGAAGAGGAATGGAGAAACTGGAAACTGGACGCCGGAAGCTGGATGGGATTCTGAAATAAGCGCTCCAAAGGGACTGTACTCGTATTGTGCCACAACTTGACCAGTGTCGGCGTCCACAAGCGCGTGGATGGTGCCGTTGTGGTCGGAGACAGGGAAATAGACGTTGGTGGTCGCTCCGCCAGCAACGGTGATTGCCAGCAGCCCGCCGATGCCGCCTGCTTCCTGACCCATTTTGCCGTTCCGCTGGCCGGAAAGGTCGAGCCCCCACAGGAACGTGAGGGAGTAGTGGAGTGTGGGGGTATGGGCGTAATCGGTGACGGACTCGGAAATCAGATTCCACCGGTCGTAATGGAACTGATGAGTTCGAACGAGATTGGTTGCTGCGCCCTGAACCTGCCACACCTGCTTCCTCGCCCTTCGGCCGTCAGCATAGTAATCGAACGTCACCCTGAAGCTCGGCGTGGCGTTGATCGACGTCGCGGAAACCAGCTGGCCAAAACGATTCCACTGGTACGCGAATCGGCTGTCGCTCGACAGAACGCCGGTGGATTTCCAGCGAACCTGTTCGGCGCTTTGCGCCACATAAACGGTCCCAGAGGCCGACGACGCGATCTCCGGCGTGACGTTTGTCTTCACCGCCCATACGGTCAGGTTTGTCTGGAGCGACGCCGACACATTATCCACCGGCACCAGCACGCTGAATCTCCCTCCCCCTTGTTGCGCCGGAATACCGTTCAGCGTCACGTTGATACCCTCGGCCACGTTCCCCTGGACGGGAACACGGCGGCCCCAGATACGGTTGGTGTGGAAATTGAAATCGTCCGCCTCAAACCGATACAGCGGTTCGCCGTCCTCCCCGATCACGCCGGCCTTCAGCGTGTTCCCGATTTCGTCGTATGCATAGCCGAATTGCATGCCGGGCACATCCGACATGTCGGCATTGTATTTCCGTGCCGATATCAGCTCCCCTTTCGGATCGTATACGTAGACCCAGCGGGTTCCATCCTGCTGCACGATCTCGGCAATCCGATCCGAGTTCGTGGGATAATGGTACACATAACCGGCGATCGAATTGCCGTTGACCTGGTACGAGATGCTCTTGATACGCTTGTTGACCATATCCCAGTCCACGCTCCTCGTCAGCACATTGGAGCCATCACGATTCGCAGACACCGCCGAAACAAAAGCGGAGTTGGTATAGACGTACCGCACCTGGAGATCGCCGGAGCGGATTGTCCCGACCTTGGCCCCATCGTTATACCCCACGGTCATCGCGCCGTTGTTGGAAGGATCCATGCGATACTCCAGCGACACCAGCCCGCCGTGTCTCGGATCGTAAACCCGACTCAGCGTAGCGTCGGCGATAATCCCATTTCCTGTGATCGTATTCGTCAGGATGCCACCGTCAAGCGCATAGGCAAATGTCTCTCCGATGCCACCAAGCACCCAGGCGCCAGTCATCCGCCCCATCCGGTCAAAGCTGCCGCCGGTGGCACTTCCGGCGCCATCGCTCGTCGTAACACCGACGAGATCGCCGGTCAGCGGGCTGTAATGGCAGGTTGCCGTCACTTCCTCGGCATCCGTGACAGACGCGAGCCGGTTGTCGTCCCGATAATCATATCGCTCGGTCACCACACCATTGACGATCTTCCTCGCAAGCAGACCTGTACGCGCATCGTATTCCCAGCGCGTTGTCACCAGCAGCCCGTTGCGCATCGTGGTCATGGCCTTCTTCCGCCCCTGCGAGTCGTACACGTACCGGGTGTCATAGCTGCCCACATCGTATTCCCGCTTGAGCAGACCGTTGGGCCAATATTCATAGCGTGTGATCGAACCATCCGATTTCGTCACCATCTTCACCCGTGCGGTGCCGGCGTCGTATTCGTAGTGGGTCGCGCCCTTTTGGACGTCCGCAGGAATCACGTCCGTCAAGAACGCGGTATCGGGGTCACGGACATAGGTGGTGATACCATGGAGATTGTTGATCACCCGATGCATCTCCCCGAACTCGTAGTACTCGTAGCTCTCGGTCTCCGTCGGGGAGCCGCCGGAATTATAGGTAGTCACGCTATCGAGTTGCCACTTTCTATACACGGAAATCTTCCTACTGCCATCGCTGAAGGTATTCGTCTCAGAGTAGCAGCCTCCCTGCCCATCCGTCATGCAGGCGGCGCTACGCCCCCAGCTATCCGTCCGTCCGGCATAGCTCGACGAGCCGGACTTGCCGTCCGGCATCGCCCTCGAAGAAGAAAGCGCCTGCGGAGAACCGTCGCCGGAGCGGGGATAGACCTGGGTGCTGCTGACAATGCCGTTGGCAGCATCCACCGTCCGCGAATAGCTCTGGAATCGGTCATCGCTGGCCGGTGTGAGTTGATTCGCGTCGCCATTGACGTGAACACCGGATTCGCTGACCTGGTTCTTGGCGTTGTACTGCGTCAGGCTCTTGAATCCTCCGAGATCGACAGAACCGACGAATCGCCCCTTTTGATCGAACAGCGACTGGGCAGTTACCGTGCCTCCCCCGCACGTCGGCAACACGGTCTTGCAGGGCGCCCCCAGCATGTTCTGATAAGTCCGCACCTTCTCTTTCTCATCGCCATCGTCCGCCACCCGAATCTCTTCCGTATAGAAGCCTTCCGCATCGACGCCGTAGTTGTACTTGAGATGAGCAACCGCAGCGGACCCCTGAATCTCCGCCACACTGCCATCGAAATTGAAGTCTTCGATCAAGACAGAATGGTCGGGATCGGGATTCGTCGTAGTCTTCCGTGTCCCGGTGGCCGTCGACTCGTAGCGGAAACCGGTCGTGCCCAGCGGCGCCGTCAGGCTGGTCATTCTTCCGAGCACGTCGAAGGCGTAGCTCGTGGTCCGCGTTGTGTTTCCGGCCGTTTCCACGGCCTTCACCACGTTCTGCAGCCCATCGTGTTCATAGGCCGTCGACCGATCCAGCGCAGGCTGTCGAACCACCTTGACTTGCCCCCGGTCGGTGTACTCATATCGCGTCTCCGAACCATCCGCTTCGCGAACGACCTGCGGACCGAACAGACCATACTGACTGTTGCTGGTGGAGGAACCATCGAGGTACACCGTCCCAAGGATCCGGCCCAGCGGATCGGCCGTGGAGGTCTCGGACGACAACGTCACGCCGTCCTCGGACGACGCCGCGTACTCCACATTCCCGAACGCATTGATCCGGCTTACCCGGGACCGGCCATCGCCGAACGTTTCCGACACGGTAAGCAGTCGGGGCGCGGTGTAACTGTCGGGCGAAGCGCTACTCCATCCCGACAGAGTCGGCGACGAGCTGTTTTGAGGGAGGTAATTGAGCAGCTTGAATAATGAGGTGGCGTAGTAGCGCCGACTGTTAGTGGCGCACAGATTGCCGACGTCATCCCAGCCGGCCATGGCATTTGTACAGACCCGGACAACGGTCCGAACGGCCCCGCCATAGGAATAGAGCGTTCGCCCGACAAGCAAGCTACCCGCATATTCCTCAACCGTCCTCGGTCGTTCGACCAGATTGGTCGGGTTCGCCTTGTCGCCAGAATCGCCGGCGCCGTGGGTTGCGTAGTCGTACCGGGTCACCCGGCTGAGCTCCTGGGATATCGGGTTCGTGGCGGAGACGAGCCATCCGTTGATCGGATCATAGCCGAAAGCCACGAAAGAGGCGTCCGGCCACGTGATCCGATCTACCCGCGAGTTCTTCGGCGACCCGTTCTGGTATCGACCGGCGTCGGGTTTCGGGACTATCGCCGTGCGCGCGGTCCCGCCATTGGCAAGCACGCGGGCCTCCACCAGCCGATCGTCGGCGTTAAAGTCGTACTCGCGCTGAACCGGGCTCAAGCCGGCAACGGCATCGATGAACGTGATCGTTCGCCCGTGTCCCGCCGCGGCGGACCGCTCGCAATGTATCGTTCCCCAGGAGTACGTGAGCGTCTTCTCGTCGACTGAAATGGAAACGTCGCTCTTCTCGATATCGGGAACCCCGGTCTTGCGAAGCGCCGTGATCCACCCTTCACCGTCATAGACCGGAGTGCAGACGATCCTGACTTCGCCGGTTCTGGATTGATAGCTGACTTGCTGCAGACACGCATCTACCCAGGTGTTGGAGGACGCGTACCGGCCATCCACCGCCCCCTCGAGACGCCCCCACGTGCCACCCGAGTAGTAGCCGACGGCATCGCCGAACGCGCAACCGGGTACGGAACGATGCACGGCGCCCCCGTAGTCCTCGTGGACGTCAACCGCGATTGTCCTCCCATCGACATGCCGGATCGCCTTGATCCATCCAAAGGCATCGTTCAAACTCGAGTCGCGACGAAACGAATGGATGATACCGGAGTCGAAATACAACTCATAGTCGAAGTCGGCGGGATTCGCCGGCGTGACATCCCGTAGCACGTACGTCCGGGTCGAGTTGGCCCCGGTCGGATAGCCCACGGCGCTGAACTCGCCGCGGGCGGGGTCCCACGGGAAATCGAACGCCACAATATTCCCCCGCGGCCGCAGGAGGACCACCTTCTTGAGCTTCTCGGACGCGCTCGCCACGCAAACGTTTTCGATGATACGCGTGTTCAGGCTCAACGCCTGCCAAGGCCCATCGCCGTCGTCCAGGGCATCGGGCCCACCCGCATAGAAACTCACGGGATACGTAACCGCCCCCTGCGACAGGTAGACGTGCACGGGAAGATTGGCCGACCATAGCGGGGTCATGGCCAGCGGGATGATGACTTGAGGCCTATCGGCATCCGGGCGGAAGAATATGACGCCGGTATCGGGACCGAACGATTCCACATCGGCACCCACCTCCACGATCCCGTCCTCATCGATATCCGTCAGCTCGACGGGCTGATTCGTGCCGGCCGCCGGTGCGGAGGGAAACTGCCACTTCAAGAGCCACTGTCCGGATTCGATCGCCCACCCCTTCTCAATGAGCGTCTCGCCCGCGTAGGGAGCGTCGGACCGGCAGAATTTCTCGGAGACCGAGTTACTGGACGAGGACGGGGAAAACGTCTCCGCCAGAACAAGCCGATCTGGCATCAAGGCGGGCAGACCCGCTTCCGGCGCCCACACGGGATTGCTGACGGCAACCGTGTCGAAGGGCCACCACAGTTCGTTCGTGGTTCCGGCGACATAGAGCTGTCGCTCACACGCGTAGTTGGTGGCGATGTCGGACGCCATCCGGATCGCTGCGGACTTTCGAATGGCCCAAATCTCGGGGCCGAGATAGGTAACCGCATTGATCGTATGGGTCAGCGCCAACTGAGTATCCCCCATTGTCACCGTCCCGCTATGAACAGCGACCGAATACCCCCCATGGATCTCGGTATTGTTCGTGAAAGATGCAGAGAACGCGCCCACCCCTCCGCTGTATAAAGGCGGCTGGCTATTGGGGTAACGGAAATACGCGGAAATCGGGGGCATGGTTCCCATACCGACCAACTCTCCCTGGATCGAACATGTGACGTCCGTGAGGTGTCGCCACCCCGGCCTGACAGGATCGTCCGGGAATGGATTCCACGCAAGAGAGACCTCCTGTTCATCATGCAGCACAAGGTCGATATTGGTGCTGTATCCGTTGACCTTGGCGAACCATTCCGGTGAAAGCGGCAGCGAGGAATTGGCCAGCGCGTAGGGAAATCCCGACCATTCATACCTTGCACCATGCTCAAGAGCGTCCGGCCAGCCATATCCAAACCAGTCGAGATAACCCTGACTATCGTTCTGACAGGGAGCCGGGGATGCCGGCACGGCGGTGTACCGGAGCAGGTCTATGGCCCTCCGTACTTGCTCCTGGATACCTTTGTCACACGCCACCCAGGACCGCACAGCCGTCGCCCAGTTGGTGATGCCGGCTTCGCGTCGAAGATCCGACGGCGTCCACCTGGGAAGCGACGAAGGATAGCTCGTCTCCTCTGGCGATCCTGGCGTCGCGAAGTAGTCCTGGAAATCAGTGATCGGAACGCCGTTCGTCTGGCATACCACAAAAGACGGACACAGGTCCTCGATCCAGTAGGCAAAAGCTCCGTAGGCGTCCACGGGATGTTCGTAACACCAGTCCAGATCAATATCCCACGGGTCAACCCCGGCAGCCTCACAGCGATCAACCAGCGCCACATAGCAGCCGCGGATGTGGTTGGTCAGATCATTCCAGCTCGCATCGTGTTCCCATCGGGCATACTGGTTTGTCTCCTGTGCCACGGCCTTGCTGCCGCACACCGACAGCATCGCGGCAAGAACAGCCGCACCCACCCAGGAGGCCCTCGCACATGAAACGTTCATTTCCCTCCGCTCCACCAGGGCGTTGTGACGCTGAACTCCTGTTCGCTGAGCGAGTCCAAGGTGGTGACCTTGCGCGGATCGCTCCCCATCAGGTACTCATCGGCATTCGTCAACCCGTCGCCATCCGGATCGCCGGCGGCCGTCTGCGTCAGCCCGCCGAACCGTTCCATCTCCCACCAATCGGGAAGGCCGTCGCGATCCGTGTCGGAATCGTCGAGAACGAGGTTCACGCCCGCTTGATTCGTCGTGAGCACCAGCGGATTGCCGACATAATCTCCCCAAGGTTCACCCGGATCCCGCGCGCCGTTATCGTTGCAGTCACGAAAACCTTTGATCCAGTAGTTGGTCAGATTGGGGACGCCGGAAATAACATAGGATCCCGGCGCGGAGATTGCCGTCGAGTAGCGAGACGCCCACTCGCCCGCGAACCGGGTTGCCATGACAATGATCGGTCCATCCTGCCTGCCGCCGTACGAGATCGTCCCGGAGATCCCTGCCGGAAACGACAACGCATTGAGTGGATCGCTTCCCGCATTATTCTCCTGTCCATCCCCCGCCCCGTCGCCGTCCGTATCGGCCTGACGAGGATCAGTCCCGAGCAGGAATTCCTGGAGATTCGTCAGTCCGTCGCCGTCCAGATCCACCAGCGCATCCGAGGGATCCAGGGGATCGAGTCCGTGATCGCGTTCCCACGAATCCGGCAGTCCATCGTCGTCGCTGTCGTCGTCCGCGGGCCCTTCGTTCGGATCGGTACCGGCCCGGTACTCGTCGCGGTTGCTCACTCCGTCGCCGTCGGCATCGCCATCGCCCGTCTGGCGCAGATCCCCGAAGTGCTCCCGCTCCCAGGAGTCCGGCAGGCCGTCATGGTCGAAATCCGCATCGAGGTAGGCCATCACGTCGCCGCTGCGCCCCAGGGCGCGCAGTTCCCGCACTTCCAGCGGCGTCAGCGCGTCCCGGCAGAGTACCAGCCCCGCAACCGACCCCTTGAACGCGTTGTTGACCTCTTCCTTCTCTTTCTCTCTCCGGCCCATCCTTGTTCGTACCACGTCGTACGTGCCCAAGGTCAGATCGGCGGGCCCGGAATAGAGGGACGATAGGTCCGACGAGAGAACATCCAACAGGCGAAGCGGCGCACCGTTGGTGTAACAGGATACGCCGTGGGCGCCTTTTGTGGAGTCCCAAGCCACAGCCAGGTGTACCCATCGCCCCTTCTTCAGGACCGGTTGCTGACTTGCCTTTAGAATCGTGTGTCCGTGATGAGCCGAGCCGTTATCCGAGAAGAACACCCACAGGCGGTCATCGCCCGCAAAGAACACACTGTATTCCCGCTGGTTGTGATCGGTCTTGAACTTGCCGAACAACCGGGAGACGCGCCGGTTCTCCGCCGGCTTGATCCACACGCTGTAAGACACACTGCCGGTCACACTGAGCGACGCGCCGAAGTTCATGTAGTCGTCTCGGCCATCCAACGCCAGCGCCTTGTCCTGGCACTTGGCGCCGTTCGCGAGTTGTCCATTCACGCCGCCGATCACATCGACCGCATTGGAGACGAGCGGCCAGCAGGCCAGGATCTTGCCGCTGTTATCCGCCAGGGTCGGATGCGACTGCGCGTCCTGAGGATCGGTCCCGAGCTGCTGTTCGGTGACGTCCGCAAAACCGTCGTTGTCGGAATCGGTCGGCATCGCGGCGACGGCGCCGACTCCGCACAGGAGGACCACGACCCACATCGCTGTTGTTCGTCTTTTCATCGCCAAAAGTTCGACCGCCTATATCACACGGCTGAAGATCTGTCTGTCGGGGCGAACCCTGATTGTGAGTGTCGGGGTTTGGATTAGGAGTAGTGTCAGGAAAAGGAGGGAGGGGAAGACCAGGGGTCAGGGGACAGGAGTCAGGGGGCAGAGGAAGGGGAAGTCACCCGGGACCCGCGGCGAGCGCCGCTACATGCAGGGAGATTCCGATGGAGACCGGAGCGAATGCCCAACGCCCAACCTGCAGCAGGCGCTCAACACGAACGCCCAAGGGAAGCGTTGCCGGAGGATGGAGTTCTGAAACCTGACGCTTGGAACCTGCTTCTACTGATGCACGGTGGCAACACCCTCGGCGCCATACTGGTCCCTTACGGTGATGGCGTTATCACCATGCGTGTTGGAGGTGCGCACGTAGGAGGCACTGTTCCCGCCAGCGCCTGCAATAGAGCCCAATGACGGATCGCTGACTTGCCATGTCAAGGGAAGAGAGAGATCGCGCAAACCATCCGTCACCGTAAATGTCTGCATGGTATTGGAGCTGGTGGAAGAGATATTCACGTAGTCCGGCGTCACTGTCAAAGCCACGGTACCTGTATCCTCACAGCCCACCTGCAACGAGGCCACCAGAACGGCCGCGACCAACCCCGCCACGCTCACGGAGAAAAGTGCCTTCATGTTTTCATGTCTCCTATGCACGCACGATGGCAAATCGCCTGACGCGTGTCAATCCGCGGAAGCGCGCGCTCGCGGATTCCGAGCGACCCTACTTCATGAACTTGTACCCCACCCCGTGGACCGTCAGGATATGTTCGGGCTTGCCGGTCTTCTTCTCTATCTTCGCTCTGAGACTGGCCACAAAGCTGTCCAGCGACCGCTGGGTCCCGTAGTACTCCGTCCCCCAGACGTCATTCATCACGGTCTCCCGCGACAGCGCTTTTCCCTCGTTCGCGCAAAAATAGGCCAGCAGATCGAACTCCGTTCGCGTCAGGGGGATCTCCTTGTCCTTCTTCTTCAGAATCCGCGCGTCCAGATCGAGAACGAAATCCTCGAACTTGTGCTGGGGGGGGCCTTCCGCCCGTCCCCTGCCCCGAAGCAGGATGGCCTTGATTCGCGCCAGCAATTCATTGACGCTGAACGGCTTCGTCACGTAATCGTCCGCGCCGGTCTCGAACCCGTGCAGCTTGTCGAACTCGTCCTGCCGCGCCGTCAGCATCACCACCGGCATATCGCCACCACGACTCCGGACCTCCCGGCATACCTCGTACCCGCTCATCCCGGGCATCATGATGTCGAGCAGGATCAGGTCCGGCTTGCCCTCGAGCGCGGCCTTCACGCCCTGCTGGCCGTCCATCGCGCTCACCACCTCGTACCCGGCGAACTTCAGGTTCTCCACGAGCCCCATCATCAGGGCCTCGTCATCTTCCACCACGAGGATTCTTTGCTTATCCGTCTTCATTGATCGAGCCTGGTAGCGAGGTTGCCCGGCTGTCAAGTTGTCGAGTTGGCGTTACCAGACGATCTCAATTCTACAGGAGCCCCGCCTCTGCTTTTCGCCGGAGGAACTCGACATCGCCAAGATCCTGGGGGCGGCCCGCTCTTTCCTTGCTGACGAGCAGGTCCTTTCCGCTAAGGCATTTGACAGGGACTCCTTCTTCCGTGGCGTGCGTCACCGCACGGCTTTCCGCTTCGTCAAAGTCCGGCAAGCCGACGCCGCCCAGATGGAACTGGAGAATCCCCCATCTCGTCTGATAGGTCTGCACAAAGTTCTCTCCGCGATCTCCAAGAGGCAAGAGCGGCAGGTCCAATTCCCCCGCGAGGAGACGGTTGATCTTCTTCACATTCTCCAAGTCCCCGGCAGGAATGTAGAAGTCCCAGTCCATGGAGAAACGCGGCAATCCTTGCAGCCGGACCGCCTGGCCGCCAATCAACAGGTATCGGACTTCGTTCGCGTTGAACAGTCGAACTACTTCGTCCACTTGACACCTCCGCGGGCGGCGATCTGAGCGAGCAAGCTCCTCTTCCATGCATTCAGTTCCTCGTAAGAACTGAATTTCTTCGACTCGAACCGGGGAATCCCCGAAACAGCAGGCAAGCGACTCACCTTCGACTGTCTGGCCCAAATCTCGTATTTTGCACTATAGTTGTCGCTGAACTTCATATCGGCGGATCACCCTATCACGAAGATGAGGCCATTACAAGCCACCCACCGGCAAGTAAACCGAAAAGGTGCTGCCCATGCCGACGGTGCTCTTCACGTCGATCCAGCCACCGTGCCCCTCGGCCACGTGTTTGCAGAGAGCCAGCCCCAGCCCGACTCCCGACGTGTTCTTCTCGCCGGCGCCCGACGCCCGGTAGAACCGGCGGAACACCTTCCGCAGATCGCCTTTCCGAATTCCTTCCCCACGGTCCGCCACGGAAATCCTGATCCAACGCCGCCTCGGGCCCCACGGCAGGCGCCGCCGCGTCTCCTCCACCGAATCCACCGTAACGGTAATCGATGACGAATCGCATGGCGCATGGCGCATGGCGCATGGCGGCAGAGTTGTCAGGTTGTCGGGTTGCTGAGTTGCTGAGTTGGGCTGCGCGCCGCCTTCGCGCCCTTTGTGCTCGCTCTTCTCCTCTGACACCTGACACCCGACACCTGACACCTTTCTTCCGTACTTCCACGCGTTGTCCAGAAGGTTCAACACGACCTGGCCCAGCGCGCCGTCATCGGCCATGACCCGCGGCAACCCCGGCTGAATGGTCATCGAAATCTCGTCCGCCACCGTCGAACCGGGCGCGCCGGTAGCGGAGGCCACATGGGCCACGGATGTCCGAAACGCATCGACCTCCCGGGTCACAATCAGTCCCACATCCGTGTCCCGAGGCCGGTAGACCAGCGCATCCTGGCCGAAGCGCACGAAGAAGAGAACCCGCTCGATCAACTGATTGAGCCGCTGGCATTCCCGGACAATGGTTCCCAGGAACTGCTTCTGCTTTTCGGGATCGGGCACCCGCCCCATGTACAGGCTGTCGGCCAGCATTCGCATGGATGCCAGCGGCGTGCGAAGGTCGTGCGATACGCCGATCACCACGTCGCCCCTTGCGCGCGCCCGGCGAATCTCGGCCGCCGCGTCGCGCAGGGCCAGCCAGACCCCGGCGACGATCACGCCGGCCAGGAGAAGGATTCCCCATCCGTACAACTGCATGTGAAGCTTGCCCGCGCGGGCCACGGCTTCCGGATCCCTGATGAAGGCGGAGACCTTCACGAAATCGAGCGGCCGATAGAGCCGGCCCACGGCCAGCGGCTGCGCGTCCCGATCCCCGCCCTGCCCATCCCGGATCGCCGTCTCGCGCCCCAACGAGTCCGAAACCACGACCTCCGACGGTAGAGACTGCCGTGGCGCCCCCACGTGGAGCCCGGGCCCTTCCGCCACCAGCAGGAAGCCGCCACCCGATACCCCGGCGATGGTTTCCGAAAGCTGTTTCGCGAATCTCGCCGGATCCACCCGGTATCCGGCATAGAGATCCTGTCGCTCGCGAACGGGAGAGAAGAGATACGAAGCGTCGTCGACCGTGAAGCGGATCGTATCGGCCGCCGGCGCCGCCGCAATTTCACGCTTCAGGGCGGCCATCAGAGGATCGAGCCGGTTCGTTGTTCCGCCCTGTTCCGACGGAACCGAAGCGTCAACGGACGGGGGCGGCGGCAGCGGGTACACGAAGCCCAGCGGATTGACGAAGAGGCAGACCTGTTCTATCGAGCCGCCGGATTTGCTCAGTTGCGCCGCCGCCGCTTCGATTCTCTCGTTGCCGCCTCCGCTCGCGAGGGCTTCCACGAGGCTCGTCTTGACCCGTTTCAGGTCTTGTACCAGAGACGCCTGGGTCTGGTCGGCGACCGCTTCCACGGCATTGGCGGCCGTGGTCTCCAGGCCGCGCTGAAGGACCAGCTCCCAGCTTCGCAGGGCGCGGCCCGCCATCAGACTGAGCATCGCCGTGGGGAGGATAACCAGACCGATCACAACCAGCGCGATTCTCGTCTTCATAGTGAACCACGGATTAATCTGGGACGCCAAAGCGCAACCAAGGCAAACAGCGGGACATCAACCTTTTGTGACTCTTGTGCATCTTCGTGGCAATTCATTCTTAGCCACGAAAAGGCACAAAAAGCACGAAGAATCTTGCAGGAAGACACGATTCTGACGGATTGCAGATTGGCCGTACCGAGCGCCATGCGCCACTTGTCGCGCCGAAGCCTTGGCGAAGGCGGATGCGCTCTGCCATTCACTGCCCCATTTCGATCTTCAGCAGCCAGCCTTTAACCGCGTCCACGTCGCTGCCGTGCGGACTCAGTTTCAGGTACTTCCGGTAGTGCATGGCGGCCTTGTCTTTCTCGTTTAGCTCGTCGTCGTAGAGAATGCCGAGATTGTAGTGAACGGCAGGGTCGTTCGGATCGATCTGGAGCGCGCGCAGGTACTCCGCCTCCGCCTCTCGCAGGCGGCCTTCCTTGGAGTACACGACCGCCATGTTGTAGTGCATGTCGCGGCGTTCCCGCTCGCTGACCTGCGCCACCTCGTCCCGCGCCTTTTCCAGGACCGCCGTCATTCGTTCCGCCTTGATAAGCCGTTGTTCGCGTTTCTGAAGCTCCACTTCCATGGACTGCAGGTTCCGTTCCGTGGAGCCCTGTTTCGATGTGTTACTCTTCAGGGTGGTCAGCTCTTTTTCCAGGGCCGGTATCTGTTCCATCAACTTCTCGATGGTCCGCGTGGTTTCTTTCTGGGCCGCGGCCGCGGCCGCAAGCTTCGCTTCCATTTCCTTCTGCTTCTCGCCGGCGAGCTTGGCTTCTTGCTGGGCCTTCTCGGCCTTCTTCAAAATATCGTCCCGCTCTTTGATGGCCTTTCGCCGCGCCTCTTCGATATCAACCAGCTTATCCTTGAGCGCGAGGTTTTCCTTCTCCTTGTCCCTGAACAGGTCCGAGCCCGGTTTCACCGTGGCGGTTCCGGCCGGCTGTGGCGCGGCAGGCTCTGCCGTCGGCGGCGTGGCGGGTTTCGCCGACGCCACGGCTTCGGGCTCCTTCGCCTTCGCCCGCGCCGCCACCGTCTTGCGCAACTGCGTCAGCTCGCTTCCCAGCTTCGTCTTTTCCTGCTCGACCGCCTGCAACTTGGCCTCGAGTTCCTTCACTTGGTCAGGATTGTCCGCTGAGTCTTTCTTCTGTTCCTGAAGGTCCCGGATCAAGGTGGCGAACTGGGCATTTCTACGCTCCATGTCCTTGATATCGGCGGACAGGCGTTCGTTCTCCTTCCGGACGCTCTCTTCGGCCTTCGATGCCTCGGCGATCTTCCGCTTCAACTCCTGGTTTTCCTTCAGCATTTCGTCGTAGGCCTGGGAATCCGCCACGGCGGCCGGCGCCGCCACAGCTTCTTCCGTTCCGACTTCCGACGCCACTCCTTCGGCTTCCTCCGTTCCCCCCGTCCACTGGAATGCCTTCTTCTCAACCGGCGCCGCCGCGGTCCCCGCGCCTTCGCCCTCCGGTTCCGGCGCGGGAGCGGCGACATCCTGCTTCTCCTCTCCCTCGGCGTTCTTCTCCCAGGAGAACTGGAAATCATCTTGGGCGCGAGCGACTGTACAAAGGGAGAAGAGGGACAAGCGGCACGTGACGAGGGAGAAAACCGACAGCCATGCCAGCCGCGTCATTCTGTTTCTTATTCGTGCCATCTGTGTAATCCGTGGTTAGTGGACCACCGCGCGGCGCGGCGCCAATCTGTCGGACGCACGTGACGGTTCGCGTGGACAGACGCTTCGATTACCGTACCGGCTTGAATTCCTTGCTGCCGCCTGCGCCGCCCACCGGTCTCAGCGGCTTCGGAGTCTTCTTCATGTCCTTCATCAGCAGGAACGGCTCATCACCCGTGATGATCCGCGGGGTAAGAAACACGATCGTCTCGGTGTTCACCGTGGAAACCGTGTTGTGGCTGAACAGCTTGCCCAGCAACGGAATACTTCCCAGGATCGGAACTTTGCTTGTGCTCGTATCCTTCCGGTCCTTGATCATGCCGCCGATGATAATCGTGACGCCGTCTTTCACCATCACCGTGGTCTCGGCCAGCGCCTTACGGATAACGGGCGTCCCTTCCTGGGGGGCCCCGTCGTACCACTGTGAGATGGAACTGATCTCCGGTTTGACCCCCACGGTGACGTACTTGTTGTCGTTGATTCTCGGCGTTACGGCGAGCGAAACACCGACCTTCTTGAAGAGATACGTCACGCCCGTGATGTTCGTGGTCCCGCTCTCCAGCGTCACTTCCTTGTACGGCTGATCCTCGACCACTTCGATCGACGCTTCCGCCCCGTCGAGCACGGCAATATTAGGATTCGACAGGATCCGCGTTTCGCCGACTGTCTTGAGGGCTTCGAGCACCACCTGCAGATCGCCGCCCGCCGCAATCGTGTTGTAGGTGAGGGAGAAAGAGGGCGCCGACGGCGCACCGGGCTGCGACACCGACTGCAGGGAGAATCGGGGATTCAACCCTTGGAACAAGTGCTCCCAGTTGACTCCCATGCTGTAATCGTCGTTCAGCGCCGTCTCGACGATCTTGGCCTCGATGAAGACCTGCTTCGGGCTCTTATCGAACAGCTTGATCATCTCCGCGATCTTCACCATGTTGTGAGGAAGGTCCGTGACGATCAGCGTCTTGGTTCGTTTGTCGGCCCGCACCGAGCCGCCCTCCTTGGTCATGAGAGCCGTGACCTGCGTCTGCATGTCCTCCACGCTGGCATGCTGCAGAACAAAGGTCTTCGTTTCGGTGGGCAGGACGCGGGACACGGTGGAGATATCGGCCTTGGCAATGACTTCCTGCATCTCGCCGATCTTCTCCGGCGTGTCGATCAGGATCAGCGAACCCGTAACCGGATCGGCCACGATCATGCCGATGGTGCTCTTGATCTTGTCGATCATCCCCGCCACCCGGGTAGGGTCGGCGTACTTGAGTTCCACGACCTTCACTTTCTTGTGATCGTAGAAGCTGACGCCATACAGCACTTTGTATTCCTCGTCGGTCATGATCGTCAGGATCCCGCCCTTCATTTCGTAAGCGAGATTGTTGACCGAGAGCACGACCTCCAGCGCCTCACCTGCCGTGACGCCTTCGAACCTCAGCTTGGTGGTCAGACCCGACACGCCTTTGGAAATGACGATGTTCTTCAAACCGGATTCCTGCGCGAGGAACTCGACAAGTTCAATCACGTTCCAGTTGACGGTGGACTGCAGGTAGACTTTGTTCGTCAATCCCGGCAGATCGTAATCCACCAGCCGCTTGGGACCCGCGGTGAACTTCTCAACCTTCGTTTCCGGTGCCGCCGCGACGGCGGTTTCTTCCGTCTGGGCATAGAGAGACTGACGCTCGCCTGCCGCCAGAATCAGCAACGTGAGGAAAAAGGCAAGATATCGCAATTTCTTCGCCATACGCAGACTTAGGTTCAGTGGTTCAATGGTTCACGGTTCAAGGTTCAACGGTTGCCTTCTTCGAATGCGTTTCGTACTTCCTGAGATAATTGATGAATCCGCGGATGGCGGCACGCGCCCTTCTGGCCTGTTCGTATACATCTTCAAATTCATCCTTGGAGACATACTCCTCGTCAAGAGCGACATAAAGCTCACTTTGCACTTCCGTGCAAGAGCGCTTGGCATAGCGTAAGAACCTCACAAACTCGGCATTGGTTTCGGAGTCAAACCCCTCGGCGGTATTGTGCATTGCCGAGCCAGCCGCTTCCTGGATTTGTCGCTTTAAGCCGTAGTCCCTGCTGAAACGCGCCTTCTTGGTCAGGTGGTAAACCTTGCGCGTCAGTTCTCGTGCCAGTTGCCACGCCTCAATATCTTCAAAGCGTTCAATCTTCATGCCACTCCATGGCTGGCGTGCGGGTAGGCCAACCGTTTCACCGTTGAACCACTGAACCGTTGAACCGTTGAACCGTGAACCTCTACTTACTTAACCGGAACAGAAACGCTGTCTTTCCCGTCGGAAAGGACAACGTGATCGCTTTGGATTTGTACCAGTTCCAGAGGCTGTCCTTCAACAAGAATCTTTTCGCCCGCCCCGATGATGAACATCTTGTCGTCCTTGGTGTCGCGAAGGATGGCCTTGACGTCCTTGTCCGGGTGCTTGGAAAATCCGATCGCTTTCACCTGGCCGGCCAGGGCGGCCAGCGCCGCCGGTGGTGTAACGGACGGTGTTCCCTGATCACCGCCCGATTTCACGCTGGTTTGGGTAAATATGTCCTTCTCTTTCCAGGGGTCGACATAGGTCGCCAGCGCCGGCAGTTCCGCCGGACTCCCCGTCTCTCCAACCGATCCTTCTGACTTCTGACCGCTGACCTCTGATCTCTGGTCTTTGACCTCCGCCTTCTTCACCGCCGCCCAGATCTCGTAGGCGGTAAAGGCCAGGATTAGCAGCACGGCCGCCGCTAACCCGCGGTTCAGGGCACCCATGGTAAACTTCCTGCCGGATCGGCCCTTGACAGATATGTCCAGCGGACCACCGATGCCAATGGGACCGGGTGCGCCGAGCATCGTCTTGGCGGACGCCTCTTTTTCCTGGGGGGCGGGCTCCGGTTTCACGACCTTCAGCTTGGCCTTCTCATCGGCAAGGGGCGCCGCCGGCTTGGCCTCGGCAGGCTTCTTCGTCTCTGCGCTCTTGGCAGGCGTTGGCGGCTTGGATTCGACGGCCTTCGGCCCTTTGTTGTTGGGTGGTTGAGTTGCTG
>Ga0172375_10004059_pt1 | contig 21889 bp, 23 predicted proteins | sample LakKiv1m_FD_114537 | JGI IMG/M metagenome (GOLD analysis project Ga0172375, IMG submission 114537) | Freshwater microbial communities from Kabuno Bay, South-Kivu, Congo - kab_092012_11.1m | ecosystem: Environmental > Aquatic > Freshwater > Lake | place: Democratic Republic of the Congo... | reverse complement strand
GCCACTAAGAATGCCTGGGAAGTCTCTAAAGAAAACAAAAAAATCGCAAAAAGCGGGCTTTTACCTACTATAACTGCCGAGGGTAATGTATACACGCATCGTATTGAAGCTTTAGAGGGTAGTAAATGGGATGCAGCTTTAAAGGTGAGTATCCCAATCTTTGAAGGGACAGAGGTTTATGGACTTATTCAAGAGGCGTCTATTAAGGTGGCAGAGGCAGAGTTAGAATATAAATACACAAAGCGTAAAACTTATGCTGATATTCGAGATGCCTATGTCAGAATTCAAACGGCTGTTCCGCGAACCCTGGCTTTTAAGAGAGCCTTGCGGGCGAATGAAATGAATTACGCTTTACAAAAATCTGATTACAAGCTAAACTTAGTTAACAATTTAGAGGTTTTAACAGCGATAAGGTCTTTGGAAGATTCCCGAAGAGATTTTATACATGCTTTCTATGAAACCAAACGCTCTTATTGGCAGTTGCTTGTAGCTGTGGGCCAGGTAAGAGCCGGAGAAATAAAATGAGTCTATCCGATATATCTATTAAGAATCCCGTTTTTGCCTGGATGCTTATGGCGGCATTAATAATCTTCGGTATTATCAGTTATGGCCGTTTAGGGGTAAGCCAGCTGCCGGATGTAGATTTTCCGGTTGCTTCTGTAAGCCTTACCTGGGAGGGCGCTGCTCCTGAAGTTATGGAGACAGATGTAGTTGATATTGTAGAAGATTCTTTAATGAGTATTCAGGGGATACGCGATGTCGCTTCCTCTATTCATCAGGGGTCTGCCAGTATAACCGTTGAATTCGAACTTAACAAAGATATTGATGTAGCTGTCCAAGAGATCCAGAATAAGATTGAACAAGCACAAAGAAGCCTGCCTAAAGATATCGACCCGGCTATTGTTACGAAAGTAAATCCCGAAGATCACCCTATTATTCTTATCTCCCTTTCGTCTTCGAAAATGAGTATGCGTGACCTCATGGGTTATGCCCAAGATCATTTTAAAGATAACTTTACTACTATTAGCGGAGTCGGCGAAATATTCTTGGGTGGTTTTAGAGAGAGGAATCTAAGGATTTGGGTAGACGCTAAAAAGCTTGAGGCATATCAACTTACGGTACAGGATGTAATTGATGCGGTTGAGCAGCAGCATCAGGAGATACCTGCTGGGAGAATTGAAACTATTGCTCAGGAGCGCAATGTCCGGGTTATGGGAGAGGCAACTACTACTGAAGAATTCGGTAATATTATTATTGCTAAGCGTTCTGGCCAACCGGTATTTAGGCCGATTTATCTAAAAAATGTAGCTTCAATAGAAGATGGTCTGGCCGATAAAAGAAGGATTGCGCGTAACATGGGCCAGGAAACAGTTGGGATTGGCATACGTAAGCAGAGAGGGGCTAATGAAGTTGCGGTTGCTCATGGAGTCCTCAAGCGACTCGAGGAAATAAGGAAATTTATACCTAAAGATGTTGATGCTCGAGTTGTTTTTAACCGGACAAAGTTCAGCGAAGATTCGATACATGAATTGGTTTTCACTCTGATACTTTCTGCCATTATAACTTCTTTAATCTGCTGGATGTTTTTGGGCTCCTGGAGTGCAACATTAAATATTCTTTTGGCCATACCCACTTCGATTTTAGGAACTTTCATAGTTATCTACTTTATGGGTTTTACCTTAAACACCTTTACTGTCTTAGGATTATCGCTTGCTATTGGTATTGTAGTTGATGATGCTATTATGGTTTTGGAGAATATTGTCCGTCATCGTGAAAATGGTGAGCCTCAGGTTGAAGCTGCAAGAAATGGGGCAGCTCAGATAACTTTTGCTGCTTTGGCAGCTACAGCCGCACTTATCGCCATATTCTTACCGGTGGCCTTCATGACCGGTATAATCGGTAGGTTCTTTTATCAATACGGAGTTACTATCTCAGTTGCTGTTGCGCTTTCTCTGCTTGAGGCGCTTACTTTGGCTCCGATGCGCTGTTCACAATTCTTAGAGGTCGGCGCAAGGCATACTTTCTTTGGCCGTTTTGTAGAAAAAAGTTTTCGTTGGTTTGCGGATAAATATAAAGTATTGCTTCAAGTTGCGCTAAAACACCGCGTATTGGTTTTAATTATAACCTTTGTTTTATTCTTTGCTTCGCTTTACTTCGTAAAAATTTTGCGTAAAGAATTTCTTCCTCCTCAGGATCAGAGTATGCTTATGTGCCGTTTGCAAACTCCCGAAGGTTCATCCATAGATTTTACCGACGAACGGTTTAAGCAGGCTGAAAAGTTTCTTATGAGTAGGCCGGAGCTATCAAGTTATTTTTCTCTGGTTGGAGGATTTAGCGGATCGGAAGTAAATTCAGGTGTTATATTTGTTAATTTTAAAGAACCAAGGGATAGACCGGTAGTTGCACCGAACAGAAAAGCTCTTAAACAAGCACAGCTGATGAATTTATTTAGAACGGAGTTAAATAAAATACCCGATACTAAGGTTTTTATTCAGGATTTATCCTTGTTAGGCTTTTCTGCGCAGCGTGGTTTTCCTATTGAGGTTTCTATAAGAGGGCCTAACTGGGAGAAACTCGCGGAGTATTCTACCACAATCCGTAAACGCATGGGCGAGAGTCCTCTCTTAGTGGATGTGGATACAGATTACCTTGCTGAGGTACCCGAGGTACGTATTTTCCCTGACCGGGATAGTGCATCCGACCATAAAGTTAATATTGAAACTATAGGTAATGCGATAGATGCTTTAATAGGGGGCAAGCGGATCGGTAAATATACCAGAGATGGACGGCGTTACGATGTTCGTGTTCGTCTTATACCTTCTCAGCGTTCGCAAACCGAAGATATTAATCAGATATATGTTTGGAATAATCTGGGAGAATTGGTGCAGTTAAAAGATGTAGTTAAAATTACTGAAAAACCTACTCCTTTAACGATAACCCGGCGTAATCGAGAGCGCTCAATAACAATATTTTCTAACGTTGCACAGGGAAAATCCCAGACGGACGCTATTAAAGAAGTTCAGCGTATTGCTAAAGAGGTTTTACCGGATGGGTATCGTTTTGTTTTTACCGGTAGCACTCAAACCTTTAATGAATCATTTTTAAGTCTGATAATGGCGCTAGCCTTGGGGATTATTATCGCCTATATGGTTTTGGCCTCTCAATTTAATAGTTACATACACCCAGTGTCAGTTTTGTTAGCATTGCCTTTTAGTATCTCCGGAGCTTTGATTGCCCTGTGGCTGAGTGGGCAGTCATTAAACATATTCAGTCTTATCGGGCTTATACTACTTATGGGTATAGTAAAAAAGAATTCTATACTTTTGGTGGATTTTACTAATCAAATGCGTAAGGAGAACCTTGGAGTTAACGACGCTCTGTTAAAAGCTTGTCCTATCCGTCTGCGTCCGATACTAATGACATCAATAGCCACTATCGCAGCGGCAATTCCTCCCGCTTTGGCCCTGGGTCCCGGAGCTGAAACACGTATTCCAATGTCTATAACTATAATCGGAGGCGTAACGGTGTCTACGATTCTTACGCTCTTTGTGGTTCCCTGCGCATATTCTCTTTTTAGTAAGATTGAAAGGAAGAAATATAGCGCTTCTTTAACGGATATCTCTAAAATGAAGAGGTCAAAAGAATGAGGATTGCAGTTATCTATTATTCTCATTATGGTAATGTTGCTTATGTGGCAAATAAGCTTGCCGAAATGTTGAAAAGTTTTGGAGATGTTGATTTGCTGGAAGTGGATTATTCGCAGAAGACTAAGAATATATTTAAACGTATTTTCTTTAGGATTTTCCCTAAACTGGTAAAACTTGCTGAAATTAAAACAGATTTAAGAGAATTTGATATTGTATGTTTTGGTATGCCGGTTTGGGGAGGGAGGCCTTCTTCTCCGATGCTCAAATATCTGAAAGTCTATAGTAATATTCGCAGCAAGAAAATAATCTGTTTCTATGTTTATGGTTTTGAATCTAGCGCTAAAACCTGTGCGGCATATGTAGATAGAATTTTACGCCAGAAGAGCAAGGTGTCTCCGGTAAATGTTTTTATCCCCTGGACAAAAGTGCACGAACCGCATTTCGTCAACAAAGTTTTTAACCTCGCCCTTACTGCTTTAAACCTGCAGAAGTAGTTGCTTCTAAAAGCAAAATTTTCTTGACAGTAGACAGTTTATTTAATAGAATAGTGAAATCTAATTAGTAAAATTTTACTATATTGCGGAGAGAAAATTATGGATTGGGATAATGCAACCAAAGATAAGTTTCAGAAAATGACTGCTAAAATTCCGCTTTTTCATCGTCGCCTTACCGAAGAAGCGGTTAGTAAAATGGCCCAGGAGAATGCTTTAGCCAGAAAGTCCTCAAAAATAGAAGAAGTGGATGTAGTCAGCGCTTTTTTCTCGGGAGTTCCTTCCCCTTTTTACAGCATGATGATCAGGCTTCTTGACCAGGCAGGTTTTGATTATAAAAAGTTCGGTTTTCCTAAGGAGAATAAATAGGATGGGGGTAGCGGTTATTGGAGCCGGCGCTATAGGAAGTTTAGTCGCCGGGTATCTGAAATTAAAAGGCGAAGATGTATATTTGGTTGGCAGACCGGATACGGTTAAAGCGATTCGAGAAGGCGGTATTAGAATTAGCGGGGTTCGCGGAGATTTTAAGGTTAAAGTGGATATCTTCGACATGTTAGTCACTAAACCGGATGTTTTGATTCTAGCGACAAAGACTCAAGATGTTAACCAGGCCTTAAGAGAGAATTTGAGTTTACTTAAAGATACGATAATTTTGACTACGCAAAATGGAGTCCAATCTGATAAGATTGTCTCCAAAGTACTTCCTAAGGAAAATATTGTTTCAAGTGTAATTATGTTTGGCGCTACTTATCTGGCCCCGGGTATGGTGGTGCATAATTTTGAGGGCTCCTGGATTTTAGGAAGTATTTTTGACCATGGTGCAAACGCACATACAATTCCCTTAAGTTTACTCTTAGATAAAGCTTTCAGTACGGTTATTAGCGAAGATATATTGGGGATGAAATATTTAAAAGTATTTGTTAACGCTAATAATTGTATTCCGGCGGTCTTAGGGATAAGTATGCAAGAGGCGTTTTCCGACCCTGAAATCAGCCGGATTAGCATTGGTCTCTGGAGGGAAGGTTTTGATATAGTAGATAACTTGGGGATTAAGCTAACATCATTACCGGGTTTCCCGGTAGAAAACGTTACTAAGTTGCTTGCTCTTCCTGCCCAACAGGCTGCGGGTCTTTTTTCCGGAATTATGGTGAAATTAAGTAAAGATCCATTGTATGGTTCTATATTGCAGAGCATAAAAAGAGGCAAGGAATCCGAGATTGATTATTTAAATGGCGAGTTTGTAAGGCTTGCCGAAGAAAACGAATTAAATGCCGATTTGAATAAGAAAATGGTTGATTTGGTGCATCAGGTGGAACAGACCGGTAAATTCTTCAGTAAAAGCGAATTATTAACCTTAACTAAAGGATTATTTAATTAACATGGCAGAAGTAAACACCCCCTTTCCTAAATTGAAACTTACTGTAGTTAGCGTAGCTGGTGAATGTTACCATGGTTATAAAGCAGGCGATGAGATTATATTGGAGGATTTTACTCATCCGCCTAAGCATTTTTGTTTAGGACTAGCGCACGCATTGTTTCCGGTTATCTATGCTTTAAGTTTTGGTGCAAAATTCGGGTTTAGAGATAATCAGCGCTCTCTTTTGGTTACTTGTCCTGACGGAGGAAAGCTTGAATTTAAAGCTGAGATTCTGGATAAGAACGGCCAGGTTGAAACATTGCCTCGCGATCCCAATCATAAAGGTCCTAACCCGAAGAAAATGGTTATAGAGGTTGTGCAGGCCAAGGGTAAGTGTACTTTTGGATATAAGGTGGGGGATAAGTGGGAGACTACCGGGTTAAAATGTATTCCAGGGTTTTGCGGAGCGGCCTTCCATACCGCGTTTCCGGCTCTCTTTGCTTTAAATTTCGGGGCTAAGTTTTTCTTCATGCCTAATCCCGATTCTATAGATACAGTTACTTGTCCTGACGGCGGAAATATCATTTTTAAAGTTTATAAGGCAGAAGACACCCCGCGTTGACGGGCACCTGGCGCTGATTGGAATTGCGCCAGTGTTCCCTTGTGGGAAAATTGCGCGGGTGTGCCCTTGTGGGCTAGGAGAAAAATAATCTGATGAATAAGCGTAGAGTCGTAATTACTGGTATTGGAGTAGTCTCGCCTAATGGCATTGGTAAAGATAGTGTTTGGAAGGGGATGTCTGAAGGCGTATCGGGTGTCAGGCGCGTAGACGGGTTTGACGTTTCCGTGTTTAATACAAAGATAGCAGCAGAAGTGCGCGATTTTAATCCCTTTAAATTAGGACTTACCCATGAAGAAGTAATGCGTATGGATAGATATGTGCAGTTTGGAGTGGTTGCCGGGAATATGGCGATTAAAGATAGCCGGCTGGATTTTTCTAAAATAGATCTTCAGCGTATTGGCGTATGTCTTGCCAATGCGATCTGCGGTACAAAATATATGGAAGAAGAATTTGCTTTGGTGACGGATGATGGCAAGAATCCGATTGATCCGGCAAAGGTGCGTCCGGACCTATATGATGCAGCAATGTTTAATACTCCGTCAATCGAGTTATCAGCAAAATATAAACTTAAGGGCACATGCAGCACTCTTTCCACTGGCTGTACTGCAGGGACAGATTCTTTAGGGTTTGGATTAGAGACGATTCAGGACGGGGAGCAGGATATTATGATTTGCGGAGCTGCTGAAGCACCGCTTACCCCTATAACTTTTGGGGCATTTGATGTTGTAAATGTTTTATCCGTTCATAATGATGAACCGCAGAAAGCCTCGCGGCCTTTTGATAATAAACGCGATGGTTTTGTTTTAGGCGAAGGCGCAGGAATTTTGGTTTTGGAAGAGCTCAATCATGCTTTAAAACGCAACGCGCCTATTTATTGCGAGGTTTTAGGTTTTGGCACAAGCTGTAATGCTTTCCATATGACCGATCTTCCTTCCGATGGCAGAGCTATGGAGACTTGTATAGCCTTGGCCTTAAAAGATGCAAACGTAAAACCTACAGAGATAGATTATGTTAATGCGCATGGTTCTTCCACTCGCATGAATGATATCTTTGAAAGTACTGCCTATAAGGCGATTTTCGGAGATTATGCTTATAAGCTACCGATTAGTTCATTTAAATCCATGATTGGCCACCCGCTCGCTGCGGCAAACGCGATTGAAATGACTGTGGCTTCCATGATTTTTGAAAAGAATATTCTTCCGCCGACGATAAATCAGGAAGAGAAGGACCCGCAGTGCGATTTATATTATATTCCTAATAAAGCTATTACTAAAAAAGTGAATACAATTCTTAAGACTAGCAGTGGTTTTTCCGGAATTCATTCATCTTTAGTTTTGAGGAGATACAATGGATAAAATTGCTATTACAGGTATTGGGGTGGTTGCGCCTTCAGGTATAGGGAAACGTCAATTTTGGGCAAATATAAAATCCGGGCGTTCTTTTATTAAGGAGATTACCCGTTTTGATTCTTCAAAATACCCGGCGCATATTGCCGGACAAATCGATGATTTGGATAAGTATAGCCATATTTCCGAAAGGCTCTTAAAGAAGATCGACACCTTTTCTCATATGGCTTTGATTGCAGCTGAATCGGCTTTGCAGGACGCCGGGATAGATATTAAGAATGAAGACCCGAGTTTAGTCGGCATATTCTTAGGTAACGCTATCGGAGGCTGGCTTTATGCTGAAACAGAATTACGCGATTTGTATATTGAAGGCCGCGAAGGAGTCTCTCCTTATATGGCTTCAGCCTGGTTCCCGGCTGCGCCTCAGGGACAAGTTTCCATATATTACGGAATAAAAGGATTTTCTAAAACAGTTGTTGCTGATAGGGCCAGCTCTTTAATGGCTTTAGGTTATGCCCGAAAAGTTTTGGCTAAAAATAAATTAAATATGATCCTAGGCGGCGGTATGGAGGCTCCGGTTACTCCTTATGCGCTTTTATGCTGTAATACTTATGGTGCTTTATCAAAAAACAATTCTGATCCCAAAACTGCTTATCGACCATTTGATAAAAAGCGCGATGGTTGCGTCATTGGCGAGGGCGCCGGTATTGTGGTAATGGAAGGGATTAAAAGGGCTAAGGATAGAGGAGTGCGTCCGAGTGCATACATTTTAGGATATGGCACGAGTTGTGACGGGGTTGACCGTATAGATTGCGCCAAAGACGGTAAAGAGCTGGCCCGGGCGATTAAAATGGCGTTAACCGATGCTTCGACCAATATTGATGAAATTGATTATATAAGTTTAGATGGTTTGGCGTTAGATTTATGGGATAATTCCGAAATCAGCGCGCTTAAAGAAGTTTTTGGCAGCCGGATTAAAGATATTCCGGTAAGTTGCCCTAAGTCTATGTTTGGAAATCTTCTCGGGGCCTCCGGTGTTGTGGATATGATTGCTGCTATTTTAGCTATGGAGCATAGTTTGGTACCGGCGACTATAAATTTAGAAGACCCCAGTGTAGGCGGTATAAATTACGTTACTAAAGAAGCTAAAGAATATAAAATAAATAAGGCATTAATAATATCGCGCGGAAGAGGTGGGATAAATTCTGCCCTGATTATTGAAAACGGCGCTAGGGTATCGATTTAAAAGGAGGATTTATGTTGCGCAGAACAGCGAATCTTGCGGCAGTGCTGGGTTTTCTTATTTGCGTATATGCATTCCTATTGGGTAATAAGTTTTTTGAGAATAAGTTTGAAAATGATTATGTTGCCTGGTATTTTCTAGCCAAAGGCATATTTTTATTAACAATTATTTATCTGTTGGGGATTATAGCGGATAAAATAACTGAAAAGAAGGAGTAGTAATATGAAGATTTTATTTGTTATGCCAAAGGTAGGCGCCTGGGCAACTCACGGTGTGCACAGATCGCCGAATCAATTGTATGCGCATTGGGCAGCGTATGTTCGGGAAACCAGGGGTTATGCCGATGTTGCAGTTATTGACGGCCGGGCTGAACAAATTCCCATGCCGGAACTTATTGCCCGGGTAAAAGAGAAGAATCCTGATGTAGTAGTAATGGGGGAGCAGCTGCACGGTTATGGAGGATACGGAGTATTACGTCATTTTAAAGATGCAGCTCTTGGGATTAAGGAAGTTCTGCCCAGGACAAAAATAGTTCTCGGAGGGCTCTGGTATTCTGCAATGCCTGTTCCTACTTTAGAGGAAAACCCTGCGGTTGATTTTGTGGTAATGGGTGAAGAAGAATCTTTCGGCGATTTGATTGAGGCGATAGATAAAAATAAGCCGCTTAAGGATGTAGGCGGAGTTTGTTCCCGTATTGGCAAAGAGATTGTTATGGGCCCGCATAAACCTTTGCTTATGGATTTGGATAAATTACCTTTACCTGCCTATGATTTATTCCCTATGGATAAATATGTGGGGCATACTTATTGGAAGCCGTTTGTTGATATGGTTACATCGCGCGGGTGCCCTTCGGCGTGTACTTTTTGTTATGAGTGGGATCAATTTGATCCGCGTTCGCCTTCAGACTTTTTAAAATGGCGCGCTAAATCTCCGGAAAGAGTAATGGAGGAGTTCAATCTCTTGCATAAGAAATACGGAGTTCAGGTTGTGGTTATTCAGGATGATAATTTTAACGTTGATCCTGCACGCGTACAGAAATTTTGCGAACTTAAGAAAGCAGCCAACAATCCTATTAAATGGGTGTCTTTAGGCCGTGCTATTGACTGGGTTAATTGCGAATCGATAGTTCCTTTCATGAAAGAGCAGGGCATGTTCATGGGGGTTTTTGGTATCGAGGTCACCACTCAATCCGAGCTTAAAAAGATTGCTAAAGGTATTACTATTGATCAGATCCAGAAGACAATTGAAATCCTGCGCAAGAATGATATTGCCATTGTAGGCGACATCATGATGGGTTTTGATTACGATACTGAGGAAATTGTTAAAAAGCGTTTTGAGTTTACCGATGCAGTGGATCCGGATATTATGTGGGTTGGTTTTGTTACTCCTGCTCCGAATTCACCGATGTGGAGGGTTGCTTTGAAGAAGGGTTGGATTGATCCTAAAAAAGTTGATTTCTCAACCTGGGATTTCCTGCATCCGGTTATTCCTACAGATTATCTTTCTACTGAAGATTTAGGCCGTCTTGGTTCATGGTGTATGCGTGAATTCTTCTCCAAGCCCGGGCGCATTAACAGGATTATGGAGAGCAATTTCGATCCTTTAGCCAAGCTTTGTTTTAAGGATCAGATAGACGGTATTAATAAGTGGGAAGCAGCAGCCACAAAAGGTGAAGTGCAAATATAGATTTTACGGGTCCTGCCTGCTTCCGCCACCCCGTTCGTGCTCGCTTTAGGCTGCGCGCGAACAGGGTCCTCGGCTCCGCAGTCACCCGTAAAAATTACTAAGCATTATGGAGGATAATAACATGGAGACAAAAGCAAAGGTTAAGGATGTTTTGGTCAATCTATTAAAGGTAAAGCCCGAAGAGCTAAAGGATGATTTAACCTTACAAGAGTCTATCGGGGTAGATTCAACTGAGATGGTTGAATCGGTGATTGCTTTAGAAAAAGCTTTTGGAGTAAAATTAAGTTCTAAAGAGATAACTAAATCTTCCAGTATTAATGATATTGAGAAGATCATTAGCTCAAAACTTTAAACTAAATGCGCATAATTGATTTAAGTTTGCCAATTGATGAAACAGGCTTTGAGGTGCATAAAGTCGAGATCGAGCGGGTAACCCATAAAGCCGGAGTAGAAAAATTTAACCGGGTGATTATGGGCAAAACCTTAAAAGGCAAGATCAACTATCTTTTAGGTAAACGTATCCTTAAGCCCAGCGATGTTCCTGACGGGGAGTTTCTTTCTCTGGAGACAGTGCATTCGCCTGTACACGTGGGGACCCACCTGGACTATTCTTTTCATTACGGATCTCTTTCTGAAGGCAGGGCTGCTAAGACAGCTGATGAAATACCTCTTGAATATTGTTATCAGGATGGTGTCCGGCTAGATTTAAGATATAAGAAGCCAACCGAAGTTATAAAGGCAGCGGATATTGAATCAGCCTTAAAGAATATAAATTATAATTTAAAACCTTTGGATATTGTTTTACTTTGGACCGGAGCAGATAAGTTCTATGGAAGCCCGAAATATTTCTCAGATTATCCTGGGGTTGACCCAAGCGCTATCGATTATCTCCTGGATAAGGGGGTTAAGGTTTTTGGTACAGATACCATGGGCATAGACCGGCCGTATAAATTTATGCTTAAGGAATTTCTTGATTCAAAAGATCCCAGTAAATTTTATCCTGCGCATTTCTACGGCAGGAAGCGCGAGTTTATCCATATTGAAAGGCTAGGTAAACTGGAGAATCTTCCGTGCTCAGCCGGATTTAAGATTATTTGTTTTCCGATTAGAATTCGCCAAACCGGCGCAGCCTGGGCCAGAGTAGTTGCTCTTTTAGATTAATAGTAGTTGCGGTTTGCCTTGTTTCTCGCAGGGACGCTTGTTTTGCCCCAGCGTGGCAAAACGGCGCTCGACTCGGCTGCGTCGCTCTCGCTAATCTTCATATAGCGGGCGAACCATGCCCGCTCCTTGCCTCCACGCCCTGCTCGAAATCAAGCCAAACCGTTCCGACATTATTAATTTAAAAGTATTATTGGGAATGTGAGGAAAAGGAATATTATGAAAAATCCAGAGATAACTATAAAAGATTTAGAGCAGATGATGGAGTTTCCTAAGGAAGGAATTTTCAGTAAGGTTCTGGTGAAAACCGAAACTTCAAACTATACGCTAATGTGCTTAGCTAAAGATAGCGATATTTCAGAGCATACTTCAACTCGGGAAGCTGCAGTGACTGTTTTAAAGGGTGAAGGGACATTTAATTTAGCCGGGCAGAAGATTGCGATGAAGCCCGGGGTTTTTATTTTTATGCCTAAGAATGCGCCGCATTCATTGAGCGCCAGCAGTGATTTGGCAATTCTACTTAGCCTTTTTGGTCAAGAATAATCCGGAGGAACTTATGGGACATACCTGTAATTCGATAATCATTAACGCGCCGTACGATCTAGTCTTTGATATTTCCAATGATATACCCCGTTGGACGGAGTTGTTCGGTAAGGAATACAAAAAAGCAGAAGTGGTAGAGAAAAATGGCAACAAGATTACCTTTCGCTTAACCGATGAAGATGATAAGTCTTGGGTTTCCTGGAGGCTGCTTTATAAAGAGAATTACTTTGCTTATGCCCAGCGACATGAGCCTTTGTATCCTTTCAAATATATGAAGATCATCTGGCTTTACACCCTTAAGCCTCAGGTGACGGCTTTGTCTAAAGGAGGAAAAACTACGGATTTCTCTCCTGTTGAGATGACCTGGATTCAGCATTTTGAGATGGAAAAAGACTTTAAATTTAATGATCAACAGATTGAAGGGTTTATTAACGAAGGTTCTAAAGAAAACTTAAATATTTTTAAGCGGATTATTGAAGAAGAAGCAGGCAAGTGAAAAAAAGTACCTTTACTATTCTCTGCTTAGAAGGCGCGGTTCTTTCGTTTAATGTTGCCGCTACTGCCGCGCTTATTCCATCTATCGCAACCGATTTTGCTCTTTCTCAATTCCTAGTTGGCAATATAGTTTGGCTGTATATGATCCCTTATGGGTTGGCGGCATTCTTTTACGGTCCGCTGATCAGAGCTTTTGATGCTAGGCGCATAGAGTTGATCTGCATGTTTTTGTTTTCAGCTGCCAATCTCTTAGCCGGTTTCTCCGGGAATATCTCCACTCTTTTTATTGCCCGCTTTTTTATGGGACTTTTTGGAGCCTCAGTTGTACCGCTGGGTTTGATTTTAATCGGCCAGCGCATTTCGCAAGAAGCGCGGGGCCGCTTTGTCGGCGTATTCTTCAGCACTACGTTTGTTGCTTCTTTATTAGGTTTATTCTTAAGCGGCATAATCCACTGGCGACTAATTTTTATAATACCTGCAGCATTAGGTTTTTTACTTTGGGTAAAGATGTATTTTTCTCTGCCCAGCTTTAAAGAAGAAAATAGAATTTTTCGAATGGATTATTTTTCAGCTCTAAGAAATAAAAAAGTTGCGCGGATTTTTACTTACATACTTTTTATTAGTTTGATTTATCATGGTATACAACAGTGGCTCGGTGTTTATTTTTCTATTCAATTGAATTTAAATCAGTTTGCAATAAGCATGCTGATTACGCTGACCAGCTTAAGCGGAATAGTCGGAGAGGTTTGGGGCGGCCATCTGGCGGATTCTTTGGATAGACAGAGAGTGGTTAATTTAGGTATCATTGCCATGGTTATAAGTATTTTTCTTCTGCTTTTTAAATTACCTTTGATTCTTTTAGTTTTAGTTATGGCTGCCTGGGGTTTGGGTTGGACTTTTAATCATGTAGGTTTGGCTACGATGCTTACCGATTTACCCAAAGAGTTTTTAAATGAGGCGGCTAGTTTAAATAGCGGAGTGCGCTTTTTAGCCGGAGGTATAGGGGTAAGTTTGAGCGGTTTAATTATGTGTAAGAGTTTTAACCTAGGTTTTATTATTTTCGGTTCTGCATTATTTCTGCTTTTGTTATCAGGTAAGAAGTTTAATGTTAAGGAGGGATAAAAATGGATCAGAGTTTAAAAGGTAAAGTTGCAATTTTGACCGGTGCCAGTAGAGGCATTGGTAAGGCGCTTGCGTGCACTGCCGCAGGTTTAGGGATTAATTTAGCTATTGCCGCTAGAGGCGAGGGTCCTTTAAAGGATACGGCAGAAGAAATTGCTAAGAAATATAAGGTTGAGGTTCTTCCGGTATCCTGCGATGTCACTAAGCTAGAAGATTTGGAGAATCTGGTTAATAAAACTAAAGAGAAGTATGGCAGAGTAGATATTTTGATTAATTGCGCCGGAGTATCCAGCCAGTTTCCTTTTCAGTTGCAGCCGATTGAAGATTTCGAAAGGCTTGCCCATACTAATTATTTAGGTTATGTAAGGCTTATTCGCCTGGTTATTAATGATATGATTCAGCAGAAATACGGGGCAATTATAAATATAGTGTCCGGTTCTACGCTTTGCGACCCTCTGCCCAGGAATTTTATAGTTTACAGTTCATTGAAAGTTGGTTTAAGGGCGTTTTCAAAAGGACTTTTTTGGGAGTTACGCGACCATGGGATTAAGGTGACTTCGATATTGCCGGGAGTAACCGATACGGATCTTACAGGCAAACTAAAGGATATCACTAATGATAATTCGCGTTTAATGAGCACTCAGGCTATCGAAGACGCGGTGAAGTTCGCTTTGACCGTGCCGCAAAATGTCTGCCCTTTGGAGATTTCAGTAATTAACCAGCAGACCCCCTGGACTGCTCCGGTTATTCCTTTTAAGCAGGCGCATCCAGGCAAGTAAGAAGTTGTTTATATTTGGGAAAACAAAATATAAAAAGGAGAAATACATGAAACGGGTTATGATTTTAGCAGGGGTTTTATTTTTAGGTTTGCTAGTCGCCTCTTTTGCTACCGAAGGCAATTTATTAATTGAAGATTTTGAAGTTCCTGTTTCCTCTGGTCCGGACGGTTCAGTGGATTTTGGTGCAGGGAACGGTTCTGTAGTTATTGTTTCTGCGGCAAAGGATATTAAGAAATCCGGAAATCAATCTTTGAAAGTGGATTATGAAGCAGCTAATGGCGGCTATATTTATGTAGCTAAGGGTAAGGATTTAGATGCCAAGAATGCCAATTGGATAATTAAACCGGAAGATATTAAGTGGGAGGATTTCTCGGCAATCTCTTTTTATATGTACGGAACAGACTCAAAGGCTAATATAGCTTTTGATATTAAGGATAATGGCGATGAGCTCTGGCGTTTTGTAGTAGTCGATGATTTTAAGGGCTGGAAAGAGGTAGTTTGTTCATTTGATAAGTTTATGGTCCGCGATGACTGGCAGCCTAATACAGCGGATAAAAACGGAGTAATTGATTTCCCGATAAAGATAGTCCAATTTGAGCCTTTAGCCGGATCAAAAGGCACTCTTTATTTTGATACAATAGAATTGGTTAAGAAATAATGGCTAACTCTGATTTAAAAAACTTAAAAAAGCGTTATTTGGTATGGTTTTATAAAACCAACAAAGAAGCTTTGGACAAGATTGAGCGAAAGTTTACTCAAGTAGAAATAGACCGCTTTATTCTTAAAGAATTAAAGAAGGCGGATAAAGAAAAGAGAGTGGAATCGTTAATTAACCAATTCCAAGACTATGTCCAGAAAAAAGAAGAAGACGGACTAAAATTGAAGTTTGAGGGAAAAGAATTAAAAGCCGAATATTTATTTCTTCTTCTAAAAGCCCAGGCTATTGAGAAAGCTATAGTTAAGGAGCTGGGCAAGAAAGTATTGGATGAGATCAAGTTGCTTTATGAGATTGAAATGACTGAGCGCATATTAAGGAGCACAGAGCATTAATGATTATTGATGCACATAGCCATTGGTTACCCGAAGGGATAATCAATAATGCCCATTTCTATCATAAGGGTTGGGGAGATATTGAAGCCCAACTCAAAATAATGGATGAGGCAAAAATTGATAAAGCGGTCTTGTCATATCCGACTTCAGATGCGCATTTAAAATTAGGAAGTATCTCTGAGGTTGTACGCATATTTAATGATCATGTTGGTAAAATTATCAAGAAATATCCGGATAGATTTATTGGGGCGGCAATTTTGCCTATTGACCATCAGCCGGATATGCTCAAAGAGATAAAGCGTACAACAGAAGAATTGGGTTTTAAGGCAATTTCGTTTGCCTCAAGTTATAATGGGGTTTATCTTGATGACCCCAGGTTTATAGAAGTTTATAAATTAGCCCAGGATAAGAATATTCCGATATTCGTGCATTCACAGATAGTTAATCCTATCGGTTCTGAGCGTGTACAGGATCCTCTGCTTACCCCGGTTATTGAATATGTCTTTGATTCTACCATTTGTATAGGTAAGCTTTTAATGTCTGATATCTTGCGTGAATATAAAGTTAAATTTATCTTTGGGTATTTTGGCGGAGTTATTCCATTTTTAGCCGGACGCTTTGATGCCACTTATCAGATGTTACGCAGTGTAAATTTTGTTAAAGATTTAAAAGGTAACCCTACGGAATTCTTAAAGAATATCTATGTGGATACTTCTGGCGACAGAACAAAAGCAAATTTTCAGGCAGCATTAGAATTGTTAGGGCCGAAGCATATTTTATGGGGAAGTGACTGGCCGGCGAAGAAAGATATTGCCGGCGGTATCAATGCAGTAAAAGATTTAGCTGTGTCTGATGAGGATAAATCAGATATTCTAGGTGGTAATTTAGAAAAAATGTTTGCTCTTTAAGATTTTGCGTTTGTCTTGTCTGTGTTTCTCGGGAACGCTCACACCGCCCCAGCGTGGCGGTGTTTCGCTCGACTCGGCTGCGTCGCTCGTCCTCGCACTTCGTGCTTGGACACCATGCCCGCTCCTTGCCTCCACGTCCCTCGAAATCACAGCCAATCCAAACGCAAAAATGTACGGTTTAAACTTTAGCGGGTGACTGCGAAGCCGAGGACCCTGTTCGCGCGCAGCATAAAGCGAGCACGAACGGGGTGGCGGAAGCAGGCAGGACCCGCTAAATAAGGATTTGATAAAATTTATTTACTTGATTATTGGGTGTTGTGAGAAACAAGACAAGGCAGACGCGTAGAAAATATGATAAAATTTATTAACTTGATTATTGGTGGTGCGGTGGGGACAATTGCCAGATACTCTTTGGCTGGACTTGTCTATAGATTCACAGGGACAGTTTTTCCTTACGGAACACTGATTGTTAATATTAGCGGATGTTTTATCCTGGGTTTTTTGGTTTCTCTGGCTGACAAAAAATTTGCTCTCACTGCGGATATGAGAGTTTTATTAATGATTGGTTTTTGCGGAGCATTTACCACTTTCTCAACTTTAATCTTTGAAACCGATAATCTTGTTAGAGGAGGCCAGGCAATAAAGGCTTTTACCAATATATTTGCTAGCGTAATTTTGGGATATATTCTATTCAGGGTTGGTTCTTTAGTAGGTGAACTTATTTAATAGGGGGAGGTTAAATGAAGATTCCTGCAGACGGAAAACTTTTGCGTATTTTTATTGGCGAAGCTGATAAATGGAACGGTAAGCCGCTTTATGAGGAGATTGTGCTTTTAGCTAAAAAGAATGGTTTGGCCGGGGCAACTGCCATTAAAGGCTTTATTGGTTTTGGTTGCAAAAGCCATATGCACACTGCAAATCTGCTCAGGCTTTCAGAGGACCTGCCGATAATTATTGAAATTGTGGATAGTGAAGATAATATTAATAAATTTTTGCCGCAGCTTGATGCAATGGTAAAAGAGGGTTTGATTACGCTTGAGAAAGCTAATGTAATAATGTATCGCGCAGGATAAAAAGGAGAAGTTAATATGCAGATGGTTAAGGATGTTCATTTAACAGGTAAAGATTTGACGCAAATGGTGCAACTCAGACCGCAGGATGTAGGCAAATATGCGATTGTCCCCGGGCCACGCGACAGGCTTGATGTTTTATTAAAGAAATTTGAGAATCCTGTAAAGAATTTTACCTTTATGGAGTATTCTATGTATACCGGTACGGTTGAAGGTACAAAGATTACCGCAATTAACGGAGGAAGATTTTCAACAGATACTTCAATTACCGCTGAGGTTATGTGTAACGCGGGTATTGAGAATATTATCCGTGTAGGCACTGCCGGATCATTGGATGAAAATATTAAAGTTGGCGATTTATTCGTGGTTGATGAGGTAATCCGCGGTGATGGGGTTACTCAATATTATGTAGATAAAGATTTTAAAACAGTTGCCGATAAAAAGATTGCTGATACCCTTTATGAGGTTGGAAAAGGTATGGGTGTTACTATTCATCGCGGCAAAGCCTGGACTACTGATGCGCTCCTTAGGGAGACGCGGGAAATAGTTGAAGCCAAGCGTAAAGAGGGGGCCCGGGCTGTGGATATGGTTTCAGCTACGCTTTTAACTATTGCCCAAACCTACAATATTAAGGCCGGGTCAATCTTAGCGGTTAGCGATAATGTTATTACCGGTGAAATGGGTTTTATGAATCCGCTTTATTATATGGCGGAATCAAACATTTTGAAGATAGCATTAGAAACAGTGAAAAAATTAGAAGGAAAATAATTGTTATTCTCTAGATGACTTGGATTGTTTCGGAGCAGGGCGTGGAGGCAAGGAGCGGGCATGGTTCGCCCGCTATATAAAAATTAGCGAGAGCGACGCAGCCGAGTCGAGCGCAGTTTGCCTCGCAGGGGCAAACAAGTGTCCCTGCGAGAAACAAGACAAGGCATCAAATAAGGAAGATATTATGAAATTTTCACCATTATTTTGGCCCATTCAATTAAAAGGTAATATCATCTATATATTAGATGAGACCTTGCTGCCGCAGAAATGCGTCTACATAAAAGCGAAGAATTATAAAGATGCTTGCAAGGCGATAAAGGAGATGAAGACGCGTGCAGTCGGCCAGGTTTTACTGGTGATGTATATTTTTCTTCAGGCAATTAAGCAAAAGAAGAATTTAGCTGTAGTGGCCAAGGCTATAAATGCAACACGTCCGACACTCTCGTTTAAGACTTTAACCGATATGGTTTTAGGCTGGCAGAAAAGTAGAGCGCCTCTTGAGAAATGTATATATGGATTTTTAGAAGGTTTAAAATATAGCCGGATCAAGCAGGCAGAAGAGGCAGCGAAATTATTAAAGAATGGCGATTGTATCCTTACGCATTGCAATGTTAGCGGTCTCCTACCTTTAATTGCCGAGATTGCGCTTAAGCAGGGTAAAAGGGTAAGTTTCTTTGCTACCGAGACCCGGCCTTATATGCAGGGTTCACGCCTTACTGCTTGGGAGTTACAGAGAGCGGGTTTTGATGTAACTATTATCACTGATGGCATGGTAGCGGCAGTCATGTCGCAAGGAAAAGTAAATAAAGTCATAGTAGGGGCGGATCATTTAGCCCTTAACGGAGATATAGCTAACAAAATCGGCACTTATGCCATTGCAGTTTTAGCCAGGTATTTTAATATTCCTTTTTATGTTTTATGCCCTCCGGCATCAGGTTTGGCTAGTGGCAGGGATATAAAGATTGAAATTCGTCCGGATAAAGAGATGCTCGAGTATCAAGGGCTAAAGCTTGCGCCAAAAGGGGTAAAAGGTTATTATCCGGCATTTGATATTACTCCTAAGGGGCTAATTACTAAACATATACATTTGGAGATCAAGAGATGATTTTTTCTAAAGAAAAAGAATTGAAAAAAGAAATCATTAAAATCGGAGCCAGGCTTTATCATACCGGGCTTGCAGTAGCCAGATCAGGTAATATCAGCGTTAGGCTAGATGATAAATTTATTTTGATTACTGCCGCAGGTACTGCTTTAGGTAACTTGAAATATAAAGATATAGTAAGAGTTGAAATAAGCTCCGGAGAAGTCTGCGGAGATATTAAAGCAAGTTCAGAGCTCCCTATGCACCTCTTAGTTTATAAAAATCTTAATGCCAGAGTTGTTCTCCACTGTCATCCCCCGTTAATTAACGGCTATTTCGCGGTTACTTCGGATTTAAAAGCCTTAACTTTTGAGACTAAACTTTATCTGGGAGAAGTGCCGGTAATCGAGCAGGATACTCCTACAATAACTAATCCTGAGTTAGTAGTTAATGCTTTAAAAGGAAATAATTTAGTGGTTTTGAAGAACCACGGAACGATTGCAGTCGCGGATAAATTTTCAAACGCTTTAAGCGTAACCGAAGCTCTAGAAGAAGCAGTGCGTTCAACTGCAATAGCCAGAATTTTTAAGAAAGATATTCTTGATGATTTAGATAAGGCAATAAAGGAAGATTTAACTCAAGGCATAGCATTTGAGATGTTTTCGAAAGAGCATATTCAAGCGATTGTGGATTTGGTGAATAAAGATGAACTTATTGCTCAAAAAGGAAAAGAGCTGGATTTGACAGTAAAGTTAGCTATTAAGCTTGACGGAAGCGACAAGATGTACAAATTTAATTTTGAGAAAGGTAAAATCATAAAATTAGATTTTGATGTTGATGCTCCGTTTGTGATTTCTGCTCCGGCTAATGTCTGGGAGCAGGTATTTTTAGGGAAGCTGGATTCTTTTGTTGCGGTTACGCAGGGGAAGATGAAGTTGCAGGGGCAATTAGGTCAACTCTCTAAATGGTATGTGCCATTTACTCGGCTCTTCGGAATATTTAAGGAAGTGAGGATCAAGTAATTGTTTGCGGGTCCTGCCTGCTTCCGCCACCCCGTTCGTGCTCGCTTTAGGCTGCGGCCGAACAGGGTCCTCGGCTCCGCAGTCACCCGCAAAATAATAAAATGAACAGATACTCTTTATATATTAACGGAAAATTTGTAGAGACTAAAGAGAAGCAGAATATAATTAATCCTTCAACTGGAAGGGTAATTGCTGAGGCTTCTGTCGCTTCCTTAAAAGAAGTAGAGCTTGCTATTAGCAGCGCCCGCGCTGCTTTTGATAAAGGAGCATGGCGAAATTTAAGTTTGCTTGAGCGTAAAGCCTATATTTTTAAAATAGCTCAAGGTATTTTGGATAATGCGGGTGAATTAGCTGCTCTTGAAAGTGCAAACACCGGCAAGCCGATAAAAGAAGCTACTTTTATGGATATCCCGTCTTCCGCCAAGAGTTTTGAACATATTGCAAATAATTTTGAGAGTTATCTGCAGGCTGAAGTTGTAAATGTTAATAATGAAGCAAATGCTTATTTGTCCCGCGAGTCAGCCGGAGTTGTAGTTTTAATTGTCCCCTGGAATTATCCGCTATTAATTGCCTGCTGGAAACTCGCTTCTGCATTAGCTGCCGGGAATACGGTTATATTAAAGCCTTCAAGCCTTACCCCGGTAAGTGTTTTAGAATTAGCTAAGATTATTAACAATGCGGGTTTGCCTGCCGGAGTAGTGAATGTTATCAACGGCAGCGGCTCAATTGTAGGGGAGGCGCTTTGCGCGGATAAAAGAGTAGATATGATTTCTTTTACCGGCAGCAACGAAGTAGGCAGGCATATACTTGAATATTCTTCCAAGAATGTTAAGAAGTCAATTATGGAGCTGGGGGGTAAATCGGCAAGTTTAGTTTTTGCAGATACGGATATTGATGTAGCAGTGAATAGCTCTTTGTGTTCAATCTTTCTTAACCAGGGCCAGATGTGTACTGCTATGTCGCGTATCTTTATTCAAGATGAAATCTATAATAGATTTGTGGATGAATTTGTAAAGAAGGCCAAACGTATCAAGCTTGGTTCGTCGGATAATCATGAAACTCAGATGGGTCCTTTAATCAGTGATGCTCAGCGTAAAAAAGTATCTGCTTTTCTGGAAAAGGCTAAAGCTGAAGGCGCTAAAGTAATATGCGGGGGAAAGATTCCCGAGAGCATAGAATTGAAAAATGGTTATTTCTTTGAACCTACGGTTATTATAGAGGTTAATCCTAAGATGCACATATTCAAAGAAGAAGTTTTTGGCCCAGTTGTAATTTTAGGAAGATTTTCTAATGTCGAAGAAGCAGTAGAGTTAGCGAATGCAACAGATTTTGGCTTGGCCTGTTGTATTTGGAGTAGCAACATTGATTTTGCTAAGGAGCTCTCCAGGCGCATCAACAGCGGAACCTGCTGGATTAATACTTATGGGATGTTTTATAATGAGCTCCCTTACGGGGGGGTTAAGCAGAGTGGTTTTGGTAAGGAATTAGGTAAAGAGGGATT
>Ga0172375_10004057_pt1 | contig 21898 bp, 27 predicted proteins | sample LakKiv1m_FD_114537 | JGI IMG/M metagenome (GOLD analysis project Ga0172375, IMG submission 114537) | Freshwater microbial communities from Kabuno Bay, South-Kivu, Congo - kab_092012_11.1m | ecosystem: Environmental > Aquatic > Freshwater > Lake | place: Democratic Republic of the Congo... | reverse complement strand
GGATTTAATACGGAGGTATATTGCATACCAAGGTAAGAGGGACAAGCCTAGGACATTACGCCTAGAATTCTCATGAGATCAGAGGAAACCCCGGATTTTAATCCGGGGAGGACGTCATTTTTGGTTTTCGACCTCAATTCTTTAGTCACAAAAAATCTCTCCCAAGGGAGAGATTTTATTGTGGGCGCTCTTGGGGTCGAACCAAGCACCTCGGTCTTATCAGGACCGCGCTCTAACCAGATGAGCTAAGCGCCCAATTATTTTGACTATTGGGAGTCTTTTATATTTTAACAGGCTCATTTGGCTTTCGCCAAAGGACCGCGCTATAAGAGCTTGCTCGATTTTTCATCATAACTTCGTTATGTTTATGAAAAATTCTGCGCTTCCTCTTAATATCAAGCGTAGCTTAAGGCTACTTTGCTTGATATAAACTTCAGATGAGCTAAGCGCCCAAAAACCAACATCTATATTTTATCTTAGGCTCGCACAATTCACAACAAATACATTATATTGATGACAATATGAGAATATTTCAGCTCGGGTATGATGTTTGGAATGACGTTTATGGGGTTTGGCCAAAAAAAACCCGCCTGGGAAGGCGGGTTTGAGTTACGGAATGATCAATTATTTGGGCAGGAATACTTACTGCCCTGCTTCTTCCATTCTGAGTAGGCAGTTTTGAGTGCCTCTTTGATCTCGGTTTGTGCCTCGAGATCGGTCTTAATTTGGGTGTCAGATGCTTCGTCGGCTTTTAAGATTGTATCCACAATTTTTTTGCCGTCACGTCTAATTTCCAAACTACCTGATTTGGTGGTGAGGTCGCTCTGTACCAGGTAATGGTTCAGAACTCCGTCCGACATGAAAGTGCCGGACTTGGTCCAGAGCACTTTCAATTCGTTCGGCTTGGAGAGATCCGCTAGGAGGCAGGCAATGGAAAGCTTGCCAACGGGAAAATCTGCCACCTCAATATATCGAGGCGCCTTACTTTCGAGCTCGGCGCAGGCGCTCAGAAGCAAAATGATGACTGCAAGCAAGATAAAACGAGAAAGGTTTTTCATCAGAACTCCTTTGGACATTATGGGAATGGGCGAATTGCGAGGCTAAACTTGGTGGATTGTAGCCTATAAAGTTTAAAATGTCAAACTTATATCCCTATGCAGACAGACAAAATGTGGGAGAATTAGCTCGTGAGACAGCGAGAAAAAATACATATTTTGCCTGTAAAACCTGAAGAGCAATCTAATGGCTATGAGTGTGGTTTGTCGTCTGTAATGACCATTCTGAGGTCTTTGGGGATAGATCCTGACAAGAAGCGGGTAAGGGCTAAATTGGACACAAATAGAAAGATCGGGACATCACCCGACAGCATAAAAGCCCTTTTTACTGAACTTGATGTGACCTTTGAGGAAAAACACAAATCTAGCCTCAAAGATGTGGAAAAGATGCTGAAGTCATCAAAGATGTGCCTAGTGGCCTATCAGGCTTGGGGGGCTGAGAAGTACTACCAAAAACTCCAAAGTGGACACTATTCGGTAATATTCGGTACAGAAAATGACTATTTATGGTTGGCTGATCCAGCTGTGCACAAGACTAACGCCAGGTATGGAAAGGGCATTCGCAAGATTAAGAAAGAAACGTTTTTGGCTAGATGGAAAGATGTGGATTATATGGAGCAACTTTACGACCGTTGGATGTTGGCGGTTTAAAAAGGTTTGATTTGTATAGCCCCGCCATGGCGGGAGACGAGTGGAGTGAGATCTCTCCACGCACTACGTTTGGTCGAGATGACGAAGTGATTAGAATGACAGAGGAGAAAAGTGAGATCTCTCCACTACGGTCGAGATGACGGAGTAGGGTCGAGATGACGAAGTGATTAGAATGACAGAGGAGAAAAGTGAGATCTCTCCACGCACTACGTTTGGTCGAGATGACGAAGTGATCTGAATGACAAGTGATAATTGATTTGTTATGATTTGGATTAACGGTGTGTGAAAAGTTACTGAGTTTTGATATGAATAGAAAAATTGCTTTTGAACATGTATTACAAAGATATGACTATGATTGTGGCGTGGCTGCGGTTTCGACTTTTATGTCGATAACCCGAAACACAAGAGTGGATCTAGACGATCTTCAACGACAGCTAAAGGCACTTCCTGCATCAGGAACTTCACCAGATAATATTACAAATTATTTATTAAAAGAAAAGGTGCCTTTTGTAGAGAAAGTCGGGTCCAAGATGTGGGAACTAGAAGAATTGATTACAAAAGGATATGTTTGTTTGGTGGTTTATCAGGCGTGGTATTCTGAAGAAGAAAAGAACAGGCTGGAGTGTGGTCATTATTCGATAGTAATTGATATAGATAGTGAGTTCGTCTGGCTAGTAGACCCTGGAGTTAAAGAGGAAACGGAACCGGGGACGGGGGTTGGAGTGGTAAAAAGGAGCAGAACTGAATATGATAAATGGTGGATTGATAAGGATGCTGCGGGTAAGGTTTATGATCACTGGATGGTAGGGGTGAGGGTAGGTAACAGTGGTAAAATAGACGGGTGAATAAAGGTTTTTGGGGTGATCTAATGTTTCCAATTATTGGGCTTTCGCCAATGGATGGTGTGACAGATGCACCATGGAGATTTATCGCCAAAAAATATGGCCAGCCAGATGTGGTTTACACAGAATTTGTAAGCGTGGAAGGATTGTGGAGAATTAAGAAACGAGGAGAGATGGATCACAAAATTTGGAGAGAGCTAGCCTATGACCAAACAGAGCGACCGGTGGTGGCACAGTTATTTGGAAGTGACCCTGATTCTTTTTACGAAGCTACAAAAATCGTTTGCGAATTCGGTTTTGATGGGATTGATATAAACATGGGATGTCCTTCTCCTGGACTTGAAAGGGCGGGAGGGGGAGCAGGTTTAATAAGGGATCAGGGGAGAGCAGCAGCAGTGATCGAAGCAACGAGAAGAGGGGTGAAGGACTATCTTGGGATTAATACTTCTGGATTGCTTCAATTGGAGGGGGATTCCTCCGCTTCACTTCGTTCCGGTCGGAATGACGATCGTATTCCGGTGACGTTGAAAACTAGAATTGGTAGTGCAAAACCTGACGAGAGCTGGTGGAAGTTCCTCGCGAGTCAAGAAATGCCAGTAGTGGCAATGCATGGCAGGACATTTAAGCAGTTGTATACGGGGGAAGCAGACTGGGATTTGTTATTTAAAGCTGGAGAAATAATTCGGGAATCTGGAAGTATTTATCTAGCAAATGGTGATGTGAAGAGGATAAAGGTAGGAGAAAGCGGAGTAATTGATATAGATTCCCGGTCGAGGCCGGGAATGACAGAGCGTGAGATTGCCACGGTTCGGATCCTTCCGCCAGAGGCGGACAAGCGCAATGACGAACTTGTTGTCGTGTTGACGTCAGGGAAAGAGATTGATGTGACAAATAAAGTTGATGGGGTGCTCATTGGAAGATCTGCCATGGGAAATCCGTGGATCTTTCGAAAAGATGGATATGAGCCAAGTTTAGAAGAAAAATTGAAAGTGGCCATTGAACACTCAAGGAAGTTTGAAGAACTGATGGTGAGTGATTACACTGTTCTAAATAGATCCCCGATCGAGTCGGGGATGACGGGTGTGAGATTGCCACGACCCGCCGATGGCGAGTCTCGCAATGACAATGGTAATAATTTTTTCCCAATGCGAAAACATCTGGCATGGTATGCGCATGGTTTTTCATCTGCGTCAGAACTGCGAAGAAAATTGGTGATGACTAACTCAAGCGCAGAAGTGAGAAATGTAGTTGAAGAGTTCTTGGGTGGGGGATAATTTTATGGATTCAAAGGTGGAGGGAGATTCCTCCACTTCGGTCGGAATGACGCACTGTGGTTGGGGTGACGAAAACTACGCCGGGGATGATAGGCCGTATTTGCAATAGCAACGGTTTTTGTGATGGGAAATATGTGCGAGAGGTGTCGTATTTATTTCTATTTAGGCGTGAAAAAGAAGGACTTTTTGTGCGTAAAATTAGGTATACAATACGAATTGATACCTTATCAAAGTAAAAAGAAAAATAAATAAATGCCTAAATTTGAAAAGAGTTCGTTTGGAATTGTTAGACAGGAACCGGCTTATTTAAACCCGGAGATTAGACTAAGCTTGATGCTTCAAGCGATAGAGAACCTGCAAAAAATTGAACGAGATAGTGTAGGGAGAGAGTCTGTGACTATTGGCGTAAAGCATAATAATCCGATAGAGGTAATGTGTGTTTCTGATTTACATTTGGGGGCACTGGCGACAGATAATCAGTCGATTTTGGATCTTGCAACTTATGTCTTGGGTCACAAGAATGTGGCTGTAGTTCTTCTGGGTGATGAAATAGAGGGAATTAAGTCTGAATATTTGGATACTAATAGAACTCCGTTGGATCTGCAATCACAAATTGATTTATTGCGCTTGGCTTTCTTGGAGCCACTTGCAAAACAAAAAAAGATTTTGGCAATGGTGTCTGGATATTGGGGGCACCCCGGTTGGGCACAGGACTCTACGACGATTAACATTTGGAATACGATGACAACTGGTTTGGATATTCCTCTGTTGCAGAATGGGGGAAAGTTGGAAATTAAATTTGCAAATGGACATACTCAGTCGATCCGGGTGCGGCACAATCCACCATCTGGGAGTAAGGTGGATCCAGTGTCTGGGTTGCGACAGGCTGAACTGTCGCTGAGTGAAGGAGAACGTACTGATGTTTCGATGAGTGGGCATATTCATAGATCAGCTGTGGGTAAGGAAAAATATTTCGGGGCAAAAAATTCAATTGTTTTGATTTCTTCAGGAACAGAAAAAGGATCAAAGCCTGATATGCCAAGAGATAGGTACGGTGAAAAATTGGGCGGTGCGCCGCTTTGTGATCCAGAAGGTCAGGGGGTAATAATGGCACCGAGGACCAGACAAAGGGAAAAGACAATTTATCCTTTTGCGTCTAAAAAACATGGTGAGGTGGCATTTGATGCAATAAATATTTTGAATGCTGCTGAGGAACAAGGAATTACAAAAGAGTTGAAAGAAAAGATATATTCTGAAGTTGAGGCAGCACCAAAATTGTCATTTTATTCCACCTCTAGTCGTTTGAGTGGAGGCCTGCTGGAAGAACCACCAGCAGAAAAGGAACGTGTCAATGGGAAAACGATTGAGAATAATTATTCCAAGATGAAGATGAAGGCTCCTTACGAGTCGCTGACGTATAGTGTTGAAACACAGCTACCAGTTGCTTTGCATTTGATTGCTAACGCACGTTTGGGCAGTAGCTCTGAGGGAGTAAGGGAACTGACAACATATCGAGAGTTAATTTCGGAAAATCCACACTCTCTCATGATCTATCTGCGTAATATGATTGATCGAGAAGCAGGTAAATCTTTAGATCGAATTAAGATTTTGGAAAATTTTGTAAAAATAATTGATGGTTCCAAGGAGCAAACACTAGCAATCATGATGGATGAGTCAATGAGGATGTCTTCATGGAAAAAGCCCGTAGGAATTCTGTCTGAACAGATGCCTGTGGCACCAGCTTCGTATATGGCCAATAACACGGGGATTCCGCTAATCCATCATTTGTCTCTGGTGAAACTTGCTGTTGGACCATCAGTGCGCATTAAAGAGAGGCCTTTGTACGTCGGTGCTTTTGCAGACAAGCTGCTTGGAAGCGGATCTTTTTCTCAGCCAACTTTTGGTTTGAAACAGGTATATAACAAATTTTTGCATGAAAAACCAGGATACGTAGCTGGAGGGCACATGCCAAGCGCAGGAACAATGACCTTTTTTGATAGAAGTAATCCTGAGTCTCATAGTCCCATGCTTATAGCTCCAGGGTGGTGGGCGAAATATGTTGATTCAATTGGAAAGGGAAATGTAATGCCTGGCGCTGAGCCCGGTCAGGCAATAATTTTTATGCCTGGACAAAGTTCTTCAGATTATTTGGCTTTTCCTACAGTAGATGCTGCTGAGACTAAATATATGCAAGACGCACTACTCCTACTTCAAGGTTTAAAAATATTAGGATTGACGGACAAGGTGCTAAACAGAAAGTGAGCAATCTTACTGTTTTTTTGGTGGTTATGTTCTAAAAATGTTTAAATAATATGTTATATTTGCATATATGACCAAACTTTTGATTGTGGAAGATGATTTGCTACTCGATGAAGCTTATCGGAGAAAATTTTCTGAAGTTTATGATCTCCGAATTGCTGCTGATGGTGAGGGTGCAATGCAGATGTTGTCATCTTGGGACCCAGAGGTCATTCTCTTGGATATATACATGCCAGGAAAATATAATGGCTTGGATGTACTTAAGATGATTAAGGAGAATCCAAAATTGGAGAAAGTTCCAGTTTTGGTTATCACAGATTTACCTGATTCTGTAGACAGGGTAATTGGAATGGGTGCGGCCAAATGTTTTATGAAGACTGATATAGATTTGGGTAAAATTGAAGAAGAGCTAGCTGATGTAGTGTCAAAGTTTGAAAGGTAAATTGATCGCATTGTAGAGAATGTTACAATGATTTGTGTTTAATAACGGATTAAAATTAAAGGAATTGAGGGGGGTAAGTTTTGTGGGGACTTCCTTTATCACACTTACCTCTATTGTATTATTTTTTGTATCTGTAGTAACTTGGATGTTTTTTAATACTGCTTCAATAGGAAGTAAAAAGTATGATTTTGAGCGTACAGTATCTAGATTGGTGGATGAAATTGATAATCAGGTTGAAACTACAACTAACCTGTTATATAGCATCAAAGGTGAGATGGCAGAGGAGGGGCAGGATTATAGCGGATGGCGGGAGTTTTTGAATTATTCTGACTTGGAAAAAAGATTCCCTGGGGTATTTTCTTTGGGGTTTGCTGAGGATGTGGACAGTAACTCTGTTCAGCAATTTGAAAATAGACTGAGACAAGATGAGCAAATGTCTCAAGAATATAAAAACTATTTTGTCTTTCCAAAAACTGACAGTGAGATTTTGTACCCAATTAAGTACTTGCATACCACTGATAGAGATATCAATATACTTTTGGGATTTGATTTGTCGCAATCCGAGGAAATAAATGATGCGCTGAAAGAGTCAATTGAAACAGACCAGCCAACTATGACGGAATTGATTTCTTTGAAAACTATTATTCCAAGCAGTAACCAGAAGGGGTACTTGTTGATACTTCCTGTATATTTGGGACGCGTCGAGGAGATTCCCACAGACGAAAGAGCAAAATATCTAAAAGGATTTGTGGCGGCGTGGCTTAATCCTGAAATGCTAATGAGAAATATTGAAAATGAAAAAATTCAAATTGAAATGTTTGATGGTCAAACTAGGGTTTATGGAAAAGAACTTATCGGTCGAGAGGTAACTAGATACGAGGTCGTTCAGAAGATCAAGATATTCAACAAAGAATTCAGTGTTAATTTTGCAGCAACACAGAAATTTAAGCTTGGGTTTTTTGAAGAAAATTTGCCTGTGTTCGCTTTTGCTGTTGCAGTCTTGGTAAATGGAATGTGGTATTTATCAGTTTTTATGATTACTTCTTCTCAGCGAAGTGCTGTGAAGTGGGCTGCGGCTGCCACGGCTGATCTGGTGAAATTCAAAGAGGCTGTTGATGGCGTTTCCGATCACGTGATAATTACTAACGCAGCAGGCGTAATAATATATGCGAATAAAGCCGCGGAGAAGACAACGGGTTATCCTGTAAATGAATTAATTGGACGAACGCCTTCGGTGTGGGGGAAACAAATGCCAATAGAATTTTATCGAAAGTTTTGGGAAATTGTAAAAACAGACAAACAGCCTTTTGTTGGACAGTTAATTAATAAACGAAAAAGCGGAGAAATATATGACGCTGAGTTGTCGGCGTCACCCATATTAGATGAGTCGGGTGAGGTTGAGTATATCGTTGGTATTGAGCGGGATATCACAAAGCAAAAAGCGATAGCCAAAATGAAGACAGAATTTATTTCTTTGGCTAGCCACCAATTACGAACACCCCTGTCTGCTGTAAAGTGGTTTGGGAAAATGTTGTCTGATGGAGATGCGGGGAAGTTAAGTAACTTGCAACTTGAATATGTACAGAAGATAAACGAATCAAATGAACGAGAAATTAAATTGATTAACTCTCTGCTAAACGTGAGTCGGATTGAATCTGGAAAAATTCTGATTGATCCGAAGCCGGCTGATATTAAGCTACTGGCTGAGGGTGTCGTAAGTGAAGTTAAAGCTGGTTTGGGGATAACTTCCAAAGTCATAACTTCGGAAATAGATGATGATATTCCAGAAATGATGGTTGATGGGGATTTGTTAAGACATGTATATATAAATTTGCTTACGAATGCTGTCAGATACACTGGGGACGATGGGAAGATAACCCTGAGGGTATTCGTAAGGGCTGGTGATTTGGTTTCTGAGATAAGCGACAACGGGATTGGAATTCCTTTTGAAGAGCGAGGACGTGTTTTTGAGAAATTTTTTCGGGCTAGTAACGCCACAAAGAAGGAAACTGACGGGAATGGGCTGGGGCTTTACCTTGCAAAATCGATTGTGGAATCGTCGGGAGGTAAAATTGGATTTACTACCGAAGATAATCGGGGTACATCATTTTGGTTTATCTTGCCTCTGACTGGTATTCAAAAAAAGAGTGGAAGTTTGAGAATGGTATGATAAAAAGAGATGCTTGATAATACTGCCCTATACAATGCGTTGGTTGATCTTGATGTGATTGACAAGGGTTCACTTGATGACGCCTATGTTGAATCTACGGAAGCAAAAGAGTCACTAAGCGGAACGTTGTTGGATCGAGATTTGATTTCTGATGAAAACTTGGGAATGCTCGTTGCAGATATCTTGAAGGTCCCGTTTGCCCGATTGGGGAAAATGGCGATGCAGAGAGAAGTGTTACAAGTATTGTCGGAAGAAATGTGTCGAGCCAGACGAGTAATTGCTTTTGATCGAGATGGTGAGGGGACACATGTGGCGATGGTAAACCCAGATGATTTGGCGACTTTGGCACTCATTAAGAAAAAAATTTCTGGGCCAATAAAGTTGTTTTATGCAACCGAGAGAGACATACTGTTTGCTTTGTTTTCGTATCAGAGAGAGCCGGTAGAGGTATTTGAAGAAATGATAAACAAGAGTAGGGAGGAGCTTAAGGGTGTAAAAGGAAGTGAGGCTCCAATCATAAATATTGTTGATACTATGATGGTGTTCGCATATCAGAGTCGTGCTTCTGATGTGCACATTGAACCTTACGAAGAATATACTCAGTTTAGGTTTCGAGTGGATGGAGTACTTTCGGACATAATTCGCTTACCAAAAGATTTGGAAGATCAAATAATTAGTAGGATAAAGATTATTTCTAATTTGCCGACGGACGAACACGCATCGGCTCTAGATGGAAAATTTACTTTTGAGGTCAGCGGTGTCGAGGAGGTTGATGTGCGTGTCTCGATACTGCCTACAACACACGGAGAAAGAGTGGTAATGAGGCTTTTGGCAAGTAATATGCGTCAGTATGCACTTCTGGATCTGGGATTTTCTGAATCTGATGTTGAAAAAGTTAGAGAAGCATATACAAAACCGTACGGAATGATTTTGTCTACTGGTCCTACTGGTTCGGGGAAAACTACGACGATGTATGCATTCATGAAGATTTTGAATAAGCGCAATGTAAACATTATGACAATTGAAGATCCTGTGGAATACCAAATTAAAGGAGTGAACCAAATCCAGGTAAACCCCAAAACCGATTTGACCTTTGCTGCAGGATTGAAATCCATTGTGAGGCAAGACCCTAACGTGATTTTGGTCGGAGAAATACGCGACGAAGAAACAGCGGGGATCGCTGTAAATGCGGCACTTACTGGGCACTTGGTACTATCTACTCTTCATACCAATGATGCCGCAACGACATTTCCTAGAATGCTTGATATGGGAATTGAACCGTTTTTGTTGGCATCGTCAGTGAATATGGTGGTGGCACAAAGGTTGGTACGAAAAATTTGCATGAATTGCCGAGTAAGCATGATAATCTCCCCGGAAGATTTGAAAGCTGATTTTTCGATAGATCTTCTAAAAAAGAGTTTGGAAAAAGAGGGAAAGGGCATGAGGGTTTACTCAGGTAAAGGATGTGAAGTGTGCAAACATACAGGTTATTTGGGAAGAGTAGGGATTTACGAGGTGATGCCAATGACTGAGAATGTAAAGGAGGCTGTGGTGTCTAAGAAAGACGCTGATACTATCAAGAAAATTGCGGTGAAGGATGGGATGAGGACAATGATTGAGGATGGCTTGGAAAAAGTGAAGCTGGGAGTAACTACAGTTGATGAATTATTAAGAGTAATTAAAGGATAATGGCTGTAAGTATCGTAGATAAATTGTTTTTTACAAAAAATTTGGCAACTCTAATAAAAGCGGGGGTGCCAATGTCTGATGCACTTTATACAGTAGCATCTCAGTCTACGAATGAACTAAAAAAAGTACTTGAAAAAGTGGAGAAAGATGTGGCGAATGGGCAGACATTGGCCAATGCGCTTGGGAAACATCCAAAAATATTTGATAAGTTTTTTATTAGTTTGATTAGTGCCGGTGAAGAGTCAGGAAACTTGGAAAGTAACTTGGGATTTTTGGCAGAACAGATGGGGAAGGATTATGTCTTGAAACAAAAAATAAGGGGAGCGATGATGTACCCAGGGCTCGTGCTTGGGGCTACAGCAATTATGGGGACAGGTGTGTCTTGGTTTGTACTTCCTAAGCTGATAGATTTGTTTACTTCTTTTGAGGTGGAACTTCCTTGGACTACAAAGGTGCTTATGGGTGTGGCTTATTTTATGAGAGATTATGGTGTTTTTGCGTTTGTGGGGATGATAGGAGTATTGATTGCTTTGGCGGCTTTTTTGCAAGTACGATCAGTAAAAAAGATATGGCACACAATCCTTCTGGATATTCCGATTTTGGGTAAAATTGCCAGGGCAGGAGAATTGGCACGCTTCTCAAGAAACTTAGGCATCTTGTTAAAGAGCGGTTTGCCTGTGATGGATTCCCTCAATACGACTATTAATACGCTTTCAAATCTAAAATATATTGATGATTTGAGAGAAATAAGAGAGGATGTGGGTAAAGGGAAATCATTGATCAAGTCTATGGAGAAAGCGGAGTATGGTGAGTTCGACAAATTGACGACAAAAATGATAGGAGTGGGTGAAAAATCAGGAAACCTGGAAGATATGCTTTTGTATTTGTCAGACTATTATGATGGAGAAATTGACAGTGTGAGCAAGAATCTTTCAACCTTGCTTGAACCATTTTTGCTATTGATAATTGGTTTGGTGGTAGGCTTTGTGGCGATGGCAATTATTAGCCCGATCTATTCGCTGATCGGTGGTATTTCTTGATGAAAGATAATGGATTTGGATTGATAGAGCTACTGCTAGTAATTGCAATTGTGGCTGTTTTGGCTACAGCTTCGACCCCATTTTTATCTACTTTTTTGGTAAGGAATAACTGGCATGTGGCAGTTGATAGAGTAGTGTCGGAAATTTCAAAAGCGCAGGGATATGCAATGGATGGAAAGGTCATTGGGGGAAGTAAGGTTTGGGGTGTGTGTATTACAGGTAACACTTTTCGGATGTTTAATGGAAGCTGTGTCGCTCCAAACCTCTGGGAAGATTATGCTTTTCCTGGTGGAGTAAATATAAGTGGAATCAGTGAAATTACATTTAGTAATTTGCGTGGTGAACCCAGTGCTGTGTCCGTAATATCAATTAGTTCAAATGTTGGGTCAAGCACCGTGTCGGTTAATGCAGCGGGGTTAGTGGAAGTAAACTGATTTTTGTCCAATTTGCGGTCCAGAATATTGTAAGATATCTTTAATATGAAAAGAATTTTGATGGTTGAAGATGATGAGTTCTTGAATAAGGTTTATGAAGCGAAGTTGGCAGAAGAAAATTTTGAGACATATCATGTTTTTCGTGGAGATGAGGTTATGAGGCAGGTAATCGAGGTGAAACCAGACCTAATAGTCTTGGATTTAATACTTCCAGGGAAAAACGGGTTTGAGGTACTAAAAGAGCTGAAAAGAAACATAAAGACAAAAAAAATACCAGTGATAGTTTTGACAAATTTATCCGAGTCATCTGACAAAGAAGTAATAATGAAGCTTGGTGCTAAGATTTTTGCAGTAAAATCAAATCTTTCCATTGATGAAGTAGTGGGACTAATTAAAGTTGAACTTTCAAGCTGATAACGTTGGGATCAAGGTTGTGGCATAATATAGTTGTGGTAAAAAAATATACAAAAGAGGAAGCTCTAGCATTCCTGAGAACAAATCCAATTATGTCTGCGGCAATGTGTGGGGGAAGTGATAGACCTGTTGCGACGACTTTGCTTTTTGCAGTTGATGATGATTTTACAATCGGCTTCGCAACCAAAGTGGGAACATACAAAGACAGAGCTCTGTCGGTAAACCCACTGATGAGTATTACTGTTTGGAAGAATAATGAAATGCATGTGCAAATGAGCGGCAGGGCAGAGAAGGTTGTGGATGAAGCGGCTGTGGATTTGCTTTTGGAAAAGCTGGCTGTATCAGTAAATATGGTAGATGATTTTTGGGCACCAGTCCTGAAATATCCAGGTGAGTATGTTTGTTATCAGATGAAACCGGATTGGGTAAGGGTTCAGGACTTGTCTTCAAATTCGATAAGTGAAAGTGAGTCGATGTTTACAGAATTTAATGTAGATAATAGATAAAAATGAAAAAAGTACTGATAGCAGAAGACGATGTGTTTTTGAATAAAGTGTACAAGGTAAAATTAAAATCTAAAAATTTGGAAACTATACAAGTATATAGAGGTGATAAGGTGATGGATGAAGCTAGGGCGAGTAAGCCTGATCTGATAATCTTGGATGTGATACTACCCGGTAAGGATGGATTTGCTGTACTAAAAGAACTCAAGGAAAATCAAATTACGAAAGATATCCCGGTGATAGTCCTAACAAATCTTTCCGAAGAAAGTGATAAGAATACTTTGCTTGGATTGGGTGCAAAGCAATTTTTGACAAAGGTCAATGTGTCTATCAATGAAGTTGTTAGTCTGGTAAACCAAGAATTGGGGTAGATGATTTGATAGAATGATTTGTGAGGAGTTTATTACACACTAAAGGGTTTGGATTGTTGGAGATAATTGTTGCGATTGGATTGTGGATTGTGATCGTTTCTTCCGGGTCTGTGCTGGTGGTGGGTGGATTAAAGTCAAATCGTCTAGCAGGGGAGACAACAGAAGCGAGTAGTTTTGCAGCTGAGGGGATAGACGCTTTGAAATCGATTAAGAAGCAAGGATGGACAACACCATTGCTAGCGACCTCATGTACGACTGGATGTGGAATTGCGACAGTGTCTGGTACATGGGGATTTTCTGGAGCCAATAATGTAATTGGAAAGTATACAAGACAGGTTTTTGTGAATCCTGTTAATAGAGATGGGTCTGGTAATATTGTTAGTTCGGGGGGAACTCCAGATAGTGATACCTACCTTGCTAGGTCGACGGTAACATGGAGTCCTGGAGGAGTAAGAAATGCAGTGGTTAGCGTTTATACGTATCTGACTAATTATGCGCGGTCTATAGCCACAGCATTAACTGGGGCAATTGTAATCTATGGAGATGGAACTGCGACGCCGAAATACCGGACTTATGACAGGGGGGCCAATTCGTTTTCTGCTGAGATTTCAACTGTTGTTGGCGCTTCGGGAAATACATTTTCTATAAAAACATCCCCAACAAAAACAGAAGCTATTTCTGGATATACTACTGCTGCAGGGGTGTTGCAGGTGATGTGCTTTGATGGAACAACCTGGAGTAATGACTGGAGCGTGACTGTGGGAGGTACAAGTACGACTAAACGATTTGAGGTGGCTTATGAGACAAACTCTGGAGATGCTTTGGTGCTTTATAGCACAAATACTGCAACAACGAATGAGTTGGCATATCGAACAAAATCAGGAGCTACAGGATGTGGTGCGGCCAACTGGTCAGCGGCACAAAACCTTAACCCGATAAGAACTTCTGGAATCGTTCAATGGGTGAAGATGAGAAGTGACCCGCTGGCTGGGTCAAATAATGTCGCTGCGATTTGGGCAGACGCTAATTCTGATCTATCAGCCATGATTTGGTCTGGAACTGCCTGGGTAAATGAGCCCACGTCAGCATTGGCAACAACTTTGGAGGTGGTATCAGCGGCTCAGGATGTAGATGATTTCGATGTCGAATACGAATCAGTTTCTGGGGATGTAATGATAATGTTCGCTCTCGCGGTGGGGTCAAATGGGACTAACGGAGTACGATATGTAACTTGCACAGGAGGAATATCTATGTGTACTTGGAGTAGTGTATTAACTCCTCCGACATTGAGTGATGACGCTACGCATTTGGATATTTCTGCAAACCCAAATAGCAATGAAATTATTTTTGCATCGATTGGGAATGCTGGGTCGGATTTGCAGAGATGCTATTGGTCGGGAACAGCCTTTACTTGCGCGGCAAATGTAGATACATCTTGTACGGCGCCAAGTGTTGGAACTAAGCGAGTTGTAACTGGCTGGCTGATATCTGGGGGGACGACAAGATCGATAATAATATATCAGGATTCTGGTGCCACGAAAATAAGTTGGTATGCGTGCCGCACTTCGACTTGCACGGTACAAGCAGATATCACAGTTTCTCCTATTTTCAGTCCTACACAAGGCTGGTATAAGATTGAAATGGATCCTGTTAGCAAAGATCAGCTTATGCTCTTGGTTTCTGCAAGTATGAATAGTTTTTATGCTAAGAGAGTAGTAATGACCTCAGTACCAGCGTATACGTGGACAAACGCCGATGGTTCCACGGCCTTGGGGACGGCACTGCCATCGATTAATAACAATCCTTATTCTTTTGCATACTGGAGACAATGATAGATACAAGAAAACGGAGATCAAATTTTGAGTCATATTTAGGCAAAGATGAAAGAGGGGTGACTTTGATAGAACTAATACTTTATGTTGCTTTGTTTATTATTTTTTTAACTGGCGTGGTTTCTTTGGGTGTTCAAACAATACTTATGAGGCAGAAGGCAAGTACTCAACAGGAAGTAATTGCTAATACAAGAATTTTGTCAAAAAGAATTGCCTTTGAAATCAGGAATGCATCTGCTGTGACGACAATTACCCCGACCAGTATAACTCTAGCTAGTGCTGATGCTTTGAGAAATCCGACAGTGATAGCAAAGACGGGTGACAGGGTTACGATTGGGTGGAGTGGGGCAGGCGCCTGCCCAACATCATCGCCATGCTTCCTGACATCTGATGATGTTAGTGTAGATAGCTTACTTTTTGCTAACATGTCTGACGGTGGAGGAAAAACGAATTCGGTTAAATATACTTTTACAATCAGTAAAGTAAATCCTGGGGGGAGGTCTGAGTGGAATTATACTCAGACCTTGACTGGAAATGCAGAAATGAGGAGTAAATGAGAAGAGATAAAAATACAATGGGGATTCGTGATCGAGGCTATATCGCAATGTCTACCGTGCTTGTGGTTGGGTTTGTTATGTTTTCGGTGGGGATGGGTGCTGTATTGAACTCGATTAACCAGATGCAGATGTCTTTTGCAGAAACACAAAAAGAGGAAGTAATCGGGTTTGTTGAATCTTGTGTTCAGGATGCATTGTTAAGTATAAATAAAACAGATACCCTAGGTGGAAGTGTAATTTTGCCTGATGGTACATGTACTGTTACAATTAATTCACATGTGGGAAGTGACTGGGATTTTACAGTAGAGGGTACTCATGGGGGATATAAAAAAACCATTAGAGTCACTGCCAGCAGAACGAGCACTGTGAATATCACGAGTTGGATTGAAATATGAAACTAGTAATTTATTTAACAAAAACTAAGATTTGGTACGGTGGTAAATCTATAGACTGGGGTGGAGCAGATTTGATAAAAATTTTTAAGGATATTCGAAAAGACGAGAGAGTAAGAGACGTTCGGATTGTTTTGGGGGATGATGTAAGTTATGTGGCGGCTTTTGTTTTGGAAGAAAGACAACCTAGAGAAAAAATTGAAGAAATGACTAGGGGGTGGTTGCCATTTGTCCTGGAGAAAAACTGTTTTGATTATCGCTTGATCAGTGTGGGTGGTCAGGATTGGGTCCAGGCTGTGGCAGTTGAAAGGTCGCTTCTGGATGCCGTTTCTAAAGCAGTTTGGGAGAGTGGGCTGAATCTGGAACTAATGATTCCTATTGGAGCGTTGTTGGCAGAAAAGAGTAACGGGTACGAAAATCCAATAATGGTTAAGTGGAATGGATACGAAAATTTATCGGTTTTGGCGGTAAATGGTTTAGCCGATTCGGTGTTTCGCGATGAAGATGATTTGAAAATAAATACTTACGCAAAGGAAAAATGGAATTTGGAAAATGATTTGGAAATATTAATTCTTGAGGATTCTAAGTTTAACTTGATTGAAGAAGCATATAAAGAAAAAAATAGGGGGGAAGATGTTGCTGTGCTATCTATTCCTGTGCTAAAAAAACAAGAAATTGTTGCAGAAATAGTAGAGAGGCAGGAGGTGGAGGGAGAAGTCGAGGCATCACCTAAAAAAACGATTTCGAAGATGACAATTTTTTTGATTGTAGTTTTGGTCATATCTTTGGGAATTATGGGAGTGGTTTTGTATAACTTTTATAATCCTTCAGATCAGAAGGTTACTGGTGTGAATACCCCCGTTCCGGTGGTAATTACACCAATGGCTACACCGAGCTCTGCAATTGAGGCAAAAATAGACTTAAGTAAGTACGTAGTTCAAGTTCTGAATGGAAGTGGGGTGACTGGAGAGGCGGGTAGAGTACGAGATTTGCTTATAGAAAAAGGATTTGTGAGTGTTGATGTTGGAAATGCTGAAGCTACTTCTGATACTTTGGTGAGTCGTAAAGAGAATGTTCCTCAGATGGTTATTGATGAATTAAAGATATTAATGGGTGAATATATTTTCGATGATATCGGGCTTTTGACTTCGAATGATAAATATGATTTAGTTATAGTATTGGGTGGAAATGCGAATTAGAAAGGTATTAATTAAACAAAAAAATGAAAAAAATCCAAAAAGGTTTTACTCTGATTGAGCTGTTAGTGGTTATTTTGATCATTTCGATCTTGTCTGTAACTGTATTTGTGGCACTCAATCCTACAAAGCGTTTTGCTGATGCACGAGACTCTAGACGTTGGACCGATGTAGATACCTTGGTCACTGCGATTCATGAATACATAGTAGATAATGGTGGCGATATTTCTGGTCTTGGTTTGACAACTGGTGTTGAATATCAACTGGGTACATCTGCTACCGCCTGTAATTCTGTTTCTCCTGGCTGTACAACTATGTCTGCCGCATGTCTAAATTTGGCCACTCCTTTGGCTCCATATTTGAAGTCAATCCCTTTTGATCCAAAGACAACTGTTGGTAGCGATGCGAAAACTGGATATAAGATTACCAAGGATGCAAATGGTATTTTTACTGTTGCTGCTTGCGCATCTGAGGCTGCTGGTTCAAAGGTGTCAGTGTCAAGATAAAAATATCTGACTTTAAAAAACCCGCTTTTGGGCGGGTTTTTTGTTACTAATTTAACATTTAGCTGAAAATTTGATATGCTGAATATATGGACAAAATCACTTCTAGACACTCCCATGATGGATTTACACTGATTGAACTAGTATTGGTAATTGCAATAATTTCTTTGCTCTCTATCGTTGCGCTAGTGGCAATGAAGCCCGCACAGAGACTCGCTGATGCGCGTGACGCTCGTAGAGCACAAGATCTAAATCAGCTCCTTTCTGGGGTGCACCAGTGTGTACTTGATAAGAAAGATTCGATAACGATGGGTACATGTTTGGGTGGTCCAACAGTGGGTGATACATATGAGATTGTTACCACTTCGGGAATTACCTCCGGTTGTCAGGCAAAATGTACAACCGCAACTAGTGACTCTAGTTGTTTGCGATTAGACGCGACTTTGGCTGATTATTTTGTGAGTTTGCCAATTGACCCTGCCGGAGTGGTTTCGGGGCATACAGGATATTCTATCTCTCTGCGTAGTAATGGCATGACAGTGCTAGAGGCCTGTGCGGCAGAAAATGGAACGATAAAAGTGTCTAGATGAGTTGAGGTGATTTGTTAAGATATCTAATGCAAAGAAAAGTAAAACGAGCTGTTATTACTGCTGCTGGATTGGGGACTAGATTTTTGCCCGCCACAAAAAATCTTCCAAAAGAAATGTTACCTATTGTGGATACTCCTATCATTCATTATGTGGTGGCAGAGTGTGTGGAAGCTGGAATAGAGGACATTATTGTTGTTATTCGTCCTGGTAATGAAGCAGTCATGAACTACTTTACGCCAAATAAGCAATTGGAAAAATCTTTGGCTGAAGCCGGGAAAGAGAAACAACTAGAAAAATACTCTAGAGTAGTAAACGAGGCGAACTTTATTTTTGTACATCAGAAACCAGATCTTCCTTATGGTAATGGTAGTCCGATTTTGACTGTCAAGAGCTTGGTGAAAGACGAGCCGTTTGTGGTGTGTTGGGGGGATGATTTGCTTTTGAATCCCGGTGGGGTCGGTGGTGTAAAACAAGTGGTGGATTCATACGTGGAACATGAAGACGCATATGGAGTTATGGGAACTACGGAAGTGAGCAAGGAAGAAATGACGAGATATGGAATGGTGGAATTGGTGGGAGGCGGTAGTGGAAAAATACAACGAATTGTTGAGAAGCCGAGATTAGAAGAGGTGACAAGTAATTTGGCAGAATTTGGGCGGATGGTACTGGCACCAGAAATATTTGAGTATCTAGTTGAATCGAACACTGGGAAAGATGGAGAGTTGTGGCTTATGGACTCGATTGAAAAATTGTTGGTGAATAAACCTGTCTATGCAAAGAAGATTCAGGGGGAGTTTCTGACCACAGGTGACCCATTGCGTTTTTTGAAAGCATCTTTTAAATATGCGATGCAAAGGGAAGAATTGGCGGGGGATTTAAAGGAGTTTTTGAGAAGGGAGATTGGGTAGAAGAATGTGTCTTTGAAGTATAAAAACCACCCCGGTTGGGGTGGTGTGGAGATATTATTTTGTGAGCTTGCAGAGGTTGCGCAGGATATCGAGTGTGACATTCCAGCGGTTTTTGGTTGGGAGATCAGATTTTCCCACGAGGCGCGGCGCTTCGGACGGAATTTCTTGTTCTCCGGTGTGAAGATTTATCCAGGTGCCATCATTACACGGGAAGTAGAAATGCCGATTTTGGGATCCTGCCTTGGTGGAAACATAATCTCCAAGGCCTGGCTCCCGGATATCGTCTATGGTGCACGTGATGAAAGCATTTGGGAAAGTGTGCTGGATTATATCCCATGCGCGTTCAACCAAGTATCCTTGGGCGATTTCGCATAGGACACCGGTGCTGTATCGATCATACATCTCTAGCAGTGCAGCAAGGGAGTCGGGCTCGAACTTCGCCCAGAACATGCCGCTCTCGCGGCCGGTTTGAATACCAGAGAGTAGACGAGTGCCTAACTCTTTCTGAGGTCCAAAATGGTAAATGTGACCCAGGCCGAAACACTCCGGGCAGATTTGGGAATTTTCGATCATGCCGGTGCTAAAGCCGTGTTTGGTTTTGCAAGCTGGGCAGTAATCTCGATCTCTCCCGTTCTTTGTCAGTGTGTCTTGAATGAAAATGTATGTTTCTTCGCTTTTCTTCCAGATTTTTTTCAGTTCTTCGGGATCATCTGGAAGATCGGCTGTGCGTGCCCCAAAGCAAAAACCATAAAAAGCATTTGGGTGATCGTCGATGGGGATGATGGAATCGTTAATACTCATTTCGTCCCCAATCATAAGCGGTCCCTGTACTTTTATGGCCAGTGCGTAGATCATTTGGCCTTGCATGTCTCTAACGTGGGCTAGGTTCCAGCTCGGCATAAGAGAATTAAGTGTGTTGAGAAATTCATCTTTGTTCGGTATGGTTCTTTCGGTCTTATCTGACATAGTGTCTCCTTTGTAAAGAATGGTTGCCACCGTCCAGGATTGGGCGGTGGCCGGGGAAATTAGAGGCGTGCTTTGGCGGCGGTGATTCCTGCCAGAGTTTTTTTGACATCGTACTGACAAAGCCTGCCGAGTGAACCGCCAAAAAGGGCTTGATAGATGGGAGATGTTTCGTTCTGCGGGACATAATCATATAAATCCCAGCGATCACCAGGAAAAATAAACTCGAGTTTTGACAGGCCACTGGTGCTAAGCGGGTCAGTCCTCATCAAGCAGAAATGATAGTTGGATTGAGGGTCGGCTAGCATGGCCAGAAAGAAGGGTTTGCAGACTTCCTGGATGGCCAGGGCATTTTCGACGGTCTCCGAATCAGGATAACCCTCGTATTTCATGAACTGGTCGAGAAAATCTGCGCCAAGATGGTAATCTTTGGCAAGTTCGAGAAAGGTGTTGTAGAGGTTTGGTGAAACGGTCTGAAATGGAAACCATTTAGTACCGCCGATGCTGCGATAAAAGCTGCAGTCACTATTCGTGACTACCAAGCCTCCGCCGTTGTTTTCGGACCAAAAACCGAGCTTGTACGGGTGTAACAACTTATTGACCTTATCTAAGGTTTCGTTCAAATTAGCCTCCTTGTGAAGTGAAACAGAACGTGGAATAGCGAATTGTGTTAAGGGTTGAGCTTTTAACTCTAACCTATATTTTAAGACAAAATTTGGTGAGTGCAAGACCTATAACAGTATGATTAAATCTTGATAATTTTTCTCCCTAAGAGTCTGGCTATGACGGCTAGGAAGAAAGAATCGTCGTTTTTGGAGATATACATTTCGAGTTGTTCGATCGGGATGATATTAATCTTATAATCTCCTGGATCTCCAGCCCTAGATTCGACCAATAATTGAGGTAAGTTCTTAATGTTGGACTCATCGATGGTAGCCGCGAAGATACTAGGAGTGTTGTTTGTAAGGCCGTTATCGGCATGAATTTTGCCTAGATCGTAAAAATGTTTAATCTTCAGTTCTTTGACTCCGAGCTGTGTTTTGAGTTTTTGTTCAATATTTTCTGGAAGATTGAAGAATCGATCACCTGAAAACTGAATTAGCCCTCCGAATGAGTTGTAACAGTGACTACCGATGGGGAACTTGTCTGTTTCGATGGTGATGAAATATTTTATTTGGTCATCTTTTTCGATAAATAGCGTGCCCTTGAGTCCGGGGAATGAGCCTGTGCGCCAAGAAACGTACTCGAAAGTGAAAGAGTTCTTGGTAGAATGCGAGTAGACCTTGAAAATCGGTGTTATAAGGTATTCTCCGTGTACAAGTTTTTCTAGCGAGATGATATCCAGGTCCCCGATACGATCATTTCTCTGACACATATCAAATACAAAGCCCTCATATGAATGGGGAAGCGAAAGAAGAGACTTTTGGATACGTAAAGTGGAGTTTTGGAACCAATTTTTGTCCAACAATTTAGCCGCTAAGTACTGGCGGTTGGGAGGAAGCTTGTAGATATAGGATTCGAGGTCTAGAGCTTTTTTCATTTAGGTTCAATAATATATATAGGATTATACTATAGGTATAGTCTGTTGTCAATAAAAAACCCACCTGGTTAGGGTGGGTTGGGTTGTTAGAAGCAGGTTACTGCTTCGATGAATTCTGGGACGAGTGGGATGAAGGCTTTGACTGTCGGATCGGTGGCGTTCATGATTTCCTCGTTAAGCATGGCCAGCCACTCATAATAGCTTGTCTGGGCCATCTTGAAACCGCCTGCCCAATGAGCTTGATCCTCAGGCGTGTTGAGGTTCCAGAGGTCG
>Ga0172375_10004056_pt1 | contig 21901 bp, 22 predicted proteins | sample LakKiv1m_FD_114537 | JGI IMG/M metagenome (GOLD analysis project Ga0172375, IMG submission 114537) | Freshwater microbial communities from Kabuno Bay, South-Kivu, Congo - kab_092012_11.1m | ecosystem: Environmental > Aquatic > Freshwater > Lake | place: Democratic Republic of the Congo... | reverse complement strand
CCAAGTACGATTACAACCAGGGCAATTACGAATCGGCCGAGAAGGGGAGCCTCCAGATCGTGGAGAAATATCACGACCAGTCCCTGGCCGACAGCGCCCTGCTGCTGGCCGGCCAGGCGGCGTTCAAACGCAAGGAATACGTGCGCGCCAATGAACTGTTCACGAAGATGGTCAAGGAGTACCCCCTCAGCGCGCGCATCGCGGAAGCGCGTTTTGCGCAGGCGGAGGCCATGAACGAGCTGGCCAAGTACCCCGCGGCCATTCTGATCTACGAAGAGATCATCGTGAAGTACCCGGACAGCGAGCTCGTGCCGGCGGCGTGGTGCCGCAAGGGGGACTGCCAGTTCACGCTGGGGGCCGAAAACCCGAAACGGTATGACGAAGCGATCGAATCCTACCGGGTCGTGGTGAACAGTTCGGGCGCCGGGCCTGAACTCGTGATGCAGGCCAACCACAACATCGGGCGCTGTATCGAGAAGTTGGGACGCCCGGCGGAGGCGTTCGAACAGTACTATCTCAAGGTGATCGTTCCCTTCCTCGAGGAACGCGACCAGAAAGTTTGGCACACGGAAACCTGCAAGCTGTGGTTTACCAAGGCCGTGTTGAACGCGGCGGATATCATGGAGGCCCGAAAGGACTGGACGCGGGCGGTGAGCATTCTCGAACGGGCGGTGGACGCGGATGTTCCGGCCGCCAACGAAATCAAGGAACGGATCAAGAAAATCAAGTCGGAGCACTGGTGGAACTTCATCAATTCGTCTCGATGAAGCAGGTTCCGAAGCGCTGAGCAAGAGCATCGGGCTCAAAGGAGGATAGGGCCATGTTTAGTCTGTTGAAAATCGGCGGACCGGTATTGTGGATTTGCCTGGCCTGCGGACTCGTTGCCTTTGTGGTGTTCATCGAGCGTTCCCTTCACCTCCACCGGGCCAGGATCAAATCGGAGGACTTCCTGAAGGGAATCTTCAACATCCTGAAACGCGGCAATGATCGGGAGGCCGTGACGATTTGCGAGGAAACCCCGGGGCCGGTGGCCTATATCGTGAAGACGGCGATCCTCCATCGGCAGGACACCAAAGCGGCAATTCAGGAGGCGGTGGAAAACGCCGGCCTCTCCGAAGTATCGCGCATGGAGCGCCGGCTGGTCGTCATCGCGACCGTGGCGCAGATCGCGCCGTTGCTGGGCTTGCTCGGCACCGTGCTCGGGATGATCGACATGCTGTTCGTGATCCAGCAGCAGGCGCCGCTGATTCAGTCGGCCGATGTGGCCCTGCCCCTGATGCGCGCCCTGGCGGCCACGGCCGCCGGGCTCACGGTGGCGATTCCCTGTTACGTGGCGTTCAATATGCTCGTGGTCAAGATAGACCGGATCGTCCTCGATATGGAACGCGCCAAGTCGGAGGTGGTGGCGTTTTTGGCCGGAGCCGGAAAGGACGTGGACTCCAATGGCAAGTAGCCGCGAAAGAGTCAGCGCGTGGAATGTCACCGGACTGCGGACCCGGTACTCTCCCAAGAGCCGCATCGGCCAGGGGCTGATCAGCGTGGCCCCCTGGGTCAACCTCGCCCTGCTGATGTTCTGCTTCCTGATTCTGGACGCGAAGCTCGTGGTGCAGCCGGGGATTTGTGTCGAGCTTCCCCGCGGACCGTTCCGGGAAGGGACGGGATTCGAGATGGTGGCGGATGTGCTGTCGGTGCCGGGGACCGGCGGGGCCCCCCGCGAAGAGATGATCTTCTTCAACGACCAACGATACCGGGTGAAGAACGAAGAGCAGATGCACAACCTGAAACAGGCGTTTGCCGTGCGGCTGAGGGAGCACCATGACGCCAATCTCGTCATCCAGGCCGACCAACAGGTTTCGCACGGTACGGTTGTGCAGATCATGAACATGGCGTTGGAGGTCGGCATCAAGCAGGTCAATATCGCGACCCGGCCGCTCTAGGAAACGGGCATGGCTCAGACCCATCCATATTCCCGCGGGATTGTCGATTGGGCGACCGTCTTCATTGTTGTGTCGTGGATCGGGTTGTGGTTCCTCTGGCCGTCGCTGAGCTTGTGGTCAACGCGAACGAAGGCCATGGCGGCGCCCCGCGTGGCGTTCTATCCGCACTTGGCCACCGAAAGCAGGAGGGACTACACGTTGCCCCTGACCTTCACCGGACGGGGGCAGGACGCCCGTGACGGTGGGGTAGGCGCCTCGCTGGGAAACCTGCTGAGCCAACCCGAACAGGCTCCGCGTTTCCTCAACCGGGCCGCTGTCGCCGATGGGATCCTGGGCGGCGCGGCGAGCGACCCGGCCAGTTCCTCGGCGGACGTGGGAGCCTACCGCCCGATATGGAAAGACGATAGGGTTTTCCCGGTGAACTCGGCGCCGCAGGACATGAAGCTGCTGTCGGAAACATCGGGCGAGCTCAAGAAGCAGAAATTCGAAGTCCCTGCGTTCACGGACGAAGAAGTGAAACAATTTGACAAGCCGTGGCAGGTCGTGGTGTATGTTGAAGTGAACGAATCAGGGCGCCCGGCGCACGTCATTCTGCAGACGGGTTGCGAGGATGCCAGGATCAACGCGACGGTCGTCAAAGCCTTGTACCGGGGTAGAGTCCTCGCGCCGGGCACCCCGTGCAGCGGCCGCGTGGTGCTGAACTACGGAAGGCCGTAGGAATAGAGGTCAGCGGTCAGAAATCAGAGGTCAGACGCGGCTGACGCAAGGACACAAGACGGAGTAGAGAGTAAGAAAGGTTTCGGGTTTCAGGACGGAAGGTGTTCGTACAAAGGGTGTCTTCTTGCCTGACACCTGAAACCCGACACCTGGTTCCTCAGGAGAGACCATGACCGTGAAGATCATCAGATGGAGCAAGCGCGGCCGGAATCCGGCGATTGAAGCATTCTTCAAACGGCCGGCTTTTGACGAGAAGGCCGAGGCCGTCGCCCGCGGCGTGCTGGCCGATGTCCGGGCAAACGGCGATCGGGCCGTACGGAAGTATGTGCGGCGATTCGATGGCGCGAACCTGCGGCCGTCGGCGTTCAGAGTGACAGCCGCCGAATTGGCGCGGGCCGAGACGGCGACCGCGCCGGCGTTCCGGGCCGCCGTGAAAGCGGCGCACCGGCGTGTGACGGCGTTCGCCAAGGCCGGCCTGCGCAAGGACTGGAGCATGCGGACGGCCGGCGGCGGACGCCTGGGCGAGCAGTTTGCTCCCCTGGACCGCGTCGGCGTATGCGTTCCGGGCGGGGCCGCGCCGCTGGCGTCGACCGCCATCATGACCGTGACTTTTGCCAAGGTGGCCGGTGTGAAGGAGATTGTGGCCTGTACGCCGGGTGACCGGAAGGGCCGGATCAATCCCGTGCTGCTGTATGCCCTGAAGGTGGCCGGCGCCACGGAGATCTACCGCGTGGGCGGAATCCAAGGCGTCGGGCTGATGGCCTATGGGACCGAGACCGTTCGTAAGGTGCAGAAGATCGTGGGCCCCGGCGGCGCCTATGTGACGGCCGCCAAGCGGCAGGTCTACGGGCACGTTGCCCTCGATCTTGTGGCCGGTCCGAGCGAAATCGCCGTGCTCGCCGACGTTTCCGCCGACACGCGATACGTGGTCGCCGACCTGCTCTCGCAGGCCGAGCACGGAACGGGCTTGGAGAAAGCGCTGCTTGTGACGTCATCCGCGAAGTTGGCCGCGGCGGTCCAGCGGGAACTGGAGGTCCAGACCGCGACACTGAGCCGCCGGCAGGCCATCCGCAAAGTCATGAAGAGCGGCATGCTACTGGTGGTGGCGCCGAATCTGGCCGTGGGCATGGACCTGTGCAACCGGTTCGCGCCGGAACACCTGGAACTCCTGGTTCGCAAGCCGGAACAGTGGCTCAAGAAGGTGCAGTGTGCCGGCGCCGCGTTCATCGGGCCGTGGTCGCCGGAGTCCGCGGGCGATTTCGCGGCGGGCCCCAGCCACGTGCTGCCCACCGGCGGCGCCGCGGCCCTGTTCTCGGGACTGATGGTCGACGACTTCCGGCGCCGGACCAGTTTTATCGCCTTCACGCGTGCCGATCTCCGGTCGGCCCTGCCCATCATCGAGGCCTTCGGCGAAGTCGAAGGCCTCGACGCCCACGCCCGCTCTGCGCGGATGAGGTTTGAGTAAGTGCGTGGGCGGAGATACTGTGGCGTATCGCGGCGGGTCGAGGGCAGGGATGTTGCACCATGACCGAAAACGCGTACGGTAGTATTGAAAAGATCGAGGCAGACCTTTGGGAGGCTGCCGACCAACTCCGGGCCAATTCCAAACTCACTTCCAGCGAGTATTGCATGCCCGTTCTGGGTGTCATTTTCCTTCGCCATGCCGCCAACCGGTTCGAAGTTGCCCATCGGGAGATTGAGGCCGACATCACCGCCGGCCGCATGAAGCGGAAACCTCAGCCGGCCGACTACATCCGCCGCCGCGCGCTCTGGCTCCCAGAAAACGCCCGCTACGACTTCATCCTCGGCCAGTCCAAGGACAAGGACCCGTCCGCCCTGCTCAATACCGCCATGAAGGCTATTGAGGAGTCCTTCGAACCCCTGAACAACGTCCTCCCCAAGGACTACCATATCTTCACCGACCGGAAGGTGCTCGAGGAACTCCTCAAGATCTTCAACCGCGAAGCCCTCAAGACCGCTGGCGGCGACATCTTCGGCCGCATCTACGAGTATTTTCTCCAGGAGTTTTCCATTGCCAAGGCCATGGACAACGGCGAATTCTTCACCCCACCTTCGATTGTCCAGACCATCGTCAACGTCATCGAACCCGACCATGGCACCGTCGCCGATATCGCCTGCGGCTCCGGCGGCATGTTCGTCCAGTCCAGTCATTTCATTGAACGCGAAGGGCAGGACACGGCCAAGCGCGTCACGTTCTACGGCCATGAGAAGACCTCCTCCACCATCAAACTCGCCAAGATGAATCTGGCCGTCCACGGGCTCGAAGGCCAGATCGCCGAGGCCAACACCTTCTACGAGGACCCGTTCACCCTCGTCGGAAAATGCGATTTTGTCATGGCCAATCCGCCGTTCAACGTGGACAAGGTGGACGCCGCGAAGGCGGCGGAAGACAAGAAGCGCCTTCCCTTCGGCCTGCCCGGCGTGAACAAGAAGACCAACACGGTCTCCAACGGCAACTACCTTTGGATTTCCTTCTTCCACAGTTACCTGAACGATCACGGTCGCGCCGGGTTCGTCATGTCCTCCCAGGCCTCCAGCGCCAGCCATGACGAGCAGACCGTCCGGCGGAAGATTATCGAGACCGGCGACGTGGACGTCATGGTCTCCATCCGGGGCAATTTCTTCTATACCCGGACCGTGCCGTGTGAGTTGTGGTTCTTTGACAAGGAGAAGCCGGCCAACAGGCGCGACAAGGTCCTCATGCTCGACGCCCGGCAAATCTTCCGGAAGGTGACCCGCAAGATCTACGACTTCTCACCGGAACAGTTATCCAATGTGGCCGCCATCGTCTGGCTCTACCGCGGCCAGGCCGACCGTTTCGGCGCCCTTGTTCAGCAGTACCTCGCCCGTACCATCACCGAGGCCGCCGGCATTATGGAAAGGATGACCGCCTTTGCCGAGGGTTACGAAGCACTTGCCACGGCCACCGCCCCTTTTCTGAAGACGCTCCCCGAGGATTCGCCAATCCTCGCCGCCGTGAACGAGCGGGACGAGGCCGCGAAACAGTACCGCAAATCCGCCGCCGAACTGACCGGCGCCATCTCGAAACGTTGGACCAAGCCACCCACGGGGGCGATCGGAGCCCTGAAAAAGGCCACTGCCGATCTGGAGAAACTCGCGGAATCCTGCCGGGATCTGGTCAAAGAGATAGACCTGCTCTGCAAACTCGCGACCCGCGTGGTGGACACCGCCGAGAAAGATGCCAACGCGAAGGAGCATGAAGCCTGGGATAATCGTGCCATCGGCAAGCTGGAGAAGGAACTGGACTCCCTGCGCAAGCTCGCCGTCGATCAACTCAAACAGACCGCCTACTTTCACCGCCAAGCGCATTGGCTCCTGAGCCGGTTCCCAGACGCCAGGCTTGTTGACGTGCCCGGCCTTGTCAAGCTCGTGGGCCGCAAGGAGATCGAAGCCGCCGACTGGTCCCTGACTCCCGGCCGTTACGTTGGCGTCGCCCCGGCGGAGGTGGACGAGGATTTCGATTTCGAGCAGACGATGAGCGACATCCACGCGGAACTGGCCGACCTGAACAAGGAGGCGGTTGTATTGGCGAAGAAGATTCAGGAGAACTTTGGAGAACTGGGGATATGATGCCCGGACAGAGTCTTCGGCGAACGCTGTCGGGGGAACGCTTGACTCGGCACTGGCACCTTGATAGCATGCAGCTAGACAGTCTAGCCAGGAGGTGGGATATGAAAACAGCGTGGGCATTGCAGGATGCGAAGAACCGTTTTAGCGAGGTGGTGGAAGAGACGCTGCGCAAGGGGCCGCAGTGGATCACTCGTCGCGGACAAGACGCCGTTGTCGTAGTGTCCGCTTCCGAGTACCGGAAGATGAAACAAAAGAAGGGTTCTCTGGTGGAGTTCTTCCACGAGTCGCCGCTCTTCGGCCAGGAATTGGACCTGACGCGGTCCAAGGAAACTGCGCGGACGGTGGACCTGTGAACTATCTTTTGGATACCTGCGTCATTTCCGAACTGATCAAGTACAAAGCGGAACGCCGGGTTCTGGCCTGGATCGAAAGCGTACACGAGGACCGGCTATACTTGTCCGTTCTCACGCTGGGCGAGATCCATAAGGGCATCGCCAGGCTGGAGGCGGGCGAGCGCCGGCGTCGTCTTGAGAAATGGCTTGCCGACGACGTGCGGACGCGTTTCGAGGGGCGCGTCGTGACGTTGGATGAGGAGGCTCTGGCGCTGTGGGGGCAGATCATGGGGGAAGGGGAACGCCGAGGCAGGACATGGCCGCTCATGGACAGCCTGATGGCCGCCTCGGCCATCGCCGGGCACATGACGCTGGTCACACGGAATCTGACCGACGTGCAGGATATGGGCGTGTCCTTGTTCGATCCCTGGCAGGCGGCATGAGATCGCCAAGTTGCTGGAGGGAACCGAGTGAAGTGGAGTGAAGCAACCCTTGGAGAAATCGCCGAACGCGGCGGCGGCTTCATCCAGACAGGCCCATTCGGTTCGCAACTTCATCAGGCTGACTATCAATCCGAAGGTGTCCCCGTCGTTATGCCTAAAGATATCGCAGAAGGGAGGGTCTCAACAGAATCAGTGGCACGCATCGGGGAGGAGAAGGCAAATCGACTTGCACGCCACAAACTCAAACCCCGGACGATTGTGTTGCCTCGACGAGGGGAAATCACAAAACGTGCGTTCATAGGAGAGGAGCAAGAAGGTTGGCTGTGTGGCACTGGTTGCCTCAAAATTGAACTGGGCGAAGGGGATCTCCTACCGGAGTTTCTGTACTACTTCATGGAACAAGGGCATGTGGTACGGTGGTTGGAACAGCACGCGGTTGGCACAACGATGCTCAACCTCAATACCCAGATAGTCGCCGACTTGCCGGTCCGTTACCCCTCGACTCAAGCTCAACAGGAAATCGCCTCCATCCTCTCCGCCTACGACGACCTGATCGAGAACAACCGCCGCCGGATTGCGCTGCTGGAAGGGGCCGCGCGCCTGCTCTACGAGGAATGGTTCGTACGCTTCAAGTTCCCCTGCTTCGCCAAGGCTACGCAGGGCAAGCCCGGTCGTGAGCGTACCCGCATCGTCAACGGCGTGCCTGAGGGGTGGGAGAGAGTGCCTATGCCCGACGCCATCCATATCAACCCTTTAACCCGCCTTTCTGACGAAGAGGATCATTGGTATGTGGAAATGGCGGACCTGGCCACCAACTCTATGGTCATTCAAGACATGGTGAAACGCGACGGTCGGAGCGGCAGCAAGTTCACCAACGGTGACACTCTCTTGGCTCGTATCACGCCATGCCTGGAAAACGGAAAGACCGGCTACGTGGATTTCATGGCGGAGGGAGAAGTGGGGCGTGGTTCAACAGAATTCATAGTACTGCGCGCAAGGCGTGTGACGCCCGAGTTCGTCTACTGTTTCGCCCGCACCTACGCATTTCGCGAACACGCTATCAAAAGTATGGTGGGCGCCTCAGGACGCCAGCGCGTACAAGAGAGGTGCTTTGACGAGTTTCGGGTGCTCGTCCCGCCTGCGACACTGATGACGTTATTCGCCGACTTTGCCGCCCCGTGCTTTCGCCAGATCAAGACGCTTCATTCTCAGAACCAGAAGCTCCGCGCCGCCCGCGACCTGTTGTTGCCGCGGCTGATGAGTGGGGAGATCGCGGTGTAAGCGACGTGGCCCAAGATGGTTGTGCAAGTATCAATCATCTATCAATTTCTATCGAATTGATAGATGGAGTGCGTAACTGGGGCCAAAATCGATTCCGGCCGGGGAACCGGGCAAGCGCATTGCCGTTTGACGTGCGGGAGGCGCGCGGGCATGATCGCACGCATGAACGATCTTGAAGAAGCGGGAGCGATTGCAGAAACCGCCGACACGGGTGCCCCTGCATGTCCGGCCTACGCGCCGTCCTACGATGAGGAGGAACTTGAAGCGGCCATCGAGAAGGGCACGCGGGCGTGGGCCGATGTGCCGGACAGCGTCGCGTGGGTGAGAGAAATTCGCGGACATAGCGACGAATGAGGTGTCCACATGAACGCGGAGAACCACGAATTCGAGCAGAAGTCCATCCGGTACGCGCTCGGCAAACACGAGGATGGTGACAAGTTGGCCTCGGACTGTGTCGGCCTCGCCAACGCGACGGGTGGACTGATCCAGTTAGGCATCGAGGACGATGAGACCGAACCGCCCGCCAGACAGCGTGTACCTGATGGTCTGCCCGAGAAGCTCGGCAAACGCATTCCGCAGATCACGATAAACGTGGGACTCTTCGTTCGAAAATGCATTAGTGCGAACGGTGGCGAGTTTGTCGAGATCCGCGTGGTTCCCAGCCAGCAGAGCATTGCCTCCACGTCGGATGGACGCTATTTCATCCGCCTGGCTGACGAGACGCACCGATTGATGCCGGATGAACTCGGACGCCTTGCGGCGGAGAAGAGCATGTTTGTGTGGGAACTGCAAACGACGCGCCGTGTTCCCATTGAACAGCATGATGCCGACAAGATGGAGGCGTTGCTGGAGCAGATTCGGGCCTCGGATCGTGTATCCCCATTCATTAGGGATAAGTCCGATGGCGAAATCCTTTCGCATTACCTATTCGCCAAGGGACCGCACCTTACCAATCTGGGTATTCTGTGGATTGGTCGCCGCGAAGATCGGGCGGCTTTGCTCTATGCGCCGGCCATCCAGTGCATCAAGTACGACGAGCGCGAACAAAAGGTGCGAAAGCAAACTTGGGATGATTACAGTCTGAATCCTCTGGAGCTAATCGACGCCGTATGGCGAGAAGTGCCGGATTGGCGGGAGAGTTACGAACTGCCGGACGGGCTGTTCCGTAAGACCGTGCCGCACTATGACGAGGTCGTTGTCCGGGAACTTCTGGCCAATGCCTTGGTGCATCGTCCTTATGCCCAACGAGGCGACATCTTCATCAACCTGCACCCGGACCGTCTTGAGGTGCATAATCCCGGGCTCTTGCCCATCGGCGTGACGCCGCGGAACATCCTTCATGTCACGAGTAAGAGGAATCCTCACCTGGCGAAGGTGTTCTACGACTTGAAACTGATGGAAGGCGAGGGCAGCGGTTTCGATCGGATATATCAGGTTCTTCTCGCCGCCGGCAAACCCGTTCCAGTGGTTGCGGAGGGAGACGATCGAGTCGTCGTTACGGTGCGAAAACGGATTGTCAACCCGCGCATAGTGGATTTCATGACCAAGGCTGACCAGACTTTCGCCCTGACACAGAAAGAACTCATCACTCTTGGCCTTGTCGCGCAAAACGAATCCATGACGGCCATTGATCTGTGTGGCATACTGGAGTTGGATTCAGCGTCTGCACTTGATCCATGGCTCGGTCGCCTGATCGAGGCGACTGTGATACAGAGCAGGGGAAGAACCAAGGGCACGGAATACTACGTTGATCCGGAACTGCTGAGGAAGCTGCAATTTCAAGGGCCAACAACGCTCCGTGGTATCGAGAGACACCGTTTGCGGGAATTGATTCTCAAGGATCTCGATATCTACCGCGTCGCCGGAAGTCGGGAAATTCAAAGCCGTATCGGCGCGGAAATAAAGATTCAGAAGATTAGAAAAGAACTGGAGCAGTTGGTGGCTGAAGGAATTGTCAGGGCTGAAGGAAAGAAGCGTTGGACGAAATATCTAATTCCAAAAAAGGGCTGAATCAGGTCGGTTTATCATCAATTAACTCTCTTTAGAAGCGCGTAGCGTTACGCAACGCATTGATGTAGAAAATGTTATAAATACATTCACTGTGCCCGAATAATCGGGCACAGTGAATAACCGTCTCAATAAAGAAACTCAGACGCCCCAGTGATTACCGGCATCAACAGCGAAGACCGACTCGTCCAACAGACGTTCGCAGACCATCTGCGGGACAGTCTGGGATGGGAGAGCGTCTACGCCTACAACGACGAGACCTTCGGTCCCACTGGCACACTCGGCCGCGCCAGCGAGCGCGAGATCATTTTGACGCGCGACCTTCGCGACGCCATTCACAAACTCAACCCGGAATTGCCGCCCACCGCGATCGAAGACGCCAGCCAAGCTCTTACGACGTACGACTACTCACGGTCCACCCTCCAGCACAACCGTCAGTTTTACCGCCTGATACGGGACGGCGTGCCTGTGACGTGGCGATCCGCCGGCGGGAAAGAATGTAATAAGAAGGCTCAGGTCATCGACTTTCGGGCGCCTGGCAACAACCGATTCCTCGCCGTTCGCGAACTCAAGATACATGGCCTTCGCAGTCCGAACTACCATCGCCGAGCGGACCTCGTCTGCTTCGTGAACGGCATCCCGCTCGTCTTCGTCGAACTCAAGGCCGTGTACCGGAATATCCGCGCCGGATTCGATAACAACCTGTCCGACTATGCCGACACCATCCCGCACGCCTTCTACCACAATGCATTCCTGGTGGTCAGCAACGGCGATAAGGCGCGTTACGGTTCTATCACCAGCCAGTGGAAGCATTTTTCGGAGTGGAAGAGGCAGGATGAGAAGGACAAGGGTGATATCGACGCCCGTGTCCTGCTCGACGGCATGTTGAACAAGACCAGCCTGCTGGACTTGGTCGAGAACTTCATTCTCTACGACGAAAGCCGCGCCGGCGGTGCGCGCAAGATCGTGGCCCGAAACCACCAGGTTCTCGGTGTCAATCGTGCCGTCGCCTCCGTGGTCCGCCAAGAGGCTCTTAAGAAAGAATACCCGGAACGCCTCAGATTGCGGCCGACGTACAAGACGAAGCCCCCCCCGCCGGTTATGCATCTGTTCATTGGTAATGAGGAGAACGCCGCGCGTGCCGCCGAGGACTCGGTAGGTCGCTCTGTCGATGCTGTGTCAGACACCGACACCCGTCGAGAACGGATCTGATTCTTCCTCTCGTCGAACGTGCGCACCCTGACCTTGGTCGTCTCGGCGTGTTTTGGCACACTCAGGGCAGCGGGAAGTCGTACTCCATGATCTTCTTCGCGGAGAAGGTTCGCCGCACCATTCCCGACAACTTCACATTCCTTGTGATGACGGATCGCGACGCCCTCGATGACCAGCTCCACCGCACGTTCATCGGCTGCGGCATCGCCGACGAAAAGACCCCGCGCGCGGCCAACGGCAAGGAACTGAAACGCCTCCTCGAAGAAGACCATCGCTACATCTTCAGCCTGATTCATAAGTTCAACCAGGATGTTACACCAGATCGACCCTACAGTCGGCGCGACAACATTGTCGTCATTTCCGACGAGGCCCACCGCACCCAGGCTGGCAAATTCGCGCGCAATATGCGGATGGCCCTCCCCAACGCGTGTTTCCTCGGCTTCACGGGAACGCCGCTTTTCAAGAGCGATCACATTACGCGTCGGATCTTTGGTGACTACATTTCCCGGTACGACTTCAAACGCTCCGAGGAAGATGGATCCACCGTCAAGCTCGTGTATGAGAACCGGGGCGAGAAACTCGGCATCACCCATCTCGATCTAAACGATCGTATTGCCGAGAAGATTGAAGAAGCCGAGCTGGATCCCGATCAGACAGCCTTGCTGGAGCGCCTACTTGGCAAGGACTACGAGGTGATCACCGCCGATGATCGCCTTGATAAGGTGGCCGACGATTTCGTGAATCACTGCTCCATGCGCTGGCAGTCGGGAAAGTCCATGCTGGTCTGCATCGACAAGCCCACCTGCGCCCGGATGCACCAACGTATCCTGCCGCGCTGGCAGAGGAAGATCACGGAGCTTCAGGTCGAGGCCAACCAGAAGGCCACCCTGATGGTGGCGGAAAGAGACTCGGACAAGAAGGAAGCGCTCCAGAAAGCGTGGGATAAACTGCGCGGCCGCATCGCATGGATGGACTCCACGCTCATCCACATCATCATCAGCGAAGCTCAGAACGAGGTGAAGGACTTCAAGAAATGGGACGTCGATATCTGTCCGCATCGCGCCCTGATTAAACAAGGGTTCGAAACGGCGGATGGTAAACGCGTTCAGGTGGACGATGCCTTCAAGGACCCGGAACATCCTTTCCGTGTCGCCATCGTCTGCGCCATGTGGCTTACGGGCTTCGATGTGGAGTGCCTGTCCACTCTTTACATCGACAAACCCATGAGGGCTCATAACCTCATGCAGGCTATCGCTCGTGCGAACCGCGTCTATGGCGACAAAGACTGCGGCGTTATCGTTGACTACAACGGAGTCCTCAAGAGCCTCCGCGAAGCCCTTGCCCAGTACGCCCTCGGCGATTCCGACGATGAGGGCGGCGGGCAAGGGCCAGACGTCATTACGCCGATCGAAGAACTGTTGGCTTCCCTTGACGACGCCTTGAGTCAAACAGAGAAGTACCTGCGTGACCGGGGGTTCGATGTCGTCCGCCTGCGTGGCACCCGTGGCTTTGACCGTATCGAGGCCCTACGCGATGCGACAAATGCCCTCTATGCCTCTGACGAGATCAAGCGTCGTTTTGAGATCATGGCTCGGGAGGTATTTTCTCGGTTCAAGGCGCTCATTGCGGAACCGGCTGTCTATGCCTATGCCGAGAGGCACGATAACATCGAAGCCATCTACAAGAAACTCCAGGAGAACCGGGATACCGCCGACGTGACCGATGTTCTGAAGCAACTCCATAAGATCGTGAATGAGGCAATCCGCGCCCAAGATCCCGGCAAAGACCAGGCTGAAGGCCTGACCGTGGATCTCAGCGAGGTCGATTTCGCCAAACTCCGGGATGAATTTGCCAAACGCGCCCGTCGCAAGTGTGAGGTCCTTGCCGACATCCGCCAACTCGTCGAACAACGCCTGGCCGCCATGCTCGCGCAGAACCCTCACCGTATGGACTACTACGCCAAGTATCAGGAGATTGTCGCCGCCTACAACCGGGAGAAGGACCGTGCGACAGTTGAACAGACGTTCGCGGACCTCCTCGATTTGACCGCGAGACTCGACACGGAACAGAAACGCGCAGTTCAAGAGGGGTTGTCCGAAGACGAACTGGCGCTCTTTGACCTCCTCCAGAAGGCGAAACTCAACAAGGCTGCCCGAGAACGCGTGAAGCAGGCATCCCGGAGACTGCTCGCTTCACTGACTGTGATTCTTGCCAAGATGCAGCAGTGGACCGCCAAGGCCCAGACCCAAGCCGAGATCAAGACCGTCATTCTGGATCAACTCTACGAAGCGTTGCCCATCCCGCCCTTTACCGAAGAGGAAACGGACGCTGCCGCTGCCCGCATTTACGACTACGTCTGGCAACGTTGCGCCACTGGCCAACCCTTCGCAAGCGCCTATGACTGATCGAGGGGGTCGGAGATCGCGGGCATGCCTGTTAAAGGCGCTGCTCTGCGCGTTCGTGTGTTGCGCATTTCGGAGGCTGCCATGAAACTGACTTCCGGTGTCGCCGTTGACATTGTGACCGCTGAGTCGGTGGGTCGACATCGGCTAAGACTGACCTTCAGTGATGGTCACGTGTCGACCGTTGATTTCGGAGAGTTTCTTCGGAGGTCGTTGAATCCCGAGACTCGCGAATTCCTGAAAGAAGCCAAGTTCAAGAAGTTCTCCTTGGTACATGGTAACATCATGTGGGGAGACTACCGCATGTGTTTCTCCGTCGAGGACCTCTACAACGGCACGATCAGTGCCGGGAGACCCGCGGGTCAACGTCTCGCCGTCGCCGAAGATAGGGCCGACTATGTCGCGAGGAAGCCCAGAAGAAAGTGATGGTCTCACGAAAACGAGAGGATGACGTTCCACGCTCTTCCTGCGGAGCTTCCATGAATGGTCAGTGATTCGGGTAGTAGATATCAACGACCACTGTCGAAGTTGGGGCCCCGTTGGCCCTTGAAAGCGGCGCGGAGACGACGGTCGGAAGAGCTTTCCTTGCGACGGGTCACGGGCGGACCGACACGCAGAGTGGCGGCGCGACGAGCGGCGCGGCTTTGCTGCCACTCCTCCCACGTCCAATCCGTCTTAAGCGCTTTGGTTGAGCTCACGCGTCACTTCCTTCTTGAGGGAGGCTAACTCTTTCGCCACATTGTATGCGGGAAGCCGCGCCAGGCGATCAATCTCATCCCAGTCGACCGGGGTGGAGCCTCTCACGCATGCCGTGAGCATCTTTCTTGCCACATTCCGGGCTTCCCTGTCGGGCTTGGGATAGAAAGCCGGCAGCGTTCTTTCCACCACGGCAAGTTCCGGGGGGATAATCGTGATCGGTCCGCAGGGGGTGGTAATCGTTCGGCAGGGCGTGACGGCCTCGTTTTCGAGTAGCCCCAGAACATCGACAAACAAACCGGCAACTTTCCAGCTTCGGGGTCCGCCCGTGGCGCCCAGTTGGCCCATCAAATCCTGGGCGCGACGCAAGGGAATGGGCGCGGCGGTCCGGCGGCACAGGTCAATGTCCCCCGACATGTACGCCCCTTCAGTGTAGAACTCCACGGCTGAGCCACCCACCACGACCAAGTCCCAACCTGCCTCGCGAAAGAGACGTGTGACCAGACCCGTCAGTTTGAGTGCCCGCTCCAGTAGGCTCGGAGTTGCCTCAATGTCTCGTACAAGTTGTTCTGTCCCGTCCATGCGATCACGTTACCAGGCGATGGGCGGGAAATCAAGTGGATGCGGAGCGGCATAGCATGGAACAGGGCGCATGGTCCCTGCGGTGTCTTTCCTCAGTCCTCTCACGCCATGCTCTTTGCCCCCTGCGCCATGCTTCTGACCGGCCGCCATTTCGTGCGTGCGATTCGAGCGCCACGTGTGCTTTAATGCGGCTCGTCATGAAGGCGCTCATACGCAAATCGGTCCAACAGATGACAGGCTATACCCCGGGCGAACAGCCGAAAGAGGGTGGGTTCGTCAAGCTGAACACCAACGAGAACCCGTATCCACCATCGCCGAAAGTGCTCAAGGCGCTGGCCGCAACCGACGGGACCCGGCTGCGACTGTACCCGGACCCGGTTTCCGTGGAACTGCGCAAACGCATCGCCACCCTGCACAAGTGCCGAGTGGAGAACGTGTTTGCCGGGAACGGATCGGACGAGATCCTGGCGCTCTGCACGCGGGCCTTTGTCGAAGACTCCGGAAGCATCGGCTACTTCAATCCGTCCTATTCACTCTACCCGGTCCTGGCGGACATCCGGAATGTGAAGAAGAAGCCGGTCGAGCTGGGAGCGGATTTCGAGTGGCAGATGCCGGCGAGATACCGGGCGTCGCTGTTCTTCCTGACGTATCCGAACGCACCGACGGCCATCCTGTATCCGAAAGACACGGTCCGCGCCTTCTGCCGCCGGTTTCCCGGCGTGGTGGTGATCGACGAAGCGTATGTGAATTTCTCGCGCGGGAACGCCATGGACCTGGCCCTGGAACTGGACAACGTGCTGGTGATGCGGACGCTGTCCAAGGCCTATTCGCTCGCGGGGCTCCGCGTCGGCTACGTGGTGGGCCCCAAGCCGCTGATTGCCGCGTTGTTCAAGCTGAAGGATTCCTACAATCTGGACAGGATATCTCAACAACTCGCGCTGTCGGCGCTGTCGGATGTAGGCTATATGCAGGCCAACGTCAGGAAGATCAAGGCCACGCGCGCGCGCCTCGCGGCGGCGTTGACGGCGGCGGGGCATCGGGTCTATCCTTCCGAATCGAATTTCCTGTGGGTTCGGCCGGGGGGAATCCGGGCCCAGGCGTTGTTTGAAGCGTTGAAACGACAACGCATCCTGATCCGGTACTTTCCGGGCGGGCGCACGGGGGATTTTGTGCGGATCACCGTGGGTACGAACGCCGAGGTGAACAAGCTGATTGGAGCAGTGAGGAAACTCTCCGGGAGAGGAAGCCGAAAATGAAGCCGAGAAAGGCCACCATCAAGCGCCGGACAAGAGAGACCAACATTTCCGTTGAGCTCAACCTGGACGGGAACGGCCGGAGCCGCATCCGGACGGGCCTGCCGTTTCTGGACCACATGCTGGAACTGCTGGCCAAGCACTCGCTGATCGACATGACCATTCGGGCCAAGGGCGATCTGAAGGTGGATTATCATCACACCGTGGAAGACCTGGGATTGGTGCTGGGCATGGCGTTGAACAAGGCGCTGGGCGAGCGGAAGGGGATCGGCCGATACGGCTGGTGCCTGATCCCCATGGACGAGGCGCTGGCGGGTGTGGCCGTGGACCTCGGGGGACGGCCGTATCTGACGTTCGATGTGGCCACCCGGAAGAAGACCATTCGGGACTTCGACCTCGGCCTGATCGAGGAGTTCTTCCGTGCGCTGGTGGTCGAGGGACGCATGAATCTGCATGTGACCCAGTGTTATGGGAACGAGCCGCACCATGCCTATGAAGCGATGTTCAAGGGTGTGGCCCGCGCGCTGCGGCAGGCGTGTGCCCGGGACCCGCGCGTAAAGGGAATTCCCTCGAGCAAGGGAAGAATCTAGAGGCGGTCCTTTTTGTTCACCATTATTCCAGCCATAGACCTGAAAGACGGGCGTTGCGTTCGTCTCCGCCAGGGTGTTGCCGAAGACGCCACCGTGTACTCCGAGGATCCCGTGGAGATGGCGCGGCACTGGGCGGCCCAGGGCGCGCAGTACTTGCACATTGTGGATCTGGATGGCGCCTTCCAGGGGCGGCCGGTGCATGCGGAGGTCATTCGCCGGATCGTCGAGGCCCTGACCATCCCGGTTGAAGTGGGGGGCGGGCTTCGGACCGACGACGATATCCGGAGCCTTCTCGCCCTGGGCGTGGCGCGCGCCATTATCGGCACGCGGGCCTTTGCCGAGCCGCAGGTGTTAAAACGACTGGCGGGCGAGTTCGGCGAGAAGCTGGCGGTGGGCATCGACGCGCGGAACGGACGGGTACAGGTCAAGGGATGGGTCGAGACCACCGGTATGCTGGCCACGGATCTGGCCACCATGGCCGACCGGGTCGGCGTGCGGACCCTCATCTACACCGACACCTCGCGCGACGGCATGATGACCGGCACCAACGTGGCGGCCGTGGCGGCCATCTGCAAGGCGATTCGCGGCAACGTGGTGGCGTCGGGGGGCATCACGTCCGCCGCCGACATCCGGGCCCTGTTGAAGTTGAGACAGGCGAACCTCATCGGGGCCATCGTGGGGAAATCTCTGTACGAGCAACAGGTGAACCTGAAGGACTTGATGGCGTTGTCCTGACGCCGATTGATGCAAGCGAAAGAAAGGAATCTGTCCATGTCAACGAATGGAATGCGAAACAAAGCCATTACCATGGGATTGGCGCTTCTGGCGGCCGGTCTCGTGTTGTGCCCGTGTGTGGGGAATGCCGCCGGGAAAGAGCCGGCAGTCAAAGACAACGGCAGCCCGGCCGCGGACGAGCCCGATGTCATTATTCGTGACGGTGGCGACAACGGCGACGGGCAGGGCACGAATGCCGTTTCGACGAAGAGCGAGCGCGATGTGGCGTACGAGCAGATCGAGATGCTCACCGAGATCATGTTGCACGTTCGCCGGTTCTATGTGCAGGACAAGTCGTACAAGGAGATCACCGCCGGCGCGCTCCATGGCATGCTCCAGTCGCTCGACCCGCACAGCGATTTTCTGGAGGAAGAAGCGTTTCGCGATATGCAGGACGATACGATGGGCAAGTTCAGCGGCATCGGCATCCATATCGGCCAGCGGGACGGGCTGCTGACGGTCATTGCGCCGATCGAGGATACACCGGCCTATCGGGCCGGTCTGCAGGCGAAGGACAAGATCCTCGCCATTGACGGCCAGAAGACCATGAACATGTCGCTGACCGATGCCATCAAGAAGCTGAGGGGCGAAAAGGGAACCAAGGTAACCGTCACCATCGGGCGGCAGGGTGAGGATGAGCCCCAGGACATCGAGATTGTGCGCGACGACATCGAGATGCCGAGCGTCAAGGGTGTGCGAATCCTGAAGAACGGCATCGGTTACATCCGGATCACCCAGTTCGCGGCGCCGACGGCGGACTCGGTCCAGGAGGCGGTGGACAAACTGACGGACCAGGGAATGACCGCCCTGATCCTGGACTTGAGGCAGAATCCCGGCGGCTTGTTGAAGTCCGCCATCGAAATTGGCGAGAAGTTTTTGAAGAAGGACGACCTCATTGTCACCACGCGGGGCCGGCCGGGCGTGAGCGAACCGGTAGAGAACCGGGCGGCCGGAACCAAGCACTACCCCGAGCTTCCCATGGCGATTCTTGTGAATGGCGGTTCGGCCAGCGCCTCGGAGATCGTGGCGGGCGCTCTCCAGGACCACAAGCGCGCCATGCTGATCGGCGAGACCACGTATGGCAAGGGCTCGGTCCAGAGCGTGATTCCGCTCAAGCCGAACGGCAAGGCGGCCATCCGGCTCACGACGGCGCTCTACTACACGCCCAGCGGCCGGCAGATCAACGACAAGGGGATCGAGCCGGATATTCCCGTACACGTACTGCCCCAGGACTGGATGAAGATCCAGATGCGGCGTGCACAGGTGGAGGAGCCGGACCATTTCACCGACGAGGAGAAGAAGCCCTACCTCGATGTGGTGGACCCTCAACTGCAGCGCGCCTTGGACCTCCTGCAGGCGGTGAAGGCCTTCAAGAAGTGAACGTCCTGGGCATCGAGACCTCGTGCGATGAGACCTCCGCCGCCGTCGTGCGCGACGGACGCGAGGTCCTCTCCAGCATCATCTTCAGCCAGGTGGCGCTCCACGCTCCTTACGGCGGCGTGGTTCCCGAGATTGCCTCGCGAAACCACGTGGAGGCCCTGCCACGCGTGATGGAGGAGGCGGTGCAGCAGGCCGGCGTCCGGTGGGATGCCATCGACGCCGTGGCCGTGACGTACGGGCCTGGCCTGGCCAGCTCGCTGCTGGTGGGCCTGTCGGCCGCGAAGGCGCTGGCGTTCCGGCTGAATAAGCCACTGGTTGCCATCAACCACATCGAGGCCCACATCTATTCCGTGTTCCTGGGTGCCCAGGCGCCGCGGGTGGGCGAGATCTGTCCGTTCATTGCGCTCGTGGTGTCGGGCGGCCACACGTGCCTGTTGCGCGTGGAGGAACTGGGACGCTACACGCTGCTGGGGCAGACCATCGACGACGCGGCCGGCGAGGCGTTCGACAAGGGCGCCAACCTGCTCGGGCTCGGCTATCCCGGCGGGCCGGTGATCGACAAGACGGCGCGCGGCGGACGAACGGACTTCGTGCGCTTCCCGCGCGGCCGCCAGAAGAGCGACACGTTCCGGTTCAGCGGACTGGATCCGGATCTATGCTTCAGTTTCAGCGGACTCAAAACATCGCTGTTGTATTACCTCAAAGATCATCCGCTCTCCGCGGACCGGAACGAAGTACCGTCGCTCGCGGCGAGCTATCAGGAAGCCATTGTGGATGCACTCCTCGAAAAGTGCGAGGTGGCGGTAAAGGGGATGTCATGCCTGGCGGTGGGCGGCGGGGTATCGCTGAACAGCCGGCTGCGGGAACGGCTGAAGGAGTTTGCCGAGGCCAAGCGCATCCGCTTCGTCCTGGCCGAACCGAAGTACTGTGCCGATAACGCCGCCATGGTCGCGGGCCTCGCGGCCGCGGGCCGGGGTATCACGGGCGCGGCGGCCCAAGCCATCGACGTCGATCCCAACCTGGAACTGGCGCCGTTCCAGCCGGCGTCTTAGCCTGACGTCTTGCCGTGCGCCTCTCCGACTCAAACGCAGTATTGGGGACGCATCTTCACATTACACAATGTGGTTGACGAGGGGAACGGAGAGGTGGTAGAAAGGGAGCATGGCAAGGCCTGTCAGAATCAAGGTGTGCGGCGGTTGGTACCACGTGTTCAATCGGGGTCACAATCGAGAGCGGATCTTCTCGGATCGGGAGGATCGTGGTCACTTCGTGGAACTGGTGGCGGCGATGCGGGAGCGGTTCGGAGTGCGAGTATACGCGTACTGCCTGATGCCGAATCATTATCATCTGTTGATCGGGACTCCGGAAGGGAACGTAAGCCGGGCGATCCAGTGGCTGAACGGGAGCTATGGGATCTGGTATAATCGAAGGCATGATCGGACGGGGCACCTGTTCGGGGAGCGGTTCAAGGCGATTCTGGTGGAGGATAGCGGGTGGGGGTTGGAGGTGAGTGTCTACATTCACATGAATCCGGTGTCGACGGAGGACATGGGGCTGGGGAAGCGGCGGAAAGCCGCCGAACGGCGAGGAGTGGCGGTGCCGCCGACGCCGGCGGAGCGGGAACAACGGCTGAAGGCGCTGCGGGAGCATGAATGGAGTTCGTACGGGGCGTACGCGGGGTACCGGCAGAGCCCGAAGTGGCTGGACAGCGCGGTGCTGCTGAGACGGGCGGGGAAAGAGAAGGAGAAGTTGTACCGGGCCCTGGTGGAAGACCGGATTCGCCAGGGGGAAGAAGAAGCGCTGAAGGCCAAGGTGCGGTGGGGGCTGGTGCTGGGCGCGGAACGGTTCGCGAAGAAGGTACGGGGACGGATCCAGGTGAACCGCGAGCATGAAGGGCAGGAGAGCTTGAAGCGGCGGCACAGCTGGGATGAGATTGTGAAGAGGGTGGAGCGGATCAAGGGGGAGAAGTGGGCCGCGTTCCGGGATCGCTATGGGGATTGGGGCCGAGACTTGGCATTATGGGCGGGCCGGAGCTATGGCGGGCTGACGCTGGGTGAGTTGGGGACCCGGGTTGATGGACTGGATTACACGGCGGTGGCGATGGGCGTGCAGCGAGTGGGCTTGCGGGCGCGAAAGGACCGGTCGCTTCGTTCCGCGATGAAGCGCTTGGCGAAGGAATGTGTAATGTGAAGATGAGCGTCCCCAATGGGTCAATGGAGCCGACCTTGTACCGGGTTTTGGCCCGGTACACAAGAAGACTTCACGGCGAGGGTGGGGTTCAAAGGCGCACAGTCCAGAAATAGGATTGCGCAGGCCGAAGGCTTTGTGACACTATCGCCCCACGTTGTGTCGCTCATCGTGTGTATTAACAGGCATTCCAGTGGTATGGAAAGGATTTGAGCTATGACGGGATCGTTAACCGCAGTGGGGCTGGGGCTCGTGACCATCGGGGCCGGCATCGGAATCGGGTTGCTCGCGGCGTCGGCGATGGAAGGCATTGCGCGTCAGCCCGACGCCACGCCGAAGATTCAAGTCAACATGTTGATCGCGGCGGCCTTGATCGAAGGTATTGCGCTGTTCTGCGCCGTGCTCTGTCTCTTCAAGTAGGCAGGTCGGGGTCCTCGCTTTCTTTTGAAGGTCCGCCATGGCCGAAGAGACCGCCATTTCGCAAACGGTAGAGGTG